>Ga0325400_1003682_pt1 | contig 13956 bp, 13 predicted proteins | sample PopdelMetagenome_2_FD_205662 | JGI IMG/M metagenome (GOLD analysis project Ga0325400, IMG submission 205662) | Populus deltoides microbial communities from Bellville, Georgia, United States - Xylem-PdKOR-R1 | ecosystem: Host-associated > Plants > Phyllosphere > Stem > Wood/Secondary xylem... | reverse complement strand
ATTTATGAAATTATATTTTTTTTCAATTTCATTCTCATTCAACTTTTTAATTTGTAAGATTTGTTCCTCATTATTTTAATAAACTTGAAAAAAATAAAACATTAATAAGTTATTTTCCAGCTCATTTGCTATGACATAACCAAATACTGGAAAGTGTTTTCTAACTTATTTTCCATTACATTACCAAACATTGAAAAATAATTCATTTTTTAAAAATTCACTTTCTAAAAAAAATCACTTTCCAGCAAACAAACGAGGCCCTAAAATAACGTTATTTTCTTCTTGATACATAAACATGACACGTGGTCATGATTTAAACTAAATGCTGCATAAGCTGAAATAATAAAACGGTGCGTATTTGGCTAAATTTAAAACGGTGTGTTTTTACGAAGTTTAAATTCTCAGACTGTTAATAACGGTCTCAGATTGTTCTATAACAGTCATTTCTTTTTCTTCTCTGGAATTGATCCTTACTTTTAAGGCTGAGCCCCTGACAATGCCCCTTCCTTTAGATAGCGTCCTTGTCCTCAAGGGTAGGAAACCTCAAAGCCAATTCTACTTCGAGTACCTCCCTAGTGGCTTCTGTTGGAGGCAGTCCTTTCTAGAGAATCAACAACTGCAAGACTGCCTGATGATTCTTTTTCACCATTCTTCGTCCCAAGATAGCTTGTGGCTGGAGAGTGGGTTCCCCGGGGAAATCAGGTAAAATGGCGTGCACCATTTTGTTTCCCACTCGCTTCTTCAACTGCGAGACATGAAAAACCAGATGAATGGTCGCAGATGGAGGTGATATCAACTTGTAAGTAATTTCAAGTCAATATTTAAAATTAAAAAGCTTAAGTAATTTCAACAATGTTTTAATACTAAAAGTAAATGAACTCTAGTTTTAATTTGGCATGAAAAATGCCTCATTAACAGTGTTTTAACAATTTTTTCCCTGCATGGAGTGCTTCTACTCGCCTTACTCAGCAGTTTAGACTTCCAACCAGCTAGTCGACAATGAATCTTCTCTAAAATATGCTTAAATTAACGACTCCTTGCTCCTCTTGACATCCAAAGGCACACCCAGAATTGGCAAATTTATGAAGCACTAACATCAACTTGCATAGTTAGCCCGTTATTGGCGTCATATTTTTTGTTTGGGCCGTGGCCGTGGAGGGAATTTAAGGATGCGTGTTTAACTGGATTCTTACAATTGAATATCGACTATGCCAATGTTCTTGGCTGCTGCCCTGATTCTTCCCGCCCAAAGTATAAGACCACCACCATAACCTAATTACACCAATTCCTAATTCTCTCTCTGTCTCTCTCTCCGCTCCGAATTCTCCAATACTTTCTCTTTGCATTCCAAATTCTCTGCTCTCTCTCTCTTTCTATTACTGGTTTCTTTATTTCATCCTCTTTACTTCAAGAATGGATGATATCCCTGACGCTACGGCTAGGCTTATCTCTATCATCAATCGTGGATCATCCGCCTTAAAAAATGCCCACTTTGATAAAGCTGCTAGATACTTCAAGAAGGCTCGTGATGCCAGGTGAGATTTCTTTTGTTTGTGTTTCTTGTTACTCTTTAGGTTCTTTACGCCTTTCTGATATGCCTTTGGTTGTTCATTGCCTGGTTTCCTAGTTGTATTTGTTTTCTTGTTGTTTGTTTGCTGAGAAAGTGTGTTTTAGATTCTTGGTTTTCGTGCTTCTTGTCCGTAAGTTTTCTACTAATCCAAACTTCTTGTTTTGGTTAAAATGATTGGGCTGGAATTACTGTAGTCTTTTATAGAAAAGAAGGATTCTTCTGAATACAAACCTTTGATTTTACTTATGTCAAACCGATATCTAGGATTAAAGTGCTTCTGGTCTTTGAAGCGCACTGTTTCCTCACAATTTCATTGAGTTTTTATGCAAGATCACAATCCTGCCAAAGAATTTTAAGAGAATAGCCTCATTCTTATACTGCATAGTGTTTCTAAAATTTGGGTATCCATAATTCTTTTTTGTGTTTGGGTTTCCTGCTAGTGAATCGAAAATTGTCTTCACGAATTAATTTGTGTTTATTCTTTCTTTATTCAGCGTTCATCTCCAAGGTGAACGTACTTTGGAACGCTCCCTTTTGCACCATTTATATGGTGTTTCCTTGCTGTACGAAGTTCCATTTCAGGGAGATGATGATCCGTTGGAATTTTTACCGAGGGAAGCTGATTACTATCTTGCTAAGGATAGACCTTATAGTTCTTATAGCAAGTTATACAGCGGTTAGTAATTCCCCTCGTAAAAAATACTATATTGTTTTTTTACTCAACTCTATTTGTTTTGGTGATCTCTGTCTTCATGAACTCTTATTGTCTAACATGACGTTTACAGTATTCTCCTTTTTTTGGTTGCTGAAGTATATGGTCACCGATAACAATTCCTTCTCAATCGTTTGCCAGTTAAGACCCTATCAGGTTTTCATTACAGAGGTGTACATGTAAATGGAGGACGACCTCTCCATGTATAAAATTGATAAATAACCACAAAGGATAAGAATCCAAGCATGTTGCAAAATTCCCACATTGAATCTTTGTTAGAATCACATAATGCTTATAATCCCATTGCTGCTATGAAAGCTCATGTCAGATTCTTTTCATTGAAACAACAAGGCAACTTCTCTGATCATGTATACTGTGCCTCTGGAACCACTTATTCCTTAATTTTATCTCTTTTCATGGTGGAAGGTACTGTTAGCCAAGAGGACTATGCAAATCAAATGGAAGCTGCACAGAAAGAACTAAAGATTGCATGGTCAATTCTGGAAAACGAATCAAACTGCTTAATAGAGAAAGCTAATACTCTCTGCGCCCTTGGGGAGGTTGCATTGAGAAGGGGTTGGCTCGTTTCTCCTGCTTTTAACAAGAAGTTGCACATAAATCTTTTATCTTCCATGCAAAAGAACATGTTGGTTGTATCTCATTGTCTGTGCTGCATTTTGCAGGGGAGCCAAATCCTGAGCGTTATTATATCCAAGCATCATCCTTTTTTGAGAGTTTGGAAGGAGAAATTCATAAACAGCGAATAGTCCATATGTATCCATTACTGGTCTGGTGTTGGATCTCATAGTTTGAAAAAAAAAAAAAAACCCCATACCTGTCTTATCACTACTGTTTACGTCTATTTCCAATTCCAAACCTGCATTACAAATTATTACACACATCCGTACATCAGGATTCAGAAATGTCAAAATATGCATCTGCCTTGAGGGTAGCGACAAGATTAAAGCCATTGAATATGGCGAGAAGGCTCTGTCATCCTACCAGACTCAACTGAAGCGGCTAATATCTGAAACACAGAGCTCATCCAAATCTGTAGAAGCACAAACTTCCTCTGATTCGGAATCGTCTTCAGCCACACAAATTGATCCTTCTATTCAGAAAAAGAAAAATGAAAGGAGCATGCTGATTAAAATTTTAAGTAAGCTGCAATTCAAGGTGATTTCTTATGTTTGATAACTTTTCTATTCATTCTCATTACAAAAAGAAAATGAAAAAAAAATAAAAATCCTCCAGAATGTATTCCAGCAGCTTACTCCTTTTTTTTCCTCTTTTTTTTTGCAGCTTGATGATCTGAAGGCAGGTTCATCCACCTCACCAAACCTGGAAGGAACCTCAGTGGCTCCAGCTGGTCATAGAGATGGAAAAGAAAAATTGTCCCAATTAACACAAGTCCTGAGAATTGATAAGCAGTTTGATAACTGAGAACTGATCAGCCAACCGATTCTCTGCAAAGAATCAGATATGGGTGATGGTTTCATAGATTCCCCCTGTGAAAATTGTCGTCTTACCTCTTCTTAACGCCAAGAACACTGTTTTTTTGGCTATAGGATTTCACCTGTCACTCGGAACTTTTTCGATACGTCTGTTCGTTAATACATTTTTTTGGTTATCTAGTTAGGTGTATAATTTTTCCCTAGTTGGAAAAGGAAAGAAACAAATATTATAATATAAAATATTATTGGACTTATATAGGAATTATTAGATTCTCTAATAAATCGGTTTAAATATATATCATAATCATAAATAAAATAAAATAAAATAAATTAATTTATTATCAATTCAACAATTGATTAATTTATATTTGAAAATTAATCATAATATCTAACAACATGTTATGATTATCAAATATTAGAAAAATTATAAATGGTTTGACTTAAAATTTTAGTAATTAGTTTCTTAATGTAATTATTATTTTTTTATTATCCTGATTTAGATATTATAGCATTAATGATATTTACCATATTAAGTCATGTTTGTTTTCAATACTTAGGGATTTACAATTAATATTATTTGAGATTATATGAAATATTTTTTCTAATTCACATAAAATGATAAATCATTTATTAATTACTTAAATACATAAGAAAAAGGTCTAAGTCAAAGGCTTAAAAAGAAAAAGAGGTTATTTAATTCATGTTATACTCAATATTTGCTTATTTGTTACCTTTAATTAGAACAACATGTAGCAAGATCAAAATATAATATTCTTAACCATCTAGGAGGTAACCTAGTGGTAAGAGCTTGAGACTAAGGAGTTTGCTCTCTCTGTGGTCTCAGGTTTGAGCCCTATGGTTGTTCAAATGAAGGCTACAAGAGACTTACGTGGTCGTTAACTTCAGAGTCCGTGGTATTAGTCGAGGTGCACACAAGCTGACTCGGACATGCACGTTAATCAAAAAACAAATATATATATAGCTTAATAATAAAAAATTCACTTCAAAATTACATCTTCAGCCCTATACTTTTGATCCAAAGCTATTGATAGTACCTTTGCTCTTTTTATGAAACTCTATGTATCATACACTTTGTTATCCAAACCAAACTATTTAAAATATAGTTCTTACATGAATTACTATGATTTCAATAGTCCATAGCTGCCAAAGTAGTGGAATTAAATAGCTTACGTGTATCTTCAATTAAGAATTTTATCAAAGTTCAAAATGAATAGATAGAACAATATTTTTTGTTATCACTTCTAAAATTTCAAACTATTAAACTTTTAAGGTTTCTCACAATGCACCATATAAGATGATGATAAAATCTTTCTTATCAGCGTAATACTTGACGTAGCAACAATTGCAAGAGCAATTATCTTTTAAGTAGAAGTCATAATTATTTTCGCTAAAAATACAACAGTTAAATATATATTTTTCTTAAAAATTGGCTTAGAACATGCAAATAAAAATGATAAAATAACAACAAAACTGTAGTATCAAATTTATAAATTAAACAACAACGAAATATATTAAACTAAACAATTAAACATATAAGTTGATTTGACCTTAAGGTTGTTGGGAAAATTATTTAGTAAAACCAATTAAACATATTTGCAAGATAATAAAAACATGAACACAAAATATTAAAAAAAGATAAGGATAGAGTATTTATTTGTAGAATTGTAGATATGAATTAAAACCAAAACGGGAAAGAAAATTGTCTCCAAGGATTGTATTCTCTGTATTTAAAGCTAAATTGTCTGTCAATATGTGTAAACAATATTAGTGAAACTTGCCTTCCATTATGTCAATAACAATACCTCGAAAAGATATACTCCCAATCAAGGCCTAAAAAGTAGAAAACTTACTCAAACATTTTCTCAGCTACAATGAAATTTTCTTGGCAACAACGAAACCTAAAGCTAGAGGAAAGAGAGCACAAGAGCAAACAGTGCAAAGAGAGGGCAAAAAAATTGATTTCTCCTGTCACTCAGAACTTTGATAATTAAGTCTGTTTGATTAATTCAACTTTTGCAGAATTTAGAATCTGTTCGGCGTCTGATTTTTCTCTTATTGGAAAAAGAAAGAAACATAATCAGGTACAATTATTAAGAAGCGTTGCATCTAAAAGTATCACCTCCTTCAAATTCAACTAGCAAATGCTCTGAATTTTTCTCAAAACAATCAGTAAAGAAATTATCTATGCGGTCTAATGATTGACGTTGTAAAGTAGGAGGAGAACTGAAGACAAAATAAGCCAGCAGGATGTTTAAAGTGGGTGGGATCATGAGACAACTTGTGGTCTCTCTCTATGGCCAAGAAAAAGAAAACCAAGTTGTTGTCACCCAAGTTGTTGTCTCTATTTGAGTCAATAGCACGTAATGAACAAATTTGAAGCAAAATTATGCTTCTTTATCCCTAAATCATAGAGAATAAATATTTAGGCTCTGGGAAAAGTTTGAAGATTTGGGAGCAGTTTCCAGCCTTGAAATGATGAAACTTCTTATTGTCTCTCACAATAATCTATTGGTCCTCCATTTTGGAAAGGATCTTGATGAAATTATGAGAGTCCCCACAAATCCTTAGGTTTTTCATTATCCTTAAAGAGGTCCCACGAGGAGTATTGATAAGCCATAAGCAATGGCTGTCCTTTCAATGTGGTAGAACAAGGTCTTCTCCTTCGCCTCTTGGTCAAGATCATGAAACACAAACCTTGTGTCCGGCAAATATCCAGCATCCCTTACCTCTTTACTCAAAGACCTCAACTTTTCATATGCCTTGATCCCGTCTGAAGTCGCTCTTTTATAATTTATGTTAAAGCTGTCCTTTGCCCTTATGGTGATACAGAATAACCCAATTGCCCTTGTGTTCTGGCTTTCGAGTGCTTCTGTAGAGTCTCCCAAACTCTGGTGTTTGAGTCGATTGGTATATTTGCAACCAACTCCTTTGCACTCCGCTATCCTTCCTGATCTACCAAGAAGATCAACCATAGCTTCATAATGCTCTTCTGCGAGAATGATCCCGTAACCCCTGCTCATTGACTCAAAATGTTTATGTCCTTCCTTCTCTGCCCCTAAGCACATGCAAGCCATTAAAACAACAACAAAGCTAGACCCATATGGCCTAATCCCATCTTCTTTCATCTGGGAAAAGATTTCAAGAGCCTTTCTCCTTCGTAATTCTCTGTCAAACCCAACAGTATCTTGTTCCAAGAATCCAAATTTCGTGCTCCCATTTACTCAAATATCTCTCTTGCCCCATTTGCATCGCCCAGTTTACAGTACATGTCCGCCAGATTATTCAGGACAACACTGGTCTTAAGCTTTGACGAAGACATCATTAACATACTCATCTACCCATTTCCCTGGTTCCAGCAATTTTAAATCAGCACAAACTTGTATCAACTTTACAATATCAAGCAAGTCTGCATAACCTCCATTCCTCTCCTTTTCATACATGATTTCAAAAGCTGCCTCCACTTTCCCTTATTTGCATAATTGCTTAAATTCTGGTTTCACCTGATTATCTCCTTGAACACTAGCAACTTCTCGCTAATAAATTCTTGAAACCACTGCTAAATCTTTATTCTTTGTCACTTGGAAACTTCTACTGCTAACACTCAATTGCGCAAGAAACGAGCTTGAGGGGATCAGGAGAACGTTTGGTCACAGCTCTAATACTAGGCTGTAACAAGAAACTCATAGAACTAGCCATTAAATGAGAAATGGGAAAAACTGAAAATATATTTCTTTGGGTTTTGGTTTTCAAATTCCTTTTGAGCTTCTATTGGCTAAATCCACCATGAAAGAATGCGTTATAATTTGGAGAAATGCACAAACTGCAAAGATACCCATGCCTTGTCCACAATCGAGCAGCCCCATCCCAGAAATGTCTTGCTGAAGCTCCACATGAATATTGCTCTCGAAAAGGACCCGGGGGCCTGGATAAGACATGGAAAAAAAAAACGGAAATTTGTATCATTTATGCCTTTCTTACAATCTCATGACGTGAAAGATGGAGTAAATGGTGAGTGTAAGATGCTATATATGGTTTACATCTAGAAATAACCGTGTATACAGATTGATACATGCATCATCTTCTAGTGTTGATTGATCTTGATATCCAGCTCCATGCAAATGCAGCACCACTTTTTTTTTTTCCTCATACTACCATAGGTAATTATTGGCATTCTCTCAAGGCATGAGCCTAGGATTGTGGTTAGGCATCATAAAGGTAACACGGTTAAACTTCAAGGACAAACCTCTCACACCATCAGAAAGTCCTACAGTTTTTTAACTCAGAATGGGTCCAGTGAAATAAAATCTCTTTGCTAACTCGGATTTCACAGTCAGACGTTCCCTATCTTGATCATTGATCAAACAGCCTCTCATTCCTTGAATCACAAAGACATTGAAAAATACACGAGAAATTGCTCATCAATGCACCTTTTTCTTTGCTTAAATATCACAGACCGGATTCAAGTTAATTCCTTTTCCTGTTATAAGCTTTCTGGTTTCTTCACCAAAAACTCCAAACTTCTTTGTTGGATCTTAAGCTGAAAAACTTCTGAAAACTCCCTGATCAAGGATTGGCTAGTAATATCAATCAGTTGTGAATAATCAAAATGATGCGCCTTTGCATTCGAGCAGGATTCTTCCAGTAACCCCTTTATGCTTCCAACCTTCCGGTTCCTGATCCCACATGGAACTATCAAATTAAAAGGTGCCAAATCTGTAGTGACATTCAGTGCTAAACCATGATATGCTATCCATTGAGATACTTTTATACCAATTGCAGCCAGTTTCTGATCTCCTGCATTAGAATTTCAAAAAGAAGAATCAGGAGAGAAATAAACACCAGCCCCGCCCTCCCCCCACACACCAAGTTCAAAGATTCTCTTTCATTCTGTAATTTCACATATTGCATACAGTGTCTAAAAGCATTCATTAGCTGTTACAGTATCTGTATTACACCTAATAATATTATAGGAGAAACAAATGAGTGTCAAGGAATCTCCTTAACAAGTTACAAGAAGGGATTGAGAGATCGAAGAAAATAGAGATTGAGAGAGTGTTCTGCAATTCCTTATAGAAAAGACGATTCATTCTTTACTTGCTCACTAAGTTTTACAATGTCTGTAATTATTTTTCTCCATGCTAACTAACTAATTGTTCCCAACTAACTAACAGTTCAACTAACAACTTCCACAACTAACTCTTCTTGCTTAACTAATTTCCATCACATGGGAATTATTAACAGCACATGCTGAATTACTACAGCTATTTACAAACGCATGATCATTTACCCTTCTGCTACGACTGCTAGTCTTCTATTTTACTAGAGCTGACATTTCTTCATGTTATTGAAACAATGAGCTAGCTAAAATCTGTTTTCATTGAGCTCTACTAAGAAAGCATATGCCTACAAACCTTCAAAAAGCAATATACAGACAATATGAGATGCGTACATTGTTTCAAGCTCAAGCAGACCTGGATAACTGTAATTTGACCAGCGTAACAACTAATACAAAATGCAAATGAAGGATAAAGAAGCATACCAACCCAAACTCCAGTTAAACCCTCAATCCTGGAAGCCTTGATAGAAAATGTTGAGGAAAGAACACGAATGACCACCTCCTCAAGTTCCCTGAGGTACCAATGAAGATCCATCTTGTGATTTCGAAGATTGATAATTGGGTACATAGTTAGCTACAATGCAACACCCATGCATTACCAGTCAGGCTTCAAAATTATGAATTCGGTGACCGTCTAATCAAATTAAATTGATTGACATGCTTAATCAAAGCTCAAAAAATTAACCCACATAGTCAATATGGCAAACAACATCGCACAATCATACATGTTACACAAAGCATTGCTAGCCACAATTATAGAGCGTTGGTTTCATAATATCAGCCAAGTACCTGGCCAGGCCCGTGATAGGTAACTTCTCCACCTCGTTCAGTACGATAAACCTCAAAAGGAGCATTCTTTATGTCAAAATTCAGGTATTCTATAGAGCTACCAGTACCCATTGTATACACAGGTTGATGCTGCAAAACAATCAGTGTATCTGGGCATTCTTCATTCCTTTCAATCAACCCTCTTTTCTCTCTAACAATCACTTTCTGCCAATTCCAAGCATCTCCATATGGGACTAGCTCTTTATGCAAATCAAAACACTCGCACCTGAAAAGATCTCCAAACTTAGCCTGTGAATGGGTTTCTCTGAAATGAAGGAAAGATGATTGTTAAAATGCGCGAGAAAAGACAGAGCAGCTTACATTTTGTCACCTTTGTGAGTTACTGAGGTAAACTCTTGGCCTTTTTGAGACGAAACAAGATTCAAAGGGATGATTTTGCGGGATTGAGATTGGTGCCTGGTTGTTGGGCATATTGGGAATGAACCAAAATTTGAAGTTGTTGTTGCCTGGATGATCATCACTTATTTTCAGAACAGAGGAGAAATTATCTTGAAGACAAAGTTTGGATTAATGAAAGTTTTCAGCACACAAAATCCCGGGGTAGCGAAGAAACCAAAGATGAAAATGATTGTGTGGAAAGGTTGGTGGCATTTCCTTGTGCTTGAAAGTTTTGAACAAACGATGGCTTAGTTTTTATTCCCGAACTCTCCACAATCGTATCTTATTTTTTTAATGGGCTGACTAGAGCCCGAAATGTTTAACCCACCCGTGGTATTTATTTTTAGCCTTTAGAACTAGACCGGCTAGAGGCCCGGACAAAATGATTTTTTGAAATATTTTTTTTATGGTAAAGATAATATTTTTTTTTATGAAAATAAAAGATTCAATTTTTTTATTTTTTTTAAAAGATAAAAGATTTGAGTAACTCTTCCAACCTGTGATTCGAGTATTGTGCTGAGATTCGAGTATTGTACCGAGCTGATAGGAGTTTAACACTATAGTTTAAAGGTGAGTGTTTTTTTTCCTTTCCCAGTTAGCAATGAAGAAAAAAAAAAACTCATTCATAAATTTCAAATGCTGATAATATTATTGTTTTGCTCCTCCTTGCAGTCCCTCCCAATAAGGGTTGAAATGCAGTCAGTTTCAGTGGCAAAGTCTAAAATTGGGCATGCCATTGTGATGATACTTCAAGCAGGATTGTTGGAGAAATTTTCTAATGTACCTTCGGCTACTAGCTTGGATCTTGCCTGTTCTGCTGGAGCGGTCCTGATATCCTCAGCTTGGATATTCCCACTCCCAAGACTGTCTTGGTGCTATGGAAGATAGGTGGCTAAAAGGACATATGCTACTTTTTTATTTATTATTATTTATTATTATTATTATCTTAACCCATTGTTTATATGTGCTGCTACTTGCTCGTAGAAAAAACATAAGCGATCCCTAACTCAATTCCCAAAACAATAAGATGCATTCTCCTAGAAATAATAATAAAAATATAGTGTTCATTTTGGCTTCAAAGGTTGATATGAAACGGGAAAATAGAGGGTTATATAGCAAGTTGTAGACGACAATCTAGAATATTATAATCTTACAGAATCTCATTCATTACCACTAACATTATCTATATCAGATGGAACACACATCTTGCAACTTCTGATGGAGGAGGGATTAGCGTAGGTACAGCGATCACAATGCCAAGAATCTTCAGCTTCATCCTCTAAGCCCTTGGTCCCGTGGGAGTTCACATCAGATAGGCCATTCTCCAATGCTCTAACAAGCTTCTCGAAGTAATTCCCTGTCACAGTGGTCAGTCCAACCAGCTTTGTTCGGAATTCGCTGAATTTCTTTGATAGGCCATCAACATCAAGAAACTCCTTCAGCTCGCTCTCCACGCAATTATGAAGCTTTTCCAGGGTCGACTCTGCCTCCCCTTGCAAGTACTCAAAAAACTGTTTTTTAGCAGGCTCGTTGTCAGGCAGGTAGTATCCATATGAATAACTCCATTCCAGTGCTCGCCTACATTCAACTACCTGTAGCCACGCCTTTGATATGAACTCGAAATGGGCCTCTGGTATGTCTTGTGACACACTCAGCTTCTTGAACTCTTCATCTTTCACTCTTTGATGATCTGCAAGTGCCTTCACCTTCGATTTTCGATTGGCATCCCAACGTTCAAAATAATGAGTATATTTCTCTAAAGATTCCTTTGCCAATTTTTTTCTCTTGTCATCTGTATCAGTTCTTTCCATGTATCGGTTGCAATTCATATGGCCTTTCCATGGACCCAAACATAACCAACAAAATTCGTAGCGGCAAACCCTGCATGTCATGTGCATACACCCATGATTTTTTTCAATTGGTCTCTTGCAATTGGGACAGGGCTTGCAATAAGCTAGTATATAATTTACATTTTCCGATTCTGAGCTGTTCTTCAAAATCCACCTTTTCACAGTGTCACAGTCCATTGGACGGTGGCATTCCTCCTTGCAATTCCAGCAAAAACTAGTAAAACAATGGCAAGTGACATCAAAGATTCCATCAGCACCAGAAAATTCAATAGCGTACTCACAGGCTGGGCCAGGACACCACTTTGTCGTCCTATTATCTTCAACATAAGATCTAAGAAGGAAATCAGAATACTTCTTCCTATCTTCTTCAGATGTTAATGAATCGATCATGTCTTGACCGATAGCAGCATGACAAGAGGGCTCAGGACACCTCAACATCAAACACCCAGCGCCATCATTGTTAATTGATGTGCTAATATAGATAGACCAACAAATTTCACAATAAAGATGCCCACAGTCAGCATATATGATTCTATCACTGGTGTGGGATTCAAAACAAATCCCACAAAAGATAATTTTCCTCTTATTGGAGACAATATCAGAACTTATCACAGGTTTCACGAACAACCCGACTTTTTCACGGACTGCAGACTCATCAGTAAACCATGCATCATTGACTTTACCAACAGACCAGTTATAATTACGGAGTAAGATACTTGCCTCAGTTTTGGATACAGAGAGGACGGCAGAGACTTGGGCGACATCATGCTCCATGCGTTGACGAAGCTCTGTTGCGTTCAGGATTTTGCAGTCCTGTTGCTTCTGCTTGAGGAGGTCAATTTCATCCTCTCTTATATCCTCCAAAAGGGCATCAGCAGCACCATCATCACCGCCAACAAGATCATCATCAGTTAAGAAAAACGGATCCTCGTTATCATCGAACCCATCACTGTAGTAATTGATTTTTGACTCCACCTTGATGCTGTCGCTTGAAGGGTGGATGTCGTCCATGGCTAGAGAACTGGTGAGAGAAAGAATATTAAGAGCCTCAAAACTACTCTACCATGTATAAAAAACAAAACCCTAAACTAATTACAGTTAATTACGGTGGTTCCATGGTCATATTCGTCCTTTTCCTGTTAATTTTTCTCCACAGGCTACGTCCTACAGAAATTTTTTTTTTTTTTCCCAGAGGGTCCCATCCCATCCTTGGAATTTCTTTTCCTACAAGAAGTCGTCCCGTCCCTCCATAGTCATTCTTTATTGCCTTCCTTGCGAGAAACTCTTCTATGAAAAGCTAAAAAAAGAGCCCAACGTCACATCCCACGTAACAAAAGTTCTCGGCAAGAGAAATTATATTATTGGACTTTAAACACAACTTCGTCGTATTATCTGTCCGCCTTTCCCAATCAATTACCTTTTGATCCATCCAACCCGACTGATGTAAGTGGACTATGGTGATTTGTGCTTCGTCTTCCCCTTTATCAAAAAAGCATAAACACAAATGGCCTTTGGTAATGCCTTCCACATCTTCAAGTATCAAAACCTTATAACAGCATCGACAGACAAACAAAGAGATAAATAAAATTGCTGTCTTTTCAATTCCAAGTGAAAATACACCAAGGAAAATAGCAAATAAGTTCTTTATTTTTATGATATCAACAATCAAAGCTTTGGCTTTGAAATGTTGGGAACCAGTTTCTTATAATATTCATGGCAAAAGCTTCGGACAGGACTCCCTCACTCTGTAAGAGATGGTCCATAAATGAGTTCCCCACAAGTAAAATCCTTTTGATTGATTCATGTGTTGAAGAAAATAACTAACAAGTATTATTTGATTGGTTGCAACAACATAGGAAATAAAATACTCTACCAAATAATAAATGAAATGGGCCGAATTTCTTTTATCACTAATTGATTGGTTTTCCCTTTTCTTTTCTTTTTTTTAAACAATTGGAGTCTTTCCTTTTTTTTTAAAAAAAAAAAACTAACCTTCCTAATTAACA
>Ga0325400_1003681_pt1 | contig 13956 bp, 11 predicted proteins | sample PopdelMetagenome_2_FD_205662 | JGI IMG/M metagenome (GOLD analysis project Ga0325400, IMG submission 205662) | Populus deltoides microbial communities from Bellville, Georgia, United States - Xylem-PdKOR-R1 | ecosystem: Host-associated > Plants > Phyllosphere > Stem > Wood/Secondary xylem... | reverse complement strand
GTTGAACAACTTTTTTAATAATAAATAAATATAAAAAAATTTACAAAGTGATTTTTTTTAAAAGTAAATATAAAAAAAAACAAACAACCTTATTGTATCAATCATTGGATTTGATGATCAACCCAGCAATACATACATACATGAATAATGATTCTCCCTCCTCCACCAAATCCAAATAAAGAAGGCGTGGGAATCACTAAACATCCACTGCCAGTGTCAGCCAGCCAGGCCGCAATGCCATGCCATCCCATTACTGCTGCCACCATCAGATTCCCCAACCTCACACCATTATTATTATTTGACCTGTTCTTTTCTTTTGTCCTAAACGGCACGTCGCTTACACGTTCTAGACAGACAGACAGACAGACAGACAGACAGAAAGAGAGCAGAGCAGAGCATTTACATTTTATCTTAGTTTCACTACTACAAACATAAAACTAAATAAATTTGTCTCCCAATAAAATAAAATAAAAAGAACATTGAAGTATTTATTGGGCCGTTTCAAACCCTTCTCTCCTCCCCTTTCCTCTCCTCTTCATCCTTGCTGTTTCTGCTCTCTCCCAATTCTTATTCCTCTTCCTTTTCTAACATATATGTTTTATAATCTCTTACAGAAAATCCCGTTGAAAACATACAACAAGAAGGGTTGCTGCAATTACATGCTCCACATACATACATACATACATACATATATAATAAAAGGGAGATTTAAATTTAAGAAACAAATCGATTTCTCTTCTCAATCGGTTGGCCTCCTCATTCAGAGGGTGAGTTTTTTTCCCCTTATCTTTCTTTCTGGATAGATAGATAGATCTGATTGTTTTTGTTTTGTTTTGTTTTGTTCTCTATGATTCATTGACTGACGGATTATATGATGTACGACTGAAGAAGTGGATTTGGTTGTTGGATCTGGCAGGCTAGAGAGATCTGAGGAGAGTGTATTACTACTATTATTATAAAAAAAAAAGAAGAGGAAAAAAATGGGTCATAGAGTGGATCATGAGTATGACTATCTGTTTAAGATCGTGCTGATCGGGGACTCTGGTGTTGGCAAATCCAATATTCTTTCCAGGTTTACTAGAAATGAATTCTGCTTGGAATCCAAATCCACCATAGGTGTTGAGTTTGCCACCAGAACTCTCCAAGTATTTCCCTTTTCTCTCTTTATTGTCATCATCATTCTTATCATAAATAGAATATGTAATTTTATAAAGAACAAGTTTATTTTTTTGGTATTTCATTGGTCTTCTATTATCCACTTGTTAGTTTGATTTTATGTATCTTAGCTTATTTATCTGCCTTAGCTAGTCCAATTCCAAATTTTTTTAACTATGATCACAATCCCTCCCCATTTGTTTCTTAGTGTGTGACTCTTGCCCTTGTTTGATTGCTCTTATAGTTTCGGTCATATAAATAGAATCTTCACCTTGTACAACACTATTTACTCACCATACCTTTGACAACCATTACAATGCATAACTCCCTTTTTGTAGTCCGCTTGCCATGCCTGGTCTTCTGTAGAATATCCATTTAATATCTCTGCTGTTTACACTTTGCATCTAGACCTCTTTGTTTGATTTAAGGTCTGGGTTATCGATGGATGGTTCTAAATCTGCTGTCTGGATGTTTGCTACCAGGGCAAATTACTAACTGATGTTTAATGCCTCTGGTTTTCCTGCTGATGCAGCGTGATTTTGCTGCCTATATGGGTGAAATCTAACCGCTAGCTGATTATTATTGTTATTGTTATTGTTATTGTTATGGTGCAGGTGGATGGGAAGACAGTAAAGGCACAGATTTGGGATACAGCTGGTCAGGAGCGGTATCGAGCTATCACTAGTGCCTATTATAGAGGAGCTGTTGGTGCTCTTCTTGTTTATGACATAACCAAGAGGCAAACTTTCGACAATGTCCAGAGGTGGCTTCGTGAATTAAGAGACCATGCAGACTCTAACATTGTCATCATGATGGCGGGAAACAAGTCTGACTTGAAACATCTCAGGGCTGTTCAAGAGGAGGATGGTCATGCCCTGGCTGAGAAGGAAGGTCTCTCATTTCTTGAGACATCAGCGCTAGAAGCCACCAATATTGAGAAGGCGTTCCAAACCATATTGACAGAGATCTACCATATCATTAGCAAGAAAGCACTGGCAGCCCAGGAAGCAGCTGCCAATTCCACAGTTCCTGGTCAAGGAACCACTATCAATGTTGCTGATGCCTCGGGGAACACAAGCAAAGGTTGCTGTTCCACTTAAAGCCACGCTTGAGGAGAGCAATAATTTTTTCTTCTTTTTGGATTTTTGGCTGAGAGAGGGACACATGTAAATTACTCTTGACCTGTTAAACGGGTATTTGTTAGAAGTTTCAGGGTGGATTATTATTTCGTGTTTATTTCTTGTATTTTACCCTTAAAACTGGAAGCGTGGAACTAACTGATTGCAGGGATGTAGAGTACTGGAAGAAACAGTGGTATGGACCATATAATGAGCAAGTATATTACGATCAGTTTGCTATGCATGCATGTCCGAATTGTCCCAGATGGTTCATCTGTTGTCATGTTCCGTGTGGTTCAACTAACTGTGCAGTGACTACATAATACATGTCATAAGATGTCACAAACTTGCAATTTAATAGCACCGACTCTAGGGGCACGTACATTAAAAAAAAAAAAAGAGAGGAAGGACTGCTACTCTTTCTATGCACATTGTAAATGCAAAGGTTGCAATGGCCGTTATATAATCCATGCGGCGTCAAGGAAACTTTGAAGCAATTGCAAAGTTATTGCTGCTCTTCCTGGTGTTGATTGTGACGGCTCCGATAGAACTGAATTAGCTGCCCTCGTAAGCTGCATTCCTCTACCTGAAAATCAGGCCCGTCTTTTTATCAATTACCATTATTAGCTCTTTATTTAGCGGTAAAACAAAAAGGACAAACGAAACATTATTTAAGCTAGGTAGGCGGCGTTGAACAAAAAACACAAGAATGACAATTTTGGAGACTAACTCTTCATAGAGGAGCAGAATACAATAAGATGTCAATAGTGTAATTAATTATAAACAGAATTGGGATGTAGCAGACCTGTGAATTATATGTCATTGACAACAGATCCCCACATTCTTCAATAAGAGCTCTTTCTCCTCCAGTCACCCTAGCTAGTTCTGAGATCAAATGTTCTGTTTCTTCAGCCTGCATCAGGAAATGTCCCACAGAATGATGATGGGTTGGAGGACAAGAAATGGTGGCAAATTTATTCTGGTTTAGGGAGACCCTAATTTAGAATAGTAGACAGAGGTGGTGGCATGTATTGGTATAGATGGGGGCATGTATGCCTCAAGAGCGTAGGAAGTTCTGTATGAACAAAAGGAGGGAAGCAGCTACTTGACTTAGAACAACTATCCAGCATTCTTACCTTTTGAGTCTAATCAACAAGCTGTTTGGATTTTATAGGGGGCATGTATGACTCAAGAGCGTAGGAAGTTCTGTTTCTGTTGCTATGCCACATGTTTTCCTACGTAGGACACAATTAGGCTGATCTCAAATAACCAACCTCCTTTAAATGGGACTTCTAGAATAACTCCAAATAACCTCCTTTAAGCTCTTATGTTTTATCACTCTCAAACATAAGAGAAAGCACCTTCATTGATTATAAGAGAAAGCACCTCACCTTTGGCATAAGGCTTTCAATGTTAAGAGCTACCGTGTCCATTAATTTTGTTGCAGAGCTCAGTGCCTCCCCTACCTCTCTAATATCAACCTGCAATAAACATCCATAACATTGTCAGACTATAACACATGAGAATGATAGACTATTGATCTGTTAACCCAGAAAGTGGCAAAAGGAAAAGAGTAAAACGTACTCTAACATTTCCACTGATAGGAACTTGAAGTGAGGCATTCAACAAAGCTTGAATTGCTTCTGACAGGGATACCGAATAATCCATTTCAAAAGCAGCCCATTCATCCAGATACGGCATCTATAGAATTGAGAATTCATTAGAACATGCAAACTATAGCCAATAAATAGCACTATCGTTGCAAGTTAAATTCTGTAATTATTACATGTAACTGTATATTGTTTGGTCACGATAGAGATGCCTACATGTTAAATGCATCCAAATAAATGATGGGGAAAAAGAACAAGAAAAATAATGTCAGCTCCTTACCTGAGCTTCAACGATGGTCCATAGAATTTTTAATCTCTGCAGAAGGCCAAGCTCTGCACGTTTTCTTTTCACTGAGTCGTATAATTCTGTTATCTTGACACCAAGGGAATACAGGTTTCTCTACAAGAAAATAGAGGACTGATCAATTTTGAGATAGGAATTAATGAAAATTCATTGAAAAAAAAACAAATAATGAGAGAGATAGTACCTCAGTTTCTCTTCTCTGAGCTTGAGCAGAGGCCTGTGCTTTTGCGTTGACATATCTCCACTGCAGGTAGTGGTTGTGAAGCAGCTTGAGAGATTGCACATCTTCTTGGTGACTAGAAACTTTCCTTGTCTTTCTAGAAGCATCATTTGGGATCTTGGAGCAAGGAGCCACTGGAGGCAGTTTTGTAGATTTGAGTGAATGGAACAAGGAGGGGTCGCAGCTACTTATAGATCGCTGCAAATTGAGAGAACGGGAGCATGGGGAAGCACAAGGGTTATTACTATTAAGCCGGTTGAGATTTCTCTCAGCTAGAAATCTAGCATCAGTATCACGGAGGAGATCAGGAAGAGAGCTTCTGACATCATTGTTGTTATTCTTAGTATTAGGATTAATGTTGTCATGATCCGATGAAGAAGAGGAAGAAGAATCGGAGGAATTGGAGATCCCAGTGGATTGTAACAACTTTGCAGCAGCCGATGAGATGTTGATGTTGGAGGTGGAGCGTTGCTGCATCATTCGTAATTTAGAAGAAGAGGACGTGTTGATGATGCTGATTGTGGGGGTATCGGGTCTGTGACTTTGGGATCTTGGTTCGTTCTCCTTAAAAAGCTTGATTATAGCACGCTGATGATGATGTTTCCGCTGCGGGCTGCAGTCGGCGTCCGCTTCCTGGTTGCGGCGCTGCCTCTGCACGGAGTTGGAGCGCTGCTTATTGGAAGGAAGAGGTGAGAGCGAGGAGGAGGAAGCAATTGGAGACATGAACCTGGAACTGACCTCCCTCACCCTGGGCCTCCGAGGAGGAGGATTGGGGGGAGTGGGGACTATGGCTGTCTTCTCTTGCATCATCGTAATCGATTCTTCATCCATCTGCTCTTGCAGTTGCGATCTGTGCCGTCAATTGATTTCTGTAATTCGTATCTGAGGTTGTGTGTGTGTGTGTGTGAGAGAGAGAGAGAGAGAGAGAGGTCAGATCTGTCCAGTGTCTCCTCTAGCCTGTGTTTAGGGCAGCTCCGCGTTATGAGAAATAAAACTAGCCGTTGCTAACGGTACTATTATTTTCAAAAAAGCAGTATTTCATTTGTTTTTCACCCATGATCGGTTCATTTACTCTGGTTTGTTTCCTTTCCTTTCTTTAATTATTGTTAATTGGGACCTTCTTTCCTTTAATTATTATTATTGGGAACTCTAATAATTACCCATCAATTAATAACTACTATTCAAATCATCATTAAATTACACAGGAAATGCTAGCATAGTTTCTTAGAATATGATAATGATTATTTTTTAAATTATTTTTTATTTAAAAATATATTAAAATAATATTTTTTTAATTTTTAAAAAATTAATTTTAACATTAAAACATCAAATCTTAAAACATTAAAAAAATATTAATTTAAAATAAATAAATAAAATAAAAATTTTTAATTTTTTTTAAAATATTTTTAAAAAACAAAAATTCTAATTAGTCTTCATTCATTGTGTTTAAACCATTAACTAAAAAGAAGAAATAAACCATGAACTAAAAGAAGAAATCAGTTAATTGAAGCTTCGTGCCTATAGTTTTAATTCTCATGAGTGGGATTGCGTTTAGAATAAATTACTATTAAAATAATATTTAAGAGTGTGATAACAATTAATTTTTAAAATATTTTTATTTTAAAATATATTAAAATAATATATTTTTTTTATTTTTTTAAAATTATTTTTAATATTAACACATTGAAAATATTAAAATCATATTAATTTAAAATTAAAAAATTTAATTTTTTTTTTAAAACGTTTTTCCACCACAATGACATCCACTGCCAGATCAAACACAATCCATTTTCATTCATTTCATATTTAAATGGACAAGAATAAAAATTACCTTTTAGAACAAGACATTATTAAATCAAACACAGTCAACGGATCGTAATTATAACAAATCCCAAGAGTTTTTTCATGCAACACAATCCTCCTTTCAAGTTATTTTTATTTATTTGGTGACTGCTATAATATATCTGTGAGAATACTGAATGCGATTGAATCAAGTATGCCCAGTGTCAAATACAGTTCAATTAGTAGAGAACTAAGCCCATGCCATACAACACTCAACCGCAGAAAAAAAAAGTATAATTCTTGTGACATCTACAATTCCACGTATGTTTCCTATTATACCAAAGCAGACAGGTATGGTGTGAATGTGGCAAGATGCATAACTGCAGTTCACCCTCCCGTCTAATTGAGTGCCACTGGTATGCAGCCGTCTGTAAATTATCTACAAAGTTGATTGCTTATAGCATCATGTGTTCCTCAACTAATACTGCTGAAAGTCAGTTATGGCCAAGGAAACCCCTTCCCCTGGAACTGGGCATCGGGTCATCTGTCATGCACCCTCAAAACAGTGAAACTTGTATCATTACAATGTAATGAAAATCTGAAATATTCACTTAAGTAGCAAAAATAAATAATGTTATTCATATGAAAAGCCAAGCAATTCTTCATCAAGACATGATCCTTCTAATTTTAATAAATCACACTAACACGAGAAAAGCAATCGAGAAACTTGTGAAAATCTCCATTCTATAAAATTAAATGAGAATACAGGAACAAGATCGTATACGATGAGGCTCAAGGGAGAACCCTGGATCAAGTAACATTCGGGTGATAATCAATCTTACCATGTTCTTCTTCATCATCTCCATTCTGACTCGTGAAGAACGGGGTGAGGTAATTCCTGTCTAATGCTGTAAATGATGCAGTGCTGCAGGGGGGGAAAGATAAAAAGAAGAGCTCAAAAAAGAAGTTCCAAAGAAAGCCAAATAACCAAATATGATGATGTCAAATTCTAGGATTTACCTCTTGTGAAACTCTTTAAGTTTCATCTTCAGCCTGTTCCCTGATGTGGCATCCTCATTGTAAGAGGGAGCAACGTAACCATTATTTCCATCCAAACTCTGAAAGCAGAAAATGGACATACATTATTTACAATTCACTAATCAACATGAGGGTGGAAAGTGTCCTGGCTCAACTCTAGGACCCCATCAAATTGAGCTGTTCATAGAAGCTGTGTAATGACTGGAGGCAAGGCTATACTGAGCTTGTTGTAGGATTTAGAGTGTGGTGTAAGAGCATTCCACATCTAGACTCACAAATATTAATAGGCCCAAATGCATTGCAACACTTAGAAGCTATCGGCTGCTTGCTAGAAAAGAGTTCGAGGCTAATGAACCTAACTTCTCATGGGAAGCTATTTTGATTGCACATGCACCTTAACTTTTTGGATAAATATGTAGAGGGAGCCTAAGAGGTCTTTTTTAAGGGAAAGTTCAAGGGGAGCTGCTCCCTATTATTTCAGAAGGTTGGATTAGAACTCTTTACATCTGTATTCAATTTTCTCTCTAATATACTAACAGAATCTTTAGATTCTCCGTCTTATAAACTAGCCCTTTGTTCTTGCATATATGTCACACCCCCTCAATGCACTTTAAGTTGTGTTTGGTATGTGATGAAAAATTTTGTGAGAAAATGTTAACAGGTTAAAATTTGAGTGTACTGTTAAAAGTGTAAAAAAAGGTTGACGTGTTAAGGATGTTTGGTAGGAGGTAGAAATATGATGGATAATAATGGGTCTCAAAAAAGATAAAATCAGTATTTAAATTGAATATAACTGTTAAAAATTAAATAACATATATTTGTGGTCTAGAATTGAAGGGGCAAAAAAAGAAAAGTAAAGAATAGAATATTGGTAACATTTAACCCCTTTTTTAGACCAGTAACATATCTTTGGCAGAACTTACTTCACTTAAGGGGCCATCATGGTCATCACCAACAACTTGCAAAGTTTCGAGCACAGTCCCTGTCGATCCTCCAATTAAAAGCACCTGTAAGATTGTTTAGAATAGCCAAAAGAATGAGTTTCAAGCATACAATCCATATCCGAGTCTTACATGGAATATAGGTTCATGGAAGAAAATAGTTGATTTACTTTCAGTTATCGGCTTCTTCTTTTTTTTGTAAATAGGTGTTTAAAATATACCAGTTAAATTATTGTTGACTTTATTTAAATTTCAAGTGAATGGGAGCCTTTCTTTTTATTGAATTATAGTCTATAATAGATTATGGATTGTTCTTCACTCTACCTAAACAGATCCTTTACAAGCACAACATTAGAGATAGAAACTTGGAATGCAGTCTTTGTAAACTTCAGAATCTCTTTAGCAGTGGGATTTCTTTTTCTTTAAAGATAAAAAAAAAAAATCATTAATGCCTTCCATTAAACTTTGAGACTTGAAATAAAATATAAATTAGCCCTTTGGTACATCTCACAAGTTACAGGTATCATTATACACACTTGAACAACCCTAAATGATTCCCTTGCTTTTGTTTACCTCTCAATTTTTAAGAATAGAGACCCACATAATTCTCTTATTCCTCTTACAATGAAACCCTAAAAATTTTACAAGTTTAGCCCACGTGCATTGATGGTGATACTGCCTAATAAGTATTAAGGCTATCATAATGTCATGCGTGACTTTAGCTATGGTCCATTATGTAGAAAACTTGTTCACAAAAACCCCAGTCACCTCCCGCCAGAGAAATCAAGTAAGAAGGCATAAGAAGAAAATGTATAGAACACATTCGCAGAGAAAAGGAAGGGTGCAAAGCATGAAAAGGAACCAGTGGAAGAAGCCCAACTGATGACAAAAGACTTGATTGTTTATTTCTTTCCAAAGAAGGTAGCTAATCACCTTGCTACTGTTTAAATAGTTTGTACTTTCTAGTACACAGTTAAACTCATATCTGAGTTCTAGTATCCAACTGAAAGATGAACTCGTGCACTATAGAATGGTATGCTATAATTTGTCCTCAAGTTTTCATCAGAATGAATTGAAAGGAAAAAAAAACAGGAAGTTTGGATTTTATTAGAGTGAGCTTGCCTACCGTCAACACAACTATGGCAGTGGTTGCAGTGAATATAGTCTGGCCATGTCCTTCTGGAAGATCATGAACCGATTGTAGTGCAAGGGCAAAAGCCATGGCCCCTCGAAGTCCTACTCACACCAGTGATTCATTAAACCTAACAAAAATTAAAAATAGAGAGGATTTATGGAATCAGAGAATACTGCTCTTCCTACCACTGTACCAAAGCGCTTTCTGATGTTTTACAGGTATTTGACGTGGTGCAGGTCGAACCAAATTGACTAAATATGCACAAGAAAAGACATTCGCTGCCCTACAAAAAAAATTGCATAACCAATTACAGTTCCACGAGACAGGATAGCATGTACAGCAGGGTTTCGTAAACATTAATGCCAGAAAAAAGAAACTAAAAGGCATCAGATTGGTAAGATAACAGAGGTAGAATGATCAACATCTTTATTTGAGGTGAAAGTAAATGCAGCATTCATACCTTGCAACTCCAATAAATATCTGAGATGGTCATAAAGTTAAGGAATCACAACACAAACTGTTACTTTAAAAGAGTTGCTCCAACATAGATTTTTGATGAATCAAACAAGGATACAATTGAGAAAAAAATAAATCCAACATGGGACCAACTATGCTGTTCCATCGCAATATCGAATCCCATGTATATAAATCTGCAAATTAGGCAAACAAGTCAATTGAGGTGCAATATAGGAGGAAAATAGAAGTAATTCAACCACTCAATATGGGAAAGATAACAAGAATTCCCTTACACAAATGTCTCAGCTAGTGATGATATCAGGTGGAAAAATGCAGAAACAAATCGCTGTGAATTTTCTGACAAATTTGAGAAGGTATAATGCTTCATGACCTAAAAGGCAAAAATATACAAATGTATTTCCATGTCTATGCTCCAACAATCATAAGTCGTTGTATGGTAAATATATTTAAATGTCCACTTACAATTCCAGTGAACAATATGGACACTATACCAGTGAGGCCAAGACCTTCTGCAAGCATGTACCTAGAATGAAAGTTTAACATTAAATTGCACCAAAATCTAGCACAAGGAAACATGATACTGAACATGAAAGAGAGAGAAGAATCAAGCTTACGAAAAATATGGAAAAAGGACAAAAAGACAGCATTCCAAGTTTTGCAGACTGAAAAGAGAATGACATCGATTTTAATCAGGATTTTTATGTAACTCAGTAAATCAAACAAAACATACATAAATATATATAAAGAAATACTCACTTGTCAATATCCAAACCAGCATACTTGAAAAGGTTCAAGGAATTAAGGTTTGACAATACATTTGAGCATGCAAAAGTTGACAGATTAAAAGCACTTGCTTCACAAACACAAAGACATGCGTGCGCAAAGATGGAACAAAAAGGATATCAATGCAGAAATAAATCCAACTCCCACACCTGTAAAGAAGTATGTAGGGCATTGTTAGTAATGCTGATGTGAACATAAAAGTTCAGATGACATGGTAATATCAAAATCAGAAAAACCAGAACTGATGAAAAATCATTTCAAGGAAAGAAAGTTGTTATTGTGATATCAATAATGCAGATATTGGCTGTATTTTGATAAGAGAAATAATGCACATAATGAAAGACCCAATAAAGAACCTGCAAGCATCTTCTTAGAAAGTTGATAAACTGTGAGTTTGAAATAAGAGGCACCCTGTAGAGTTTTCTAAAGTGGGTACTTTTTTAAAGTCTGCTAATATTTGCATTTCAAATTTTAAATGTAAGTGATCACAAAAATTATGTTTTTCTGATGCAGTGTGATGAATGCATTTTATGAGACCAACCTGCAGACAATGAGCCAACAAAGGTTTCAAGAAACCTAAAGATCACCATGAAGAAATTCTGTCCAGGCGCATGACTTTTTAACGAGGACATTGTTCTGCATAGCAAAATACTGCTTAATTTAAAGCAGTTCATGGACTATTTTATCTGCTGAAATCAAATGCACAAGCTTTGAGTACCTGTACAAGGATATTGCCATCTACCAGTTGGACAGCATGCAAAAGAGAGCCACAGAATCCAGTAAATACAGGCTTAAGCAAAAAATTTAAACTACAATTCCATAGCAATAAAAACTTACAGCATCATTCAAGACAGATTCTCCAAACACCAAAGCATAAAGGTTCGTATCTATGCCAAGTTCCTGCAAAGAGCATCAAACATAGACGTTAATTTAAATATCAAGGGAAATGACAGACAGTGAATCAAATTTGAAAGGTAGATACAGATTTCATGGCATTCAGCTCATATTTCAAAAATTAGTGACAAAATGGGCAAATATGAGTGGATCAACATTAAAGTGAGATAATGAACAAATAGAACAGTTATCAAAACACATACACCAGGTCTCTATACACATATCAAAAGCTACCTCAAGCACTTGTGCAGTCATCAAAATCAAGAAAAACTTGAAGCCTTTGAATCATAAGCATTACAATTTTAATTGAATTTTCTTTGCTCCTTTTTCGCATAAGGAATGGTGCCATCTTACCTCTTACCTCTTAGAAATACCCTGGATATTCTCAAGTAAGCATGCAAGTCAGGCCATGCATCAAGCCCATCAAACATGTTCTTGGATTAAAGGAAACCAAAAGATGGTCTTTTCCAAATAGACACGGATACTATTGAAATGTTAGAAATTTAACTCAACTGAGCACTAATCCAAATAGTTGACAACATTGTTTTTTGTCACCAGGGAGGCTCAGACCTGAGCTGGATGGAAGATAAATACAGAACACCAATTGAGCTAGAGCTCATTGGCAGTTGGCAGTCGATCCCAAGAGTTCCTTATATCTATCCTGCTCAATTTAAGGCCATATTTAATTGAAGATGTTAAAAAATGTAATCCTCTCATATTTCCAGCCAAGTCAATTTTGGTTAACTCTTATTCTTTTTACTCTTTCTGCTAAAGTACAATCAATTCTTCTCCATCACTGTAAAGGTCTATGACACATACAGCAAAACCATCTTACATGACATTGTCTTAACTCTTCCTCTATTTTTTGCAACCTCTACTTTTCTGGCATTTATGCTGTACTCAACCTTTTTCAAATACATCGCAGGTATAGTACTGTTTGCAGTTCCATCACAATAGTTTAATGTGGCCTGTGATTTCTGTATCACCCAATATTCTATGACATAAAGTATAGTTATCGTATTGCTATCCAATGAAAAATCAACTTCAACCTTCATGATCAATCCACCGTTTCATCCAACCAGCTACAACTCTATGATTAATATTTTTCTCATCCTGTCCTTCCTTAGAATCATAAATCCAGGACTCAAAAAATGATTGTTATTAGGTATTTCTTAACAATCTGTTTTGCCATATCTCCATCCCTGATCCTGGATTTTTCAAATTTGCACACATATATATTCTGCATATTCTGTTTTAATGCTTTTTACGGCTCCTCTATAATCATAAAATTTCCAAATAATGTTATAATTTGAATCCACAAGTAGATACAAAATTATTGAACCTGTTCTATTTAAACTTCCCTTGGCAACGGGCGGCTACCCATGTACATATTCCAGGAACTTAGCCATGTACATATTCCAGGAACTTAGGTCCCGATCAGATGTTTATCTATCACAATTCAACAGTCATTTCTACCACCTGGTTTTTATTGTATTAGCGCAAACATGTCCAATCTCTTGCCATTGGAAATGGCATGATACCAAAAACTAGGAAATAGAAGAAGAAGACAAAAAAATGCCAAATACAGAATGAGATAAAACATGTGTAGGATACCAATAATGCATTTTGTCAACATCTTCTTGTACTGTATTCTGTAACATGATGATTGCATTAATCAATTTTCTCATTTCAGTTACATAAGATGACTAAAACTTTAAAATGTTGATTCCAATACCACATGAATTCTTAAGCTTAACCATGCAATGGATAGACAGACATATAAGTGAAACTGAACACACCTGGAATATAGATAGAACAGTAACAGGATCAGTTGCTGATATAAGAGCACCAAACATCAGACATTCAACAAATGGAAGTTTGTAAGTGAGGTAAATAAGACCGCCAAGGTAACTGAAGGAGAAAACAGTTAGAAGAGGAGTCAACGAAGGAATATGCATAATTTTCGGGAGTGATTGGGAAAAACAGAAATACTTACACTAGAACACCTGTAACAACAGAAGCTATAAAAGTTCCTAATATGGAAAATGTAACAATGGCTCCAAAGTTAGAGAAGAATGGTTTCTGCAAAGAGCAAATAACTGAGTGACCATCTAAATTCGGTGTATAAAACATAAGCATCTCAATTTGAAAAATACAATAAAATAAAATGGAGCAAGTGACATACAGGTGATAGACTGAATCCTGACTGAGTAGAACAAAAAAATGTTAAGGAATATAAGGAGATGATATCATAGAAAGGAAAGACAAAGAAATAAAACCCGCGTTGGTTAGTAAGGATATAATATGATGGGAGGAAGCAAGAAAAGGAAGAAAAACTCCTCATGGAAATTAAACCATGCCCTGTAGGGAAAAAGAAGAAGAAGAAGAAGGACACCAGTTATTAAGGATGGATGGATTTATGATCATCAACTTTCTGGGAAAGGAGAAATAGGAAAATGAACCTGATGCTTGTTTCAGTGTTAGAGATGTTAGCGAGTG
>Ga0325400_1003679_pt1 | contig 13958 bp, 7 predicted proteins | sample PopdelMetagenome_2_FD_205662 | JGI IMG/M metagenome (GOLD analysis project Ga0325400, IMG submission 205662) | Populus deltoides microbial communities from Bellville, Georgia, United States - Xylem-PdKOR-R1 | ecosystem: Host-associated > Plants > Phyllosphere > Stem > Wood/Secondary xylem... | reverse complement strand
CAGCGAGGCCTTCCTTTAAAAACAAGCACGACAAGGTTGCTTTCGCTGTTCACGCCGCTTTCCTCGCAAGTGGCTACGCTCTCACCGCCACTGGTCTTGCCGCCTTCTCCGAATCTGCTGCCCTCTCTTCTCCGTCAACTAGTAAGCTCTCAATTTTTTTTCTTTGACTTGTTTAATTGCTACTAACAAAACGAAAAACTAATATATATATATATATATATATATATATTCTGTGTAATTCTTACCCTCTGCCTCCGTTATAGATGAGGTAGGAACTGAAAATTGGAATGAGGTAGATGGAGAATATGCATTCGTGTATGTAAATCCTGACAAAGAAGGAAAGAGGGTGATACTGAAGTGTTTGGCTTTGAATGGGAAATTGGCGGTTAGTGCCATATCTGATGGGATTTCAGAGCCGGTCAATCTCGAAATCGAGTAGGGTTTTCCTTTAGTTTTTATTTATTTATTTTGGTATTCTAGGGTTAGGGTTCTGAATTTGATTACTGTTGCAGTGTTGGGGATTATGTTGCGGAGAATGAAGGTACAAATTACTCGGAGCAATATAGGAACTTGGACAAGATTTATAAGAAACTGGATGAAGAAATTTTGTCTAAATTGGATGGCTCTTCTACTTCTTCTTTGAAAGCGAGTTCATCAGGCAACCGTAATGGGTAATTGAGCTCTCTTATTCTGTTTAAGGATGTATATTTGTGCAATTCATTGCCTTTAACAAACTATGATGCTTGTTGCTGTTGTTTTAATTTGACTGCTTAGCCTTTTTCCCTTTTACATGCCACACTCTCCTTGTACTTTAGCTTCGTTTGGTTGGAATTTCAAATGTTCTGCTGCAGAATTTATAATTTATTGTTCTCAATCTTAGCATTTAAATATTTACTTTGACTGCATTAATTCTATTTCTTAGTTGTTACCTCATATTCTAAAACATCTCTATGATAAAATTCTTCATAAGGGTAGCCATCTAATGACTTGGATTTTCTGTATTGATTTGCCGTGTTTTGTAGGCGAGAAGCAAGGCAGGGATCAAGACAGAATAATGAACCTGGTGTTGGATTTTCTGAACCTGCTAGCCCTCAAATTCCTCTTCCGGGGTATGCTATTCTTTTCATCACTGTACCTTTCTCATATCGGGTTACATATTATATCTGTGATATTTTCATTCCCATAGGGAACTGCTGCTCATATGATCTTAAATTTTGTTTGCAACTTTCATTTTACTATGATATATTAGATCACTACTTTCCTTACGAACTTTGATTTTTCTTGTGGTTTACATTTGTTATGATATAATGCAAGTGCTTGGATCATTCAAGTAATCTCCTCATATGCATGAGAAACCTTGTCCTTAAAGTTGATGCTTTATGGCAATCAATTAGTTGTATAAAGAGGGGGAAAGTTGCTGTTAACTTTCTATTCCATGTGCTGGATTATAGAAACCTGCTGATGCTACTACAAATATCACTGGCTTGTTTCTTCTATGAGCTTTGAAAAAAAGAAGACATGTTTGTTGCAAGAAAAGTATCTGGTTGTTGTAGAAAGTGCTTAAGACGTTACAAATGACAAAAAGTTATTTATTACAGTAAAAATATAGTAATATGAATGTTCTATATTGCCCAAAGGTTTGAGGTCAATTTCACCCATTTTTAGCTTTCGATTTTCTCTATTAACCTTTTGAAGTTTCACAAATGTTATAATAGGAGGTTTTTGAAGCCATTTTTAAGAATTAAGGTTAAGTCAGTGGAAAATAAGTGAGATCCATGTGTGCCTAGAATAGTTAGAAACAGCTATTATAATGGATCAAGTTAATTATTTTGCTTATGAAATTATGGGGAAGATAATATAGCTAAAAATACCATCTGAAATTGCTTTTTCCTTTTGAAAGAACCATAGAGAGTGTGTGATTCTTGTTATCAAACACTATTTGGTGGCGTGGTCCCTGGTGGTGTGGTGGGGACCAAGACCTGAACTCATCTTGCATTCTTGCTTCAAATTGCATTAAGAGGTCATCATAGGCAAGGCCCAACTTGAATGTTTCCTTTGGTTACCAATGTTACCAAGTCCACAACACCAGCCATTTTTATTTTTATTTTTTTTAATAAAAAACAAGAAGAAAGCTAACCATACTTATCAATACATCATTTTCTGGAGCATCTAATGGAGTACCTATTATTAATTTGGGTAGTGATAGTCTCTTCCTTCTTTTCATCTCTTTTCTCAACATGACTTCCTAGTGAGGGAATTCAGTATGATAAGAAGGAACTCTATTTATTTAGTAAATATAGTCTTGCAGTTATTTGGTAAGTTATATAGTATTGATGTTGTTGTTAAAAGATTATTTTTTACTGGATTTATGTTTACTATTTAGTTTAGATAACTACTAGATCTTTGGCCAGCTCTACGCTGTGGATCAAATCAATTTTTTTTAAACAAAAAAAAATAGCTAGGTGTTACTAATGTTTTTTCTAGTAGAAAGAAATTTTAAATCATGTGAGGATCATACAATGTGACCTGATTGGCTTTACGGGTATAAAGGCAACTCGGACAACTGGTAAAAACATAGTTTGACTTAAAATAAATATTCAAAATGATATTTTTTTTATAAATATTTAGATGAAAATATATTCGATTGATTCGGGTTAATCCAAGTTAATCTGCAATCTACATGTTGGGTCATGGGACCTGATAGAAAGCAAATTAAAAGAAATTATGAAGCTCTATTTTCAATAAAGCAAATTAAAAGAAATTATGAAGCTCAATTTTCAATAAACTCAATAATGAAGGATAAAATTGAAAAAAAAATCAATTAAAAAAAAAAAAAAAAACCTGAGTCAACCCGCTATACTCGCAACCCAGGTCATGAGACTAGAATAACCCAATAGAAAATAAATTGAAACAAATTATGAAGTTTAATCCCTAATAAATCTCATGTTGAAGGATGTAATTGAAATTGAAAAATTGATTACAAAAATGAAAATATACAACTTGAGTCAACTCGAGTTAATATGCCAAACTCGTAACACGAGTAATGAGATGAAAATAACCTCATATAAAGTAGAACAAAACAAATCACAAACCTTAATTCTCATTCAACCCAATGTTGAATGATGAAATTGAGGAAAAAAGGTCAATTAGAAAAAGAAAATAAAACTCGAGTCATCCGATCAAATTCACAGTTCGAGTCATGAGATTGAGATAACCTCATAAAAACTAAATTGAAAAAAATTATGAAGCTCAATCCCTAATAAATTTATATCAATCCCTAATAAATTTATATGAAATTGAAAAAAAAAATTCTCTTTTAGTTTTTAATTAATGGTTTCTAGGTTTCTATATGAACAAATTTTCTATGTATTGAATACATTTTATGATGAATTAAGATTGTTGTTAAAAATTGTTTATTCTACATTTTTCTAACCATTCCCCTCCTTTCGGGGACTTTGCTTAATTAGATTTTAATTTGCTCGTGCAATGTTTGAATACAGGAATTATAATTTTAGGAGCAAAGTTAATGCCACAAAATTCATAAAAAACTTTAATTGCTATATGTATTCAAGATTGTTTGCTCTGTTGTTGTTGCTGTATTCGTATTCATGACATGACTATATAAAGCCAATATTTATCGATGCCGTGCATGATTCTTGATCTTGTAACATGTTAAAGAAATTATGTTTATTGTCATAGGGTCGATTTTCTTGTCAAAAATTTTCAATCCTTACGCTGTAGTTCAGTCCTGCTAGGCTCAGCCCTTTCACTCACCGATTCACTCATGTTTGCCTACAACTGTTTGTCCCACAAACCCAAGAGGTTACCCACTCTTTCAATGTTGTAAACAAGAGGAATACACAAATGAATATGAACAGAAATAAGCACACAAGTTATTACAGGAATCAATCCCAACTTTTTATTAACTTAGAAGGATATACACAAGTCTGTGTGCACACGGGCGTGCTATGCACAATGTTCTGCCCTCCAGAACTTGCATTCCCTACATCCTGCTGGAGCGCAGTCAGTTTCATTCAGTTCCCTGCTATTATGAGGGTTCACTTTCTGTTTTCTGATTTGCTTTTCAGATATGTAGTTCCTCCAGTTCCTGTAAATCCAATGAGCGATCTTTATCCTGGAGCTGGAGCTGGAATATATCCAACAGGGTATGCATCTTAAAATAGCTGTTTGTATTCACTAATTGGTATTTGTCTCACCATTTTAGTTCTCAATTTTAATGATATATTTTGTTGAACTGTTTTTCAGGGCTGGCAGAGGTGGGGGCATGCTTATAGGTTTGTACTTTTTAATTGCAATTAATGAAGCAATAAACAGGCATGTTTCATTTATTTCGGCATTGCTTATTTTTACCATGTGCTTGCAGGGCCTGATGATCCTAGCTGGTCTGGTTTATTTGGTGATGACCCTGGTTTCCTTGGGAGACGACCGTGAGATCTCCCTCTCTCCCTCTCCCTCTCCCTCACTTTGCTATAATATGGTATCATCAACAGAACTAATAGTGTGTGAATTTATGAACGCAGGGGCGTTCCTCCAGGTGCTCAGTTTGATCCCTTTGGCCCTCCTGGGGTACCTGGTTTTGAGCCCAATCGATTTACCAGGTACATTGATTGTTTTACATCTGCCAAAGCCCATTTGGGATTTACTTTCTTAATCTTTGTTAAGAATAACATAACAGTCTGTAACATTATTTGATTAAAACTGAATTACTGCAGTAAATCAAGACCATTCAGTTAAATTGGATTTCTTTTACATCATGTGGTTGGGTGTGGTTTAAAAAAAACCCAATTTTGGTTTTGTTCTGAACAGCAAGGACCTTGCTCACAATGTGTTTGGTACAGACCAAAGTAATGTGTTTCTGTTGTCTTGGTGAGCTGTTGCATGCCAAGATCTTCTTTTGAACTTTTCCTTGGAAACTTGATGTTAAGCTCTTGGTTCCCAAATTACTGATTCTGCTTTCATTTTGAATTTTTGTCTAAAAAACTCTGTACTTTTAAGTTTACCAAAGCACTGATATTGTATGATGTAGTTCTTTCTGAGGATTTAGCATACTTTGACTCGTATCTTTTCCTTTTTTTAAAGAGCTTGATTCATGGATCATAGTTGTCTCCATGCACTAGTTTGTGTATGAAGATTCATATTGGCATTTTAATATAGACTCTATCAGGTCCAAATCATTTCGTACAAAAAACCAAATGTTGGAGCCAGCCTTAGCTTGGGATTAAGAATTAGTGGTATTAAGGGTGGCTGTTCTGTAAGCATGATACCTGTTCATATGAATGAACATTTGTTCAAAAACCAGAATGAGGAATTTATATGAGTGGGGAGGGGTGGTGGAGGAGGGGCATTTTGTCACATTTGCATGTGATTTGGTGATAATAATAAATAAATAGATAAAGATAATAAAGAATTGAACGAAAATTAGTTGCTTGGTTTGAAAGAAAACAAGCAGATATTAGCTCCAGGCATTTATCTATATTAAGAAAACATGCAGAGATAGAACATCAGAAGTTGCACATAATTTTCTATGAACTTATAACCATACCCAAATAACCTATATTCTAGATTTGTCTGGTCTTCATTATGGTTGGCCCAAGTTTTTGGTTTCTTATGCCTACAAATAGATTTCGTGTGCTTGTGCATCTGGAATGTATTCAAGGTTTATGTTCAGACATTAGCTCCAGGCATCTAATTTTTCTGCTCTATTTGTCTTGCAGAGGCCCACGAAGGCCTGGGAGCAATATTCATCCAGACCTTTCACCAATGGGGAGGGATCCTGATTTTATTTAGGCATTTCCAGGCTGCTGTCTTACTATCTTTCCTGTCCCATTTCTTTTTTGGTTTGTGTGGATGTGAGAAATGGTAAAAAAAAATAGGTAGTATAAAAGATATGCTCCTTGCGGATAGGGTTTCTATCCATCTTTTCTGTTTCTATGCATGGAACAAAGGACATTTTGTATATTACTAAGTGAGATTTTGGCATGTACATTTGTCCTTTCAGTGGTGATTCCTTGTATTTTTTTATTAATTTATTTTGTCATACTAGTTAGTAAAACTTTGCCACCGAAATGAGCCAGAATATCTAGTATTCTTCCCTGTTCCCAACAACTGTGCTTGACCTTGAAGCACGTTCCACCATGTAAAGACTGATGACAATTTATCTTGCCCTTTGTCCGCGGTTAATGATTGATTTATTTGGAACCAAATATGCCTTGAGAAATAATTGGGAGGAGAATTTTTAAGGTTGTAATCTAGTCAGATTTGCGTTGGTTAACATATAGGTAACATGCTTGTCTTCTGCACTTGGATGCCATATCATCTTTTTAGGACTTGATTGGAAGTTCTTGTATAATGCTTGTGATTTCCTGCGTTATATTCTGGTGTCCTGATTGTGAGGCGAAATCACTAATTAAAAGAGAGTTTATTAACAGGGTAAATGTAAATGTTGGCTTATCTACGTAAAGTGACCTTGACTTTTGGAGGCTTACTTCGATAAGATTGTCTATTTATGGCAGTTCTTGAAAGTAAGTTCAACTCTTTTTCTTTTTTCTTTTTTCCTAATTAAGTCCTCGTCTTTTATTTTTAACTATTGAATTTAAATTTGTGTTATTTTAGAGCTAAGCTTGAATAGCTTTTTTATTCGCCAAACTTCCTCAACTATCGAAAGCATTTCAGATTTTCAGTGCATAAAATGGCTCAAAACAAAGCCAAGGGATTTGTTGTTTGCCTCTAAAGCGAAACAGATCTTTAATTATGTATGCTTTAGAACGAAAATTAACAGTGTTAGGCTGCTGTGCTTTGGAAAGTACTCTAGTGCATCAGGTTTCGAATCAGGCTGGGTTTTAAGTTAAATAAGATAAGAGTTGAGTTTATCTAGTATGATTTGGTACCTTAATTAATCTAGTCACAATTTAATTTGATTTAGAAAAAAAAATTAAAGAATTAATTTATTTTTTTATTAAAAAAATATTCCAATGATGATGTATTAGATTAACCCGAATTAAATGAGGTTAACTCGTTCAATTTATGAGACTAAGTTTAATAACCATATTTTTTAAAATTTATTTTTATTTAATTAAATAATTATAAAAATAAATATTTAGAGGGAAAACTATGAAAAACTTATTGAGGAGAAATGCAATTCTTCAGCTTAAAGTTCATTTCGTATATTTTGATTGTTTGGATGAAGGCATGGTTATATATATATATATATAAAAGTATTGTGTTTTGTTTTGAATAAGAACATATCATGATTTAAAAAGCTAGTTTTAAAAAAATTAAGACAATTTCTCAATATTTTGTATGTGATTGAAGAAAAAAACACTAATAAATGTGATAAAACAATGTAAACATTTAATAAAAAAATATAAAAAAGTAATTAAATATTCATGAGCACTCATTTTTTTTTATTGCTGGGTACACAATAATAGAACAAAATTGTTAACACTCCAATAAAAACCTACACTACTATTATTGACGAACCATGGAAAAATATAACAGTAATTTTAATATCATATTCACATTTTTTTTCATAGTGTATAAAAAGACATCATCGACACTTCTCTCGTTAAAAGAAGCACATTAACATTAAATTTGATTTTTTTTCTCATGAAATGTGGGCAAAGGATTACTTTTTTCTCTTCTTTGTCATTTCTCGACGACTTTCTCCTCTTTTATATTATAGATTGAAATATAAACACAATAAAATTTTTGATCAAAACATAAAAGATCCAAACTAAAGGACCAAAAATGAAATTCAAAAAATTCCATAGGCAATTTTCTTAAAAAAAACATTGGATGAATAGTACCCAAAAAGATAAAACTCTTTTTTACCCCATTATCAATTTTGATCATTGAATTTTTATTTTTTCATAAGCAACAAAACTATATTTTTTCATTCAAAATCAAGTATCAATCCATTGCCGAGATATTGTTTTGACTCCATGACAATCCGATAGAAAGCAATTCGAAAAAAATTATCAAGTTCAATCCTAAGTCAATGAAATGTAGAAAAATAAAATTAAAAAAAAAAGATCGATGATTATAGCAAGAAAAAATTAAAAAAAACTTTTGAAATCCATAATATTTTTGTGAAGTGGTGAATAGTGAATTCACTACCGCTTTTAGGTTTCTTTTAATTATGAATAAATTTTAAAATATATCCAATCAATTACCACAAGTTATTGAATGGATTTATGGGTGGATAAATTTATAGGCCAAGTTATTGATTGAATGACTACTCAATGGCATGCGTTCACTTTTAAAAGGGCTAATGTAAGATTTTACTAAAAATAAAGATTTTTTTTCTTAAAATTAGCACTATTTAAAAAAGCAAGTGAGAATTACAATGAGCAGAAAGAAAAGACAAAGAAAGAAAGAAAAAGACCTCGAAAGCATATCAAAGTTTTGATTATAATACCAATAGTACCATCAGAAAGATCTTAATAAAATAAATCCAATAATATCAAAAAAGATTACTAACAATAATAGAGTGGCCACACTCTCTAGATGCATCCTTTGCCTTTTCATAGTACTTATAACCCACATTAGTCATAGTTGGTAGCCTTCATTGTAATGATTTTATGGTATAGGAGTATAATAAAACTAATAGTACTTTTTAGACATAGTCGGCCAAAAGAGCCATAAAAGGGGGAAGGATATTGATATAAAATATATTTGTAATTATAATGTAAATGTGTTTTTGAAACTAATTGTGTTAAGTTGATGATGAAACATAAATAGAAAAAATTTGGAAAAGGCAACCATGAGTAATTTTAATAGCCATTCGACCAAGGTAGAAAAAAAATGGGGGATTAGGTATATTAGCTTGGTTTGCCATGGTATGAAACTTGAATATAGATGTATAAATTTACACACACATCTAATTAGCAAAGTTCAGATTTTTTTTATGTAAAACATTTTACTATTTAATTTTATAATATTAAATATATCTTTTAATCTGATTGGTTGATTAAGATGAAATTCTACGAGGAGTCTACATACCTGTTGTTTTATTTTGAGTTAAAATTTTAAATCAATTAAATTTCAATAAGATGTTAAGAGGGTAATAATAATCAGAAAAAAAAAATACAGAAAATAATTCTTTATGTACAACCAGAATATTGAGTAACGAAGGCTAGAGAGAAAAGAAAACAGGGTTGGCGCTCTGGAAGCCATATCTCCACTGTTCACCGTCAGATTAAACTAAGTTTTAGATATGTTGTGCACATCATTACCCTCTATAATTGTCCTTGAGGGATTGAGAGTATCAACATTCATTTGAGAGATATGATAGGCGGGTTTTTTTGACAAAACCCACCCCGATTTAATCCCGGTCATCAATTTGTTTTTGCTCTATCTATCATTGGATTCGCTTGAAATTTGCATGAGGAGGTTCCCCTAAGTGTATTTTTCCTTCTAGTCGGTGGAGATTGTAAACAAACATCCTAGCAAAAACTTGTTCTTTTTAAATAGTAACTTGTCATTTTCCAGGTTAGTTTGGAGCTTTGCCTATATTTGATCATTTAATCGTTGGATGGAATTGAATTTTGGATAAGTTGTGTACGATATGATGCTCCACAACTTCGCCGTTGGGATTGTGCTGGCTTTGAGTGTACACTGAGTTGTAACTATTTGAATATACTGCTCCTAGACTCACTAATTCAGTATTTCAACTCGTTGAGTCATTGTTCCAACTCACTTATTGGGTATATCTTGCTCTAAGTATTGTAGGTTGGTAAGTATGTTAAATAATGTGTAAAGTGAGATATTTAATCGACAAAAAATTTAAAATATGCAAAAGCTTACATGGAAAAAATTATGAATATGGTAAAAGGAAGATTAACTTGAAAAGGGTAGTATGGACTATATCGAACTTAGCTTGAATTGTTGTGTAGAATTCATTATCGAAAAGCTAAATCACTTGAACATCGAAAATCATCGATGAAAAACTGAGTCATTTAAACTTTGAAAATTATCAATGAAAAATAAAGTCATTTAGACATTAAATGTCAGTGTAAGAAGATGCTAATGTAAATGAATTGAAATGAAAAACAAAAATAGTGTATTCATGAACTGTTTATGAAAGTATTTGATAATGTGAATTAGTAAATGTGATTAATGGACTAGAAAGGTTTGAATATTGATTCCAAATGTTTTATTGAAATGTAGGAGAAGCGTTTCGAGTTAGACTTGACTTCTTAAGAATGCGTATAATAGGATTTCAAGGAAAAGGTTTCCCCCTTGCTTTTTTAAATGTTTAAATTTTTATAATGCTAGAATACAATATAAACTATATATATTTTGTACTATTATGTATAATGAAAACTATTGCCAATGAGTATGAAAAATATTGTTATGTGAGTATTGCTTATGACATGATGAATATTGTTATGCGAATATTGCTTACGAGCAAGTGAAATATTGTTATCGTGTGAATGCTGCCTATAAGTAGGAAAGATATTGTTATATGAATATTGCTTACGGGTATGAGAAATATTGTTATGTGAATATTGCCTATGACATAATAAATATTGTTATGTGAATATTTCTTATGGGCAAGAGAAATATTATTATTGTATGAATATTTTCTAGGAGTAGAAAAAAAAAATATTGTGACGTGAATATGCCTACGAGTAGAAAAAAAAATTGTGATGCGAATATGCATATGAGGCTGGAAATCTGTGTGTGTGTGTGTGTGTGTGTGTGTGTGTGTGTGTGTAAATCAGTGTGTGTGTGTGTGTATATATGATTTGTGATCAATCGTAATAATGGACATTTCTATGTAAATTAAAATTAACCGAATAAATATTTAATTTGACCAGTCGACCTGTTTGGGGTTAGTGGCATCAACGAGGTTGATGATTGACATATTCAATTTGACTAGCCAATCTATTTGGGGTTGGTAGCATTAACAAGGTTGATGACCAACATGTTTAATTTGACTAGATGACAAGTTTGGAGGTGGTTAAATCAACAAGGTTAATGATCAACATATTGAATTTAACTAGCTGACCTGTTTGGAAGTGGCATCAATAAGGTTAATGACCAATATATTGAACTTGACTGGCCGACTTGTTTGTGGATAGTGGCATCAACGAGGTTAATTACCAACATATTTGATTTGACTTGTTTTAGGCTGGTGGCCTTAACGAGGTTAATGATCGATATATTGAATTTGACTAGCTGATCGGTTTGAGGCTCGTGGCATCAACAAGGTTGATGACCGATGTATTTAATTGACCAGTTGTCCGAAGTTGAGCTAGTGGTGTCAATGTCATTGACTATCAAGATACTTGATTGACTAAGTTGCTCAGAATGAAGTTGGTGGCATCAATGCAATTGTATTGGTAGGTTATTAGTGAGTTATTAGAAGGAATCATATAGCTGGCTAATAAGATAAAATGATGTATTTGTGTTAAAGTGTTAATTGTGGATTAATGAAATGAAATAGCGATCTTTGTTTTAAAGTGTTAATTGTGGATTAATGAAATAACATAGCGGAGTATATGGTTTGTTATACTATTGCTCAATTCTATTCAAGATTAGTAATATAATGGTAGAGGTCCACGATGGTAGGACTATGGATTTGCTTAGAATGTTTGTGGATTGTTGATGTCAACATTTGGGATCATTTAATTTTTTAGGGAGATACTATCAAAATCAAGGTTGTCAATTCCGTTCCGTTTTATTCGGAATGACCGAAAAATTTCATACCAATTTAAAAAACAAAACAAAACGGAACAATTTTCATCTCATTTCAAATCTCGGTGTGTTCTGGATTTTTCGGATAAATTTCGGCCGGAATATTCCGGTTTCATTCCATATGTTCCATTCTGGTCTTAAAAAGCATTTGAATCAAATTGAACTTGGTTCAATTTAATTAATTAAACCATCCAAGTATAAAAAGCTCTTTTTCATTACTATTTTCAATAATAATGATATTTATAATAATATTGAAAATTATTATTACTATTTTCATTAACAATGATATTAATTTTTTAAAATTAGATTTATCACTAATATATATGGTTTATATTCATGTTGTTTTTTTCATGTTTATACTTTGTAGGAATTTGAGCAAAATAAGGGATGCTTTAGATCTCATTAGCCTTGATAACATTGACATAACTTTATATTTAAAATAGTTGTGTTAAAAACATTTTACTTTCATAATATTTTGATATTTTGTTTAAGTTGAATTACTTTAAATTAAAGATCTATTTAATCTTGACTATTTAGAAATATTTAAAATTTTAAAATTATATTTGTTTGACATTATGTTTGTATTGCATAATTTATAATTAATTTATCTTAAATTTGAATTATGTTTGTTGAATATGTTCTAGTATTATCTAATGATTCTTTGTAAATAAATCTCATGTAAATAAATTGGAAAGTAATGTACTAGATAAAAGTGTAAGTAGAGATTGTGTAATCGTGTATTTTTTAATGAAATTTTTAGATGTTGAGTTAAAGCAGTTCTTCTGGTTGTATAGAAACAATATCCTTAATTTTCATATGTAGGATAATTTAGAAAGATGAAAATTATAATTAAAGTATGGGGTGTTACGGGGAGGGTTTTAAAATACAATAGTCCCCAAGAGGCGTAGCGTGATGGCAAAGGGTTTGAGATCTGCACAGCAGGTCTCGAGTTCGAGTCAGGGCGTGCACCTCTTGTAAGAGCCCGGGACAGCTGGGGTTTTACTCCCTCACCTGGTCCCACAAAGTGCGCTTTCCGGGGGGGTGAGGTTTCCTCGAATCCAAAAAAAAAAAGTGTTACAGGGAGGGTCAACCCTAGTTGACTCGGGTCAATGTAAGGATAAATGATATAATTATCATAATTTTAAAACCCGACTCGGGGGTCAACAAGGGCAAGACTTGGTTTACGGGTTGAGAGGGTTAACCTAGGTTGACATGAGTCAACTTATAGATAAAAGTGATTATTATCATAGTTTTAAAACTCGATTTAAGAGTTGACTTGAGCTAAGGTTCATGTCACAGTTTAAGAGGGTCAACTCGTTTGACCCTATTTTTTTTTTAAATAATAAAAGTAACCTTGTTTTTGACTTGTTTTTTTTTTAATCTCAGGACGACTTAGGTTTTTGACCGAGTCAAGTTGAGTCAATCATTCCTCTATTTTTTTTTTAACTTGGACTAGTCCAGACCCTAAGTTGGCCGTTTCCGGGTCAACCAGCCAAGTCAGTCCTGGTTTTATAACTAGGGTTATTATAATATTATTAATTTCAACTCTCAATATCAACTAAAGAAAAAAATATCTAATTTTTTTTTTTAAAATGTATGTTTGATAGTAATACAGATTAAGGGTAAAATAGAGTTTTTCATATTTTATTATATTTTGTCCACCATAACCATACATGATACAAAAATAATTACTTTGTCTTGTACACCACTACTACACATAATTCTATCTGTCTCTTTTATGTTTTGTCTCATTTGTCTCCACCATCGTAGTCTCTTCTATCCCGAGATAGTATCCGAATGTTATCTTTTTATATAAGATAATGTACTGATCTCAAGTTTAGAAATCACTTACATAACTATTATATGAGTCTTTTCATAGATACATGTGATCTCCCTATAGACAATCCTCAAACGAGTCAGTTCATCTGAAAATATCCTACATGTTAGTTTTATATATCCCTCATACATCAATTTATGAGAATAATTACTTTTTTATTTATATAGGGAAATAACATAATATATATCGGTCTCAACAACTCTAATTAATGTCCAGTTTTAATATAGTATTGATTAGAAACATTTAGAAACAATACTTTAATGCAATATTAATATCATAATTATAACTACTTTATAATTTTATTTACAAAATATTTTTATCTGAATGACTTTATCTTTATTATAAACTCAATAATTAAACATAAATGGATATTAAAAATAAAAAAACTTTTAATAATAAT
>Ga0325400_1003674_pt1 | contig 13963 bp, 19 predicted proteins | sample PopdelMetagenome_2_FD_205662 | JGI IMG/M metagenome (GOLD analysis project Ga0325400, IMG submission 205662) | Populus deltoides microbial communities from Bellville, Georgia, United States - Xylem-PdKOR-R1 | ecosystem: Host-associated > Plants > Phyllosphere > Stem > Wood/Secondary xylem... | reverse complement strand
CGATCTCTACGAGTTGGTCGCGAATCTCCGGCGCGACCGCGTTCCACTGGAACCAGAGCGCCTGCATTGCCCGCCGGCGCATCTCGACGCCGCCGCGGGCGCTGGCGAGCGTGACAATCGCCGCGGCATCGCGCGCATTCGCCTGATCGCCACGCCCGTGCAACTCGATCGCAGCACGAAGACCGACGCCGAGGACCTGGTCGTTCTGCTCCTGCTCGAGATGAGCTTGTAGCGCCCTGATCGCGCGCCCAGCGCGATCGGGCGTCGTGCCGAGCGAGCCCAAGGCTTCGAGCGCGGCGTTGCGCGCCGGTCCGGGATCGCCGCCGATCAGTCTCAGCGCCCGGTCGAGTGCGCCGTCGGGGTCGCTGACCGAGGCGCCCTCGAGCGCAAGCCGCAGATACCAGGCGTCGCGCGGCTCAGCGAAATCGAGCAGCGCGGCGATGGCGGCCGCGCGCCCCACGCCGCCGCACCAGCGGCGGAACGGCAGCGCGATGAAGCCGCCGTCGCGGTTGGGGCCGCCTTCCTCGACCAGCCGGCGCACCGCCTTCAACATAGCCGCCGGTTCGGCCTCGAGCCGGGGCAACGCCTCTGCGTAGAATTGCTGGATCTCGTAGAAGCAGAAGCTGTCGTCGTCGAACCCGTCGATCGCCGCGAGCAGATCGACCCGCCGTGCATTGTGAAGCTGCGCCGCCAGCGAGCGCATCGCCGCCTCGTCGGCTTCGTCGCGCAAATTGTAGCGGCTCACGAAGTCGAGCCATCGGCCTTCGTCCAGAGCCTGCGTAATCTCCTCTTCCAGCGTCATGATCCCTCATTGTCCCGGCCAACCAAGAAACAGGATCACTCTACCTGACAATCTATTTGTCTCTACGTTTCGACCATCACCGAGCGCCGGTTCACCATCGTTCATGATAGTGTGCAGCCCTGCGTCGACTCCACCGGCTGAACCAGCGGCGGTCGCCTTTGGAGGGGCGATCAACCTCCTCGTTTGGCGCCACAACCATGACAGGCCGTTGTCTCGCGCAATCAGATCACAGAAGCGTAGGGTTCGAGGCGGAGTCTGCCCGAACTCACGCCAAACCCTCGGCGGCCACGGCAACCGCGGCGCCGGGTGTCCGAGTACACTTGCTGCAAGACAGGTCATCAACGTTGGCGTTAGACTGGGGCAAAGGCCAAGTATAAATCTATGTTTTTTCATGCATGTCCACCAAGGACTTCAGGAACTCTCAGGTCGGCCATAACGTTATTGACGTAGTCCGCGCGGGATACGCTCACTAGAGCCGTGAATTCATCGCATCGACGCTCTGGGCTTCCTTGAAAGGGGCTGCTACGATCGGGCGTATCACAGGAGATTACGCCATGCAGGTCGATCGCACCGCCGAACGCACGCGGCCGGAAGTCGCACTCGAAAGTGCCGTGCTGAGGCGGCTCTCGGCCGAAGTCGCGACCGGCGAGCCGCGCGCCGCGCACGGCGCCTATAACCGCACCTACAATCGGCATAATCGGTGATCGACGGCCCGGTCGGGCCGCGCCAGCTCGATACCGTCCTCCTTAAGGTAGCGAGCCGCTGCAATCTCGATTGCGGCTATTGCTACGTCTATCACATGGGTGATGACGGGTGGCGCGATCAGCCCAAGCTCATGCCCGACGCCGTGCTGGAGCGGGTTGCGGATCGCCTCCGCGTACAGCTTGCGCGGCAGGCAACCCCCTTCAGCGTCGTACTCCATGGCGGCGAGCCGCTGCTGCTGGGTGGCGCGCGACTCGAGCGCTTCTGCGCCGCGCTGCGCGGTGCGCTCCCCCATCCGTGTGGGATCCACGTCCAGACCAACGGCGTGCTGCTTACCGATCCGATCATCGATATGCTGGTCCGCTATGATGTTGGCATTTCGGTCAGCATCGACGGCCCCGCGGCGGTGCACGACCGCTTTCGCCGTGATCATCGCGGCCGCGGATCCTCCGATCGCGTGCGAGCGGGGATCGCGCGGGTGATGGCGCGCGACGATGCACGTCCTTTGCTGGCAGGATTACTGGCGGTGATCGACCCCGCGAGCGATCCGGCCGAGGTCTATCACGACCTCAAGGCGATCGGCGCGCCGAGCATCGATGTCCTGCCGCGCGATGGGCATTGGGACCGCCTGCCTTTTGGCAAGCGGATGTCCGACAGCGTCGAATATGGAAGCTGGCTGGCCCGGCTGCTCGACCTCTATCTCGCCGATGGCGATCCGCCGCGCATCCGGCTGCTCGACGACATGCTCCGCCTCCTGCTTGGCGGACAGAGCCAGAAAGAAGGGGTCGGGAGCACCGATTATGGCATCCTCGTCGTCGAGCCCGACGGCCGGATCGAGAAGAACGACACGCTCAAGGTCGCAGGCGCCGGCGCAGATCGGTTCGGGCGGCGATGGTCGGTGCTCGAGCACGGCGTCGACGAGATCCTCGCGAGCGCCGAGTTCGAGACTTATTATCGCCAGCAGCGCCCCTCGTCGCCGATCTGTGCCGCCTGCCCCGAGCTCGGCGTGTGCGGCGGCGGCATGGTCGCGCATCGATGGAGCGCGGCGCGCGGCTACGGCAATCCATCGATCTTTTGCGCGGACCAGCGCCACCTCATCGCCCGGATGCGCGCCATTGTCGGCGCGCCGCACCGCCAAGCGGCCTAGGGAACATCCATGATGCGCAACGATCCTATTTCAGGTCCGGACCAGGCGGGCTTCCGCTCGCCCGACCTCCCCCCGCTCGAGAGCGTGGCGCTCAGGCGTCTCGTCGAGGAGGTGCGCGCGGGCGACCCTTTCGGCGCGACGCTCTACAATCGCACCTATCATCGTCACAACCGTTAGGTCCGCCGTGGCGACGCGCGCCCTCTGCCCTGCTGGCCCCGCGACAGACCGGGCCGAACCCTATGCGCGCCTCGCTCCATCCGCGGTCGCGGCGGAGCCGTTCGCCTATTTTCTCTCCGAGGCGGTGTTTGCGCCCGCGCATGAGGCGGCCCTGCTCGACTGGCTCGAAGCCGAGGCGCCGTGGAGATTGGCGACGACCGACTTCTACGAGCAATTCGAGTTCTCGCTTCGCGATGCCGATCTGCCAGTCCCGCTGGCCGAACTAATCGCACCGGCCGCGCTCGTCGGGCTGCGCGCCGCAATGGAGCGCGCGTTTGGCTGCTCGCTGGCGCGCCAGGTCGACATCGTCGCCCATCGGCTCGATCCCGGTCAGCGGATCGGGATCCACAACGACCTGCGCGACGGCGGCGAAACCCACCGTTTGACAGTCCAGCTCAACCGGGGTCTGGCCGACGCCGACGGCGGTTTCTTCATGCTGTTCAACAGCGACGATCCGGAGGACATCCACCGTATCTTGCGCCCGGTATCGGGCAGCGCGATCGGCTTCGCGATCGGCCCACGCTCACACCATGCAGTATCCCGTCTTCACGGCGGCAGCCGTTTCACGCTGGTCTATTCCTTCCATGCGGCGCGCAATGACTGATCTGCCCGGGCCAACAACCGCGGCGCGCGATGTCCGATGCACGCTGGCCAGCGACCGCGGCGCGAGAGGTCTCACAAGCCCGGGCGGCCTCGCGGCGCAGGAGTACCGATACACCCTCGTCGGCGATCGCGACGCGGGATGACTGATGCGCCCTGGCCGGCGATCGAGGCGCGCATCGCCCGAGGAGACACGCCGTCCTTTCCGGGCCTCGCAGCCGCGCTCGCCGATCGATGCCGTCCGTCGGCTTCGCAGGGTGCCTGTCACGACTATAGCACCGCGGGGGCGCTCGGGCACGCCGGATTGCCAGGCGACATGCTGGCCGCGATCGATCTCGGTGGCGATTGCCCCGCCGCGCTCGAGCGCCTGCCGGCGGCGGTACGGTCTCGTTTCGAGGGACTGGTGTTCGCCACCGAGCCCGCGCCCGGCACTGCTGCCGCGATCGCCCAGGCCGTCGCGCGGCTGGCGCCAGCGGCCGGCGTGCGCGCGGCGGTCGGCGCGCTGGTACGCGCGGTCCATGTCCTCGCCGCCCGGCCCGGCTATGACTGCAGCCATTCCGACCCGGGGCTGCCGTTCTCGATCTTCGTCTCGGTGCCGATGGGTGAGCGCGACGCCGAGCTGCGCCTCGCCGAGTCGATCCTGCACGAGACGATGCACCTCCAGCTCAGCCTGATAGAGCGCGAGACCCCGATCGTGCAGGGGGACGCCGCCCTGCTCTACTCGCCGTGGCAGGACCGGGCTCGCCCGGTCGCCGGGCTGGTCCACGGTCTCTATGTCTTCGCGTGCATTCTCGACTGGTTCGATGCGATCGAACGCGCGGCTTCGCTAGCGCCGGGGGAGCGCGACTATTTCGCGCGCCGCCGCGCCGACATCAGGGGCGAAATCGGCCAAGTCGCCGACCTGCCGCAGGCGGCCGGCCTGACGCCGGTCGGGCGCGTGCTCAGCCAGTGGCTGATTGACCGCAGTCTCGGCGCTCGCCCCCTGCTCGCCTCGACCTGAAGGGCCAAAAACGGATCCCGGCCGGCATCCGATGCCGCGACCTTAGGGCAGGTAGGAGATACCCTGGTCCAATGCCGTCAGGTGATCGCTTGCCGCCGCGCTGAACAGCGATGCTGCGTCAGCGGCGGCGGCAAGCTCCGCCTCGGATTTGGCGACATAGGCGATCGCCTCGGGACGCGAATCATCGGCGAGCAGCGCGATGCTTTCGCGCAGGCCGCTCAGATGCGTGAGGTGCCGCCGCCGCGCCAGGTTGAGGGCGGTCCGCTTGAGACACAGCACGTCGATCGTGGCTTGGCCTTCCGGGGTACACCCGATTGCCATTTCGCCGCGGAAGAGGATGTGCCGTCGCGGGTCATCGGGACCTGTCGGATCGAGCAGCAATGGCGCCTCAGCGGCGAGCGGTGCGTGATGGTCGCGAGCGCGCCTGCGCTCGTCGGCGAGCGGAAACCGCGCGCGCTTGCGGTAGCTGTTGCAGTCGGGACAGGCGTAGAGGAGGTTGCTCCAAAGATAGGCAAGCCAGTAATAGCCCGGCAACACGGCCCCGCCCGGCGTGTCGACCGCGCCCTTGGGCCTGTAATGCTCGACGTCGCCGGCGACATTGGCGTCGAATATGGCCTCGCAGAAGCAGCATTTGCCGTGCTGATCGAGCTTGAGCTGTCGCTTGACCGCCTCTGTGCCGTAAATGCCCTTCTTGAAGCTGAAGCGCTTGCGGCCGGTCCGATAGTCGGCCGGGGCCGCGTCGAACCGGCAGCAATCGGCGGTGGTTTCGGCCGTGCCGCGGCCGAGCGAGCGCGGCGCCACCGGCGCCTTGGTAACCCGGATCACCGCGGCCGCGTCGCGATCAGCTGGGCCGCTTCGCGAATAAGGGTCAGCGCTCGCTGGTCCTCGGGGTCTTCCTCCGTCGGGATCGCGGCGATCACCGCATTGGCGTCGTCGAGACGGCGCTTCTCGTCCTCAGTAAAGGATTGCTTCGCCAACAGGTCGGCACGCGTGCGATAGGCGGCGACCACCTCGGGCGGGTAGGTCTCGACATCGTAGAGCAAGCTCTCGCTGACCTGATCGAGACGCCAGGTCCGCACCACATGTGGCTCGTTTTCGATCGTCGCGTGATCGCCTTCCTTGCGGACGACCGCGATATTAGTGTCAAGATAGGTCTGCGCCAGGATCGGGCTGTGCGTCGTCACGACGAACTGGACCTGGGGGAAGACCTCGCTGAGATCGCCGCGGATGCGTCGCTGCCATTTGGGGTGAAGGTGGAGATCCAGCTCGTCGATGAGCACGATGGCGGGCTGCAAGAGCGGTTCGTCCGCCTCCTTGTGATGTTCGGCCAAGCGCCAGGCGAGATCGACGGTCCAGGCGAACATCGTCTGATAGCCGACGCTAAGCGACGCGAGCGGCACCTCGCCCGAGTAGGTCTTGATCCAGACGCCGTTCTTCGCATCCGGCTGCCGCCCCCTCCAATCAGCCGACGTACTGACGCAGCGCGGCGTTGCCCGCCTCGGGGATGTTGCCCACGAAGTTGGAAGCCGTGACGCCGCTCGCGCGGCCGAGGTCGATGAGCTTGAAGGTCTTCATGACGCTTGCCCTTCCTTGATGCCGCACCATCGCGGCAGCACAAGTTGAGCAGCGTCGCCCACGCTTTACGATCTATAGCTGGAATATATCTGGGCTCGCCTGTCGGTGCTCGACGGCATCCACGATGCGATCGGCATGCCGCAAGCGCTGTTGCCAGTACGCTCGCCATGCCGCCTGTGCGCGACCGGCCGCGATCTCCGCATGGAGGCGCTCCAGTCCGGCGACCCAGTCGGGGACGACCTGGGGCTCCGCCCGCCGGTATGGCGCCAAGAGCAGACCCAGCCGCGCGATCGTACGGGCGACATAGGCGTTGCCAGACGCCGCGACGGTGCCCCCGACCAGCACCTCGACGGCAGCGACAGGATCGGCCGCCGCCTTCACCGGATCGAACGCGACCGGTGGCTCGGCAGACCCGGACCCTGCTGCCGATGTGCCATCGAGCAGCAGCGCCACGAGGTCGGTCATCTGCCGATACCCGCCGACTCCCGGTCGCGGCACGGTGAAGCCGTTGCGGCCATCCGCTTCGGTGACAACGCCCTCGCCCACCAGTTGCGCCAGCGCCTCGCGTACGGGCGTGTGGCTGAGCCGGAGCGCGCCGACCACGTCCTTGACGCAGATCGACGCGCCCGGCGCGCGCGAGCCGGCGTGCAGTTCGCGCAGCAGATGCAGACGCGCGCGCATGACCTGGGATTGTGCGGTCATCCTCCATCATCCTCCGCAAGAGAGGATGCGCGATTCTTCGGCCGATGCACACCCAAAGCGTACCCGCAATGTTCCATGCCGGTCGCTTTCGCGGATTACCGCCAATTTTTGGCGAAGCCGCGCAGGATGCTCGCCGGCATTGCGCACGAAGCGGCGCACTCTCGCCGACTCGAAGCTGCAGCCGCAAGCGATCCGTCGCGTGCCGACGCGGATCGCACCGGTCGCCTCCAGCCCTGCCGAAGGGCGGCCGTCGAAGCGCTCCAGCACCTCTGCCGAAGGTGCCAGCGGATGGCAGGTGAGAGGGGAAAAGCCCCGGTCACCGCTCGCTATCTGCAAGCGAGGTTACGAAATGGTCAACGAGAACGCTCTGGCTAAGCTATTTTCCTACAACGTTGCAGCCAGGCAACTCATCACGCCCGGCGATCGGGATTGCGGCGTCCTCATCCAGTCGACCTCGCCGATGACGGCGACCGGCATGCTGCTGATGAAGCGGACGGTGCGCGCGCAACGCCGCACGGTCATCTCGCTGATCTACGACCTGAGCGGCGACAGCCCCAGGCTCGATCGCGTGTGGATGATGATGCCGGCGACCAATCCGGCGGCCATCGCCCGCGGCGAGGATCTGACGCTGTTGGCCGACTGTAAGCTCTGGGCGCCCGCAAACGACGGTGCGGCCGTCATCGTCGCGCCGCCGTCCTTGGGCGGATACTTCGCGCTCTCGTCCGACGGCACCCGCCTCGTACATCGGCGACGCGGACCCGCGCGTGGGCTGACCGCAGGCAGGCGACGCGCCGAGCGCCGGATGGAGCAGGGCGCGCGCGTGGTCGCATCGAGATCAGACGTGCGGCCGCCCTTGCGAACGGCGGCCTGACACGCGGCGGCGGGGTGGTTGCGCACCTCGCCGCGACTCGCAGCCGCAAGCCCGTCTCAGTCGTCATCGTCGTCGGTGCGATCCGGCAAGGTGACGATGACGCCATCGGCCCAGCGGTTCGGGTCGACGCTGATCCACTGCCCCCGGCTATGAAGCAGCTCCAGCCAGCCGACCCAGGTCCGCACCGGACACTGCGGCCGCGTGAGTTCCAGCATGATCAGCGCCGACTGCCCCTCACGGGTGAGACCATAGGTGCCGCTGGCGACGATCGTGGTCAGGCGCAGCATCTCGAGATGGATGAGGTAGTGCTCGTACAGCGGTCGCGAGCCGCCGAACACGTCGCAGATCACCCGGAGGTCGTTGACCTTGCCGGCCCGCCCCGACGAGGGGCACTTGGCGCCGACCTCGACGACCGGCTGCTCGTAGCGCCCGCAGTGCAGCCACGAGAGCGTCCGACGCATGACCTCGAGCTGATCGTCGCCGGGGCCACGCTCGCCCGTGCCCACCCGGTAGAGCGCAAAGGCGCGCCTCAGGTCGGTGAACCGGCGCCGGTCGGGCGTGATCACCAGATCGGGCCCGTCCTTGACGTCACGATACTCGAGTTGGCGGCCCCACATCACCGTCGGCTCGTCGGTGAAGAACCATTCCGGGTCTTTGAACATCGGCCGCCCTCCTGACGATCAGAAGTCGCGGCTGTGCTGGATGCCCCGCGGGCGACACCCGCAATCGTCGCGCATCGGCTGCGCCCGCGGCCGGGTCGCTGGCTGTGCCCGCGACTGCGGCGCCGCCTGAAACGTCGGCCGGCTGTACTGGTCGATCGTCGCCCAGCGCTGTTGCGGCTCGAAGCGCGGCGGACGGGCGTCCGCCGTCGAGGGCACCACCATCAGCTCGAAAATCCAGGCGGTGAGCTCGTCCGCTCCCCGCCGGTGGAGCATGCGCGCGAAGCGATCCCAGCGGTGGCCTTGCGTGTTGAGCCAGCCGATCATCCCCTCGCGCGCGTCCACCGACTGCGCCGACCAGGACCAGCTCTCCTTCCAGCGTCCGTCATCCCCCCGCTCCTGCATGATGACGCCCGGCTTGCCGTCGACCTCGGCGCGATCGAAGCGCACCACCTCGGACGCAGGCGCGGCTGCGATGTCGACGGTGACAAGCGCGCCGGCGTCGGCCGTCGCCATGTGGCTCGTGCGCTGCATCCGCTCGAACAGGGTGCCGCCGCGTGCGGCGCCGGTGATGGTCTCGGACGTGAACTCGATCGGCATGGGGAACCTCCTAGTTGGCGAGGATGCGCTGCTCGCCGCGCTGGATCGCGGCGGAGCGCTGCTGGGTGGTGGTCAGCTGCTCGACGATGACGGGCCTGGTCGCCTCCAGCATGGCGAGCACCGACCAGCCGAACTGCGACAGCCGGGCGTGCTTGAACACGGTGCCGGTGTGGTCGAGCATCTCACGGTTGGAGAGATCGAGCAGGTAATGGCGGAAGAACAGCTCGCTCCCGTCGAACAGGTAATCGATCATGCCCTCGGGATCGATGCGGTGCATCTCCTCGGCCACGCACTTCAGCGTCGCGCGCATCAATTCGAGCTGGTCGGACTGGTCCTCGCACATGCACATGTTGAGATGCTGGCCCCAGAAGGCGTCGCGAACGCTGTCCCACAACCGCCCGTCGGGCGCCTGCAGCGCCACATGCGTGCGGCCGATGGTGACGGACTGGAGGGAGGCGCCCCAAGGACGGACCTGGGCGAGGGCGATGACGGTCGACATGGCGAAGTGCTCCACTGACGTGAAGCGATGTGCCACAATCCGCATTAACTGTCAAGTTGTCGGGGACGCTTGCCCCCGACCTACTCATCTTCGCCGGCTTGGCCCTGCCCCCGGCACATAGCCGTGCGCCGGATCGGATGCGGCCAGCTCAGCCGCGAGATGTTCGAGCGCGGCAGAGGTCATCAAGCGCCGGTCCAGCAGCCACCTCCATACCGCGGCCGCGACCGTCCCGATTTCAAGCGTCAGCCGTTGGCCAGCGTGCGCGAAGTCGTCGTCAGATGGAGTGTCGGCCAGCTGTTCTCTTTTCGTGAAGCGCACGCGCTGCGGCTCGGCAGCATGCCACTCGCCCTCGGCCACGAGCTCGACGAGCTCACCGAGCAGCAGGACGGCAACCAGGTCGGTCGCCGCCTGCGTCGCCGCTACGTCGGGGCCGGCGGCGATGTGGTCGACCATGACCCTGATGAAGGCCCCCTCGTTCGCGCGGGCGACGGCGATCGCGAAGCTGGGGGCGAGGTGCGCGTCGACGAGCATAAGGGCCACCACCAGCCGCAGGCATTGGCGCAGCGTGTAGCCGCGGCGCACCAGCGGGTCCTCCTGCAGGTTCGCGGGCCAGTCGTGCCGGCCGATCTGCTTGAGGCGCGATCGCAGACGGGCACGACGGTCCTCGTCCAGATCGGGATGGACCGGGGTCCTGGCGCCCGCACGGCTGGTCAGCGCGACGATCGCCATGTCCTCGAGATGGATCGAGCCGAGGCGTTGAACGGGCGGGTCCGACATGGAGGGTGTGCTACGCGGGGGAGGGACGATCGGGAAGGCCGGTTCGGATCGGCCCCGGAGTTCAGAACGCCTGCCAGCCCGGTGTGACCGTCAGCTCGATCCAGCCGTCGTGCACGACGTCCACGGCGTCAATCCGCGTGGTCGACAGCGCGGGGAAGGGCTGGATCAGATCGCCCAGCGCCCTGCCCGGCAGCGCAGCGAGCACCGTGTCAGGAACGGCGGCCTTGCACCGGAAGGTGCCGCCGGTACGTCCGACCTCCTTGTAGTGCCACGCGATCGCGCCGTCGGTCCCGTGCTGCTCGATCTCGACCAGCAGTCGGCGATACTTGCGCGCGATGCCCACCACCTCCAGTCCCGTGGCCGCACGGATCCGGCGAACGCACGCATGGCCCTGCCGCAGCAGCGTATGCGCCCAGCGGTTCGCCTGCCGTTCGATAGCGGCATCGACGTCGCCGGGCGATACGCCAGTCTGCCGCAGCAAGGCGAGCAGCGGCTCGGAAACGTACTGCTTGGTCAAAGGTCGATCTGCCGGTGCGTGTCGATCGTCACGTCGGCGCGGTCAGGTTCGCGCCCAGCTTGCAGGCCGGGTCGCCTGCCTTGGCCGCCGGCGGCAGAGACGCGCGCGTCGCGGATGCGGAGGTCGGGCGGACGAGATGGCCGAAGCGGGCGAGGCGCTGCTTGCGGTGCCACGGCGACACCCGGCTCGGCACGGGGCCGGCCTTGTAGCCCGCCTTCCTGCGGGCGGACGGACACAGATTGCGGCTGTAGCCCGACCGCCGCTTGTGGACGACGCCCTGCGACACCGCCCTGACGCCGTACTGCGCCTGCCACTTGGGATCGATGCCTTTGAGGAAGTAGTGCCGGAGGCCGGTCGAGTTGATGACCGGCTTGACCTTCACCACCGCCAGTGAGGCGGGCGGGTAGCTCGCCGACCGACCCTTCCTGCCCTCAACCCGTTCATCCAGGCTCGAGATCCAGCGCGGGAGCAGATGCAGGAACTCGGCCACGAGCTCGATGGGTATGTGCACGGCCCAGTGAACATGCAGGCTGTTCACATTCTCGCGCACCCACACATAGGTCGGCGCGACCTGCCGGCCGAGGGTGGCCGCATGGCGCCGCAACCAGGGCAGGAAGCGGTCGCGGCGGAGTTCGTCGAACCGGTCGATCCCCGACGCGGTGTTGCCGTAGTTGATCGTCACGAACTGGTTGAGGGTGACGCCCAGCACGCGCGAGGCCTCCGCCAGCACCTCGCCGCTGTGCGTCCCGCCGTTAGCCACCTCCAGGAACCGCCAGGCATGATGGAGGCGCATCGCACTGCCGCGGCTGATGCAGTTGGTCGCGTGCCGCCTGGCGCGCTCGCCCATGCTCATCGCCCCTGCCGCCACCTGCTCGTTCGCCTGGTCCATTCGTGTTTGTCTCTGAAACAACTCTCCCTACTGGTAGGATCGTGGGTGACGACTTGGCAAACGCCCTTTCAGTGATCGTCCCAAGTTTGAACAGCCACGAATGAGCGTCTGTTATTGAACTCTAAGGCAACGATCGGCCACAGGACCTCCACCCGCCCACACAGGCTTGATCGCCGCGACCGCCCCTTGTCGGTGGCCTGATCACACGTCGATCCGATGCGCTCTGGTTTCGCTCCTGCATAGGCGCGCCCGCGACGATCGCCTTCTGCCGCGCGAGGTCCTGCTCGTCGGTACTGACGCGCAGATAGACTCGCGCGGGGCGGTCATGCCCGCGGAGCCGCCGCCAACACCCGCTTCGTCCACAGGTCGAACAGCTCGGGCCAGCGCGCGCCGGGCAGGTCGGGCGACAGGTAACGCGGGCCGAAGCCGTGCCCGCCCTCCTGGAAGAACAGCGCCTCGACCGGCACCCCCGCCTCGCGCGCGGCGACCAGCATGCTCATTGGCTCGGCGAACGGCACCACCGGATCGTCGAGCGCATGGGCGATGAACAGGGGCGGCGTATTCCGGCCCAGGCGCCGGGCGGGATCGAAGCGCGCGGCGGGCCCGGTGCCGACCCGCATCCGGTCCCTCGACACGACCGGATAGACCAGCCCGGCGAAGGCGGGCCGCGCATCAATCCGGTCGGCCGCATTGACGGGCGCATAGACCGGGTCCGCCCACGCCGTCGCCAGCGAGGCAGCGAGCAGCCCGCCCGCCGAGAAGCCGATCGCCCCCAGCCGGTCCGGGTCGATCTGGTAGCGGCGGGCATCGGCGCGGATCAGCCGCATCGCCCGCTGCGCGTCCTGCAACGGCACGTCCTCGGGCTCCAGCCACCCTTCGCCCGGCAGGCGATAGCCGAGCACGAACACCGTCACGCCCAAGGGGTTGAAGGTCTTCGCGACGTTGATCCCCTCATTCTCGACCGAGACGAACCGGTATCCGCCGCCCGGGATCGACAGCAGCGCCCGTCCATCCGGACGCTCGGGCCGGAACACCCCCAGCACCGGCCGGGCCACGCCGCGCAGCCACAACTCGCGCCGCGGGGCGGTGCCGTTCATGGTAAAGTCCGGCGTCGGCAGCGTCCGAGGCGAGTTGGGCGGCCGGCCGCTCCATAGCGGGACATGCTCGACGGGCGGCCACTGCGTCACCGCACCCTGCGCCAGCGCCGGCCCGGTCGCAGCGGTCGCTGCCACGCTCAATGCGGTTCCCAGCAGCGCTCGTCGATCGATCGTAGTCATCCTTCTTCCCTTCGGCTCGCACAGGTATACTCATCCGAACCAGCCACAGATTGGTTGGTCCGGAAAGCAATTTCCGGCCTGACGGAGCTTGGCCATCGCCCCCGCTCGGCGGGGTTCGACGTGCGTGGCATCTGTCCGCCCACCGTGCGTGCGGACGCCGCGCGGCTCAGGCTGTCGCTGACGCTTCATGTCGATGAGGCACAGGTGGCGGCGCTGGCCGATACCCTGCGGGAGGCGCTGGATGGGTGAGCCGGAACACACATCACACCGCATGACCACCGACGTCGATACCGGCATCGGCAAGACCGAGTTCGCTGCAGGGCTGATCATGGAGTTGGGCGCGCGGCTGGAAGCCGATCCAGTCGGGGCTGGAGGACGGCTGTGATGCCGACGCGGTCGCGTGATCAGCGTGCCGGCGCGCGCACCGCACTGGATACGATCAACCACAGCCTGCTCTCGCTGAAGGCGCTGCGCAGCCGCAGCGTGCCGGTGTGACGCCAGCCGGTGCGAATAGGCGGGGTGCCGAGTATCCTGTGCCTGTCCAAGGGTTGACCGCGAGCTCGTTGCCGCTGGTGGTCACAATGGCGATCACGCCGATCTTTGCTGCGCACTGGAGCTAGGACCGGGCGGATATGGTCTTCCACTGGTCGAGCTACACCGCCAGCCCCATGCCTGCGCCGCGGCGAACGCCAACCTCGCGATCCGGCAGGGCGAGCCGGTTCCGGACAGCAAGCGCCAAGGCGGTGGAGGCGGACTGACATCCTCAATGCGCTCGCGATCCGTGGAACCCGGCCGGGCGGTGATCCCCCTAATGCCTTCAGAGCGACATGCGGCAGAATGGGAGCGAATAATTCCTACCGCCGGACGATGGATCATTGCATCGCTGGCCCCCGGAGCACCTTTTCTGTAACCGGCCTGGTCTAGCTGGTTCCAGATTGCCGGGATCAAACCCTGAAGGACCGATGTGACCAATCCCGTCCAACTTATCCGTCCCCGTCGCCACGGCGATGCGCGTGGGTGGTTCACGGAGGTGTACAACCGCGACACGTTTGCGGCGCTGGGGATCGGGTGCGTGTTCGTGCAGGACAACCATTCGCTGTCGGTGCCGGCGTGGACGCTCAGGGGTTTGC
>Ga0325400_1003673_pt1 | contig 13963 bp, 6 predicted proteins | sample PopdelMetagenome_2_FD_205662 | JGI IMG/M metagenome (GOLD analysis project Ga0325400, IMG submission 205662) | Populus deltoides microbial communities from Bellville, Georgia, United States - Xylem-PdKOR-R1 | ecosystem: Host-associated > Plants > Phyllosphere > Stem > Wood/Secondary xylem... | reverse complement strand
GATAGCATAGTAGTTGATGTTGTGGTTCATTGCTTAGGTGACAATGTGCTTCATTACAAAGTGACAGCCAAATTTAGAAGATGATTTTGCCTTTGTAGGCCAACTCTTGTCCATTCTTCTTTACGTTATCTTTCTTTTTTTGGATAATCTTTACGTTGTCTTTCTAATTTAGCATTACTAGGATAGTAATATCCCCATGACTTCGTGAAATTATTAGACCAATTTAGTGGTTTTTTTGACATTATGAGTTTATGGATTAAGTCAACAAAGTATATAACAATATATTTATAGACTTAGCCAAGAAACAAATATAGACAAAATCATATGAAATACCTAACATGATCTGACATGACCTGTCAAAATTAGATAATATGAATATTACAGATAATAATGAATAAAAAAACTTAAGAAATGAATATCACCGGTCGAGTGGCAGGTTAATAATTTTAAAACCTTGTTAATCTGACCAACCTGTATACCACATAGTTATTTTGTCTTTATATTTGATAGTTTTGGATTGAAGATTTATTTTTATTTTATTTAGAAATGCTTTGATTCCAAAGTTTTTATTAGTGAGTTTTCTATTAGATTTCTTTAACGTAACAAAAAAAAGTTTGCCTCTTAGCTGAAGAGGAAATGAGAGATAATTAGAATTTAATGGCGGTGCACCACAATATGAAAATTAGACCTAGCATCAAAGATATCATGTACAATACACATGGCAAGTCCACCTCTAAATACAACCTCATGAAAATTACCAATATAAACCCAATTCATGGATATTTATAATATCCATAAAAAAAAAATTAGTTCAACCTTGTATATCTAACATGTTCATGTTCAAAAAAAATAAATGGATTGGGTTTATAATTTTTAAAATTTCAAAAATTGAGTTATATATAATTATAATTATGAGATTAAACTCAACCCAACTATATCTACAAATACCCCTATAAAATGCATATATTTATTGTATTTTATTTATATGTATAATGGCCTAATTAATCCATAAGTGTAAAAAATACATTAAATTTAATTAATTCTTGGTTAACAATGGGAATTGACCTCTAAAGTTTTCAAAAGGCGTACCACATACCAAAAGAACAATTCAAAGCAAAATATTGGATAAGGCTATATTTTTCTTTTTTCTATAATTTACAAAAGACTATTTAAAATGCATCCGTTAAATATTTAAAATAACATAATAAATCTTATGATCCACTATACAAATATTAAAAGAACAGACGTGGGCTATTATGTTGGGATTACATTAGGCATGATAGCAGGGATTCAGATTTTATGGAGTTAGAAATGGATTCATCGACCAAATCCTCTTTTTTAAAGAGATTTTTATCTCATCAATCATGACTAAGATGTTGATATTTGCCACATTTATAAAGAGGATATCCATTGTACTATTGGGTGGACCTAGGATTTTTGTTTTTGGGGGAGCCAAAACTAATATAATAATTTTTTTAATTTTATCATATACAAGTTGCATGCACAAAAAGAATGCATTATCTAGTTTTGTGCAAAGAAAAATGTAAAACGATATAAAGTTTATTACAAACAAAATAAGTAATGTAAAAGCTTACTACAAATATAGAATGAATGATCTTTATAATGCATCTATCATTTTAGTTTTACTGGTCTTCAAATCTATCAAATATAAATATACAAAGTTTATAAGAAACGTCGGCTAAAATGAAACATTATTTATGTTTGTAATTTTTTTAAATTAAAAAAATAACAATAAAAAAACTAAAGAAAGATTCTTACATATTTATTTTAATTGTACTCGTCGTTCTTTCATGGAATAGAAATCATTGATTATCATATCTATTGAAAATCTTTCAGCAACCTCTTTTTTTATATAAACAATCAAATAATCTGCAAGAAATTATTTTTTATCCGATTGTAAAGTCTTGTTTTAACAATCTTCATCTGAAAAAACCCGTTCAATGATTGTTGTTGAAATTAAAAGAGTTAAAATAAACCGAATCAATCTGTTAATTAGTGAATAAATTGTTGATTTTCCAGTTTTTACCAATCCTTGGCATGAGTTTACAATCGATGATAAATTCTTAAACTCTGGATGATTGGGTACGTCAAGCTCATAATGTTGCAACTGGAGTCTCAATTGAATTTTTTCTTTGTTAGAAAGATCTTCAAGATAGAACTTATCAACAAGCTTGCATATATCTTCAACACTTAATGATTTATAGGCGTTTTCAGGATCTAAAGTTGCACTCAACATAAGAAGCTCAGTCACCTGCTTATTGAATCTATCATTTAGCTCTTATAATTGCTGATCAATGGTAGCTACAATAATAAGAGCTAGTTGCAATTAATTGTGAAACAACACATAATATACATAAGAGCAATCTTTAATGAAAAGATTGCACACCATTTTACTCTCCATACATAATAATGGCACCATCATACCCTTGACCTCTGATATCTCTTTCTTATGAGTTAAAACAAATAAAATCTCTTCCATAAAAGCTAAAGTAGTTGTATCTTTGACATGCACTATATCAAAAAAATTCTCGTATAAATCCACATTTATCAACAAACCTAATAATAAGGGTCATTTGCTTTATTCTAAATTCATTTCTAGCTTCATCAATAATAAAACAAAATTTTACATCACGAATCTCATGACGAATTGAAGACTAAATATTTTTAGCAAAGACATGTAAAATGTTTTTTTGAATTTGGTGTGAAGTGTACTTAGCATTTGGTAGAGTATTACCCAAAACAAAAGCACCTACTTGTTCATTATATGATGCTAAAAGTTTCATCATTTCAAGAAAATTACCGTGATTTTTTTATTCTAGTCATTTATCATGTCCTCTAAAAGTACATACTTGAAATGTGAGCTAATAGACAATATCTATGAAGGCTTTAATAGACAATCAATTATTTAAAATTTCTTAAGAAGTTTTTCTGTCAACCACTTTCTAAATATAACATGATTGACTTTTTAAATTCTCCAAGTATCCTATGGTAAATTTATGAGCTGAATTTGGATATTTTTTTATATAAGTCAAGAAAGCATTATGTTCTCATCATCAACTTTCTTTCAACAATTAAATCCTTTAAAAGTAAATATTTCTAATAATGACAGTGCTTGTGAACTTTTATAATCTAAAAGGCTTTCAAATTCAATTCAATTTTATAAGTAACTTATAAATTTCAAGCGTCTAAAATTCTTATTGCATTAGAAAAGTAAAATTATTTGAAAATTTGAATCTTCTATCATAATTGATTTGCAAGTCTTTTTTCTAATAATTTCTTATGTTATAATATATTTATACTAGCTAGTACATCCTTTAATTAAAAAAAAAGGGGGACGACCTTATAATTTTTTTTCTAGTATTATAAAATCTTTTAATATAAAAATCTTAAAGATAATGTCCGTTTTAATATGGATTAAAAAAATATAAGAACTGATAAGATAAATAAAAGTAATTATCACTAATTATAAAAAAAAAAAAAAAGGAAGTTGATCCTCTCTATAAAAAGCAAAAGATAGACACATCTATAAATTTTTTATCTTGGTTATTATTTTTGTTTTATATGTTTTTTTATTTATCGTCAGTGTTAATCTTACTCACTAGGTATTTATGAATTTTGTTTTTATAAATGAAATATCAAAATACAACCTATCTATCTAAAATTTGAGATGAAAAAAATTTAAAGATTAAATAAAATAATTTATTTGAAGTATTATAAAATCATAGGAACAATTAAAAATATCAACTGTTATTTTTTTTAAAAAAAAAAAGAGCGGATACAAATAAGAATTAAATCTAAAAAAAAAAAGAGGAGGTTGGGCACTTCTAGGCTTAGCAAGCCATACCCATTCACGCCAGACCTATAAGGAAAAGGTCAGGCATGAATGGGTTGAAACTACATGTCTAGCTTATTTTTTGTTTAAGATTGGACGATGCGCTATGTTTTTTCAATGGACAAAATGTTGTTTGAAATGGTAGATGATGTGTTGTCCATGTTTATATATTTTTTTTTTTATCACCTTCAATAACTAGAAAATTGAGGTCCGAGTATTAGGACTCCTAAAGCTCATTTTCAAAGTTGTTTCTACCTAAAACCATCATAGAAACTTAAATAAAATGATTTTGAAGCCTAAAAGACCCTTTATTACTTTAGAAAATCCAAAATCAAGCCAAATAAAAAATAATTATTGAGTCCTGATCACTTGTATTGGCATGTTTAAGGAGAGAAACTAACTCCATTAAATTCTCCTCTCTAAGACGAACCAATTGACTTCATGTACAACCATTTTAGTGGCCAAAAAGTGATGGTAGAACACTTTCTCTCTTATCGTTGTTTTCCAGCAACTTTCTCACTTCTTTCTTTAACGAGATGATACTTACTTCATACAAGTGATGCATGGATGTTGTCAGCTCATGTCGTGAGATGTTTAGTCAAGTTCTATAACGAGTGAAACCCTTATTTTGTGTTGGTGAGACATGCGCCTAAGAAAAATGAAGTTTGCAACCGAAGCAAATCTCTCTCGCTACTAGTGCAATCACAATTTCCTTTCATGAGATTGAAGCTTTATCTTAATTCAGTCTTTTTTTTCTTTTAAATTTGTTTTAACATGAAATTTACATTGTATTTTGTAAACTAGATCTTTAACTTAATGTTAAAATACTCTAAGACAAACCAAACATGCAAGGGAATATAAATAGAAATAGGTATTAAAACCTAAAATAATGGGAATAAAACTTGGATGGTGTAATTAAAAAAAATCTAAATGGTATAACAAAACTATAAGGAAGAAAAAATTTCATGAACCAATGATGAAAAACTGGTTATGAAAAGTGATATAAACAATGAAATGTGAAAGAGCCTATTTGTTATCAATATTAAATACCCACTTATTTTAGTTTATTTGTTAATTACAAGTAAAAGAGGTTTAACATGCGCTATTGATTATCCCAAATTGCATTGAAAAAATAAAATCATCTCAAATTTTAAGAGATTCGGGTTTTTTTCTTCCTAGTAATGACTAACATTATATTATGTTATCTATTATAAGTGAAGAAATTGGGTATTCACAATAGAATCCATTATGCACTCTTTTTTTATTGTTTTTTGTCATTGAAAAAATTACATAATACATTGTCATTGAACTTTATTTCTTTTTAATTACATCCACCAATGTTATATTGGCAAGTTTTATGTTTTGGAAATTAATTAAAATTTGATTTTACAAAATAGAATTTTATGTTATAGTTAAAAAATTAAAACAATGAGCATCAAAATAAACATAAAAAATCCCTTTTAGTTTTAACATTTGAAGTTTTTGTGAACTCAAATTTGATCCTTTGTTTTTTAGGTTTTTAAATTTTGACTCTAAACTTCATTTTCTTCACATTTTAATTTCTAGATATTAAGAAAGGAGAGATAAAGCATTCAATCAGCCTCAATTTAACCATAATAAAAGTTAATCTTTGTGTCGATGAGCTGATCTTAGAGAGGAGTTCAATGGATGTGGTGTTGTCTTTTAAACATTCTGGACAAAAAATATTCAAGCCCTAGAATGTGTTTTTATTTTATTTTGATAGATTTTTTTTTTATTTTAGAGTGATTTAGAAAGTGTTTTGGGTCATGAATAAGTTTATTAATATCTTTACAAGACTAAAAATTGAGTCTTAAAAGTAAAAAAAACTGAATTTTCCACCCATTAAAAGAATATTATAGCAAATGATACAATGTTTGCTGCAACGTTTTTTGTTAAATGAAGGGAGGATGCGTCATATGCTAACTTAACTAGAAATAGCTGCTAGGTGTGGAGGATTGGTCTAGCCCAAGTACACCTGGACTTTCTTCTTTTCAGGCCGAACAAGTTGGCCAAGCCTTTTGGCCTTGGAAAGCTCTTTTTTTTATTTAAAATAAATACCTATTAAAATTATTAAATAAAAAATTTATTTAAAAAATCATTTTAGTATGTTATTTTTTTGAATAAAATTACAAGTTTTAATGGTTATATTTTCAATAACGTTTTTTTAATAATTTTATACGAGCCTAATATGCTGCACGCCACAAGACAAGGAAGTTAATAATCAACAATATTTAATTTTTATTTTTTATATAGTTTTTATGAATTCATTTTATTTTTATTTTTTTGGAGACTTGCTATTTAAATTATAGTAAGTTTTTATTGCTAAAAAAACCTTGTTACTAATGAAGAAGACATTTTTTATTAAAAAAAATAATAATAAGGAAATGAGAGTTTTATCTTAACCAATAATTTTCCCCTTCTTAAATTTAAATAATTAGAATTCTTGTAAATATTTTATTTTAATTGTCTTGAGGTTTTATTAAAAAAAAATGTTGTTAAAACAAAAAAAAATGCATAAAAACTAACAAGAAAAAATAAAAACTAAAAAAAATAACTTTGAAAGTTTCATTATGGCATTGGCCGGACAAAAAATAAAAACATTTACATGGGACTAACTTTCCAAGACCAAGCGAACTTGGACTTATACTTTTTAAACCAAGCATGCAGGCGCCCACCAACCCTTTGCCTTCTTTTTATTTATGATTGATTTCATTTTTTTAATTAGATTTTTATTTAATATCATCTCTCTTATTTTCAAATTGTTTAGTTTAACTATTTTTAAGTAATAATAAGTCTTTTTTAGAATTTTTATAATTTTATAATATCTTTAAGAGATTATTATAATTTGTTTTTAATTTTTCTGAGTTAAATTTAAGATAGATAAGTTGTATTTGCATTATGCATATATACGAATAAAAATATGTATACTTAACAATCATAGTAAATCCTCAAGATAAATAAAAGAAAATATGTGAAATAAAAAAGGACAACCAAGGTAAAATATTTGTATTTGCATTTATATTTTACTTTTTATGGATAAAATTAACTTCCCATTCTGATCTTTAATTAGTATTCCTATTTTTTTTTTCAAGTTATTGAAACTTGCTTTTATAATTTTGATGTTGTTTTATCTTATGTTTGAAATTAATTTAAAATCATACAAGCAACTTAGAGTTTCTACATTTATGCTTCTTATTTCGTAGCTAAATTTTAGCTAAAATAGCTAAAATAGTCATTTTAACTTTCTCTTTAAAAAATTTGATCACATACATGTTTTCTAAAATAGAGAGTCATGAATATTTTATTATTTTTTTATTATTCAAATTATATATGAGCTTAATATTCAAGTATATGTTATTTCATGTTGTTGAATGTTTTCAAATTATGTTCATGAATTTTCTAATTATTCAATGGTATTTTTGAAAATTAATTATTTTATTATACTATAAATTAAAAATAATAAATAGAAAATGCATACACTTAAAGAAATAATGAAAATTTAAACAATACATACTAATTAAAACCACTTATACATCGTTAAGTTAATATCTTCATTTAACACATCTTATAAATAATGAAAATTTAAACAATGCATACTAATTAAAACTATTATTATGTCATTTAGCTAATATCTTTATTTAATGCATTTTATAATATTCAACCAATATTGAGGCATGCTTTGTAGTATCTATCTATATTTTGTTTTCTCTTTTTTTTATTATTGTTTCAATAAAAGTATTTCTTATATAATAATAATCTAGCATTTATTTCAATTTTGAGATACATTACTGCAAAATAAGAAACATATTAAATGACATTTGATATATTCATTTACTTTAAGGTGCTAAAACATTATTTTTAACAATGGCTAAGGTGAAAGAAATATCTACTTCTCAAATGATGACCAAATAGAAGAAAACGGACATACAATCATGAAATGGGTCTTGTCCTCTAGAAGTTGAGACCTTGTTATTTTCATATAAATTTTTTTAAAAAAAAATTACTTTTTTTATAAAAAATCAATCTGCAAATGATATGATCCTTCAACGGGTTATGTTATTTGATAGTTAAGACATCGTAATTTTTATATATATAAAAATATTTTGTTTTTCTTTTCTTCATTTGGGTATATTAATTGTTTTCTTTATTTAAGAATAATTTAGAAATGGTATGATCCTCAAACGAGTCTTGTTCCTCAAGGGTTGAAAGGTATTAAAGATGATTGATATGACTTAATATTCAAAATATATATCATATAGATATTCTTTTCTGTGACCTTTTTAAGTATGATCAACGAAAATAAACTTGAAACATAATTTATCATTCACTATCTTCTTGGGTGTATCACTCATATTTTTAACCCCACCAAATCATTAGCATGTTACCTCTTTAACCTATCCAACCTATTTTCAAATTCTTTGGTCATCCGATCAATCTACTGATTTATAATGCGTAACTGAGTTACAATTTCATGGTCTCCTCTCTGTAGTTCCAAGTTGTTTCCCTAAAATATCTTTGAATCTAAAAATTGGTTAGTTGATAAGAAATATATATTTCTCACTCACTCCATCAGATGTTTACACTCCTTTCATGTTTCATTAAAATATAGGTTTTTCACTCAAATATGTTCGCTACGCCTTTTTCCTCTTGTTCCACCTTTCTTTGGCTCTTGCGGAACTAGAATCAACACCAAATAAAACAGCCTTAGCAATATATCTAATTATGTGTATATGACTTAAGAAGTAAGAAAAAATATGAAAACAAACAAAGATGAAACTACAATTACAATTTCATGAGTAACAAATGAATTTGTATGAAAAAAATGGATGTTTTTAAAGACACGAAAGAAAACAAATGAAAATCTTTAAATGAAACTTAAATACATTAATTATGATGTTATTATACTATTATAATTAAAAATAACAAAATCAAAACAAGTTTGGATTACCGATGTGAATTAGATCTGTTACAACAAGTTTCAATCCCAATTTTAGTTTCTATAGCAAACAAACTCCAAATGAACTCAAAATTTAAATGTTTTTACATAGTGCTTTTGTCATTATTTTCTTCGAGTGCATCTTTGAGCCCTCACCATCTGGATAGGATGTTGTTTAGCTTTTTCTTTTTTACATAGTCCTCTTGGCACTATTTTATTTTAAGTGCGCTTTTGAGCCCTCAACCTCCAGATAACATATTGTTTAGCCCGATCTATTTTAGATAATGCTTTAGGCACTATTTTCTTTTAAGTGTGTCTTTGTGCCCTTGTCTTCCAGGTAGTGTGATGTTTACCTCTATCTCTTTTAAATAATGATTTTGACATTTTTTTTTTCTTAGTACGCTTTTAAGTCATCACCTTTCAAGTAGTTTGTTGTTTAGACTAATCTCTTTTACCTAGTGTTTTTCACACTATTTTCTTCTAAGTATACTCTTAAGCCCCCGCCTTCTTAAAAGTGCATTGTTTAGCCCTATCTCTTTTAAATAGTGCTCTTAGTACTTTTTTTATGAGTGTGCTTTTGAGCCTTTATTTCTGACATTTGTGTTAGATATGTTATCCTCAGAGATATCTTTGAATGTATCATCACCTTGAGAAGGATTAACTACTTTTGATTTGGTATATCCACATCATTTTTTTTCTTTTTTTCTTTACAAGCTTACTATCTAAAGTCTCTTACGAGACTTTTTATCGTAAGCATTGTAAAGAAAGGGCAATTATTATAACCTAATTTTAGATTCCCATGAAATTGTCTTTTTCTTTTAAAAATAAAATAAAACAAAAGAAGAAGAAGAAGACAAGTGGCATGGTTAACAAAAATAGGTTGAATAAAATACAAGAACCAAAATGGATCTTTGACAAAATTAGAACTCAATTGCACAAACATGAAGGACAATGCAGATTCAAGGTTAACTCAAGTGAATGTCAAACGAATTTGCATAAAAATTAAGTATGGGGACTTAATTAGACCATTAATAGGTTGATTTGATTTAATTATGGGCCTAATTAAAGATTTAATTAAGTTTAATAATTACTTTGGTCTAAAATTAAAAGAAACAATTAAGTACAAGGATTTCATTAGACTTTTAATGAGTCGAATTAATTTTATTAAGGACTTAATTGGTGAAAAATTAAATTTAAAAGCCTAATTTGAACTTAATTGAGAAGATTGGAATTATAGAGGATCAAATTTAATTTTTACAAACTCAATCGGAAGAAATCATGGGTGAAATTATAAGAAACTCAAAGTTTTAGGGTCAATTAATGGACAAATTCAAAACACAAGATCAAGATGTAAAAGGTGCAGAAATATAAAGAATACAATTGAATAAAACAAGGTCAAATTGAAAGAATGAGGAGTCTTAAAGGCTAATTAAGGATGAAATTGAAAATATCCAAGATGAGGGATCACATTGAAAAACCCGTTAAAATCAAAGGGCTTTTTTAAAATTTCACAAGGGTAAAATTGAATTGATTCCTAAAATCAGGATCTATTAAGGGTTTAATTAAATAAATTAAAAATATTGAGAGGTGAAATTAAAAAGGAAAATTAAAAACCTAATTAACCTAGGTTTATCAAAACAACGTTGTTTTTTTTAAAATAAAACAGTGTATTTTGACCAAAACAGTTTATTTTGGTTCAAAACAATGTTGTTTTGTTTAATCCAAAAAAAAAGGCTAGAAAACTTGTCGTCTGACCACTATTGATCTTCTTCCCTAAAAAGCCATAAAAAGCCTAGTTTCTGCTACCACCTTGTAGTGTTCATTTCTCCCTCATCTCTTCCCCCAAACAAGACAATAAGCATATCCCATCCTACTCTACCTTTTGTACTCCTACTCAAACAAAATAAAGGCTCATTTGCAACCCTGAAGGTGCTGTAACAAAAGAACAAAAGCTACATCTCAACCAACCATTCCTACTAAGAAATAACAAAAACCATCTATTGTATTCCTTTTTTAACTCTCAAGCGCTGTAAAGGTTGATCCTTAGCCTCGATAAATGGTTGGGATTCATTCTTCAATATCAAAGAGGGAAAATTATTCAGCTCATGGTCTTTGGATGATCCTCATTGCCCTTTAAAAATCCATATTAATGACCATGTAAGGGAGGATAAACCTAGAAAACACATACCCTCACACTACTAAACCCGAAAATCCTTAGCCAAACCATTAAGCAACCAAGAAAAACAAGAAAAAACCTATAGTAAGCCACCATTACAAATCCAAAGTTGGTTTAGAAATTCCTAGTTAAGAGGCATTATTGATGGATAAGGTATGTTTCCAACTTTGATAAGGGGGTGAAGTTCAATAAGAACATCTCATCCCCTTTATTTTGTCTTTTAAATTGTTGTTCAAATGTTTTTCACAGTTCTTGATGAGATTCATGCAAAAATAAACCTTGTTTGATTTTTAATTTTTTGATATTGTTTCTAGCTTGTGTTTTTATGCTTGGGCTTTGGATCAGGAAGCTTAGCCCATGTGGTTGGGCTAAGTCCATTAGTTTAAGACCATATTCGGTTTGTTCAATTTTTATATAAAAAAAAAAACACAATATTTTGTCCTTGAGGCTTGTTTGGCAAACATGGTCTTAAGGCATTTTTCAAGCCTTTGATTTTTAGTTAAGGGCATGTTTGGTAAACACACCTTACTAATTTTTCAATAATATTTATTTTCTTTTTTTTTAATATTTTTTCCAAACATACTTCAAATTATTTCTCAAAATTCTAAAAAGATTCAAAGACTATTTATTATTTATGAGTCCCTCGTCTTTTTTCCAACCTTTTCATTTAATATTTAGGCTGTAAATTTAATATAAGATACTTACTTTGTATTAAATATACCTGATTTTCTTTAAAATTTTAGAAAATTAAAAAAATTGCATATCTAAAAAATACAAAAATATGCTTTAATTTGTGTGTATACGGCCAAACTCAAAAAACTTTCATGCATATTTTATAAAAAACAAAATTAGAAAAAAATTGTATTTTTATCATACTTTGAAAAAAAAACAATTCAATAAATATCATAACCACTTTATGATTATCCATTACGATTTGACTAAATTTCCAAAAACATCACAAAAAATAATTTGTTTAATTAATATTTGGGGTATGAATTTTACAACGTAATGTATATTTCCAATATTAAATCAAATTAATTGACAAAAATAAAATGTTAGGATTAATTATAGACTTTAATATTTGAGGATATAAAATTACACTATAAAGTATATCTTCAAGTATTAAAGATATAAAATAGAAATAAATGTACCATTAAGATTTGAACTTTAGAATGATTAGGTTTTAGATAGACTAACGAAAAGAAACCGAACCTAGAAAAAAACAATCAATCAAAACAGTTTATTATAGGCAAGTTCTGGGGATGATATGTCTTCTCCATACACAATTAGTCCCCTTACCCAGACTCTTGTAAACTATTACGTTTTCAACATAATACTGAATGATAACTTCTTAATCTTTCAAATTATAATTTTATGCTTTATCCCAACACATCCAAAACCTCCTTCGATCTAAGAGGCAGATTCCTCATTTGATGTTGTGACATACCATGACAGCGACAACATAAAAACGGATGGATATTCATAAAAAAATTAACAAAAAGATTGGTTGGATATGGAGAAGCTCTTTATGACAAGTGACAAGAGTTGTTGAATCTTCTAACACTATGACAGAGTTTAACAATCACTTTAGTGCCATAACAAAATTAGTACCTGAAGGATCAGGGCACCTTTTCATATTTCTTAAAGAGAAGGATTTCATCTGATTTTATTATAACCCAATTTTGGAGTTCAAGGAAAGTTTTTCTAATGTATTTTGATTTACCAATATATGTTCAGCCTACGCAAGGACACCATGATGTATCATAATATTCTCCATCATTGAACTATTAAACCATCCAATTTGAGAATAAAATGTAACAATTTCATTCATTTAAAATATGGAAAATATTTTAGCATATAGTTTATACATTGTGGAAAGGTAGTTTGAAACTTCTCTTCATTTAAAAATCTAGATATAACTCATTAAGCCATACATTTTTAAAAGGAGAATCCAATAAGCTTTACTTATTCAAAATGAGGAATATAAAATAGTTCATTATGATGTATCACTTCTTTAAACTATTAATCCATCCAATTTAACAATAAAATTATAGTTTCATTCATTTAAGATTCATTAAAGATGTGAAAAATATTTTAACATTTGATCAATACATTATAGAAAGGTAGTTTCAAACTTCTATTCATCCAAAATTATAGAGATAGCTCATTAAGCCATACATTTTTAGAAGAAAACTTCAAGATTTAGATTTAGATTTATTTGAGAATGGAGAAATAATTCATTAGCAAGCCATGCCTAAAACACTTTTCAATATTGGATAATCATGACATTTTCGCTTGCTTTTGCTAAGACTTTATCAAATTAATTGGAAATATGATGTTAATATCTCGATTGCCTTGTCACCTCTCTCATGAAGTTTCATGCACAATAGGATTGTCTAGTGATATTATAAGGAGACATCTTAAGAAAAGTTTTTAGTCATTAAATGTGGGCAATTTGGTTAACCTATGACCTCAAATAAGTCCCTCACTACTCAAACAAACCTTAAAAGGTCAACCTGATGCCTATAAGGTATAAAAAGTATATACCAAGACAATGCCACATTAATTATAAATCACAACTAAGTAGATTTTCAATGAGAGTCAAGGTTGGAGCATCACTTATTCCTCGTTACTACCTTAAAATGATGCAAATGAAAATGATGTATAGTGGGCGTACAAGCATAACTCCATATTCAATCCATACATACATGATAAACATGATGTATAAAATAAAATGCAAGGAAATAATAACACGTGAATAGACAAATATTAAATCATAAAAATTATGAAAAATAAACAATCAAAACATAACAGCAAGACATGTTGGTTTTTTATACAAATAAACAAAGTCAAGCCCCTTGCTAAGTAATTCCTTAGTTAAGTTGTTATTTTGTTGCAAGGGTCATCATGATAAATTTAGGGTAAAATTAAAAACAAGAGGAGTCGTTATCTAGTTTTATAATAACTATAAAATCTA
>Ga0325400_1003672_pt1 | contig 13968 bp, 8 predicted proteins | sample PopdelMetagenome_2_FD_205662 | JGI IMG/M metagenome (GOLD analysis project Ga0325400, IMG submission 205662) | Populus deltoides microbial communities from Bellville, Georgia, United States - Xylem-PdKOR-R1 | ecosystem: Host-associated > Plants > Phyllosphere > Stem > Wood/Secondary xylem... | reverse complement strand
GAAGTGAATAATGCAAGTTTAAGCAACTGCAGTTCAATAAAGATCACCAATGGAGAAACCTTTTCCTGGTCAGATAATCCCATTTGATGTAATCTGTTGGGCGTCTCATGTGATAGAAGTAGTACATGTTGTTGTTATAGGACTTGAAATGTGTTGTTTCCTCCCAGGGTTTTTAATTAAATGACCTTATGTGCAAAAGTTTGTCCGTACTTAGGTCTCCATTATGTGGGGACTAGTATGACTAGTATGTGGCTTGAAATGTAAATTGTATTTGTGTATTCGGTCTACATCGAAGTCAGTGCCAATAATTGAGTCTTGAATTGATACCAAGAAGGTTGACTGTATAATAGGATTTCACTAGTTGAAACCAACCCCCCCGCCCCCACGATGATTCTCTCAATTCTCTCTATCTTTTTAGATGATTTCTTTCTCCTCACATTCTCTGTATTCATGTCAGCCTGTGGAAGAACCAGAAAAAATGACCCAAACAATTGTTGAAGCGGTGGAACAAACTGGGCAGAGGGGCATCATTAATAAAGGCTGGGGCGGCCTGGGTAACTGTAAGTTTCTGGTTCCCCCTTTAAACTTTTGTATGTTCACTAAAAATTCTTGCTATTTCCTTTTCCTGTTGTATTCTGTGCACGGTATATGCATCTTCAGGGTCTTGCATGCCATCTATTTAGCTTATTTTGGTTCCTCTTTAGTGGCAGAACCGAAGGACTTTATATACTTACTGGATAACTGCCCTCATGATTGGCTATTCTTGCAATGCAAGGCAGTGGTAAGGCTTAATTTTATAGCTTTGTCAGTTGGATATAATGCTTGAGAAACAACTGTCACTTCATCAAAATCCATAAAACATGAAAGATTTGGAAGTGGAAAAGTTTGAGTAATTGATGATGATGTTGATTGAGTATATTATTTGTTCTTCAATTTTTGTGTTTTCTTTTCGATCTTGGTGTCCCATTGTTATTAGTTTGCACTTTACTGCCAGGTTCATCATGGAGGTGCTGGAACAACAGCTGCTGGTCTTAAAGCTGCGGTAATAGCTGCAGCTTGTTTGTATCATATATTTCCGTGTGATGTCCTGCCCATCTTTTTTCTTTTTCCTTCTTCTGTGATGTAGTGCCCTACAACCATCGTGCCTTTCTTTGGCGACCAACCTTTCTGGGGTGAGCGGGTGCATGCGAGAGGAGTAGGTCCTCCGCCCATACCTGTTGATGAGTTCTCCCGTACCAAGCTAATTGATGCAATAAACTTCATGCTAGATCCCAAGGTAATGTCAAATCACTCAAGGTTGATGCAATTATCTTCATGCTAGATCCCAAGTTAATGTCAAATCACTCGATATTATATTAGCTGAGGATAAAAAGAAAATAATGTCAAAATCTACAATCCACATGCAGTCTGCTCCTTTTCCTTTCTGGCACGACGTCCTATATGAAGGACATTAAGAGAGTTCGAACTTGGGCTTATCTCCTAGCAGTCAGCTAGACTATATATTCTGTTTAGATCATCTAACCTGGAATTAAAACTCAGTAGTTCATTATTATAGATTTCTAAAACCATAAACCAGCAGTGATCTTTCTAGTTTTGGCCGAATGCTACAGTTTGTGGGTGCTGGCACCAAGGAGCTAAAGATTCGATGTGCATTTATTTGGAGAGAGAACCAATGAGTTTAAAAACATTTATAGTTATTTTCAGGTGAAAAGCAAACAGTAAGCTTCTCAAAAAAATGTTGGGACTTGCCTCCACATTGATTCCAGTGGCTACGAAATGATAATCACTATCATCTAGAACTAAAATAAACTTGTATTATTTGCAACAAATTCTGGGCCGAGAATTTACCTGATGAACTTTTAACATTTTAGGTCAAGGAGCGTGCCGTGGATCTCGCTAAGGCCATGGAGAATGAGGATGGTGCCACTGGAGCAGTAAAAGCATTCTTTACGCATCTCCCTCCAAAAAAGCCCGAGCCCGAGCCGTCACCAGCACCATCAAGTTTTTCCTGCTGCCGTAAATGCTTTGGTTGCGCCTGAATCTCAGCCGGATCCATTTGCTATTTGTGGCGGTGTACTCATCTAGCTTGTATAGCATGATCAGATTTTCCTCGGTAGTGGTGTGCCCACCGAGTACTAACCGGGGTATATTCCTGTTTTATGAACTTGCAATCTATATTTTGGGCCGCGGTTGACCCTAGATCGTGTGCGATCAATATGCTAATTTCTGCTTGACCAAAACTAGATAGTTTGCCCGTTCTCCGCAATGGGCTGAGTTGATTTTTTTTAAGTGTAAAAAAACGATAGTGTATTTTAAAAAAATAATGACAGAGAATTGAAAAGAATAATTTAATGATAAAAGATTAAATTGAAAAAAAAATATTAATGAATTAAAATAAATACCACCAAACCGGATCTAATAATGAGAAATTTGATAAAAAAAAAAAGGAATAAAAATTAAAAATTAAAACATTGAGAGCTAAAATTTTAAATATTGTTAAATATTGAATTGAAGATTAAATATTGCTAAAATTTTTAAGTCAATAAATTCACAAGAATACAAATAAAATATAAAAAACAGTCGACAATAAAACTAAAAATTAAATAAGGATTAAATTTGAAAAAAAAATCAAAATCAAAATATATTATTTGATGCTTTAAATGCTTGACTTAATAGATGGACTGGTGATTCCCAAACAGGAGGCTCGCCCGACCCAAGTTTTAAAAGTAATTGAAACAAAACATAAAAAAACAAAATTTCTCATAAAAAAAAACTAAATAGAACAGCACTAAAAAAACAAAAAAAACTTTAGGTAGCAATTTTATTTTTCAAAAAAAGTGGAGAATCCCATAAGAAGTGGAAAAAAAATCTAGTATTAAAAAAAAAAGGAGGGGGGATCAAGTGAATCTGGATGAAACTTATAAACTTAGGTTAATCTCTCAAAACCGCAAACCGTTAAATTTCAAACCTAAACTTAATTAAGAAGTTTAATATAAAAACAAATTTGATGCTGGAGGGTAAGATAAATTAATTTAATTACTTTTTTAAAAACAAATCTAATAAAGAGCACCAAAAAACCCGAGGCAATACTAGACCAATTTAATGCTAAAAGGTGAGATAAATTAATTTAATTATATTTTTAAAAAGAAAGAGCAAGATTCAACAAAGAGCACCAAAAAAACCAAGGCAATGTCAAATCAATTTAATATTAAAGAATAAAATAAATTAATTTAATCCAATTAAAAACAATTCATTTTAAAAGAGGTAGATCTAGCAAAGAAAAAAAAAATCGAGGCATCTAATTTTACTCTAAAAAAGTCATAAAAGTCCCATCAAAAGTGAGAGAAAAATAGGATGAAACAAAAAAAAAAAACCAAGTCAACCCAGCTTAACTTTAATAACCTACGATCCAATATATGAGATATGAATAACCTCGTAAAAAAAAAAAGTATAACAAATCATGAAGTTCAAGGCCCAATAAGTTAATGTCAAATGATAAAAATAAAAAAAATCAATTTTTAAAAGGGATTTAAAAAAAAAACTGAACTTAAACCGGGTTAATCATCAAAACTAGTGGACCGGGTCATAAATGTAGAAGACAAATGCGAAAAAATAACGAAGCAAAATTCTCAATCATAAAAAATAAAAAGAAGTAAAAAAATGAAAACAATGATGACTAAATCCTACACAAAAAATAATTGAAAAAAAATAGTTATGGATTAAATTGAAAAACAAAATAAATAAAGAAAATAAAAAAAAAAGCAATAAAAAAGACGAGGACCAAATTGAAAACCAAATAAAGTTAAATTAAATTATAAATGATAAAATAAAAAAATTAATGCAAAGGATAAAAAATAGCAATAAAAAAATAAGAAGTAAATTAGATATAAAAATTAAATGAAATAAATGCAGGGGAATGAAATTGAAACAAAAAAGAAAATTCGGCACTAAAATCAAAGCAAATAGAAATCAAAATAAAAAAAAATCAACTTTAAAACAAATATAAACAAGAGGATATGGCTGAATTTTTGAAGACTTGACAAGACTACCAAAGCATAGGAGAGAGAAAAGAAAAGGAGGAGGAAAAACTTTATCGCCTTTGAACCATTATTTATCAAACTAAACATGCCACTCCAATAATTATGTCGCGTCGAATGAAATGATAGTCAATAAATTTTAGCCATCAAAACACCCTACATGATGACGCGTTGATACATTCATAGCATACACCAACTTTTTATATAGATTTATTAATATTTTATTAATTTAAATTATTAAAAAACCCCTAAAAACATCTTAATGTTATATAAAAAAACCATGCAGCAATGATGAAAATGCCCTCCCAAGACAGGATTAGATTTTTTGAAGTCAGGTTAGACATGTTATTTAATTGTACAAAACATATGTAAAGATAAAAAAAACCTCTCCGCAACGACAATACTTTTGAGCATTTAAATGTATTATTATCCTTTTAACTGTGTAAAAAAATTAAATATACATAAAAGTAGTTTTTAATAGTAATAAAGTAATTTTTCTGTATATAAAAATATTAAATGACCAAATTATTCCTCATCAATTAACAAATAACATTTTCATACCCTAGAAAAAATAAACAACTCTACCCCTGCTGGTAAAGTAGTTGTTCGGTACAGTGCGGAGCAAACGGATTAATACAGTATCTGAATTCACAGTATTACATGTCATCACTGAACCTTTTAGTTTTTTGTTTTTTGTTTTTTTTTGTAATGATCTTAAATCGAAGCTTTTAATGGTTGCCACGTGTGCGAAACCCAACCCATGCGTTGGGGGCAAGCATTGGGTTGTCTCTGGTCGGGGCATGACAAAGAGGCTTCAGTGCATGATAGGAATGGGCGAAGAAGTGACAAATGGCATGGATTTGGCGGTGGAGAACGCAGGACTGGTGGCTGTTAGCCCCATAACTATTTATAGAAGGCAGAGGAGGGCGGCAGAAAAAACAGCGGTTTGCACAGACATAGGGGCAGAGAGAGCTGACACAACCACTTACTGTGCTTCAGACCATGTGGGGACTGGTTTTGGCTTTCGAGCACCCAATCCTTCCACATTGGCCATTGAAGATCACAAACCTGATCGTCTAAGCTTAGCTTCCCTGACAAATCTGATTTCCCTCTCTCTGTTCACCTCTCTTGCTCACTTCAAATTTTTGATAAAAATAGCATCTCTCTTTATTGAAAGCTCCTTATTGGAGGGCAAAAGCTAGTTAATTTTTTTTATAATAATATTTTTTTATTTATTGACGTATCAAAATATTTAAAAATATAAATAAATATTTTTTTAATTTAATAAGACGTTGTTTGAAATATAAAAAACACAATTCCAATCGTCCTGTAGCTTTTACGTGATAAGGAGTGTTGAAATTCGAAATTCATGAGAGATGGATCGAATTTTTTTTATAATGTCTATTTTTTTTATTAAATTATTTATATAATTATAACTTGAATATCATAGAATTTATAAAACTAAATTAAAAATATATTTAGATTAAAAAATATATGACAAATTATTTTTGCTTTGAAATACATTAAAATAATATATTTTTTAAAAAAATATTTTTGATATCATCATATTAAAACTATTCAAAAACACTAAAACAAATAACTTTAAAAAAATTTAAATTTTTTCAAAAACATGATTGGATTGTAAAAATAAACATAATCTAAGGCCATGTTTGTTTTCCGGAATTCACTTTCCGGGAAACCACTTTCCAAACTTTCCTGTGTTTGTTTGCCATTAGGAAAGTTGGTCAACGGAAAACACTTTTCGGCCAACGGAGAACACTTTCTGATCAACGAAAAACACTTTCCGGTCAACGAAAAATTTGGTTTAGTTTCCAGGAAAGTGTTTTCCCTTTGGCTGTGTTTGTTTTCCGGAAAGTGGTTTCTGGAAAATCACTTTCCAAACTTTCCTGTATTTGTTTGCCATTAGAAAAGTTGGTCAACGAAAAACACTTTCCAGTCAAAGGAAAATTTGGCTTGGTTTTCAGGAAAGTGTTTTCCTAGAAAATTTAGGCGAAAAACACTTTCCGGAAGTTGTGAAAAATTTAGAAATGTCATTATTTGCTGATTATATTAAATTTGATCCTCAAACTTTTGATTGTTATATATAATTTGTTTTGTATATTTATTTTTCAATTCCATCTCTTAAAATTTAATTTTTATATTAATTTTGGTCCTTATTTTTATAATTGCTATTTGCTTTTTTCTTATCATTTTTTTATTGAAATTTTTTATATTTTTATATTAATTTTGGTCCTTATTTTTATAATTGCTATTTGCTTTTTTCTTATCATTTTTTTATTGAAATTTTTTATCTATCAAATTTGGTTCTTATTCTTTTGATTGTTACTTATTTTATTTGAAATAATTTATGAAATGTTAATTATTATTATTTTAATTTATTCACCTTTTATTTTTTTTAATCTTTTAGATTTGATCTCTATTATTTTAATTATTATTTATTTTATTTGAGATAATTTATGAAATTATATTTTTTTTCAATTTCATTCTCATTCAACTTTTTAATTTGTAAGATTTGTTCCTCATTATTTTAATAAACTTGAGAAAAATAAAACATTAATAAGTTATTTTCCAGTTCATTTTCCATGACATAACTAAACACTAGAAAATATTTTCCAACTTATTTTCCATTACACTACCAAACATCGGAAAATACTTTCCCGAAATTCACTTTTCTAGAATTCACTTTCCCCGGAATTTACTTTTCAAAAGGAAATTAATTTTCAGCAAACAAACGGGGTCTAAGAATATATTTGACACTGTGGTAGAAATTATTTTTTAAAATATTTTTTTACTTGAAAATATATTAAAATAAATATTTTATTTTTGATATCAGCATATCAAAATAATATAAAATGTTTTTTTAAAAAAATTAATTTGTTTTTTAAATAATGGAAAGACCACAATGCATGAGGCCAAACAGAGGCGAAGCATAAATCAATGGGTTTCAGTTATGACAAGAAACTTCGTACCTCTACAAGATGAAACCCATTTGCCCATGAAACTGATATTTGTCAGAAACAGAGGTTCCATTTCCCAATCCAAGCTTTGCTTTCCACCGATAACTGTCTTCACTCTTCACCTTAGCAACGCAGAAGCCTCTCTCTCTCTCTCTCTCTCTCTCTCTCTCTTATCTCTTCTGTTCCCAAGCCCATACAGCACCTTGTGTCAAGACCCCTATTTAATAATGTTACAGAGAGACTCTTCACATTTTCCAACTCTTCTGAACTCTCTTTTCCACTGTTATCATATCAGAGTATCAAACACCAAGTCAGCACATCTGGGTACTCCATCCTGTTTCTCTACTTCTGCCATTCTTTTCAAGCATTTTATCTCCTAGCAGACATGGAACCTGGAGAAAAGGTTTCTCCGATCCATGCAGAAGAAGACACCACAGAAAGGGTATTTCCTTGTTTATTCTGTTCACGCAAGTTCTACAGTTCTCAAGCCTTAGGAGGCCACCAAAATGCTCACAAGAAGGAGAGAAATGCAGCAAGGAAGACAAGAAGAGCATCTGAATATGCACCATCCCCACCACAAACATTTCCAGTGATTTTTTCCCCAAGTCATCATTTAGGCCTGTTGCACCCTTCAATGTACATAAGTACTGCTCATGCAGCCAACCTCCAGTGTCATCCTACTCATGATCAGTTCTCTGACCGTCTTGGATCCAGTGGTGCAGCCAGGTTTGACAGTGGGGTGCTGTTTTATGGCGGGAGTTGTTCAAGCGATAGGTATGATCATCACCAATATGACCAAGAAGATGAGCAGAGTTTGTTGAATTGGCAAAGGAGCATAAGATGCCCTGGTTTCAATGGAGGTGGTCCCAACCACCATCTTTCAATGGCGAATGGCAATCACAATATGGAGATCAGGAACGATAAAGATCAGAAACTTGATTTGTCTCTCCATTTATGAAGAAAATTATGGTAAGAGAATAGTCTTAATTTGAGAGAGGGAGGGAGGGGGTGTTTTACAAAACTACATGCCTTCTTGTACAATAAAAGATCTCCAATGGCCTCAAGGTTGAATTATTAACTTTAGAGTATTGAAGGAACAGTTGTCATGATTATTTTTATAGGTGAGAGGTAGATAAAGAAGAAATAGAATTATGAGCAATAAAAATTAAAAAATTATTTTCAAGTTTATAATCAAGGACATGGAGTGATCATTTCACGGTGCAAGAATGTTTATAATTTGAATCTTACCTCTTTATATTTTCAATCCACGCGCAAATATGTTTATTGATAAATCTCGAGTTGATGAACTCTAATCATAGTTTAAGAGATGGATTATTATTGCGGTAATGATGGATTTTTAAATAACTTTTTATGCTCGGAATGAATGTTAATAATTTTTTTTTAAAAAAAAAATTATTTTAATATTAACACATTAAAATAATCCGAAATATATAAATTTTATTAAAAACAAATTAATTTTTTTAAAAATATAATTTAAATCGTATTTCTAAACAGTCAATAACTCTTATGAGTGATTACTCATATATAGATGATGTCGAGAAACGTGTTCAGAATGTGAAAAAAAAAAATGAAATATTTGATATGATTTTTTTTTGTGTACTACTGTACTTCTCTCTTTAAAATAGATATATAATTAAAATAATTATTAGTAGATATTAATTACTTGAATACTTAAAATTTATTGAAATAAAGATTGATAAAAAAAAAACTTATTACTTCCATTAAAGATTTTACAGTTTTACCGATAGAAATATTTTATTAATCTGTGATTCAGAGTTTGTCAGTATTTATTTTACCGACTAAATCACCGATGAACAACGTTTATCGGCTTACCTAATTTCATCGGTAATATCTAATTCTGTCGCTAAGTCAGTTGATAAAAAAAAATTACTGATAGTTTTACAAAAAGAAATTACACGTAAAAAAGAAAAAATCACATGCATGTTTCTTTTCCCTGCATGCCAACGCTAGACCCTTCATTTTTATTTTTCTTCTATCCATCCAAAAGTTGTCAATTCCGTTTCGGTAGGTGTTTTGTTTTTTCAATTGGAATAGAATGTTTCAGTTTCGGAGTGTTTCGGCGTGCCGTTTCGGAGTTGTACTGTTCATATATATATATATATATATATATATATATATTCAACAAACATAATTCAAATTCAAGATAAATTAATTATAAATTATGCAATACAAACACAATACCAAACAAATATAATTTTAAAATTTAAAATATTTCTAAATAGTCAAGATTAAATAGATCTTTAACTTAAAGCAATTCAACTTAAACAAAATATCAAAATATTATGAAAGTAAAATGTTTTAACACAAATATTTTAAATATAAAATTAGGTTAATGTTATCAATGCTAATGGAATCTAAAGCATCATTTGTTTTGTTCAAATTCTTACAAAGTATAAACATGAAAAAAAACAACATGAATATAAACCATATATATATTAGTGATAAATCTAATTTTAAAAAATTAATATCATTGTTAATGAAAATAGTAATAATAATTTTCAATATTATTATTAATATCATTGTTATTGAAAATTGTAATGAAAAAGAACTTTTTATAATTGGGTGGTTTAATTAATTAAATTGAACAAGGTTCAATTTGATTTAATGACTTTTCAAGAACGGAACGGAACATGTGGAATGAAACAGGAACGTTCCGAGTGGAATTTAGCAAAAAATCCGGAACAGACCGAGATTTAAAATGAGATGAAATTTGTTCCGTTTTGTTCCGTTTTATGAATTGGTATGGAACGTTTTGGCCATTCCGAACGAAACGGAACGGAATTGACATCCTTTTCCATCCTCTTTTAAAAAGAAATCAAATTAAAAACTAGGGTATTAAAAGAAAAACCTTTCTCTGTTATCTTCCCCCATATTATTTTCATCATGATTAATATATCATCCTTTAATATGTATATAATATTGAATATGAAAATTTTCTCAAACTTGAATAAGTTTAGGCATATAAAAAAATGGAAAAAAGAATCGAATTTATATATTAACTGAGCATTTTATTTGATTCATAGTCTAAGCCTAATGCTTGGTACTTACATTCATGATTTATTCTTTTATCATTTTATTTTTTAATTAAGAAAGAAAAATTTACGAAGCCAAGAATTTATTTATCATTTTATTTTTTAATTAAGAAAGAAAAATTTACGAAGCCAAGAATTTATAAAAAGCTGTCTTTGGTTGAGTTTTTTATATAAATAAAATTCGTTAATTTCTATTTTTAATTATCCCTGCTTGTATTTTTGGCGAATATATATGAATATGCTCGTAGATTTTTAGTAAAAGGAGCTATTATTTTGATATTTAATGCTTTCTATGATTTATTTATAATTAAAGAAACATATAAGAAGGGTGTTTAACATCAATATATATATTCGATTTTTTTCCACAAAAAGATAAACCGTTGAAGAAAATTCAATTCCAATAATATGAAAATGAAGTTAGTCAGGCTGAAAAATTCAATGGGCTCAGCTTAAAAGGCCGTCTCATCAAGTTGCTTGTTTTGTTATCCATTATTTTATAATTCGCAAATATATATATATATATATATATATATATATATATATATATATAAAATATTATATATATCAATTCTGTTTCAAAAAAATTGATTAAATTAAAATATCCTTAATATTTTTATTAACTTATCAATTAAAACAGGAATTTTAAAAATTTCTACATATAAACTTAATTGTTAAATTAATTAAATAAAATAGAAGCTTTGATACCTGTTTTAATACCTTTTCCATATTACAATTATTAACTTCTTAACTTAATTAACTAAAACAGTAATACTTTTTCCCTATAAACTTAACTGTTGACTTAGTTAACTAAATCATGAATTTTAAAACCTTTTACATATTAAAATGATTAAATTGTTATCTTTTCCTTGTAGACTTAATTATTATCAAAATAATAGGTTTATTACCAGAAAATTGATAAATATAAACAGAAACATACCGAGAGAATTACGGTGGGAAACAAAATAATTAAAACAAAACAAAAAAAATAATGACGTGATGATTTTACCAACGGAATTACCGACGGAATAAATTCAATCGGTAAAATCCGTCGGCAAAACCGTTGGTAAACTGTGAACATTATTCATCATGTCAATTATAAAAAGAATCACTGACGGAACATTTCGTCGGCATTTTCCAGAGAGCTCTAGAACTGTTCACTTCCCAATTGCACTGTTAATTACTGTTTTTTACAGACAAAATCATCAACGGATTGAAAAGTCATCTGTGTTATTTGGCGGTTTTTTGAAAAATTTAGATTAAATTAAAATTTTAAATTAAATATTACAGATGGAATCACCGACAGAATGATTAAAAGTATTAATATTTAATTATCCGTCGGTAAAACGCCCCAATAAAAAGCCTAGAATCCCTAATTTCACAATACACTCGTCTCCTTTCTTCTTGTTCTTCTTCTCCTCCATATGTAAAAAACATCAACATCCATTTCTTTTTCTTCTCTTCTTTTCTCAACTCCTTCTCTTCCTTTCCATGCTCAGGTATGTTTTCTTCTCTTTTCTTCTTTTTTCTTCTCAATTTTTTTAAATTAGTATACTTTATGAATTTTTTTTTCTCTTCTTAGCTTCACTTGTAATTACATTAAGGTATGATTTTTTTTTCCTGTTTTTTCACTATATTTGTTTTTTATTTTATTTTTAATTTTTTTTGTTCTTAATAATTGTACGAATGTTGTAACATTGTAGGATTTTATTTTTCATATGAGATTAATTTTTAGTTAATTTATTTATAGGATTTTTAATTTTTTTTCATATGAATTGTTTTAGTTGAATTTATTTGTTGCAAATTTGTTTGAGTTGATTTTCTTCTTCTTTTTTCCAAGCATTTTGAGTATTATAGAGTGTTGATTTATATTAATTTAATTATTTTATAAATTAACTCTTTTTTCCAAGCATTTTGAGTATTATAGAGTGTTGATTTATATTAATTTAATTATATTATAGTTTTGTATGATAGATTTTTTTATATATATTTTTAAATAATTACCGACGGAATTACATACAGTATTTGCCAAGGGAAATACCAACGTAAAGAAGCGGGTAAATTTTTTTTTCTTACGTTTTTCGTCAGTAAATCCATCGGTAATCATATTTTTTTACTACCAACAAACTTACCGACGGATAAAAAATTACCAACACAAGATTCACCGACAGGGCATTTCCATCGGTAATTTCATTGGTAAATTAATTACCAACAGAAATATAGTGTAAATACTGAAGAAAAATTCTGTTGGTAAATCTAAAGATTGTGGTAGTGGTTTAATATTAAATTGTGATACTTTTTTCCATTTTCTTCTCTTACTATTGACAATTATTAAATACAGAAATATAGTCTTATTCAATTTCAATGAAACTAAAGTGGTAATTCTCAATTTAACTAAAAACGAATAATTATGTTTTTTTCTTAACAATCGTATTATTACAAGGAGTTGTTTTAATTCTAAGAGTTAATAAAATCTTTTATTATATAGAACATAACCTTCTCTATATCCAATCTCTTTTTTTACTTTTTTTTTTTAAAAAAAATTAGATATTTGGTTGTATCATAAAAGATGTTCCTTTTTGTGAAACAAATAAATATTTTTTTTTAAAAAAAAATTCTTCCACCTCTAAGTTAATTTATTTAGGGGGTGATTGAGAATGTAGTAGCGGTTGATTTTCAAAGTATTTTTTACTCAGAAATACATTAAAATAATTTTTTATTTTTTTAAAATTATTTTTGATATCACTACATCAAAACGATTTGAAAAAACTAAAAAATAATTTGAAGCAAAGAAAAATATAAAATAAAAATTAATTTAAAAAAAAACACTTTTAAAACACACGGGTATTAATCTTTTTTTTTATGTCCCAACAACCCATTACTCCAACACTTGGCACCAAGGAAAGGATCACAGGGCATAGCGTTTGGTTTCACTCCCTATCGCAAGGAATAAATTTAAATCAAACTACTACTTGGCTAGTTATCAACCATGACATTAGGGTTACAAAATGCTTCACAAGAGCAATATGTTCGTAGCACAAAGTGTTTGGTGCTTATAGCAGTTAAGTTAGGTTGGCGTTAGTAAAACAATTACTCTATAACTATGATGATCTGATGAACCTAACGACACAAGGAAGTCTTATAAACCTTTTGCCCCCTAGGTCAATTCCAACTGCTGCATGGAAGAACATGATACACCTTTTGGCTGGGAAAGAAGAACACAGTTTTTTATTGGGTTTATCCTGAATTAATTTTGAGTTGTTCAAGTGATCATGATTATTTTCGTCGTATTTTTTTTTTTTTTGGTTTTCTTTGATAAGAATGAACAACGGAATAAAAAAAAATTTATTATACTAAGAAAATAACTTATATATAGAGACTTAAATAAAATGTAATCTCTTTACAAAAAATAGTTTCAAGATCATATTTACCAGCCATTCTCTTCTGTCCGATGGCTGGCTTCGTAAGGTGTTATCTCCCCCTTTCCATCGATCTCTCTCCCAACACTTTAACTCATTAATGTGAACTCCATCAATCAGGATATTTTTTTTATTATTATTAATATGAAAATCTAGATCAGTTTGTATGTATTTTTATAAATTTTATTAATTTTAAAATTAATAATTATATAAATCTTCAATAATTTTAAAATTTATATAACTTAAATTGATAAATTTCAGAGAATAAATTTAGGATATAAATAGTTAATTTTAATATTAATTTAGAAGGAGGAAGGAAAAATTAACGGATGATTAGTGGGCATTGATTCTAGAATGATAAAGTACTGTGCTTGGTACTGTGCTCACTGTGTATACGCACGGAGAAGCGACTAATTTGGCCATGAGTTGGTGGAGATAAGCTTCCGATCACTATCACTGCCAA
>Ga0325400_1003669_pt1 | contig 13970 bp, 13 predicted proteins | sample PopdelMetagenome_2_FD_205662 | JGI IMG/M metagenome (GOLD analysis project Ga0325400, IMG submission 205662) | Populus deltoides microbial communities from Bellville, Georgia, United States - Xylem-PdKOR-R1 | ecosystem: Host-associated > Plants > Phyllosphere > Stem > Wood/Secondary xylem... | reverse complement strand
CGCGGTCGCCCTGGTCACCTGGATGATCTTCTGGATGCGGCGCACCGCCCGCCGGCTGTCCGGTGAGCTGCGCGGCCGGCTGGACGACGCCGTCGGCCTCGGCCTGGGCGCCGTGGTCGGCATCGCGTTCGCCTCGGTGGTCCGCGAGGGCCTGGAGACCACGCTGCTGTTCTTCGCCTCGGCGCAGGGCGCGGTCAGCGCCACCCCGCTCGTCGGCCTGCTCGCCGGGCTGGTCAGCGCCGTCGCCCTCGGCGTGCTGCTCTACCTCGGCGCCGTGCGGATCGACCTGTCCCGCTTCTTCACCGTCAGCGGCGTGCTGCTGGTCCTCGTCGCCGCCGGCATCCTCAAGTACGGCATCCACGACTTCCAGGAGGCCGGCGTCCTGCCCGGCCTGACCACCTACGCCTACGACGCCTCGTCCTGGCTGCAGCCGGGCAGCTGGTGGGGCGCGGTCCTGGACGGCGTGTTCCACATCTCGGCCCAGCCGTCGGTGCTCGAGGTGGTGGCCTACCTGGCCTACCTCGTCCCCGTGCTGGTGCTCTTCCTCCTCCCCGGCCGCCCGGCCCGGACCACCACCCCCACCCCGCAGACCTCGGAGCACGTCGATGCGCACGCGTAGGACCCCCCTCGTCGCGGCCGGAGCCGCCGCCCTCTCCCTGCTGGCGGCCTGCGGCGGGGGGTCGGGCACGGGCGCCGACGCCGCCGGCGGGGACGCCTCCGACGACATCGCCGTCGCCGCCTCGGACTCCGCCTGCGAGGTCGACACCACGTCGCTGGAGGCCGGCACCCACCAGTTCACCGTGACCAACACCGGGTCCTCGGTCACCGAGTTCTACGTCTACGCCGAGGGCGACCGGATCATGGGCGAGGTCGAGAACATCGCCCCCGGGGTGGCCCGCTCCCTGCTCGTCGAGCTGCCCGCGGGGGAGTACCAGACCGCGTGCAAGCCGGGCATGACCGGCGACGGCATCCGCAACGCCCTCACCGTGACCGGGGAGTCCGAGCAGCTCTCCGACGACGAGCAGCTGCAGGCCGCCGTCACCGACTACACCCGCTACGTCGACAGCCAGGTCGGCGCTCTGCAGGAGCAGACCCAGGCCTTCGTGGCGGCGGTCCAGGCCGGGGACGTCGCCTCGGCGCAGGCGCTCTACCCCGTCGCGCGCACCTACTGGGAGCGGATCGAGCCGGTCGCGGAGAGCTTCGGCGACCTGGACCCGCGGGTCGACGCCCGGGAGAACGACGTCGCCGAGGGCGAGACCTGGACCGGCTTCCACGTGCTCGAGCGCGACCTGTGGGTGACCGGGGACCTGTCGCAGTCGGGCCCGGTCGCCGACCAGCTGGTGGCCGACATCGACGAGCTGGCCACCCGGGTCCAGGACCTGCAGCTGCAGCCCCTCGACCTCGCCAACGGCGCGCTGGCCCTGCTCGACGAGATCGCCAGCGGCAAGGTCACCGGCGAGGAGGAGCGGTACTCCCACACCGACCTCTGGGACTTCCAGGCCAACCTCGACGGCTCGCAGGCCGCGGTGCAGTCGCTGCGGCCGGCCATCGCCGAGGCCGACCCGGAGCTGGCCACCGCGCTGGACAGCGCCTTCGCGGCCACCCAGGCCGAGCTCGCGCAGTACGCCAGCGGGGACGGGTTCGTGCTCTACACCGCGCTCACCCCCGAGCAGGTCCAGGGCCTGTCGGACTCGCTCAACGCCCTCGCTGCGCAGGTCAGCCAGGTGCCCGCCGTCGTCGCCGGCTGATCGGGGACAGTGGGTGCCGTGAAGCTCTCCCGCCGCGACTTCTTCGGGGCCGCCGGTGTCGGGGCGGCCGGTGTCGTCGCCCTGGGTGCCGGGGGCATGGCCAGCAGCCGGGCCGCCGCGCCCGCCGACCAGGGGACGACGACGGCCGACGGTGCCGTGGAGTTCCACGGCGCCCACCAGGCCGGCATCACCACCCCCGCGCAGGACCGGCTGCACTTCGTCGCCTTCGACGTCATCACCGACGACCGGGCCGCGCTGGTGGCGATGCTGCAGCAGTGGACGCAGGCCGCCCGCCGGATGACCCGCGGCCAGGACGCCGGCCCGGTCGGCGCGGTCGGCGGCGGCGACTACGCCCCGCCCGACGACACCGGCGAGGCGATGGGGCTGCCCCCGGCCGGGCTGACGCTGACCATCGGCTTCGGGCCCACCCTGTTCACCGCCGCCGACGGGACGGACCGGTTCGGCATCGCCGACCGCCGTCCGCCGGCGCTGGTCGAGCTGCCCGCCTTCCCCGGCGACGAGCTCGACCCGGCCACCAGCGGCGGCGACCTGTGCATCCAGGCCTGCGCGGACGACCCGCAGGTCGCGGTGCACGCGGTGCGCAACCTGGCCCGGATCGGCCAGGGCCTGGTCGGTGTCCGCTGGTCCCAGCTCGGGTTCGGCCGCACGTCCTCGACCACCTCGGACCAGGCCACCCCGCGCAACCTGTTCGGGTTCAAGGACGGCACGGACAACCTCAAGGCCGACCAGACCGCCACCCTGGACCGCTTCGTCTGGGTCGACGAGCCCGGCTCCTGGATGGACGGCGGGTCCTACCTGGTCAGCCGCCGGATCAGGATGCTGGTCGAGGTGTGGGACCGGCAGGGCCTGCGCGACCAGGAGCAGACCATCGGCCGCACCAAGGGCACCGGCGCACCGCTGGGCGCCCGCGCCGAGTTCGACCCGGTCGACCTGTCCGCGCTGCCGGCCACCTCGCACGTCTCGCTGGCCCACCCCACGAACGCGGGGACGGCGATCCTGCGGCGCGGCTACAGCTTCGTGGACGGCTCCGACGGCCTGGGGCGGCTGGACGCCGGGCTGTTCTTCCTCTGCTACCAGTCCGACCCGGCCACCGGGTTCGTGCAGGTGCAGCGCAACCTGCGCACCGACAAGCTCAACGAGTACGTCCAGCACACGTCCTCGGCGCTGTTCGCCTGCCCGCCCGGCCTGGCCGGCGAGGACGACTGGTGGGGCTCGGGCCTGTTCGGCTGAGCGACCCGGCCCCGGAGGGTGCAGCATGGTCCGGGTGTCGCAGCCCCGGGTCCTCGCCGACCGGTACGAGCTGCGCTCGCTGATCGCCACCGGCGGCATGGGCCAGGTCTGGCGGGCGCACGACCGCCGGCTGTCCCGGCCGGTCGCGGTGAAGGTGCTGCGCAGCGAGTACGCCGGGGACCCGGAGTTCCTGGCCCGCTTCCGCGCCGAGGCCCGGCACGCCGCGCTGCTGGGCCACCGCAACGTCACCGCGGTCTTCGACTACGGCGAGACCGACGCCGACGGCGGTGAGCACCTGGCCTGGCTGGTGATGGAGCTGGTGCCCGGGGAGTCCCTGGCCGCCGTCCGCCGCCGGATGGGGGCGCTGCCGCCCGAGCAGGTGCTCGAGGTGGTCGCCCAGGCCGGCGCCGGGCTCGGCGCCGCCCACGAGGCCGGCATCGTGCACCGGGACGTCAAGCCCGGGAACCTCCTGCTGCGCCCCGACGGCTCGGTCGCCGTCACCGACTTCGGCATCGCCTGGTCGGCCGGGAGCGTCGCGCTCACCCGCACCGGGCAGGTCATCGGCACCGCCCACTACCTCTCGCCCGAGCAGGCCCGCGGCCGCCCGGCGACCCCGGCCAGCGACGTCTACGCCCTGGGCATGGTGGCCTACGAGCTGCTCGCCGGCCGGCGCGCCTTCGACGGCGAGAGCTCGGTCGCGGTCGCCCTGCAGCAGCTGCACGACGAGCCCGACCCGCTGCCGGGCTCCGTGCCCGCCGCGGTGCGCGACCTGGTCGCCGCCATGCTGGTCAAGGACGCCGCCCACCGGCTGGCCGACGGCGACGCCGTGGTGGCCGCCGCCGACCGCGCCCGCCGCGAGCTGGGCGCCGGCGACGAGCCCACCGAGCTGCTCGACCTGGTCCCGCCCCCGGCGGTGACCGCGCTGCTGTCCCCGGAGCTGGACCCCGACCCCGGCGCCACCAGCGCGACGCCGGCGCCCCGGCGGCACGCCCGGCGGCGGGTGCTGGTCGCCGCGGTGGCGCTCGCCGTGCTGCTGGTCGGCGGTGCCACCGCGCTGCTCGTCGGGCTGGGCGGCAGCACGCCCGCCGAGGCCGGCGCCACCTCGGCCTCCACCTCGGCCACCCCCGACCCGATCACCCTGGACGCCGCCGACTACACCGGCCGGCCCTACCCGGAGGTGGTCGACGAGCTCACCGCGCTGGGCCTGTCGGTCACCACCGAGGAGGTCGCCGGGGACGGGTCCACCGCGGGCCTGGTCACCGGCGTCGACCCGGCCGGCACCCCGCTGGCGCCCGGGGCCGCGGTGACGGTCTCCTACGGCTCGGCCGCACCGGCCACCACCGGGCCGACCACCGGGGCGCCCACCACCGAGGCACCGGTGACCACCCAGCCGCCGGCCACCGTCGTCACCACCCAGGCGCCGGCCGCCGAGCCGACCACCGCACCCACGACCGCGGCCGCCCCGGGCAACGGCGGCCCGGGGAACGGCGGGGGTCCCGGGAACGGCGGCCCCGGGAACGGCAACGGCGGGGGCCCCGGGAACGGCGGCCCGGGCAACGGCAACGGGAACGGCGCCGGCCCGGGCGGGGACGGTCCCGGACGCGGCGGCGCCCGGCCCTGACCGCCCGCACGCGCCCGTGACCTGCTGTTCTGGGTCTTCCGCGCGCCGGCTGCCAGGATGGGGCGCGTGCACGAGCTGGAGACCCGCGTCCTGGGTGACCGCTACGAGCTCCGCTCCGTCATCGCCACCGGCGGCATGGGCCGGGTCTGGCGGGCGCACGACCAGCGGCTGCGCCGACCCGTCGCGGTCAAGCTGCTGCGCAGCGAGTACGCCGGCGACCCGGAGTTCATCGCCCGCTTCCGCGCCGAGGCCCGGCACACCGCGCTGCTGCGCGACGAGCACGTCGCGGCCGTCTACGACTACGGCGAGACCGGGGTGGACGGCGAGCAGGTGGCCTGGCTGGTCATGGAGCTCGTCGAGGGCGAGCCGCTGTCGGCGCTGCGCCGGCGCGAGGGCGCGCTGGACGCCGACCGGGTCGTCGACCTGCTGGCCCAGGCCGCGGCGGGGCTGGCCGCCGCGCACGCCGCCGGGGTCGTGCACCGCGACGTCAAGCCCGGCAACCTGCTGGTGCGGCCCGACGGCAGCCTGGCCGTCACCGACTTCGGCATCGCGTGGTCGGCGTCCAGCATCGCCCTGACCGGCACCGGCGAGGTCATCGGCACCGCGCACTACCTCTCGCCCGAGCAGGCCCGGGGCCGGCCGGCCACCGCCGCCAGCGACGTCTACGCCCTGGGCATCGTCGGCCACGAGCTGCTGACCGGCCGCCGCGCGTTCCCCGGCGACAGCCCGGTCGACGTCCTCCTGCAGCAGGTGCACGAGGAGCCCGAGGCGCTGCCGGACACCGTCCCGGCGGGCGTGCGGCAGCTGCTGGCCTCGATGCTGGTCAAGGACCCGGCGCAGCGGCTGCCCGACGGCGCCGCGGTGCTGGCCGCCGTCGAGCGGCTGGTCCAGCGCGGTCTCGGCCCGGCCACGGAGAAGCTGGCCCCCGCGCGGCACCGGCGGGCCGACGCACCCCGGGCCCGCCGGGGACGGGTGCTGCTGGGCGCCGGTGCGGCGGCCGGGCTGGCCGCCGTCCTGGCGGCCGGTGCGCTGCTGCTCGGCGGCGCCGACGCGGCCCCCGAGGCGGCCGCCGCGCCGGCCACCGGGTCGTCCGCGGTCCCGACCCCGGCGCCGACGACCCCGGCCGACCCGGCGGCGGCGCCCGGCGGCGGGCCGGGCTGGTCGGCGCCGGCCCCGGTGGCGCAGGTCGGCGCCCCCACCGGCACGGGCCTGGGCCAGGCGGTGCCCACCACCACCCCGCCCACGACGACGGCCCCGACGACCGCGACCACCACTGAGGAGGGCCGGGGCGGCAGCGACGACGACCGGGGGGACGGGCGCGGCGAGGGCCGCCCCTCCCGGCCCGGGCGCTAGACGGCGCGCCGGCGCAGCCAGACCCCGCCGGCCACCAGCGCGGTGGCCAGGGTCAGCACGAAGCCGCGGTCGCTGGCCCCGCCGCCGGGGAAGACCACGACCAGCAGCCAGAACAGCGCCACCCCGGCGGCCCCGGCCGCGCCCACCTGAAAGGCCTGGCCCCGGCTGAGCCCGCCGCGGCTGGGCACGTGCGGCACCAGGGCCACCAGCGCGGCGAGCACCGCGAACACCGACCAGGCCGGCACCGCCGACCACAGGGTGACCCCCGGGGTGGACAACGACAGGCCCACCACCAGCAGCACGAACCCCAGCACGCCGAGGACGGCGGCGGTCAGCGCGGCGCGGTCGGCCGAGCTGCGCGGGCGGGCGGCCACGCGGGGACCGGTGGAGACCTCCGGGCCGGGCAGCGGCGGGGGCACCGGCGCCGAACCCGCCATCGGGCCCGTGGGCTGCGGGGGGTAGGCCGGGTCGTAGGCCGGCTCGGTGGCGTGCGCGGGGGAGGCCGGGTCGTACGGCGGCTCGGTGCCGGGCCCGGACTGCTCGGGACGGGGCTCCGGACGGGACGGCGGCGGGTACGGCGGCTGGCTCACGCGGGCCACGGTAACGGCGCCTAGTGTCGGTCGCGTGGGAGCACGCGCGGGCATCGTCGTCACCGGGACCGAGGTCCTGACCGGCCGGGTCACCGACCGGAACGGGCCCTGGCTGGCCGAGGAGCTGCGCCGGCTGGGCGTCGACGTCGGCTCGGTGGTGGTGGTCGGGGACCGGCCCGAGGACCTGCGCGCGGCGCTGGCGTTCCTGGCCGGCAGCACGGACCTGGTCATCACCTCCGGTGGGCTCGGGCCCACCGCCGACGACCTGACCGCCGAGGTGGTCGGCGACTTCTGCGGCCGCCCCTCGGCGGTCGACGAGGAGCTCGCCGCCCGGATCGGCGCGATCGTGGATCGGCTGATGTCCCGGCGCGGGTGGCGGGTGGACCCGGCCGCCACCGAGGCGGGCACCCGCAAGCAGGCCCGGGTGCCCGAGGGTGCGCTGGTGCTGGAGCCGGTGGGCACCGCGCCGGGCCTGGTCGTCCCGCCGTCCTCCGGCGACGGCCCGCCGGTCGTCGTCCTCCCCGGGCCGCCGAGCGAGCTGCAGGGCATGTGGCCGGCCGCGGTCGCGTCCGCCCCGGTGCGCGCGGTGCTGGAGCGGGCGCAGGAGCTGCGCCAGGACACCCTCCGGCTGTGGGGCACGCCGGAGTCCGAGCTGGCCGCCACGCTGCGCCGGGTCGACGACCAGCTCGCGGGGCTGGAGATCACCACCTGCCTGCGCGACGGCGAGCTGGAGATCGTCACCCGGTACGCCCCCGCCGCGGCCGACGCCTACGCCCGGCTGGTCGACGCCGTGCGCACCGACTACGCCGCCACCCTGTTCAGCGAGGGCCCCGAGGTCGACGCGCTGGTCGCCGACGCGCTGGCCGACCGCGGGCTGACCGTCGCCACCGCCGAGTCCTGCACCGGCGGCCAGCTGGTCGCCCGGCTGATCGACCGGCCCGGTGCCTCGGCGTGGGTGCCGGGCGGGGTCGTCTCCTACGCCAACAGCGCCAAGGAGCAGCTGCTCGGCGTCCGGTCCGACACCCTCGCCACGGTGGGGGCGGTCAGCCCCGAGGTGGCCCGGCAGCTCGCCGACGGCGCCCGCGACCGGTTCGGGGCCGACGTCGGCATCGGCGTCACCGGCATCGCCGGCCCCGGCGGGGGCAGCCCGGACAAGCCGGTGGGCACGGTGCACCTGTGCGCGGTCGGCCCCGACGGCGCGGTGACCCGGTCCCTCGTCGTCCCCGGGGACCGCGCGGCCTTCCGCAAGCGCACGGTCACCGTCGGCATGCACCTGCTCCGCGCGCTGCTGCTCGGCGGTCCTCCGGCATGATCGCGTTCCACGTGGAACCGGACGGGGAAGGAGGCCGGGCATGAGCTCGCTGCGCCTGCACGCCACCGGCGCGGTCCACCCCGACGAGGCCTGGGACCGCTACCTGCACCCGGCGAAGTGGTCGGACTGGTCACCGCAGATCCGCGGGGTCGAGACCGACGCCGTCCGCATCGACCCGGGCGTCACCGGCCGGGTGGTGGGACCGCTGGGTCTGCGCGCCCCGTTCGTCGTCGACGCCGTCGACGACGCGGCCCGGGAGTGGACCTGGTCGGTCGACATCGGCCCCGGCACCCTGGTGCTCGTGCACTGGGTGCGCCCCGGCCCCGAGGGCGGGACGACGACCGGGCTCGAGGTGTCCGGGCCGTTCCTCCCGGTGGTCGGCTACGTGCCGCTGGCCGCCTTCGCGCTGCAGCGGCTGGTCCGTCCCTGACGGGTCGTACGGTCGCGGGGTGAACGCCACCCACACGGTGACCAACCAGGTGCCCCCGCTCGTCGGGCACGACCCGGTCGCCGGTGACACCGTGCTGGTCGAGGCGTGCCTGCGGCACGCCGACGCGCTGACCCTGGACTCCCTGGAGGACCTCGGCGCGCTGGCCGGCAGCGAGCAGGCCGCCGAGTGGGGCCGGCTGGCGAACGAGGTGCCGCCGCGGCTGCGCACCCACGACCGCACCGGGCACCGCATCGACGAGGTCGAGTTCCACCCCGCCTGGCACGAGCTGATGACCGCGGCCTTCGCGCACGGCCTGGGCGGCACGCCCTGGGCCCTCGCGGCGGCCGACGACGCGCACGCGCACGTGCGCCGGGCGGTCGGCTACCTGGGCTGGACGCAGGTCGAGGCCGGGCACGGCTGCCCGGTGACCATGACCTACGCCGTCGTCCCTGCGCTGCGCCGGGCGCCGGAGCTGGCCGTGGTGTTCGAGCCCGGCCTGACCTCCACCACCTACCAGCCCGGGCTGGTCGACCCGCGCAGCAAGGCCGGGCTGGTCGCCGGGATGGGCATGACCGAGAAGCAGGGCGGCTCCGACGTGCGGGCCGGCACGACCCGGGCCACCCCGCGGATCGACGGCACCTACCACCTGACCGGGCACAAGTGGTTCACCTCGGCGCCGATGAGCGACCTGTTCCTCGTGCTCGCGCAGACCGAGGAGGGCGTGTCCTGCTTCCTGGTGCCGCGGATGCTGCCCGACGGCGAGCGCAACGTGTTCCGGCTGCAGCGGCTCAAGGACAAGCTCGGCGACCGGTCCAACGCCTCCTCGGAGGTCGAGTTCGACCGCACCGTCGGGTGGCTGGTCGGCGAGTCCGGCCGCGGGGTGCCCGCGATCCTGGACATGGTCACCACCACCCGGCTGGACTGCGTGCTCGGCTCGGCGGCCACCGTGCGCGCCGCCCTCACCCAGGCGCTGCACCACGCCCGGCACCGCACGGCGTTCGGCGCGCTGCTGGTCGACCAGCCGCTGATGCGCAACGTGCTGGCCGACGTCGCCGTGGAGAGCGAGGCGGCCACCGCGCTGGCGATCCGGCTGGCCGCAGCGCAGGACGCCGGGGAGGCCGACTTCCTGCGGCTGGCCGGCGCGGCGGCGAAGTTCCACGTCTGCAAGCGCACCCCCGCCGTCGTCGCCGAGGCCCTCGAGGTGCTCGGCGGCAACGGCTACGTCGAGGAGTCGGTGCTGCCCCGGCTGTACCGGCAGTCACCGCTGAACTCGATCTGGGAGGGCAGCGGCAACGTCATCGCCCTCGACGTGCTGCGGGCGATGGCCCGGGACTCCGCCTCGGTGGCCGCGGTGCTCGCCGAGGTGGAGGCCGCCGCCGGCGCCGACGACCGGTTCGACGCCGCCGTCGCCCGGCTGCGCGCCGAGCTCGCCGACCCCGACGACCTGCCCTTCCGCGCCCGCCGGGTCGCCTCGCTGCTCGCGCTGTGCCTGCAGGGGTCGCTGCTGCTGCAGCACGCCCCCGGCGCGGTCGCCGACGCGTTCTGCGCCACCCGGCTGGGCGGGGACTGGGGGAGCGTCCTGGGCACCCTGCCGGCCGGGACGGCGGCCGGGGAGATCGTCGAGCGGGCGGTGGTCGCCCCCGCCTGAGGGTGGGAAGCTCGAGGGGGTGACCGAGCGCAAGCCCGAGGGCATGTCCTTCGAGACCTGGGTCGACCACCAGATCCGCACCGCCGACGAGCGCGGCGCGTTCACCGACCTGCCCGGGTCGGGCAAGCCGCTGCCCAAGGCGGACGGCCCGCAGGACAGCTACACCTGGGCGCTGGCCTGGGCCCGCCGGCAGGAGCCCGACGCCGCCTTCCTGCCGCCCTCGCTCGCGCTGGGCCGCGAGCGCGACGACCTGCCCGACCGGCTGGCCGCGCTGTCCCGCGAGGACCGGGTGCGGGCCGCCGTCCGGGAGTTCAACGACCGGGTGGCCGCGTCCTGGCGCACCCCGCTGGACGGGCCGCCGGTCGTCGTCCGCAAGCACGACGAGGAGGCGCTGGTCGCGGCCTGGCGGGCATCCCGGCCGGCGCCGGAACCCGCCCCACCGCCCGTCGCGGAGCCCGCCCGCCGCCGGTGGTGGCGCCGGGCCCGCTGACCCGGCGCCGGCGGTGTGACGGCTGCGGCGGGAGGGACGACGCGCGCCCCCGGCTGCGCGGGGACGCCGCGCGACGGCGTTAGCGTGGGGCCGATGGCGATCGACCTGAGGCGGCGGCTGGCGCACCCGCGCCCGGTCCTGCCCGGGCCCGGTGACCGGCCGGTGGTGCCCCCGCTGGTCACCCCCCGGCTGCGGCTGCGGCCGGTCCGCGCGGCCGACGGCGACGCGGTCGTCGCGCTGCACGGCGACCCCGAGGTCATGCGGCACCTGGGCACCGGCCGGCCCGTCCCGGCCGCCCGGGTGCGCAACCGCGACCTGCCCCGGCTGCTGGCCCACCACGGCCCGCTCCCGCTGGGCTACTGGGCCGCCGAGGACCGCGCCACCGACGCCTTCGTCGGCTGGTTCGAGCTGCGGCCGATGGTCACCGAGACCGTGGCCGCGGTGGAGCTGGGCTACCGGCTGCACCGTTCCTACTGGGGCCGCGGGCTGGCCACCGAGGGCGCCGCGGTGCTGGTGGACGCCGCGTTCACCAGCACCGACGTCGACGAGGTCGTGGCCACCACGCTAATGGTGAACACCGGCTCCCGGCGGGTGCTGGAGAAGCTGGGCCTGACCTGGCGGCGGACCTACACCGAGGACCGCACCGCCCCCATCACCGGCGCCGAGCTCGGCGAGGTGGAGTACGCGGTGACCCGGGCCGACTGGCGGCCGCTGCGGTCCCAGCCCTTCCACCGCCGGCAGCCGCGCCGCCGGCTGGTCCGCCGGGCCTGAGCCCTCAGCGCGCCCGGTCGAGCAGCAGCAGCGCGTAGCCGGCCAGCGAGGGCGCGTCGGTGAACCCGCCGGAGCGGACCCGGGCGACGAACTCGGCCTCGGGCACGAACGCGTGCACCATGTCCGCCTCGGTGACCTCCCGATCGGTCGGGCCGGGGGTGAGACCGGTCGCCAGCCACACGTCGAACTCCTGGTTCGACAGGCCCGGCGTCACGTCGAGGTGGCCCAGGTGGCGCAGGTCGGCCGCCCGCAGCCCGGTCTCCTCGGCGAGCTCGGCCCGGGCGAGGTCCTCGGGGGTGCCCGACCGGCCGTGCGACCAGGTGCCCTGCGGGAACTCCCAGCAGCGCCTGCCGACCGGGTGCCGGTGCTGCTGCACCAGCCAGAAACCGTCGTCCTCCGCGGCGAGGACCAGCGCGAAGGGCGGCTTCTCCACCACCCCGTAGACCCCGGTGCTGCCGTCCTCGCGGACGACGACGTCCTCCCGGACCCGGGTCCAGGGGTTGCGGTAGACCTCGCGGCTGCTCGTGGTGCGCACCCGCGCAGCCTGTCAGCCGGTGAGGACCGGTGCCCTGCGGGCCACCGCGAGCACGGCGCGCAGGTGGCCGGGCAGCTCCTGCTGCACCCGGGACAGGGCCTCGCAGGCCGGGACGCCGGGCACCAGGCCCCGCCGGTGGGTGTGCGCGTGGGTGCGGGTGGTGGCCAGCAGCAGGGCGGCCGCCCACGGCGCGTCGACGTCGGGCAGCTGCTCGTGGATGGTGGCGGCCAGACCCTGCTCGGTCTCGGCCAGGATGGTGCGCTCGTAGCTGGCCAGGGTCGGCGAGGCGTCGATCTGCGCGGCCATCGCCAGGTTGTCGGGGTCCTCCAGGGAGTGCAGGTACCCCATGGTCCGCTCGGTCAGGTGCCGCACCAGGACGTCGGCCGGGTCCTCGTCGTCCTCGGCCGGCGGCAGCTGCGGCATCTCCAGGGCGTAGGGGACGCGGCCCAGGAAGAACAGCGCCTCCTTGCCGGCCGCGTGGTTGAACACGGTCTGCACGGCGACGTCGGCGGTCTGCGCGATCTGTAGCACGGTGGTCTGCTCGAAACCCTGCGCCAGGAACAGCGCGCGGGCGGCGGTGACGATCTGCTCCCGCGTGCGCTCGCGTTTGCGGTCCCGCCTGCTGACCTCGGCCAGGACGCCTCCCCGTGTCGATGCTGTGCGCCAGCCAGGAACTGTATGAGGTCTGGAACAAGGCCGTCCAGCACCGACGGGCGTGACGGCTGCGACGATGCCCTGGTGGAGACCCCCCGGAGAAGGCGCGCGCGGCGTGCCACGGCCCCCGCCGGACCCCCGGAGCGGGTGACCCCGGCGCCGGTCGCGGCCCCCGCGCCGTCCGCCGCCGGGCACACTGACCCGGTGACCACGACCGAGACCCTCGAGCCCGGCCCCGTCGTGGCCGACGACCGCCCGGCGCTGGACCTGCTGGTCTGGGACGCCCCCAACATCGACATGACCCTGGCCACCGTCATCGGGGCCCGGCCCACCGCGGCCTCGCGCCCGCGCTTCGACGCCATCGCCGCCTGGTTCGTCGGCGGGGCCGGCGAGCCCGGCCGCGGCGGCGCCGACGACGTCGAGGCCTGCGTGTTCGCCAACGTGCCGCCGCAGCACGTGACCACCCTGCGCGGCTGGGTCGAGGCGCTGCGCAGCTTCGGCTACTCGGTCTTCGCCCGGCCCAAGAGCCGCCCGGACGACGACATCGACCAGTCGATGCTCGACCACATCGAGGTGCGGGCGAACAGCCACGCGCTGCGCCGGCTGGTCGTCTTCTCCGGCGACGGCCGCAACTTCGCCGAGCCGCTCGAGGACCTCGCCCGTTCGGGCACCGACGTCGTCGTCGTCGCGTTCTCCGAGGTCGCCGGCTACGCGATCAGCTCCGACCTGCTGCACTTCGTCGACATCGAGGACGTGCCCGGGGCCTTCGCCGCGCCGCTGGACCGGGTCCGGCTGGACTCGCTGCCCGCCGACGGCGCGTGGCTGCGGCCGACCAAGAGCCTGCGCGACGCCGCGGCCGCCTACTCGACCCGGCACCCGTGACCACCACCGACCCGGACACCGGGGGGTTCGCCGCCGCCGTCCCGGGCGAGCACGAGCCGGTCGACACCGCTCCGGCCACGGGCAGCGTGCTGGTGCCCGGCGAGACGGTGTGGCGGATCGAGAAGGCCACCCAGCACGCGGTGTTCGTCGACGCGGCCGACTACTTCGCCACGCTCAAGCAGGTGGTGCTGCAGGCGAAGCAGCAGGTGCTGTTCATCGGCTGGGACTTCGACCCCCGCATCCGGCTGGACCCGCGCTCGCCGGGCCGGGGTAGAGACGACCGGGTCGGGCGGGTGCTGGAGGCCGCGGTCGAGGCCAACCCCGACCTGTTCGTCGGCGTCCTGCAGTGGGACCTCGGCATGCTCGAGGCCCTCGGCCGCGGGTTGCTGCCCATCGTGCTGCTCAACCGCCGCACCTCCGACCGGTTCCAGATGAAGGTGGACGCCCACCACCCCCTCGGCGGCGCGCACCACCAGAAGATCGTGGTGGTCGACGACTGCCTGGCCTTCGCCGGCGGCATCGACGTCACGGCCGACCGGTGGGACACCTCCGAGCACCTGGACCGCCAGCGGCACCGGCACCGGCCGCGCTCGCCGCGCACCACCCAGCCCTGGCACGACGTCACCAGCCTGGTCTCCGGCCCCGCCGCCGCGGCCCTGGGCGAGCTCGCCCGCCGTCGCTGGGC
>Ga0325400_1003668_pt1 | contig 13971 bp, 11 predicted proteins | sample PopdelMetagenome_2_FD_205662 | JGI IMG/M metagenome (GOLD analysis project Ga0325400, IMG submission 205662) | Populus deltoides microbial communities from Bellville, Georgia, United States - Xylem-PdKOR-R1 | ecosystem: Host-associated > Plants > Phyllosphere > Stem > Wood/Secondary xylem... | reverse complement strand
AGTTGTTTGTAAGTGAAACGTGAGAGCTTGGGAAGTGAGGGACAGTTGGGATTTTACCTTCTTTGATCGCCCTGGATTTGTTACTTATTTGCAGAAATGCAATCAAAATTCATCTGTCTGAGCATGCCTTTTCATGGGCTTTTAGGCTGTGATTATGGCTGTGAAACAGTTATTTTCAGAATCTATATATAAATCTTCACGAAGAGAGACTAAGAGGAAATTTATTTTTGTATTTTAAAAATATTAAAAAAATTATTTTAATATGTTTCTAAACAAAAATTCATTTTAAAAAAACACCAGTATACATTTCGCTAATACAGAAGGAAAAACAAAAGCAAGAACATGTCCGTGGTAATAAACTAAGATTAAATACTAATATTAGATTTGAGCCTTTAATGAAAAAGGAAGGTCATTTGGGTAACTAATCACTAAAGGGGACATCCACCAGTTCCTTTCTTTTCCCACCCATTAATATAATATAATATAATATAATATAATAATTTATCTTTCCTTGTTGATTTTCTTCCTGTAAACTTCAAATTTCTTCATTATCTTTTTTTAAGGAAACTTTCATTCATGTGCCGTACAGGTAGATTTCCATTTGAAAAATATCGAGACTATCTATTTGATACGTGTCGTGCGTTGGATTTTTTTAATATGTGTTTTTTTTATATAAACAAATTCTAAATATAAATTGAAAAGCTTGTAGGTCTATTTAACTAAATAAATTAAGAATTATTTGTCTAAAAAAATGAAAAAAAATTAATGGCAACTAATAAAAAAAAGACAAATATAAATCAAGATATTTGATCTCACAATATGAGTTATTTACCAGGTTGTATTCAATAAATTAATTTATTAAAATTAATTTTTTTTATTAAATCAAATCATAATAGAAAGAGACGCACATAAAATTGATTCAATAAAAAAAATAGAAGTTAGGAAAAAAACTAATGATTAGGAGAACTGAACATGGAAAAACCGCGAAAGCCTATCCTAAGCAAATCAAATGTTGAAAGATGAAATTGAAAAAAAAATCAATTACATAAAAAGATCTAAAATAAAAATAAAAATTAAAAGAATGATGGTGAAAATTAAAATAGATTAAAAGGACACTGCAAACTTCTTATTAAAGGTTAAAATTAAAAAGAAAATTAACTTTAATAAAAAAACAAAAATCAAAAGAATAAGGATCAAACTGGAAAAAATAATACACCATAAACTTGGATTAAATGATAAAATTAAAAATCAATAAAACCTTTATAAAATGACAGAAAAAATTAAAAATCAAAAGAAAAAAGACTAAATTGAAAGAAAACAATATATGATAAATTGAAATTAAAGGTCTAAATTAAAAATAAATAAAATTCTTACAAAAAGATCAAGGAAAGAAATTAGAAATCAAAATAATAAAGACTAAAATTAAAATATCAACAACAAATAGGATTAACCTATAATTTTTAGGAGATGACAGAGAAAAAAAAAAAAAAGTTTACCAATAACAAACCAACAAACCATCATAGATACACACCGTATTAGGAGAAAAAGAACGCAATGATGTTTTTAATAACACTATGGAATAACAATTTTAACCATAAAAAGGTGTTACATGACTCACTCAGAACATGAACACCTCCTATATATACTAGGGCACCATACACCAAAAACATTTTGAATTTAGAATTAATTAGCTTTTCTAAAATGATCAAATTGTCTTTTATTTATATATATAATAACTTATTTTTTCTTGATTTTAAGGATACTTGTTTTTGCTACATTTAAAAAAATAAAAAAACTTTAATACCCTTAATAAAAAAAATATTAAATCTTTTATACATAAAATTAATTAATCATCCTAAAAATAAAAATTTGATTTTCCAGGGATATCAATGGTCAGCTTAGTCAAGAAAATGGGACCCAAAATTATTCAGACCAAGGTATGAATATGGATAAACAATTTCTATTTAATTTAATTATAGGAAAAACATGGATCAACCAGTTCACACGCCTTAAAAAGTAATATAATGAGAGAGTTATTAAAATTATAATTATAAAATATAGGCCACGTAAATCATTAAAACAATTCATAGCAATCCATAAACGTTTTTTTTCAATTATAATTTTCTATGCCTAAATTAATAAATAACTTCTTAAATTCTTTTAAGAAGTTAAAAAAATCAACAAAAAAAAAATTCAAAGTATAAAACAATGATAAATTTCATGAACACTTGGTCCACTTACTCTCTTTTTTATTTCTTTATAGTTTCTTTAGTTTTTATAATTTTAATTTTGGTCAAAAAATTTATTTTCTTAACATTTCAACAAATCATTGAGGCTAAAAAAAAAGAAAAGTTCTTTGAAAACAACAAAGAAAAAAAACATTATCTAATCACCAAAATCCAAAACAAATAAAAAGAGATCTTGGTATCAACGGACTCTATTTAATGAGGGGATCCCATTAAGTGTTTATAGGCCTTTATTTTGCCAGAGAAAATAAATCAAGGTTGAAAGAGATTTTTTTTTCCTGATTTGATTTTGTTTTGGGGTTTTTTTTGGAGTTTTCCAGGTTGAATAATAGATTATTTTTTTAAGTTTTAAGGATGTTTATAATGTGTTTTTAAAAGAAAATGAGTTGAAAAATAAATTTTTAGACAATAAAAACCACCCTTATAGTGACTGGATTCAAAATCAAACACAAGATGTGTTGAATGTTGCTTTTGTTTTTTTGAAGATGGAGAGAATGACATCATCACCCCTTATTAAAAGAAAAAAAAATACACAAAGGTCCATGCATTAATGCCTGTCCAAGTTCGTGTGCCTGACTTTTTTTTTAAAGTTCTAGACACATTACGTTATCTAGGTCTATGCTCTATGTTTTTTTTTTTGAATTATTTTTGAATTTCATCATTTAACATTAAGTTTTTATTTATTATTTTATTATTATTTTTAATTTTATCCTTTAATATTTAGTTAATTTTGAATTAGACTTTATAATTTGTTTTTGTTTGCATTTTGTAAGTTTATCATGATCTCAAATAATCATCCCGATATTTAGTTGGTGCTCAATATTGTGAGCGTATGTTTTTGTTGTCATATAATTAAATAAAAATATTTTTAAAACAATAAAGTTATTAAACTCAGTGAAATTCATAGCCTAGATTGCGGATTAACTTAGTTGATTGAGAATTAAGTTTCATAATTTATTTTGATTTGTTTTCTATGAGATTCTCGTGTTCTCAATCAAATATCTTGATATTGAGTTGATGCTCGATTATTCTAACGTCTATTTTTGTTATTACATAATTAAATAATATATATATTAAACCCAATAGAGTTTATGACTAAGGTCACATTTTTGACGGGCTAAACCTCGAAACCTAGATTAATTCCATACATCGCGATCTCGATTTCTTTTTAAATGTCATCTTGATTTTTTTAAATTAAACTATATTATTATCGGTTATTCGAGTTATTTTTTGACCCATTAAGTTTATTATATTATATCAAAACAATCCTTACACATTTTAATTTAAAAAATTAGATAAAAAATCAGGTTGAATTATTTCAAGGTTTACCTATTATGTTTAGTTTAATAATAACACTAACAAGTTCTAAGCAGTGTAGACATTTCTTTTTATGTTTTTTTTTTTTAGCTTCAATCACAAGCGTAATGCGGGCCAGTTAAACATGACCAATTTAAAAAAAAAGTAGACCCTAAATTCAATAGCTCTGCCTGCACTTATGGTTTCCAGCTCTTGCTTCCTTCTCCACTTTTGCGTTTACTTCTTTTGGGCCCATCCATATTGCTTTGCTTTCTATTCCTGGAAAATCTTGATTTATACATAAAACTTCTTTCCTAAACATTGCAAGTTTTTTCTTGACAGAAGCTTTGTAGATTATATTGTATGAAGAAATTCTGCAATGTCATTATTGCAATAAATGCATTGCAGAATTGAAGGTAGAGGCTTTACAACAATAAAATTGATTTCACATAAATAAAATTCATATAGTTTCTCTTCCTAATTGAAAAACATCTCTTTCTATATCTAAAATTATGCTCGGTTAACCCTGAAAGATATAACTCAACTGATCATGCCTTGAGTTTGCTCCCCAGAAATCACCAGTTTAAATTTCACAAACTTCAGGACAACTGAAGGCTTATATAGTCATTAACTTTAAAGTTCGTGAGATTTATCAAAAAATATATAAGCTGATCCAAACAACCATGTTAATAAAAAAAAAATTATGTTTAATGAAATGGCTGCATTCCATTGTCAAAACTACAACGATCTTGCAAGAAAATCATATATAAAAATGTGATGTTATTACAGCAAACAAGAACTGGATTTTGAAATTTTTGCAGCTAACTACATGATTAGTTTCAAAGCTTTCATCATCATATACATCACATAAATATTGTGCTTTGATAGCAAGCATCTGCTTTTCCACCCTCATTATACGAGTAGGTGAGCAAAAGGAAGTTCTTTGGGATTTTGGTTTCCTGGCTCCTAAGTTTCCCAGCATTTTATTGCCGCAAAGGAAAAGAAAAAGGGTATCAGAAGAATATCTTTTCACTGCAAGCAGAACATAATCCTCAACTCATGTGAAGCCTAAAGTAATGCTACAATATGTTAGTAATCCAGAAAAGGTTGGACCAAAGAATAATTCAATTTGTGTTTTATAACAGTATTTTAATGCTGTTTAATGTTGTTTAATGTTGTGGTAGAGGTTGCTTTTTAAAATATTTTTTACTTGAAAATGTATTAAAATAATATATTTTTTATTTTTTAAAATTTATTTTTAATATCAATACATACAAAAAATGATATATATATATATATATATATATATATATTTTTTTTTTTTTTTTCAAATAGACAACCTAGCCGTGTAGACATGCGGCATCCCTCATTTCTCACCTATCCTCGATAAAAAAAAAAAAAAATCTCTCAAATTTTAATAGACTTGCCGACCCAAAGAGCATCATTGTCGACAACAGGACCACATCATCAAACGACAAGATTTCAGGATAAATGGTCCTGTGGATGAGTCTTGACTTGTGGACCTAGGTGTTGGCTGCACAACACACACTTTCAAGAATGGTTCCTTCGTCCTTGTCAGATACAACGAGGCTGTGAGATGTAACCAACAGTTTCTAGGAATAAAATCAATGCAGAGTTGATGGCACATCAAGCATGAGAAATGAACAATATGATGTCTATTCATCTTTTCTGCTTTTCTCAATACAAGAAAAGTCAATCATCACCTATATATCTTTATATTGCTTAGACCTTAAACTCAGCAAATAGAGCAATACAAGCTGTTCAAAACTTCATAGAGAATCATCTCGCAGTTCATGTAACTCAACTACTGACTGCTATATTTACTTTCTTATGAGAAAGTAGAATCTGGATCGAATCCAATTTCCGAAGGTTTAGCCCCAGAATACTGGGAAACTTGTTGGTAGCTCAGCAATCTATAGAAATGCAGGTTTCTCCAGCCAAGGTGTTGTCAACTTTGTTAACGAATGGATTAATCTTGACCCAGACAAGAGAGAAGACAGAGGCCAGCAGCACTGACCACAGAACAACAATGGTTGGTGTTCGGTTTTGGCGACCCATCAGACCTTTAAGGAATGGATAGAGATGAAGAATCACCCAGAAGGCAAAGAACACCTTGCCAAAGAGAGGTCCCCATGCTTCATATCCTTTGTTGAGTGCATCAGAGAATCCCGCAACAACACCAACAATGTTGATAATGAGAAGTGTTGTTGGAGGAATCAGAAGTGTTGTCCACTTGACCATATAGAGCTCGCCAAATTCTGTATCATCGGCTGCTTTTGCCGTGACAGTAAAGTTCGTATCAATGCCAGCCAACAATTTCAAGAATCCCTGGAAGACGGCAAAGAGATGGGCTGAAACACCTCCGATCACCCAGAACTGTTCATTACGCCACAAATCTTCAATGCTGACACCACTCCATCTTAGCTCAAGCACTGCAGTTACAATGATAGAGATAAAGAGGCCAAGAAACAGCATGCTTGCCAGGTTTGAGAGCTGGATCAATGACAAGGTATGATACAAAGTCAATCCCTTTATCGACATTATAACTGGAACCAAAACCGGAAATGATGAATTTGGAAAATTCTGATTTCTAATATTAAATAGAAAAATGTTGACTAGCCTAGTAATACAGAGTTCAATTGCTTGAGAAGCACTGTCTACCTAGCAAAACTTGTTAAATTTTTCCTCATAATAATTGATAAGTAAAAGCCATGACGTTGCAATCATTTTTCATGTTAGGATGTGAAAAGGAAGACAATAGAAGTTACCGTTGGTATGATGAATTTTCCAGTGAGCAGACAAACTGCAGGAATTGTGCAGTAAGCAATGAGAGGGAGGGATGTAAATGGATAAACAATGGTGTTTATATATGCAAGCCTTTGGAGCCATTTAAGACGGCCTCCTCCATACCCGTACCAGAGGGGACAATGTCTACTAAAGAAAATTTCCACAGATCCAAGAGCCCATCGGAGAACCTGGTGCAATCTATCAGACAGATTGATGGGTGCAGATCCTTTGAATGCTGGCCTTACGGGCATGCAGTATATTGATCTCCATCCTCGGCAGTGCATCTTGAATCCACTTAAGATATCCTCAGTGACCGACCCATATATCCAACCAATCTGAGAGGACACATAAAAAGGTTTAATATTGACAATCTAAATATGTCAAATAGGTTCAAACTGATCAATTTTTATTTCAACAGGGCATAATTCATACTTAAATGCTAATGAAATAGAAAAGGTCAAAGAAAGTTCCTACTAAACAACCGAGAATGCATGGTTGAAATGACAAACTAGAGTAGAAAATGTCATGAAAGCCCACATTGGCTCTGGCTTGCTAGTGAAGTAACAAAAGATAATTCAGAAATGATGAGAGTAGACTCTGATTAACCATGCTAGGTATTCGATGAAGAGAATATAAATTCTGTTAAAAGAAATTGTCTTTTCTTGTTAAAAACTGGCTCTGAACTATCGGTTTGGAGTAAGGGATGGGAGCTTAACCTCTTTTCCCCATTCAGTCTTCTCTTCAAAGCCACAGCCGATGACATGAATAGCTTCCTTGATGAGTGTTGATGAATTGGCAGACTCAGGTACTCCTCCATTCTCCATTAGTGTAGACTCAATGAAGACAGAAGAAAAGCCAAAAGTTTTCTCAAAGCTCAACTGGGAGATCAGCATTGACCTCTCATACTCATCATAATCTGCAAGAGAAAAAACCCCAACATAACTTGGCGATTCAAAATTCTGTTAGCCAATCATCTAACCCAATTATCTTACAAAATTTAAACTTACTATCAATCTCTGTAAGATTGAATATGGCAGCATTGAGATCCTCTCGTTTTGCATCTCTGTAAACCTCAGCTGGATCCTGAGCAGGCTTCTTCTTTGTGGGGCAGCAACATGAGAAGCAGGATGAAGACTCCTTGCCCTTGCGTAAGCGGGGCATAGAAGGAGGCCCATATCCGTAAAGTGCTTGCCTATTGAAAACACAACCAGTTCCCACATACATTGGTCCTTGAATGCCATCCAATCCTTTCATGTTAACCTGAAAATAGAATGGAAAGGAAAGAATTGTCAAAATTCAAAAAGCTCTTATTTATCCATAAACTACGGAAGCAAAGATATTATGGCAATGTTATATTATTTCTACAGTCAGTAAATTATTGCCTAATTTTTCACTTTTCTACACTGAGAAAAATATGTAATACACATCTGTATGTTGATAGGAATTGGGAGTGCAAAAGAAAAATGATCAAGAGGATTTGATGAGCCATACATCTAGCTGAACTTCATTATAGATTAAATTCAGATGAGTTTGAACATCATTAATTCTGTCATTTAGAAAGTAGAAATAATTTCGGAACTTGCATATTTGCATGGCCTGAAAAGACCAACTTCCCATGAATTAACCCAGCTATTTAAAAACTTTCTTAATAAAAAATTAAAATGAAATGAAATGAAATGTTTCTGTTACTCTAGCTTTATTTTCCTCTTGAGCATTATAATCTAGATCTCCCTACCACTGTATGCTCGACTCTAGAATTAAGATTATGAGAAGATTAAGTTAGATATAGTCTTACATCAAAGAAAACTATGTTACGATTGGCGTAGCGATCACTCCTATCTATGCCATCAAACCTCTGAGGGAACTGCACATAGCATACATCTCGACCTACTTGTGGATCCATCAGGATGCACATTGCCTCTCGAACAGCCTTGCTGTTGTTTACATAGTGATCACAATCAAGATTGAGGATGTACGGAGCATTTGTGAGAACTGCAGACACTCTCACCTGTATAAAGCCATTCATGAAATTATTAGTCCAACATGAAGTTCTTCTGATGATGCCAAGCCTTACCGATCTTAAATTATTTACACACCAGAGCATTTTCAGCACCGGCTTTCTTGTGGTGTTGGTAGCCAGGTCTCTTCTCCCTGGAAACATATACCAGTCGAGGTAGTTCATTTCCCTCTATGTCACGAGCTCCGGTGTTTCCAAGGAATACCTGTCAAGAAAATGGCCTCATATGATTATTGAATCTTCAGACAATATGGAGCGTTTTTTATGGAAAAATTCTACAGATGTGTCGAATAGACCAGAGTCTCAGGATCACATGAAAGATCAATATCTAGCTCGGAAAAGAAATTCAAAAATGATGCCAAAGGCTTTTTATTGAAAACCCAAGACCTTAATGTTCTTGAACATTCTGAAATTTTAAGGGTAATTCTAAAATATACTTCAATTATTTCATAAATTCCAAACAAACCACTATCCTCTTAGATTACTAAATGCTTCAGGAATTTTCTATGTTAATTGAAGCTTTACGCCACAGAGTTCTCATATCTTAGCTGTATCTCGAGATGAACTTAGAAAAATTAGTGTAGATCCTCTATCTCTGTGGATGGATGTTTCCAGAGAAGCTGGGGATATTAAAGATTTTGTGTTTATCTCGTTATCTTTTAAAGGTTAAATAGCTTTGTTGCACCACCGAGGAATGGAATTTCTACCAATTACTAGCATAAATCATGCAAGATACAAGAACCAACGAAAATTTCAACCTGAATCATGCCAGGGTGATCACGTGTGTTATTCCCAGGCCAAGGTGTTCCGTCTTGCATAGTCCATCCCTCGTCAGGTGTTTTCTGTGCCTTTGCTACCAGGGCATTAACTCGGACTTTGTACTCTTCATAGTCCCTCTGAAAGAAAATGAAAGGAAATGATAAATGACTTTTAAGCAAAACCAAATACATAATGGCTTTATCAGAAAGGACTAGTATTTAAGAGTGGTGTAATAAGAGCCCAGAACTTACTTTCATCGCTCTGCGTTCTTTCACGAAAGAAGGCTGAACCTTATCTTTCAAGTAATCAATTTTCTGTGAGAAGTAAAACTCTGGTGCTCTTGGTTCAATTGAGAATTTTTTGCAGAATGGAACCCACTTCCTTGCAAACTCAGCTGTTTCTACAAGAGATTCAAATGTAAGCATGGCAGCACCATCATCAGACACATAGCAGGAAACTTTATCCACGGGATAGTCCACAGCAAGGATGGAAAGGACTGTATTGGCAGTGATCAATGGAGGCTCTTTCAGTGGGTCAACAGTACTCACGAAAAAATCCACGGCAGCAAGCTGAGAAGGCTCACCCTCTCTTTCATACCTGGCATGGAATTGAGTACGTCATACCATTTATACTTTTGAAAATCAATTATTGCATAGATAGTTCTGTGGTTCTGCGCATTGTATCAGGGCCATTTATATCTTCAGCAATTTTTATGTGCTAATCTTATATACACTAACTTCTCATTATTTTGTTTTTCACTTTGTTATTGAAAGACACAGCAAACTCATCCTACTAACCTTGACATGAGGAAATTAAAAAACAGTTAGCATAAAGGTAAAACCTAACAGTTTTATTTGATGTAAAGACTTAGACAGAAGAAGGAAGGTTTGTATGCTTCATACAGCTAATGTTTGTAAGCCAGGTTTAGTGTTAAATCTTCCACTAGAAAAGGGAATGGTGAATTATGCAGATGATAGTGATTATAATGCAGCATAGTGAATATCCAGATCATAGTGAGTTTGCGTCAAATCATAATCCTCAGTTTTAAAGGCTTCACTAACATTAAAAACTTTGAGTCCCAGACACTGTACCTTGCAGATAGCCTGTCGATAAATGCTTCTCTGTTGACAGGATTCCACTTGGGAAATTGATCCAACACCCAAGAAAATGCAAACCAGATCTCACATATGACAGAAGTAAGCCACAGGCCGAAGGCACTATCAACAGGATTTGTTATTCTGTAGTGGAAGAAAAGGCCCAGAATGATCAGTCGCATAATGATCACAGCTCTGTATGGTGTGAGTTTGTTGCGTGGAATTGGATAAACAATTGAAAGTGGCTCCGAAGCCTCAGCAGACCTGCAAATTGAAAAGGAACCATCAAATGGAAGGACCTTCATCAAGGAAGAACTTTAATATTTATTCCTTGATGTCAACCTTCATCAAGGAAGAACTTTAAGGAATAACTGTTGGATCAAACAGTCAACCTCCAACAGTTTATAAAAGCTTCAAGTGATTAATTTGGAAATGCTAATCTTTTATTCTTTTCAGTTTAAATACTTCAATCTTATTCTTCTTCTTATGCAGTGTTTCAAAATCATATATAAGCCTTACTGTTGTACTTACGGCTTCTCTTCCATCTGCTGTTCCGGCGGAACTTGAGCTGGTTCAGTTTCAGGCTTAGTATTAGACTTTTTCTTCTTGTTCTTTTTATCCTTCCAACTCTCCACCCGATTCTTCCAAATTGGATTCCCATATTCATCATTCATTTCTTCACAAAAACATAGAGAGAGAAGATTAGCCAAAAAAAATATTTAAGAAGAGAATTAAAACAATAAATATGATCTTCAGAAAAATCAAAGTCACTAACCACTATCCACTGTGGAAACGCTACTGATATGTCTAGCATGAATTCCTACATCCTGTACAAACCAAGGTTAATGGAAGAATGATGTCAGAATCCCAGCATTTGAAACATTATATGTAGGCAAGCTTATCGTTCCAGAAAAATAATGCTAATTCTTCTTGAATTTATTTAGATCTAAAAATCATGAGCCCTCTTATGCATCATTAAATCATTAACATTTTAAAAAGCATAGTCATACCTGAGAATTGTTGAGGTGAGATGCCATTGTGGATTGATTGCCAGACCCCTTGTTTTCAACATCGTCCAGCAAGTTCTCTGGAGAGTGCAAGCATAAATTAGCATATAAAATTAAATAAAAAGGTTAGTAACATACTAATAAAAGGGTTTTCAACCATTTGAACCATACGTGATGAAAGTTTTCAACCGTTGAAAAACTTAATTACACCAGATAATATAAGAGAGAAAATCTTTCTGACACACATCGATTTACCAGACCAAAAATCTGCAAAAGGGAACTTCAAGATAGGGCAGTACCATCATATGGTGAGCCACATCGCAAGCAAACTTTCCTCCCCTCCTTGATCTCATACTCGAAACAAGACTTGCACATGTGATAGTTACACTCATGGCAAGCCACAAACAGGTCTCCATTTGCATCATGTCCCACCTGTTCACCACAGCTATGGCATAAAGGAGCCCCAGATTCCATCATTTTGCTGATTACCACTTCACCGGCTCTTTACACCCCCAATTCCTCAGTTCTTTCAAGAGGGCTTCCCTCTTCTTCTCAATCTTGTATTTTGGCCTGGTTTTTATATCAAAGACCCTAACCAAAGCTAGGGTGTCTTGGTTGTCTCTCAGAGGGTGGTGCTGACATTTTTTAATGCAGAAGAGAGGGTTGAGGTTGGTGGGGCATGGCGGTTGAGGAGTTGGTGTCATGTGTTTACAGAGAAAGAGAGATGAGAAGCAACGTCTAATTTTTGGGGTGAGAGAAAAGTTTTGAAATTTTTGCGGGAAGTTTAAGGAAGGTGTCTGTTAGGCAGAGCACATCTTTAACAAACTTACTTTCAATGCAAGTCCCCTCTCTTGAATATAAACACGAGATCCGGGGCTGGGCCGCCATGTAGACCGAAAACTGGCAGCATCCAAACAGTGTACTGGCGTCTCCCATCGGCATGCTTCAGATAATCATCATATCGATGTATCAGGGTAAGCCTCTCAAGGAAAAGAAAAAAATGAAAAATAAAGCACATCTCTTTTTATGTCGCTGAGACCATATATCTGGTTGGTCCAGTAATGGTAGCAGATTAACCATTTATTCTTTGCGACTTCACATCAGTGTTATCCCCAAGAACAGATGATGGGCATCCATTTTCGTAGATCTTAGATCCTTGCTTTTGATGAAGATGCAAATGACTAAAGAATCCATTTTCCTGTTAAATCTACACGGGAAATTGCAACACCAGATGCAAACAGAGCCATTCAACGAACCATAAAAAAGACATCAAAAAAATGATTAAAAAAAAAAGGGCATTTCATGAAAGAATTGAGTGACATGTTCTTTTTGGTGCCTGACTGAATTTATTCGATGAAAATTAAAATTGGACGATAACAACAGAAGCGTTGCTTATTCAGCCATCTTTGTATTTTCTGGGGATGGGGGAAGTAAAGTTTGGTCATGAATATTAAACTCATAAATTCCTTTTGATACATACTCTTTCTAATTTGATAAATCACAAGCCAATTCACATCATGCAAATTTTGCTCCAACTCATAGAAACCATCAAAACTGTAATGAGACTTGTTGCAGAAATTTAGTCAACGATATCCATTCAGTTCGATAATCATTCTGAGAAATATAACAGCGAAGAAATTCCTATGAACCATAATAATTCCATTTTGTACAGCTGTTCATCAACCTGTGACTCAACTTATACAAGCTTAAAACTCTAAAAATCATGGGGTTTGCCGGTGTGCCTTGAAAGGGGTGGCTGGTGTATCATGCACTTTACCTCGGTCAAAATGATGAAACTGTAAAAGGCAGCCCTTGGATAACCAAGCAATTGACGCAACACTGAGACAAACAGGAAACAATATTCTCCTGCAACAGAATTAAGGCATGCTCTCCAGGAGTCTTTGATGTTTTAGCTGTAAACTAAGAAACAGAATAGACCTTTACTACTTTTGTTGTGTCACAAACAACAAGGTTTTCTGAGTCAGTCGGAGTGGTACAGAGCCAATTGACCTGCCAAAATGGAAAGTATGAGATGAAAAGATTCCAACACGAGTGAGGCAAAAGAACAAGAAGCTGAAAACCAAGATATTGTGCAAAAAGACAATGAAAACTGACCTTTTTGCTCAAATTAATGTTAAGACGAAGAACATCACTATTGCCACCAGTCTGCACTGCATCATCATATTTGGAGCAATCCCAGACTTTCACAGACTTGTCATTCCCACCTGATATTATCAACTTCCCCTTCTCCCCAAACAGTGAAAATGTGACACATGATACAGCAGCAGCATGGCCGCCCACAGAGTAATCCAAATGTAACCTTTTTCTTGCATTTTCATCAAGAGTTCCTGTACCTGCAGCTGGAACACCATCTTTAGATGTTGATGAAGATCCTTTCCGTGCTTTTGCGGAAGTTTTTGATCTAATAACTGCAAGCTCTGATTCAATATTTATTACATCAACAATACCATCACCCCTAGCTACAACACATATTTTATCAGACTTATCCAACATATCAACATCTGGAACTGCTATTGCATGAACAAATGCAGGATTCAAACATTGTGCCCCATTGCTACCGTTCTTTATGTCAGGCAAACCTGTATTCAAGAAAAGGTTCTACTGGTAAATCTTACAGGTCAACAGAATAATACAAGCTTAAGGACCATATTTAGACTATACTTTCTATGAGATCATAAAAGCACCAAAACAAAATATCAGTGATGTCGAATGCTGGAGATGGT
>Ga0325400_1003667_pt1 | contig 13971 bp, 9 predicted proteins | sample PopdelMetagenome_2_FD_205662 | JGI IMG/M metagenome (GOLD analysis project Ga0325400, IMG submission 205662) | Populus deltoides microbial communities from Bellville, Georgia, United States - Xylem-PdKOR-R1 | ecosystem: Host-associated > Plants > Phyllosphere > Stem > Wood/Secondary xylem... | reverse complement strand
CCTGCGAACAACATAATTTGGCAGCGGAAATTAATTCACACTTCTGAAAACACAATTCGGTTATTCACTGCTGACACCACAATTTGGCAACAAAAACTGATTCGCTGCTGACAGCACAATTCAACAATGAAAACTAATTCGCCGCCGACACTATAATTTGTTCTTAGGATCCAGTAGAATCATACAATTTTAAGCATGAACATCTACATGCATTTCGGTTCTAGCATACAATTTTTTCTTAGAATCCAGCAGAATCATACAATTTTCAAGCATGAACATCTAGATGCATTTCGGTTCTAGCATACAATTTGTTCTAAGAATCCAGTGGAATCATACAATTTCAGTACGAACATCTACATGCATTTTGGTTCCAGCATACAATGTTTTCTTAGAATCCAGCAGAACCGTACAATTCTCAAGCATGAACATCTACATGCATTTCGATTCCATCTTACATTTTGTTTTTAGAATCTAGCAAAATCATACAATTGCAGCATGAACATCTACATGCATTTCGGTTCCAGCATATAATTTGTTCTTAGAATCCAGCAGAATCATACAATTTCAGCCTGAACATCTACATGCATTTTGGTTCCAACATACAATTTTTTCGTAGAATCCAGCAGAATCATACAATTTTCAAGTATGAACATCTACATGCATTTCAGTTTCAACATGCAATCTGACTAACCCTTCAGTTATGGCCGACCATTTACCAAGTTTTGTCCATTCAATCTATTCATTTTTTCTGTGTTAATTGTTTTGGAAATTTAGCCCCTATTCATCCCTATTTTATTGTCCTTTTAGTTAGTTTTGGTTTCCTTCACAACTGGTCTATATGTCTTAGGTCATTTTCTTAGTGTCTTTTTTTTTTTGGTTCTAAGGTTTAAAGAACAAGAGGAGAAAAGATTTGGTTCACACCTTACTGTTTTTAGTAGTTTTAGGAAGGGATTTAAGTTTTTCTCCCCCTTCTACCCATAGTTTTCTACTACTTCTTCCTCTCTAGTTTCGTTTTTTCCTTCCTTCTCTAGTTGCACCAGCCGACCTGTTACATACCCTCTCTTGTCATGGTTTCAACTAGTTTTTGGTACTCTTTAATTCTTCTTTCCTCTCTAAGGTTTAAGAGGGATGCATGTAGCTGGTTTGGGGATCTTCTCTTTAGGAAGAGGGAGAGGGTCAGTTGCATGCAGCTGGTCAGTTTTGGGGAAGAGCAAGGGTCACTCTCTCTCCTTACATTTATACCCCCCTTAAATGAGGTGGGGTGTTTGGGGCTGGTTTAAAAGGGTTCTTCTCCCTGTTTTAGTTTCTCTAAGGCTGGTTATGTCCTCTATTATTCTCATATAGAATAGGTTGGTCCAACACTAATTTTTGTTGGGTTTTACATCGTCAGTGAAACTAAGTCACTGCTGATTCAGAAATCAACAACGAAAATTGTGTCAATGTTGATTCAGAGATTGGCAACTAAAACTATGTCACTGCCGATTCAAAAATCAGCAACGAAAAACTGTGGAAATCGGCAGCGATGGTGGAGTCATTTCTAGCTTTACCTTTCTTTCTCTTTTTGTTGTGTGTTTACATTCTCCCCCCCTCCCAATATGAATTTCATCCTCAAAATTTAAGAGGTTTCATATTCCATACTTGGTAGTTCAAATAGATTGGGGTACTTTTTCCTCATTTCAGACTCCCTCTCCCAAGTTTCTTCTTCAATTTGGGTGTTTCGCCATAAGATTTTGACAATGGAAATCCTTTTGTTCCATAGTTCCTTCACTCCTCGATCCAGTATCCTTGTGGACCTCAATTCGAGCGTTAAGTCTTCCTTGACTTTTACCGAAACTTGAGCTAGGATTCGGGTGGGATCCACGTCAGCCTTTCTTAACAAAGAGACATGGAACATGTCATGGACCTTGGTTAACTGCGGGGACAAGTCTATTTTATAGGCTACTAACCCGATTCGCTACAAAATTTTGAAGGGTCCGGTGAAGCGGGGAGCTAACTTCCTTTTCAATCCAAACAGCAACATGTACTTCCACGAGGCTACCTTCAAGAATACTTGATCCCCCACACTAAACTCGAGGGGTCTTCTCCTCACATCAGCATACTTCTTTCTGTCTATCCTGTACAGCTTTAATGCGATCCTTTATGGTTCTCACTTTCTTGGTGGTGACCTGAACCAAATCCGCACCATTCAACTTACGGTCTCCGACTTCTTCCCAACATAAAGGAGTCCCACACCTCCTACCATACAAGGTTTTGTACCGGGCCATCCCTATTATGGCTTGGTGACTATTATTGTATGTGAACTCCACCAATGCTATATGTTCCTCCCAGTTTCCTCTAAATTTTAGTATACATGCCCGTAATAAGTCTTCCAAGACTTGGTTGACTCTTTCCGACTGGCCATCAGTTTGGGGATGAAATGCTCATATCCAATCTTGTCCCCAAGGCGTGTTGTATGCTCGGCTAAAGTCGAGAGGTGAACCTAGGATCCTGATCTGAGACAATGGATACTGGAATCTCATGGAGCCGTGCCATCTCATTTATTTAAACATTGGCAAGCTTTCTACCGAATTGGTTATCTTTATAGGCAGGAATAATGCGAATTTCGTCAAGCGGTCTACGATGACCTATATTGCACCATTCCCTTTCCTTCATTTGGGAAATCCTAACACAAAATCCATGATGATCATCCCCCACTTCCATTCTGGAATCTGTAATGGTTGTAATGATTTTGCAGGTATTTGGTGTTCTACTTTGAGTTGTTGACATACTTCATACTTGGACACATACTCGGCTATTTCCCTCTTTATATTAGGCCACTAATAGAGATTTTTTAGGTCCTGATACATCTTAATGTTGTCGAGATATATGGAGAATTTAGACTCATGCGCTTCTCATAGAACCATCTGTTTAACTGTCTCGTCATCAGACACGTATAACCATTGTCCCATCATCAATGACCCATCATCTGCTACTCGAAACTGAGTTTTTTTCCCCAACCTCCATTTTCTTCCTAATCTTGGACCCTTCATTATCACAGATTTGGGCTTGTAGTATTTGTTCATGATACGTTGGTCGCACCAACAGTTATGCTAACAATCTGCCTCCTAAATTAATGCCCAATTCTACACCCATCTCTTTCAATTCTGCCAATTGTCATTCCTTCCACACCATTGGCTTACTTAGGGTGGCTTTATTCTTGCGAATGAGATCATATGCCACTACGTTTGTCTTTCTATGGTGGTATTCTATGGTGCAGTCATAATCCTTAATGAGTTATATCCACCTTCTTTGTCGCATATTCAACTTCTTTTGCAACATCAAATACTTTAGACTTTTATGATCAGTAAAGATTTGGGTTCGAGACCTATATAAATAATGTCTCCATATCCTTAAGGCGAATACTACAAAGACTAATTCTAGGTCATGCATCGCATAATTCACCTCATAGGTCTTTAACTGTATTGATGCATAGGCGATCACCTTCCTATATTGCATTAAGACACACCCCAATTCTTTCCCTGAGGCATCACTATAAACTACAAAACCTTTAGTTCCTAAGGGAAGTGTTAACACTAGAGCAGTGGTGATCGTCCTCTTTAACTCTTGGAAGCTTTCCTCATATTTTTTCGACCACACCCACTTCTTATCTTTCCTAGTTAACTGTGTTAAAGGGGATGCAATTAGGGAGAACCCCTTAATGAATCTTTGGTAGTATCCTGCAAGTCATAGGAAACTACGTATTTCAGTGACCGAAGTCAGTCTTTTCCATTTCAAGACTGCTTCGACTTTCTAGGGGTCTATAAAAACACCTTTGACTAAAATGATGTGTCCTCAGAATGTCACCCTTTCCAACCAAAATTCATATTTACTTAGTTTGTATACAACTGGTGATTTCTTAAGGTTTGTAAGGCCTGCCTCAAGTGTCCCTCATGCTCCTCAAAGGAGTTTGAGTGAACTAGTATATCATCGATGAATATCACCATAAATTTATCAAGGTATGGTTGGAAAACTCGATTCATTAAGTTCATGAAGAGGGCTGGGCATTTGTCAACTTGAACGGTAGACCAAAAACCCGTAGTGTCCTTAACGGGTCCTAAATGCAGTCTTTGGTACATTCACCTCTTTAATCTTCATCTGATAGTACCCTGACCTCAAATCTATTTTTGAAAATGCTCTCATTCCCTTTAGTTTATCAAATAAATCATCTATCCACGGTAACTAACCATAGTCAATACAAAGTCTATGGGTTTAAAAATAGAACCAGTGTTTCCCAAGGAGAATTACTGGTCTGTGGAAACCCCTTATCTAGCAACTCTTGCAATTGAGTCTTTAACACATTCAATTCTGCTGACTCCATCCAATATGGTTGTTGGGCTATGGGTGGGACTCTAGGGGTAGTCTGGTAGTTCTTCGGGAAACACTTTCGGGAATTCCTTCACCACAGGAATATCCTTCAGTCGTGGACCTCTGTCATTTAAGTTTAAGATGTATGCAAGGTATCCTATACACCCCTTTTTGAGAAGTTTTTGAGCTGTCACAACTGATATTAAGGTGGTCGATTTGGGAATTCTCTCTCATTCGAAAACTATCCTCTTATCCTCGAGTATTTGGAATGTAAAAGTTTTAGAATAACAGTCTATTAAAGCCTTGTATTTACTCAACTAATCCATGCCTAGAATTATGTCAAAATCATGCAATTCCAAGGAAATCAAGTCTACTTTTGTTTCATACCTAACTAGACTAACCCCCACTCCCACATACATATTATTTGTTTCAACCATATTCCCCATCGGAGTTCCAATTACGAACCCTGTAACGACCTGACTTTTTCAAGGCCAAAATCGATGGAATATTTTTTTTTATAAATCGTTAGGTTCTAAATTTTTTCACCATATCATTCTGTAGATTTATAATTACGTTCCATTCATTAACAAGGCAGAATCCATATAGGATATCGTAAATCAACATTCCCATACAACGGATTCTCAATACATATGCCCATAATATTACATTTTCATACTCGTAGGTTTACATTACATCATATTGGCATACTCATAAATTCACATTCCTATTCCAGTCTCTTTATCATCAGGAGTTCATATAAGAGTGTCGAACGACAAGTTACACAACTAGTACTTTCATTATCCTGACCTCATGTAATTTCTCAACATAACATCCTCATAAGAAGGATACCATATACATATATTCATACACATCATATCTACATGTTAGCACATGCACATCCATGTTCCATTTCAATTTTTCGTTACAAGTCTTTACAAAAGGGGTAGGACAACTAATTGAGTGATTAACACATTTGTTCATACAAAACTCATATCACCCATAACATGCGAATATATAGTTCCTTTCAAAATGTGCAAGTTGCGAAACAAATTTCCTTGTGCACCATGTTGGTATGTTGTCCCTGTTATAGCATAAGATAATTTCAAGCATTATAGGCAATTTGAAAAACAAAAAAACATAGTAAAATAATATTAACATTACATTTCATTCATGGATCAAAAGAGCATAATTCTTTCATTTCCTTACTTATATAAATATCACCCTTAATAATTCATCAATTACCAAGGCTAATTACAATAGTCAAACCCGGTCATCCATCTCGAATACCATTAATGGAACTAACATTATTCTTTATTTAAAGCATAACAATCGTAGTTCTTTCATATACTTGGTATATACAAAACATAGTACACATGAATGCATCAACTCATGAAACTAACTCGTAACTCCCAAATCCGGCTATCCACTTAGGATGCCATTAACCGAAGCTAATCATGTGTTCATCCCGATCACCCACTTAGGATACCATTAGCCGAAGCTAATCATTTTTTCATCAAGGTCATCCACTAAGGATGACATTAGCCAAAGCTAATCATGTGTTCATCCCGATCATCCACTTAGGATGCTATTAGCCGAAGCTAATCCTGTGTTCATGCCGGTCATCCATTTAGGATGCCATTAGCCAAAGCTAATCATTATCCAATCAAACATTCCAGAGGCGGTTTATGAAATCACAATCACATGATAATATATCCTTTGAAATGCTCATTCAAATGATTCATAACAATTTGACATTGAATATAACATATAGACCCTTCATAATACTCGAATAGACGTTTCATAATAGTTTAGCGATCAGTAAACACAATAATAGATCCTTTGTAATACATAAACAAACATTGCATAATAGTTTAGCATTTAGTATAACACAACAGTAGACCCTTCATATTACTCATTGAACCATTCATGATAGTTAATGTTCAATACAATGCAACAATGGATCCCTTGTAATACTCATATAACAATTCATAACAATTAACATTTAGTATAATACAATGATAGATCCTTCGTAATACTTATACAACCACTCATGATAATTAACATTCAGTATAATAGAAGGGTAAATTCTTCGTAATACTTGTATAACATTCGTGATAATTACCATTTAGTATGATACAATGACAGATCCTTCGTAATACCCACACAACCATTCGTAACAATCAATATTCAGTATAATGCAATGGCAGATCCATTGTAATACTCATACAACCATTCATGATAGTTTAGCATTTAGTATAAGATAACAGTAGACCCTTCATATTACTCATCCAACCAATAATGACAGTTAATGTTCAATACAATGCAACAATAAATCCCTCATAATACTCATATAAAAATTCATAATAAATAACCTTCAACATAATATAATGATAGATCCTTCGTAATACCATACAACCATTCGTGACAGTTAACATTCAATAGAATACAACGGTATATCCTTTGTAATACTCATACAACCATTCATAATAGTTTAGCATTCCATGTAGCACAACAATAAATCCTTCGTAATAAATTTACTTCAGAAACTAACGTTACGCTAGAAGGGAGGTGGAAATCACCTACTTATTCCTCTAGTGGGGTGTCCTTGCCCAGTCGAAAGACTGATCCTGGTCGCACCACCTAACACATCAATGATCACAATCAACACATTTGTATTTGATAATCACATAACTCATCACCATATATTTTCCAAAAATACACATGTTGACATTCAAGCGTTCCATATATTACACAATCATACAATGAGATCGTTACAAGCATTTACATCATTTCTGATATGGGAGTCTGCCGCAGAAAATCAACATGGAAACTGCTTCACTAATGACGCAAAATTCGGCAGCGAAACTGATTCGCTAGTGACATGCAATTCGTAAACAAAACTGACTCGCTTGTGAGAAATAATTGGTGACATGGACTCGTCAGCAAAACTGATTTGCTGAACCACAAACTCATCAATGAACTGATTCCCTACAATGCAAACTCGTCAGCGAACTGGATCACAGATCCGTCAGCAAAATTGATGACCCGGACTCGTCAGCAAAACTGATTCGCTGCAACACAGATTCATCAGCGAACTGATTCGCTGCACCACAAACTCGTCAATGAACCTAATTCGCTGCGGACAACACAATTCGAGAACAAAAAATAATTTGCTGCGGACAACACAATTTGGCAGCGAAGACTGATTCACTGCCGACCCACAAAGTCATGCTGCAACCTATCTCCAATGAATGGTTAACCTCGACTAATGTGTCTTACGAGGATAACCAAATTTAAAAGTTATGAGTAGTTGCAAGAATTGATGCGTTCATGTGTATTATGTTTGTATGAACCAAGTGTATAAATGAACTATGAATGGTATACCTTAAACAGATAGTAACATTAATGCTTCATTAAACTACTTGATTGCATATTATTAATTAGTTATAATTCTTATAAATATTTGTATTGCAGCAGGGACATCACACCAACGAGGTGCCTAGGGACCCCATTACACGGGAACCCACTTTTGCAAGGAATCATGTAGTTGCATTCAAAATCACAATGTATTTTGTATGGACAAGTGCATCAGACGTATAACTATTATTATATACTTTTGTTTAAACTCGTGATGACTGCTAGTAGTACAGGAATGTAAACTTATGTTTATGTATGTATATTATAATGTGGACTTGTAATCATGCAGATGTAATATTATGTGAATATGTAAGAATTACTTTTAATGAAATGTTGGTTGATGTTGGTGTATAGATTGTACCTCAATAATTAGGGGAAACATGTTCATTGATTCCTGATATGATGTGTGCCAAAAACAAATTCCTGTTGTTTTTGGCTTGAAAAGTCGGGTTGTTACATGGAGTGTCTTAGAGATAGAGGCAACCAGATGGAATTTTTCCTAGGGTGCCGGCAGTTGCGCCTAATCCATACTCTGATCCTACGTTTCTGGAACAGATAGTGAAAGTTGTTGCAGCGGGGATGGCTAAAGTGTCAGGCTCAGCTCCTAGACAAGTGAGAGTAGTCACTTTGGTGCATTGGGTTAAAGGGATGAGAGAGATGGGTTGTGTAACCTTCTCAAGAGAGGAGGATGCTGAGGTAGCAGTGCATTGGTTAATGAGATTGACCCAAATTCTAGTCTCAGGAGGAGGTGAGAGTTGCACCTGACATGGTGGCAGGTACATTACAGTTAAAATCAATGCAAGTTCATGCTTTAATTGATCATGGAGTTAGTCATTCTTTTATAGCATATCGAATTGTAGATAAATTGCATGTATTGTCAAACAAATTAAATATGGGGGTAACGGTTGGTACACCTTTAGGGGAATACATAGATATTGATAGTGTTTATAGAGGGGTAAAACTATATATCGAAGGGTTATAATTAGATTTAATACATTTGAAGTTATATGACTTTGATGTGATTCTGGGTATGGATTGGTTGAGTAAATACAGACAAGTGGATTGTTCACCAAAACGATGACAATTCAAAGTATAAATGGAAAAATGTAGTATTTAAAGGAGAGAGAAAAGTTGTTCCAAGTTGTTTAATTTCTGTCATGACCACTGAGAAATTGATTGGGAAGGGATGCCCCACATTCTTAGCCTATGTGAGGGAAACAAAGAAAAGGAGCGTCAAACTAGCCAGTATTCCTATTGTAAGGGAATACTTGATTAGTGCTTAAAACTACATTTTTATCAAGATTTTATATTATTATTTTGCACTTAAAGCATCAATAACTCCTTAACTAAAAGCATCTTTTATAATAACAAGTCTGATACTATAAGATACCTTAAATTTATGGTAAATGTTCATCTTAAATATAGGCCTATCACATAAATGAAGGGATTGATTGATGAGTTTAACTACTGGAATTGAGAAGACAAAGAGAGGGTTAAACTTAGAAAAGAGATGTTGGTTCAGTCCAAACTGAACATTTTTCAGTCATTGAGTCATATCTGGAGTTGTAGATCTTGGATTTCAATTTAGTGTATATGGCTAGAAAGCTAAGACATAGGCCTAAAACATTCATGGGAGTGCAAGACTCAATTTTGTTGTTTGGAAGTCCAAATCTTAACAACAACGGAGAAGTCAGAATCTGTCTTATAGCCCATACATTGTTCAGTGTTCAACCCATATCTTGAGTTATAGAAGTCCGATTGCACTGATTATTTTTTTGTTGAAAAACTGAGACAATTTCCTAGAAGTTTCATGATTTAAGTCTGTTTAAATTCTAATGTTATCAATGATGTTTTGTTAAGACAAGAAGATAAAGATTGTCACCAAGTTAAGATGTGGCCACCCACTCAACAATTAGTCATCAAATCAATAGTTCCAAATTTTGGCCTATAAAAGGAGGCATTTGCCATGCATTTAGGCATCTTGGTTTTCATATCAAGATCATATTCTTGCTCTTTCTTTATATTTTTGTAATACTGAAGTTTTGTTTATATTAATCTCTTGTTTATGCTTTTCATTTCCTTTCCTTTCCTTTACTTAGTTAACTTATATCTTATTTATGTTCTTATCTTGTTTATTTATATTTCTCTTCTTCATTATGTTTAGCTAAGTTTATCATGTCAAGGTGAAAAGGGTTCACTAATGGTGTAAGAATAATATAAACTCAACATGGACTTTAATGTTTGATGTTAACATGTTTTGTATTTGTTATCTTATTCACTCTTAATACTTTGCTTGTTAAATGGTTAATCTAGATGTATGTTGTATAACCTTGGTACAACAAATACTTGACACTTTCATAGCCCAAACCGTATGGTATAACCGACACCTATGTTAAGAAAGGAACTTGATTTGTTGTTAACATAAGTTATAATCATGAATGCCTGACAACATTTACAAGTATTAACATTATTTGTATAAGATATCTAATGTAATCATGTTAACAATTTTTAATCCAATTGGAACCTCCTTTGTGTGTGGTTTCCAATTGAGTAATAAGAGTTTATACTGTACTTGTTTGAAATATCATTAGTGGATCCTCTAACCTTGACAATTGTTTTTATCATTGTTTAATCCTTATATCAATATCACATCTCAAAACTCTTTTCAACTTATTATTATTATTATTATTTATATAGTTAACCTCCATATGGTTCGACCTCGGTCTTGCCGGGTTATTTATTACTTCGACACTCCTACATTTGGGAGAAGACATAAATCTTTTGGTCGTGTCAATACTCGAATGTGTTTCCAGAGGAATTACCTAGATTGCCTCCCGTTAGAGAGATTGAAGTCTTAATTGACACTTTTCTAGGAACCAGTCCTATAGCATAATCCTCGTATAGGATGGAACCTACAGAATTGTCTAAACTAAAGGTTCAACTATAAGAACTATTGGATAAAGGATTCATTTGACCTAACAATTCCCCTAGGAAGCTCCAGTACTCTTCGTAAAGAAGAAGGACGGTACCCTTCAGTTATGCATTGACTACTGTCAATTGAACATGATAACCGTGAAGAATACCTACCCACTTTCATGCATAAACAATTTGTTTGATCAATTGAAGGGTGTTATAGTTTTTTTGATGATAAATTTGAGGTTTGGATACCACTAGTTGAAGATTAAAGATCAGGATATACAAAAAACTACTTTTAGAACCCGTTATAGACATTACGAGTTTCAAGTGATGTATTATAGGTTAACAAATGCCCTAATAGTGTTTATGGATTTGATGAATAAAGTGTTTTAAACATATTTAGATAAGTATATGGTAGTGTTTATCGATGACATACTAGTGTATTCTAGCTCTTACATGGAACACGAACAATATTTGAGGATTGTGTTATATGTTTTTGAGGGAGAATAAGTTGTGTGCCAAACTAGATAAATGTAAATTTTGGCTTAAGGAGGTTGTAAGCCCCGGATAAAACAAAATTTGATAGGACACTGAAATAAATGTTAAGAGAAGTATCTATCTTGAATGGTTACCTGAATGGAAAGAAATGGATGGAAAAAAAATATTTCAAAAATAGCTGAAAAATAGAAAATACAGAAACACGAATAAATACAGGATGGAAATGGATTATGATGAAATAAATCTATAGGTATGTAAATTAATGAAAATCGAAATAACTCAGGTAAAAAGGTGGTCTAACTTGTACCATTACTCGTGCATTTTATGTCAAAAACATGAAAATTTACTATTGAGTGACATGAATGGAATTAATTAAATTGTTACAATTTATAGGCATTAATAAGGAGAAGTGGCCAGCCATAGGAGAGAAAGGAAGGAAAAGTGTAATGACCCGACTTTTTTAAAGCTAAAATCGGTAGAATTTTTTTTTTTGGTTCTCGATACTTCTCACCATGATACTCTATGTATTAGTAAATAGGTTCCCTTCCTTATCATGGCATCATACGAATGTAGCTTTTGTAAATCAATATTCTCATAAGATGGAAAATCAATACACATGCCCACAATATTATATTACATATTCATACACTTACGTTACTTCATATTGACATACTCATGAGTTTGCATTCTTGTCCTAGTTTCGTTATCAACATGAGTTTACACCCGAGTGCCGAATATCAATTTTGCACAACTAGTTCTTTCTTACATACGATCCTCATATGATTTCACAACAAAACATCCTCATAAAAGAGAATACCATATAATATATTGATAACATCGTATCTACATGTTCGCACATCCAAATCTGTGTTCCATTACAAGTCCTTATAAAAGTGCCGACTGTCAAATATTCAACATAATACCTAAGACATACTATTACAAAGCACCTTTTAAAATATGCGAACCCCTGGAACGAGCTTTCCTATGCACCTTGATTGTGTGATGTCCGTGTTACAAAACAATATGGATACAAGAATTGTAAATAATCTAACATAATAATAAACAACTAGAAGTACATTGTTGTTACTTTTTGTTATTTGCTTAGAATGGATAGATTCCTTCATCAATTTCTTATATGCATTGTACATTTTTTTATTTCATTAAGTGTATTTTTCTCACTCACACACTCCAATCTCTCCATAGGAGTTGTGGGGCCAAAGTTTAACATCGGTTGGGGTTAATTACTTCACCTTAACCCCATCATCCACCTTGGATACTTTTAGTCGTAGTTAATCGCAACATTTAAACTCGGCCCTTCACCTAGGGTACCATTTACCAAAACTAGTCATCAACCACAAACCGATCATCCATTTTGGATGCTATTAGCCAAAGCTAATCACAAAGCGCAATTCGGTCATCTATCTCAGATTCCATTAGCCGAAGCTAATCATCAATCACAACTTGGTCATCCATCTCGGATGCCATTAGTCGAAGCTAATCAACAATCACAACCCGGTCAACCATCTCGAACGCCATTAGCTGAAGCTAATCATCAATCACAACCCGATCATCCATCTCGAACGCCATTAGCCGAAGCTAATCATCAATCACAACCCGGTCATCCATCTCGGATGCGATTAGCCGAAGCCAATCAACAATCACAATCAACATTCCATAATCGGTTTGACATTCGTCAGCAGCTCAATTTCATAATAGCTCAATTAACATCTCATAGTCAGTTTATTATTCATCGCAACACAATAATACATCCTCCTAAACAAGTCATTTCAGAACATTAGCATTTTCATCGTCGTTTCAAAATTCATCAATAAGTCTATCAACATTTCATAGTCATTACAACATTCATCAAGAATTCAATCAAACGTTTATCTTTGCTTCATCATTTATCAAGGATTCAATAATATATCATCTATAAGTAAATCATTTCAAAGCATTAACACTGTAAACACACAAAAAAGAGAGAAAAGCCGAAATGACTTCACCATCACTGCCCATTTCTGAATCGGTACTGACAGAGTTTTTGGCTGCTGATTTCTAAATCAGCAGTGGCATAGTTTTTAGCTGTCAATTTCTGAATCGACATCACCGTAGTTTTGGTGCCAATTTCTTAATTTACAGCAGCAAAGCTTTTGGCTGTCAATTTCTGAATCGGCAACGATGCAATTTTGGTTGTCGATTTCTGAATCGGCAGCGGCACAGTGACACGATCAAAGAGTTGATGTCTTATCCCAAGTGCAGGAGTATCACAGTAATAAATAACCCGGCAAGACCGGGGTCGAACCACAGAGAGGTTAATTGTATAAATTATAATTAATAAAACAACAACAACAACAACAATAATAACAACAATAATAGTAACAATAATAGTAATAATAATATTAATAGTAATAGTAATAATAATAATACTCAGTACGTGGCGTTGTTATATGATGTAACCATATTATTCGATAGTTTCACCCACATCTACCTAATGTTTTTGTCCATGTTTTATATATAAAATGCCTTGATATTCTTTGTTTTATGTTTTGAAGGCACTTTTGGATGAAAGATGCAAAAGGGAGTAAATTGGAGGTAATTGGCAGATTTGACGTTCAGTCAATGTTTTGTGCAGAGCGTGAGTTCTAGAGATCGAAATGAAGTGATTCCATTGGCACTAAAAAGCTAACATCCATACCTTTCTGGAAATGTAATGCAAGAAAAATAAAAAGAGAAAGATCATGGAAATCACATCCTGCAAAGTCAAATCTCGCATTCTGCCAGTGTTGACCTTTGGCC
>Ga0325400_1003663_pt1 | contig 13974 bp, 11 predicted proteins | sample PopdelMetagenome_2_FD_205662 | JGI IMG/M metagenome (GOLD analysis project Ga0325400, IMG submission 205662) | Populus deltoides microbial communities from Bellville, Georgia, United States - Xylem-PdKOR-R1 | ecosystem: Host-associated > Plants > Phyllosphere > Stem > Wood/Secondary xylem... | reverse complement strand
AAATCCTAAAAACTTTCCAATCATATTTTTATAAAAAACAAAATATTATATTTTTTTCATGTTTTTTAAAAGTAAAAGATAGATATCATAACCATTTTATGATTATCCATTAGGATTTGATCAAAATATCAAAAACTTTTTATCAATCATTTTTTTTTAATTTCATATTAGGGTTTAAAAGTAAACTTTAATATATGTGAACTGTGAAATTACATAATAGAGTATATCCTCAGGTATTAAAGATACGAAGTGTAAAATAAATATGATGCTAAAATTTAGACTTTAGAATAGTGAGGATTTAACCCGATAAGATAGAGATTCTCTAATGAAAAAATATTGAGCCGTAGATGAGACCAACTAATAGAAACTTGACTTAAAAAAACAATCAAACAACAATACAGTTTACCTTAGATAGGGTGCATTAGAAGTGATGCGTCTTCCCCTTACACAACCAGTCTATTGCTTAAACTCTCACAGACCATAGGTTCTTAGTAACCATAATATTAAGTGGCGACTCCTAAACTTTAATCATAATTTTATGATTACACCAAAAACTCTTTTCTTCTCTACAACAATACCTCCTCGAGAGGCATAATAGATCGCCAGCACTCGACGTCCCCCTGCGATAAGTTGTATTCTACTCACTTTATTTAGCTAAAAGATGAAAAAATGACGAGCCATGATAAATCTAAGCCCACCCGAGGCCGGTTCTGATTGGCACTAGACCTACCGCCCTTCCACTGAGACTTGTTTGGTGCTAACGCGTGCCAGCCCAAGGCACCCGAGAATTTAGAAAAATTTATACCCATACATTTTTTTATCTAATATTTATTAATAAAAATACATAAAGATATACCAATAAAATAATGTTTCATCAATTTTGCTTCCAAACACATGAAATTTCTTCTTCCATACAAGCTCCGTAATCCACAGAGATTGGAGATTAGGTGCTGAAATTTCAAATTCTCTCTGCCTTGGTCCGGATAAGCAAGCATGACCATTTTTTTTCTTTCAAATTCCTATTAGCAAAATTCAACACACTGATTTGGAGAAGATTACAGAGTTTTGAAAATTCCAACAAAGGGCATCCTTCTATCATATCACCATCCAACCGAGTGCTCGCAATGAAAATCGAACCGATTGACAGACTTGACCACACGGAATTACAAATTCAAGTTTTCTTAAGAGATTTTTGACTGGGAGGCGCATCGACTACTCTGAGACAAAATAAGTAAGAGCTTCGACACGTTAAATGATTTTTTTAACCAAAAAAAAAAAAAACAGTGTTTTTAGATAACTGTCAGATGACAAAGGAATGAGCATATACAGTTGGAAGCAGGATCCAGGATGGACGTGAATGGAAGCTAAAATTAGCAGCAGAGTTCAGGATGGCCCCGAGCGTGCAAGAATTCCTATTATTCAATGATTTTCAAAGTCCTGGATTTATTATAATTCATAGCTTCATGATTTAGTTGATTCTCTTCCTCCCTGATAATAATAATAATAATAATAATAATAATAATACCAGTCACCAATTTTGCCTTGACCTGAGCCGTGATTGACTGGTCATATGAAAGGGAAAGGAACACTGATTCAATTATTCCAAGGAGACTCCAGGTCTCCACAATCCAATTATTGTTTCATCAACTTATGGGTAAAACAAATCATAACTATGGTTTCAGGCTAGGTTTCATTCCAACTAGTTTTGATGTTCATCTGGTTAAAACAAAAATGACCAGGTTAAATTTTACCGATTTAAAAATTAATTTTTTTGTGATTATATTAAGTTTATTAATTAATAATAAAATCAAATTGAAAAATTCAAACAAGATTGATCTGGGTAAATCCATATTAATCCAATCAAATTCAACGATTTGTTTGGTTAATTATAAAAATAATCTGTTTAAATTTTTTTTTAATCTAAAATGATATTATTTTGAAATTATAGCTAATAAATTTGTGGTTCCGACCGTGGATCTTATCGGATAAAATCACGGTAAGAACAGCGGAACCACTTGGGCACTTAAAAACAAAATCTCCCGCGTCTATCACCGATTAATAATAAAATCGAAGTTGAAAAGCATGGTGTAATCAACTAATCCCACCATCTAAAGTGAAAGAAAATTCCAAAGAAGCCAGAAAACACTCCGAAGATCCAACAACCTCACTTTTTCCAAAGTCAACATACAACGTCAACGCGAAGTTTACCGAAAAGCCAAGTTGTTTCCATCATCAATCAGTGAGTGGGCCAGGAAAATCGAAGTTACAGGGAAAGGAGTAAATGGAAAACACTCCATCAGGGAAGAGAGCTCCCATTCTTCATCAATTTGCACCATTTTTTCTTTTCAATCATTATTATTTTAAAACACAAGCAATAGAAGTGGTGATCCTGAAGAGATAATTTTTTTAAATAAATAAATAAATTTTACTCCTACATTAATATTAGATTAATCTTTTTTGTTTTTGGTGTTTAATAGCAAGATTATTTAGTGTTTATTTTAGACTGTAGTTGCAGTTGTTTTTAAAAGTTTTTTTATTTAGAAATATATTAAAATAATAATTTTTTATTTTTAAAAATTATTTTTAAAATTAATGCATCAAAATTATCTAAAAACAATAAAAAAAATATTAATTTGAAATAAAATAAAATAAAATAAAATAAATTTTTTTTTAAAATGTAAAAATAAACCTGACTTTACGTTGAAGGTAAGAAATTAGATAGGATTGTTTTTATAAAAATCAGAAATCTTGCTCACGAATAATAATTAGGATTCGGGATTTTCATTTTTCATAAAAGAATGTTGGACAAATCAATTATCAAGATCATGTTTATCAAAGGAATTGATGGGAGAAATAATAGATGGGATAAATGATAGGATGAAAAAGAAATAATTATTAAATAATTAAAATTATCAAGATTCATGGTATACATATAAGTTTAAGTAAAAAAAATTTATTAAATAATTAAAATTATAAAAATACCTTTTTAAGGTATTGATTTGGACATGAACCCAAATAATAAAACCCAATTAAATCCCCCCTCTAAATCCATTCCCCCATCCACCACCTTCTTCCACCTCTCTCCCCCCAGTCCCACTTTACTCCCTTCACCACAGCTCCCTCTCTCCCTCCATTTTCCTTGGGAGAAACCACCAGCAAAACGACACCGTTCCACATGCTGTGATATGGCCATAGCGGACCAGAGATCACCAGCCGATAATACTCCCAGCAACAACAACAGTAAAGTGTGGGGATTCTTAAAGCTGCCGTTTTTAGGAGGAAGCAACACTAATACGACACCCTCTTCTTCTACTACTAACACTCCTACTTCAACGATGATGATGATGCAGCAGCAACAGCACCACCACCATAATCACCAGCCCAACTCCCTAATCGAAGGATCCAATCCTCCTCTTGCTTCCAATTCTGTCTCTTCTGTTGCTAGATCGCTGTTGCCGACACGTCGTCGTCTTAAACTCGATCCTTCTTCCAAGCTTTACTTTCCTTGTAAGTTTTCTATTTTATGTGATCTGTTTGGTTTTTTGGCTGGATTTTTTTAATTTTAAATTTTTGATGGAGTTGATTTCTGTAATTTTAGGATGATTTTTTGGATTAAGTTGTGTTGTTGTTGCTAATATTTTTGGTAATTTTGAAGAAAAATTAAAGATTTGAGATCATTAATGCTTATCATTTCTCCTTAAAGAGGAATTTGAAAATTCAAGTTTCTTTTTATTTATTTGTATTGGTGGCTAGAAAATTGAAAATTTAAGTGTTAATAATTTGATAATATTTAAGAAAAGAGAGATAAAGTGAATTGCATTAGCTAATCTGGGTAGTATCATCCTATTTACTTTTAAAAATCATCCAATCAAGTAATCAATGTCAAGAATCAATCAGCCTTTGGGATTAGTGATAATTACGATTAATTTGGTTATGGGTACTATTTTATTTTCGTAATTTCGTGCTTGGTACTGATTATGGATTTTGTTACTGATTTCTGATGGAATTAATTGATGTATTTATGTTCTGTATGCTATTTTTAGATGAACCTGGCAAGCAGGTTCGCAGTGCCATCAGGATTAAAAACACTTGCAAGTCACATGTAGCTTTTAAGGTACATTTCAATTTCTTCTTCATTGTTCTTTCTGTGGTTCCATAGAGTCCAGCCATGTAACCTATATACTCATTTTGGGTCACCCCATTTCTTGTTGTAATTGATATTTATGTTATTGTATCAAGTACATGACTGGATTTTTTTTAAGTTAGTTGCCTTTTCTTTCTTTTTCTTGATTTAGTTTCAAACAACTGCACCGAAAAGCTGTTTCATGCGTCCTCCAGGGGCTATTCTCGCACCTGGGGAAAGTATCGTAGCTACAGGTAATTAATTACTGTTGCATTTTCTGTTCATATTACTGTGCTTTGAGAAGGATGTAACTTAGCGATTTTATGTGTTTTTTTGACCCAATTAATACGAAATTATTTTCTTGATTTTGGATGTCAGTCTTCAAGTTTGTTGAACACCCAGAAAATAACGAGAAACCAATGGAGCAGAAGAGCAGGGTTAAATTTAAAATCATGAGCCTGAAGGTGAAAGGGGTCATGGACTATGTACCTGAGCTGGTGTGTAGAATGGTTAACCTTTTCTTTTCATTAGTTTTAGTGTTTTAGTGTGAGCCTATGTTGGTCAACAATAGTCTGATGATAAATGATCTTGGTGCTATGCTTTTATTTTGATTTATTTGGGTCCGATACATGTTCTACTTGGAATGAGCATCATGTCATATTTCGAATTCTTCAAATACAACAGACAAGTATCTTGGTTAATGAGGAGGTTGATAGACACTATGAGACAGATAGCTATCTTAGGCGTCCATATTACCATTAGTTTTGTTGTTTCTAAAGAATGCACAGTCATTTCATTTAGTTTCATCTTTGTTAGGGGCTTTTTCTGGTATAATAGATGTTATTTGGCTATTGCCAGGCTGCTCACGGTAATGTAAAGCTAGCAAGCATAGGGGTGTTGTTTTATGATGTCAAAGTCTCTAGTGCACCGACACTTCTCACCCTTAATGGATGTGCACTGGATGCCAATGGTCATCTTACACTTGTTGGTTCTGGAGAATCTGTGCCTGTTTTTTTTATTTTTTTTTGGCAGAATAATTATGATAGATTTTGGATTCAATTACATCTTGTGTTGGCTGGGTGCTTTTGTTTGATGGACACTCCAGAATATCTTTACAAACTGCTTTGGTCTATTTGGGACTTTATTTTGGTGTTTTGAGTCTTCTGTTGCAACTTCATGAAGTGACTTTGGATGCTTTGTCCGTGCAGTTTGATGAGCAGAAAGATCAAGTAGCAGTAGAGCAAATATTGCGGGTTGTTTTTCTAGATCCACAGCGTCCTAGTCCTGTAAGTATCAATAATATGTCAATAATCATGGAATCAAATTTATATGTGCTTTAGGATCGATTTTGTTTCACACGAATGCCATACAAGCTCATAGAACTACGTGTGATGCTATTTTTACAGGCTATGGAAAAGTTGAAGCGCCAGTTGGCTGATGCTGATGCAGCTCTTGAGGCACGCAAGAAACCTCCAGAAGATGCAGGTCCGAGGATTATTGGTGAAGGACTAGTGATAGATGAATGGGTGAGTTATCAAGTGTTGCACTTCCCAACTTCTCCCTGTGAATTTCTCTGTACGATGCCTAATCTTTGTCTATTCATTTTGTACAGAAAGAGCGAAGGGAAAGATACCTTGCTCGGCAGCAGGTTGAAGGAGTAGACTCGGTATAGAGGGGCAGTTGTCTTCAAGGTGCATTTGTATGATGAATGGATACAATCTTCCATTCAGTAAATTCCTTCAACCTTTTCATGTAATGCAAAGGTTATTTTGTGTTCTGTGAATCATGTAGGAAACTTCAGCATGGTGTGTAAAAAGGAAAAAAATGTGAGATGAATTCTGTGATTTGAGGAATTGAAACTTTTTCGTTCAACAGCTTTCTGTAGATAATTGTGATTTTGTTTTCCCATTTCAGAAATAAACTGATCTTTACTCAAATGTAATGCGCATAATTTCAAGCTGAATGAGTGTTCTTATGAGGGAAAAACTTTCTTCAAGGCAGAAATCAGATCTCGATGCTTAATTTTTTCTCTGTTATTTCTCATGGCGGTCTTCCATGGTTGATCCATTGAGATACCATGGAATCTCACTGCTGTTAGTCTGTGATGTGCATGATTAATCCTCATTGCCTGGAATTCGGTGGTCTCCTGTTGATCACCATAGTTGAAACACACCCTGGCCCATGAACAGCCTGTGGTACCCACACGCTGGACAGGACCCCGGAAGGACAGGAAAATCTTGTGGCCCGCAACTGGGTGTCTCCAAACTCTGAGCTGATTCCAAGCATTCTTTGCTTTTTGTGAATTTCCCCTTCCTTTCTCGGTGGTGATTGGGGACGCCGCACCCCTTGTATAAATATAACCACGGTAAAAATTGACTTATTTCTCATAGTTTCTTTATTCTTTTTCCAAAAGTGGGTGATAATAGGAAAGAAATTGCAAAACTGAAGCCTAGATTGTGAGGGTATTATAAAGGTATTGTATGTAGAGTTTCGAATTAAAGACAGGTTTATCCACGCAACAAACTGTGTAGACAAGCCTTAGTTTTTAAGCTTGTTCTGGTGATCGACCCGCAGAATGCCCAGATCATGGGTTTGTTTTAATTAGATTATCCAGGGTTGACTTTTAATTTTTTTGTTATTTAAAAATTGATGTTTTTGAAAAAAATAAATACAAAAAATAAATATTCAATGAATTAAAATCGAGTTTTTAATTGGATGATTGAGTTAAATTGTGTTTTTTTTTTAATTATCTAGATTTTTAATTATTTTTTTAAATTAGACCTGTTCTAGTCTTGGATTGACAAGAACGAGTTTTAAAATTATGAGACAAACTAGTTGAGGGGGATGGTTGCTTCAATTTACTTGCGCTACTGGAATCTGTCGACTTTAGGCTGGAGGGTTGGCCCATGATTTAAGGAGAAATCCTACTCTCATAGTCATAGCCTCCCAGTTCAGCTTTTTTTTCTTGTTTTTATTTTTTTTCCTTTTTCTAATAAAAATGTGTTCTAATCTATAGTTATTTTTTAAGGAGATAACTAATCTCATCCGACACTGATGTTGTTTGCATGCTCAAAGTACCTTAAATTATAGGGTTGAAGATGCCCGCATGACATAGTTGAATAATTGATGCAAACAAGCAACAAATTGCGATGGAAGAAATTATTTTTGCGTTGAAATCGGTTTAAATAAGGTTTCCACACAATAGATTTTAATCTATACATTGGGATTTTTGCTGACATAAAGCTCAAGACCCTTTCAATTCGAGATAAATTTGAGAACAATTTCATATAATTCTTGACAGTGAAACCAGTAGGGTATGTACTCCTACCAAAAATCAAAAGAGCCGACTACCAAATCCAACCCAAGCAAGCCCAGCTACACATTCTTCGGACCTTGCCCTCCTTAGGTCATCTCATAGCCTCGTGCTTTGGGATAATCTTCATCCGTAACATACCTTGACCAGAACCAGTGAGTCTTCCATACTTGTCCCATCTCTTCGATTGGAATGCCCTTTGTCTCAGGCAAGAAGTAGTAGACAAAGATGGACATCAGCACCACAAAGAAGGCAAAGAAGAGGAATATCCCAAACTTCAAGTGGCAAAGCATCGTGGGAAAAATCTGGGCAAGTATGAAAGTGAAAAGCATGTTGACAGACACAGTGATACTTTGTGCAGCTGATCGGATTTCCAGTGGGAAAATCTCACTTGGCACCAACCAACCAAGAGCGCCCCAGGACCAAGCAAATCCCGCAACGTAAATGCACATGAAAAACACCACAACAATAGCATACCACTTGGGCAATTCACCAGGGTTCCCGTTAACTCCAAACTTGGCACCAAAACAAGCTGCTACGACTGCCTGCACATACGCAAAAGTTGACCCAAAAAAATGTATCAGACATTCGTAGGTTTTGTCGTACCCTCTCGAGAGCTCGACATCGCGGCGACCCTTCCTAGTAGCAGGGATTTGATTTCGGGGTTTTTGTTTTGTGAAAAAGGGAGTCGCCACCTAGTATTATGATCACTAGGAAACCTAACTGGTCTTTCAGAGATTCTAAGGCAAGGGACTGGTTGCGTGAAGAGAAGGTTTTAGCACCCCTAGTACGCCCTACCTAAGATAAGCTGCTTGGTGTTTGGTTTGCCTATAATTGCTATGGTGTTGATGTTCTCTAATCCCATCAGTTCCCTAGGATAAGTCTGTTATGATGTACAAACTTGAGTTCAAAGTTTAAGGGAAAGAATCCTTGGCCAATATGAATCATACCTTTAGATATGTTTATAGAGTGCCAAAGAGAAACGGCGCAGAACTCTTGAAGTCCATGCTTGATTTGAAATAAATTTAGAATTTATGAATTTAGAGACATCTAAGATAGAAATCTGAGGAGATTCAATGCGCTTAAGAGCTCATTTTCCCCTTAGTATTTCAAGTGTTTCGCGACTCGTAAATCGCAGGAAGAGAAACAAAAAAACTAAGTTAGAAATCTAAGGAAATTCAAGGTGCTTTAAAAACCCATTTTGCCTTAGTATTTCATATTTCCTTGACTCTTAAACCGTGGAATCAAAATTTTGAAATGTCCCCAATTATAATTGAGGTTTCGTTCAAGGATGTGCGATTAAATTGTTCTAAATAAAATTTTAGGCATAAATCTGCCCTTATGTTAAAAATAAACAAGTTGTGTTCCTATTAACAATATTTTGGACATTTACCTTTCATGAGTTTTTTTGCCCTTATATTATTAAGGGATAATGACTTGTTATTCCTAAAAAATATTTTTTGATATTTACCCCTTGGGGTTTCTTTATCTAAATATTAACGGTGAGCAATGGCGAATTATTCCCAATAATATTTTGAATATTAACCCATTTTGGGGTTTCTTTATCCAAACATTTGTAGTGAATAATAACAAATTATTCCTAATAATATTTTGGATATTAACCCATTATGGGTTTCTTTATCCAAACATTACTAATGAATAACAAATTATTCCTAATAATATTTTGGATATTTACCCCTTTGGAATTTCTTTATCCAAACATTAATAGTGAATAAAAAATGAATTCCCAAAAATAAGATTTTTATATTTTTTGGAATATTAGTCAACACCCTTTGGAATTTACAAACATGTTGTAAACTCCAAGATGCAAGAAAAATAATTTTTTTGTGTTTAAAAAATCCATGCTAAAACACATTTTTTGAGACCTCGAATATTTGTCTTAAAAAAAAAACAATTTAAAATATGTTAGGGTATTGGCCGTATGCAACACACAAAAACATTTTTATATTTTTGATAAAAAAAATGTTTTTATCACAACAATTAAATGGAAATATCACAGCCAACGCTTGCAAAACATCATAAAAATAAGTTGTCACATGGGGTAAAGTCCTGAAAGTAATATTTTAAACTCAAAATCGGCACCACGACCCATCCTCTGCCATTCTTTTTCGATCTTGAAACAAATGTCATGCTTGTTTCACATGGCGGGAAAGAACACAGATTAAATGCTGAGACTAAAAAACAACATGTATGTCATCTCATTTTCACAAAAACAGAGAAAGAAAGCATGAACCCAGAACCTGCCGAAAAAAAGAAAAAAAACCAAGTCCCTTAATTAAACAGACCCTTCCTCACGTTTTTTCCTTAATTAGACAGCCCCTCCCTCACGTTTTTTTTACTCTTCCTTCTGCACCTATAAGCCACTTATTCCTATGCCATATTACATTTGCAAAGAGATGCTCCAAGCGAAGGAAGGCAGGGATGATGAAAACCTTTTTAACCTACGGTGTTGCACAGCAATAGAACAAGAAAACAAAACACAGCTTGTCAACTCAAAACCTAAACGTAGCATGACCCATCATCTTCGACAGGAGGGATTAAGTCATATACCCATGAAAGCTAAATGTTTGAAACCCAAACCTATAACAGAACTTGTTGCTTACGCCCACCCTTTCTCTAATCTCTGACACTGCCATGGTTCGTTTCATACAAAAAGGAAAGAACTGAAAGACCATGCCTTTATATCATGTATATATATCAAAGACACTAAAACAGAAACAACAAAGCAAATGGCCAACCAACTCTTTCAAAGAAAACAGGAAGGAAAGCACACTCTAGAACCAACTGAAATATCACCTTAACTGCAGAGGACCTTCTCTCGTTTTTTTTCTTTTCCTTCTGGACAGAGCTTTATCTAGGAGCCAAGCTCATCCTATGCAATATCCTAAGGCAAAGAAACATTCGAATAAAAGAGAAAAGGGGTGGGGGGCCTTTTAGGCTCACGGTTCCTCACGAGGGAGGAAGAGGAAGAAACACATAGCTCTAACATAGACAAACATCTAAACTCAAAGCCATGGGAGAGACAATGGTCAAGCATATGACCTGCTGTCAGCATAAAGAACGGATATCCAAAGCAAAGGAAGAAATAAAACGGGAACAGAACAAACAAAACAGATGCCAGTTTTGAAAATAGCAGGAAAAAAACAAGAGGCCTAAACTTATACCTGCAGATTTTTGCTTGCGAAAATGGAGTGCAAACCGGTGGGCAGTCCCTGCAGATTTGCCTTTTGGTGACTTAAAGAGAACCTCCCTCTTCTACCGTCAGGAACTTTTCAAACTCTTTAGAGCTTGTTAAATTCCTTTTCGGCAAGGTAGGATAGATTGATGTTAACCTCCTTTCCCTTTCGTTTTCCTTTTCCCTTCTGTCTCTCTACTTTTTTTTTTTTGCATCTGTGTTTACTTCTCCGTCTCCCTCTACTCTCTCTGTTTTCTCTTCACTTTTCTGTTTGTTCTCCCTCTGCGTCCTCCTCTTTTTCTATCTATCTTTTTAAAACTCTCCCCGTTCTCTTAGTTTTTCTATGCTAAATCTCCCTGTTCTTTTCTTTTTTCCTTTGTGTTTAAACTCTCCCTCTCCTCTCTTTTTTCTTTTCTCTCTCTTTTTCTACAAAGCAGTTTGTTATATATGCAACAACTGAAGACCACCCTCACATTCTCTCATCTCCACTTTATGTCTTAGGGAAACAATCCTAGCCCTTAGATGATGATGAGGCTCCTCTTTGCGTCTTCTTTCACAGCTGGCTCAGTGAGGTGCAACGGTTTCCCTTGTGAAATCTTGACTGGCAGCTAAGGACATGGCGTGAAGAGGTGTGCTGTCCTGCACACGCCAGGTTGCAGGGGATGCAAGGACGGGAGATTTCAAAAACTAGCAGGAAACGGTTGCAGAGGAGGGAAGGGAATGCAGACGGGGTACAATACCATGCTAATTGTATTTTTAGGATGGGGCTGTTCTCATGCGGCACCGTTTAGCTAAAGAAGTGAAAAAAAGAAAAAAGAAAAAAAAAGAGACAGAGACGGTGTCGTTTAGAAAGGCAGCAGAAATGCAACCCATCGTGGCAGAATTTCTATCATTTTCTAATCCTATCCCTGTTTTTCTATTTCTTCCCAGAACCCAGCCAAGCTCTTCCAATCTTTATTTGCAATTAACTCCCTTATTTCAGTTTTTTTCAATTCAGTCCTGCAAACTTGGGGGGCAAAAAACCTTTTTGCGCAGAATTTTTGCGGTAGGATTTTCACTTTCTCAGTAGATATTCAAACATGAATATCTTAAGCTTCTGATATCGAAATCAAGCGATTTAAAAACCAAAATTTACCTATGTGTGTAGGACTACAACTTTCACGAGGGATTCAAGGTGAGATAAAATCGTTTTACTGAACAGAAACGGGCAGCAATCTGGTTGATAAAAAAAGGTCTCCTTTAGCACGTATAGCTTAAAAAATGGGTGACAACAGGTATAATAAGAGAAACAATACAAAGAGAGCTAATTTCTTCTGCAACCAAGAAAATTACCTGGCGTATCAACATCTGAAAACCACCCTCAAAGAAAAGAAACCTTCTCCCCCACTTGTCGACGCCATAGATTGAAACCATGGTAGCAACGACATTAACAACACCAGTGATCACAGCAGACATGAGCGAAACATTGCTACCAAAACCAATTGTTTTGAACAAAACAGGAGCGCAAAATAAAACGACATTAATGCCAGTAAGTTGCTGAAAGAGTGGAATCATTACTGCCATGGTTATGTGAGGCCTGTACTTTCTTTGCAATAAATTTCTCCATGGATGTTCTACTTTTATTGAAGCTTCACTAGCAGCAACAAGGTCGTTAAACTCCTCATCAACATCATCTACACCACGAACTCTTCTCAATTTTTCTCTAGCCTCATCATGCTGGCCACGTTCGATCATAGAGTTTGGAGTATCAGGAAGGACTAGTGATCCAACTATGATTATAAGGGCAGGAACCATAGCACCACCCAAACTCAATCTCCATCCCCGATCACTATGGATTTTAGCAAAGAAATAGTTTAACACATTGGCAACAAGGATACCAATTGTGATTGATAATTGAAAACCAATGTTGAGTGCACCTCTGAACTTGTACGGAGCCATCTCAGAGAGGTAGAGTGGCACAGACTGTAATCACAAACAAAAATGAAAATAATTAAATCTCTAATAACCTTGGATTAAACCAATTAGTAAATAATCAAATTGGAGGTATTGAACAGAACTTTTATCTTTCTTGGGACCATACATTCTTGTCTTGTTGTTCATGTTTCTTGGATTAAGAACAAATACTACTTTAAACACATAAATCAATCAAACAAATAAACAAAAAAGAGAGCAGAAAATGCAGTTTTCCATACTTAATTAAGTTTAATTAACAATTAAGCTGCTATCAACTTACAATTTTTCTATTCAAAGCTACCATCAACAAGTGAACTTTTTGTGGAAATAACAAGCGCCAGAGATGTCATGCTAAAGAAAAACAAGGCAACTATGACTTCCAAAAAATGATAAAATAATAAAGTACCTCCCTTTATCTTATTCCTAATCATTCAGTTGAATTCTTTGACTTGATAAAATGTTGAAATATTCCAGATTGTTTCCTGAGTCTTAGGACTATTTTTAGTTATGTTGAATAATTCCTCTTTGGTTTGAGGAACACGTTTCTTTCCCTTTGTTAACCATGATTGCATCCTGTAAAATCATGAGTTTGTTATTTTCCTTTGTCACGGTGTAAGGCTATTTATTAGCCACTGCTGCAGCTTAATAATACATCTTCTTGATCTGTCTCTTGCTAGCGTTAACATGTGGTATCAGAGCATAAAATCTGATCACTAGTTTTTTCATTACAGGGACTAGATAAGAAGACGAAACACTGAGAGGAGTGAAACACCGAGAGGGTGAGGAAAACACATACAAGTGAAACACAGAGAGGAGAGAAACACTGTGAGGAACACATAATTTCCAGAATTTTAGAGAGAAGAAACACATAATTATGTCATCTGAGAATAGCTTTGTGCGACCTGCTATTCCGCGATTTGATAGTCATTACGACCATTGAAGTATGCTAATGGAGAATTTTCTACGTTCCAAAGAATATTGAAACTTGATAGAGACTGGAATTACTGCTGCAGCAGAGGACAAGGATCTACGGGAGAAAACCATTGATGAGCTCAGATTGAAAGATCTCAAAGCTAAGAATTACCTTTTCCAGGCTATTGATCGTTCAATACTGGAAACCATCTTGAAGAAGGATACTGTAAAGGACATATGGGATTCTTTGAAACGAAAGTATCAAGGCACAACTCGGGTAAAACGAGCTCAACTGCAAGCACTTCGCAAAGAATTTGAAGTATTGCACATGAAAACTGGAGAATCAGTTGATGACTATTTTGGCCGAACTCTCATTATAGCCAACAAAATGAGAATCCATGGAGAAAAAATGGATGATGTGGTAATTATTGAGAAAATTCTGCAATTGATGACTCTTAAGTATGATTATGTTGTATG
>Ga0325400_1003662_pt1 | contig 13975 bp, 23 predicted proteins | sample PopdelMetagenome_2_FD_205662 | JGI IMG/M metagenome (GOLD analysis project Ga0325400, IMG submission 205662) | Populus deltoides microbial communities from Bellville, Georgia, United States - Xylem-PdKOR-R1 | ecosystem: Host-associated > Plants > Phyllosphere > Stem > Wood/Secondary xylem... | reverse complement strand
CACGGTGTGATGCTTGCCGCGCGTCCCGTGGTTGCCGTTGCCCTTGTAGCGCTCGCCACGCGCAGTCTGGCCGCGTTGCCACACGCCGTTGATCGTCTTACCAGACTTGCGGAAGGTCACAGGGCCGACGAACACGCCGGGCTTCGACTTGAGGCGCTGGAGCGTCCCCTTGCCCAAGTTCCCGTACTGGTTGGTCTTGGCACCGCGGGGCGCCAGCATCCCGCGTTTCGTGCCCAGCGAGCGGTTGCCGCCGACCACATAGGGTTCGAGGTAGGACGCCTGGATGTCTTTGGCCGCGACGACCGCGACGGGCTTCGACTTGGTGGCGACCTCGATCCGGTACGCCTTCTCGGTGAAGGGAGTCGGCGTCTCGAACGTCTCGCCGATCAGGTCGGTCTCGACGGCCGCGACGCCCTTGGCGAGCGCGTTCAGGGCCAGGGACATGGCGAAGGGCACCTGCTCGGCCCCCAACGTCATCATGGCGCGGTGGAGCGGCTTTAGGTGCCCCTTGATGCCGATCGCCAGCATGAGCGGCTCAGCCTGCCATCCACCACCGGGCAGCGGCGTCGAGGGCAGCGAGCGCGACGCCCACCCCGCAAGCGCCGATTGTCCCGATACCGAGCGCGTAGCTCAGCATGCGGGCCATCATCAGCCTCGGAAGATGCGACGTGCGCGGGCTGCGCAGTCGTTCAACTGGCTGGCGATGCGCTCGCCGGCAGCGATCAGCTGCTCGGCCCGGGCTATCGACCGGGATGGCTGAGCGAGCTGGTCGGCCAGTTCCTGAAGATCGCAGACCTCAAGGTGCAGCTGCTCGGCGACGTCGCGCAGCTTCTGCGCGCGCGCGCTGGATGCCTGTGGCATGGGCTTGGCCCTCGCGATGTGGAATGCAGTAGCAGTCCGCCTGGAGCGCGGCTCCGAGGCGGTTGGTAGCAAGGGCGGTAAGGTCCCGGTCGGGACCAGCCAGTCGCCTCGCTCAGGCTGCTAGGGCAGCGCCCGTCGGGTGAGCATTGCGCTCACCCGACTTCGAAGCCGGGGCAGATACAGTGCCTCGGTCGATCTTGGAAGTCTTAATCTGCACGCGGCCGAAGATGCCGCCGAAGCTCAAGTAGGTCTCGCGGCCGTCACTACTCGTGACGATGCCGGAAACGCCTCCGAACGGCCCGGCGGCCGGCCGAACCTCGGATCCAACCGGCAGGCCCTCGGGCCGCTTGACCTTCGCCGTGCCGTTCTTCTCTTCCTGGTGCCGGCGAAGTCCGTTCAGATCCCGGTCGTGCAGCTCCACGACATCGTGCTGATGGCGGAGCAGCGAAAACGCTGGATGCAGGCTGGCGGGGTCTCGCGTGATGCGCAGCAGTTCGGCGACGTCGGCGTACGGGGCGAAGGCGAAGGTCGCGAGCAGCGGCGACGGCCGGGGATCGTGGCGCCTCTTCGATCCGCTCATCCGCGGCGCGATCATGGTGTTGGGCGTCCACACCGTGAAGCCCGCCTCGGTCAGCCAGGCTACGACCGCCAGCGTACGCGGCGCGGCCATGCGCAGCACGCACCAGCGCGCGGCGGGATCGCGATCGGGCGGCAGGACGGCGCCGTCCATCAGGCTGACGCGATATCGAGGGAGATGCCGCGCCACGCCTCGTCTGGCGCCGGCCGTGCATAGAAGCGGACGTAGCTGCGCGATCCCACCACGCGCATGGAATCGCGGATCGCGTCCATCGCACGCAGCCAGCGCAGATCCCGAATGTTCGTGCGCAGCAGCATGAGCAGCGCGGTGTGGCTGATCTGGCCCGCCTTATCGACGTCGAAGGCCCGGTGTACGATCGCGCGCAGCTCGTCGCCACTCGTAGCGGACCATTCGGTGAGCAGCTCGTCGATGATCGCCTTGGCGGCTTGCAGCTCCGGGCCGAAGTCGATCAGGTCGGCGACCTGGACTTGTACCTTCAGGCATCCGTCGACGCTCAGCAACGTGACGTTCCCTTTCGCCCCGCCGCGGGCCGCGCCGTATTCCTGCGACAACAGCCCCTGGAACTCCGCGACGCGGGCGAAGGCTTCGAGGCGGAACGCGGCGATCGCCGCCGAAAGCGCGCTGGCGCCGTCGATCATGCTGCGGACCGTCTCGTCCATCAGCAGATCGCCAGCCTTCACGGCCGTGAACGGCACCAAGTTGCGCTTGGCGTCGCGCATATACCAGCTGCCGTCGACGTCGATCGCAGCGGGGTGCGGCTTGTCGTTCATGCCGGCGCGCCGCACGCGCTGGCGGCGAAAATGGCCTGCGCCTTAATGCTACTAAGGGCGCGCTTCGCGTGCGCGCCGGTTTCCGCTTCCCGGACCAGCTCGATCAGCTGGTCTTTGTGCAGCGCTAGGTGATCACCGGGAATGGCGGCGATGTCGGCGCGCAGCTTGACGAAATTGAGCATAGGCCCCCGGCTAATCGATGTCGGGTAGATGCTCGAAAGGAGGGAGGAGCGGCACCTGCCGATTTGGGAAGGTGCTGCTAAGCGAGGCCATCGGCTCCGAGGTCGACCACCCGAGCCGGCGTAGGGCTTCTGCCAGCTCGTACCGCGACTGTGCCATGTCGCGGACGCGAAGCCCGCGGTGCGCGCCGTACGTGCGCTCAAGCGCGCCTTCCTGGATCAGCTGCGCCACCAGCTGCTTTACGCGCGCGTCGCTGATCTTCAGCGCCCGCCCGATCTCGGGCGTACTGGGGCTCGTGCCGTCGCGCACGATCCTCTCGACCACGAAGGCGAGGACCTCGTCGCGACGTTTTGGAGCTGTGAAAGGCAGATGAGCCGGTGCCGACACGCGACGGAATGTACGCGACTCGGGATGAATGGGAACATACCGGGGTCAAATAATCTCACCGCGGCGGACAACTCCTCCGCCGCGGTCCGAATGCGAGTACGTATTCCTGCGGCTGGCGCTTCCGATTGCTACGCGCTGTACCCCGCCTCGTACCCCTGAGGCGGCAAGGGCCGCTGCTCCCTACGGAACAGCGGCCTTTCAATGGACGCCTAAGAGACGCGATCGGGCGTCTGTGAACGCGACCAAGCGGCGACGGGCGCGCACGCCAAGGCCAACGAGGCCGAAGCCGGCCAACATCAAACCCCAGGTGGACGGCTCCGGGACAGGCGCGCTGATTAGCTGGCGCCCGTAGGTCGAGATATTATCGAAGCTGTAGTTGCTTCGGCTTTGGCCGGACCCGTTGTTACGTACGTCAACGGACAGGATGCCGGACAGGTCGCTTACGCCGAAAAAGGTGCTGGCGCCGGTGATCGCATAGTTCTGCGTGCCGGCCCCCGTCTGCACGGTGATCGCAAACTGGTCGAGCGAACTTCTCGCTGAGAGATCGAAACCGAACCCCGTCGTGCCTGTCTCGAACCCGCTGAATACGCGAGCGGTCTCAATTGAAAACGGAGCAGTGATGCATTGACCGGTAACGCAGGAAGCGCTGCCCGCGGCGGCAACGCGAAGCCCGACCGAATTAGAAAGGATGGCGTTGGAGAACTGAAAACTGGTGCCCTTATCACCAGCCGTGATCCCCTCGAACGACTCGGTTAAGATTGGCCCTGTCGCTGCAGCTTCGAACGCCCGCCGCGAGGCGGTGACCGAATCAGGTGATGCAATCCCTGTCGAGATATTATCGAAGCTGTAGTTGCTTCGGCTTTGGCCGGACCCGTTGTTACGCACGTCAACGGACAGGATACCGGACAGGTCGCTTACGCCGAAAAAGGTGCTGGCGCCGGTGATCGCATAGTTCTGCGTGCCGGCCCCCGTCTGCACGGTGATCGCAAACTGGTCGAGCGAACTTCTCGCTGAGAGATCGAAACCGAACCCCGTCGTGCCTGTCTCGAACCCGCTGAATACGCGAGCGGTCTCAATTGAAAACGGAGCAGTGATGCATTGACCGGTAACGCAGGAAGCGATGCCCGCGGCGGCAACGCGAAGCCCGACCGAATTAGAAAGGATGGCGTTGGAGAACTGAAAACTGGTGCCCTTATCACCAGCCGTGATCCCCTCGAACGACTCGGTTGCGCGGACGGCAACCCGGACAGCAAATGCATCCCGACTTGTAAATACCGCAGCAGAGGCGGCGCCTGGAACGAAGCCAAGCAAAGCGGAAAACGCGATTAGACCTTTCATCATACACTCCCCCGATTCGACCGACCTATTAGAACGCTCTACCTAGCTCTATAAGACATTTTTCAGCCGATCGTCTCAACGAGATACGGTCACCTGCAGAGCGGCAGTGGGTCTCACCCACCACGGCGGAGACCATCTCCGCCGTGGTCGTTGACGAACGGCAGATTTCTGCGCCGGAGTTGAAACCTAGACCACTCTCATACCCGCCTTCGTACCCTATGCATGGCAAGGGCCGCCGTCCCCGAAACAACGACGGCCCCCGCACCCGCCTGAAAAGGGAGATCAGGCGTTGGCGAACGTGACCGAGCGACGGCGCGACCGCATCCCCGCGCCGATCAACCCGAAGCCGACCAACATCAGGCCCCAGGTGGCGGGCTCCGGCACGCCGATGGCCACCGCCGCGGGAGTACCCGTGCCGAAGATCGTGCCGGTGGTGAACGTCACCGACTCGCCCGTGCCCACCGTAAAGTTGCGGCTCAGCGCCAGGCCCACGTCGTAGCCGGGACCCGCGTCGATGAAGCCGTCACCGTTCGCGTCGCCCGTAATCGCGTTGCGCAGCGCCGTGCCGACAACGATACGGCTGTAGAGGGACGTATACTGGTCGATGTCGAACCGCTCGTTCGTGCCGCCGGCGGCGTCGATGCCGACGAAGCTCGCTTGGTCGTTGGCGCCCGTGGCGAGGTCGGTTTCGAACAGCGTGCTGCCGTTTGGGCCCGCGATCCGCCCGCCGCCGTCGTCGGTGAACCGGCCGGACTGGAAGACGAGGTCGCCGTCGATGTAGCGGGTGAGGTCCAGCGTGGTGGCGGCACCATTGTTGAGGACGGTATAGGCCTGGGTCAGGCGGGAGCCCGTCTGCGCGCCGCCGGCGTCGAGCAGGTTGGACAGCGTCTGGGTCAGCGTGATGGTGAAGTCGCCGAACGTGAACAGGCTGGTCGCCGAGGTGGCGGTGGCGTTGACGAACGGGGCGTCGCCGGTAAGGGCCGTCGCGCCGCCGGTGCCTCCAGCCCGGAAGAGGATAAAGGACGACGAGACGGCGTCCGCCGTGCCGCCCGATCCGACCGGGTTGTACAACGCGTCGCTGAAATAGCCTCGGCTGTCGACGGTGATCGTCACCTGACCGTCGCCGGTGCCGGTGGTCAGCGTGGTGGCAGCGAACCCAGGGGCGGCGCCTGTCGCCAGGGCCAGCGCCGACGTGGCGGCGAGTATCAGCTTCTTCATGTATATCCCTCCCAGCCACCCCCCGGTGGCTCGGGCTGACATGGAGCAAGTTCCGGGCCGTTTCCGGATATACGGAAGTTTGACGGGCACCGCGAGCGAATGTGTAAGCCGGACTGACACCCTCAGTACGGCCACCACGGCGGAGGTAACCTCCGCCGCGGTTCGTCGAAAGGGCCGCGTTTCTGCGGCTGGCGCGTCGATTGATGCGATCCTGTACCCCGTCTCGTACCCATGAGACGGAGAGGGCCGCCGCTCCCGAAGAAACAGCGGCCCCCGACGAACTCTGATACTAGCGTTCAGGCGCTCGCGAACGTGACCGAACGGCGACGCGCGCGGAGGCCGGCGCCGACCATGCCGAAGCCGACTAACATCAGACCCCAGGTCGCGGGTTCAGGCACCGCTCCAGAAGCCGCCACGTTAGTGAAAGCGAACACGAGGTCGTCATAGTCGCGATCACCGCCGCCGAGCACATCCTCGAACCCGACGAAAGTTTCGCCGGCATCGGTGTTCGATGCTGCATGAAAGCGGTTATCAGGATTTCGGCTGGCCGGACCCGTACGGAAGATGTTGCCATTGTCCGTAATTTCGATGCGGAACACCAGTTCGGTACCGACTGCGAACGAGCCAAGGTTCACCGTCGTGCCCACGGGCGTGGTCTGATTGTTGAAGATGACGCCGGCCCGGCCGTCGAGAAACAGGTTGCTGGACAAGCGCGCGGTTTGCGAAACGTAGCGGGCGATGACGTCGTCGGTCGACTGGACGATCACCGTCTGCCCGATCGTGCTGTCGTTCACCACCAGAGCCGCCGACGCGGGTGCCGCGATGGCCAGTACCGAGGCGGCGGCGAGTAGATTCAAAGCGTGCTTCACGAGATTATTCCCCCTTGGGCCGACCAACGTGGTGGCGTCGATCCAAGGCGCAACTCCAATGCCAATGGCGGATTAGGCCGTCGGAATTCTACAATGCACCAAAAGGTGTAAACCGAACTGACACTTGGCTTGGCCAACCACGGCGGACAATCCCTCCGCCGCGATCGGAAGTGCATTCAGAAAGGACGGGTGTCTCTCCGCGCGACGTACCCCCCGCCCTACCCCCGCTCGATCCCCACCGCGTCGATCAGCGTCTGCGCCGCCGGCAGCATCGCCGCCGACGCGATCAGTAGCAGCATCACGAGCAGTGCCCCGCCCCCGATCATCAGCAGCACCGCCCCCGCCGATCGGCGAGCGGGCTCCGCCGGCGTCGACGACGGCGCCGCGTCCACCGCCGGGAAATGCCCGAAGGTCGCCCGCGCCTCGTGCAGCCGCTGGTCGCGCCCCTCGTGCGCCGCCACCGCGATCGCCAGGCTGTACCGGTCGGCCGCGCCCGTCTTCGCCAGCGCGGACTTGATCTGATTGTCGACGGTATGGGGCGATCGGCCCAGTTCCTGTGCGATCGCCTTGCTGGTCCGATTGCGCGCGACTAGGCGCAGGACCTGTAGCTCCGCCGGGGTCAGCCGGTCGAAACTCGCCGGCTCCACTCTATCGCCCGCATCCTGACATGGATCAGTATCGTCGGGCGGCGGGACTCCGTGTCAATTCCTCGTCTGATCTCGACGGGGGGTGGGTACGGTATCGATCCCGAGGGGATTACCGGATCAGCGCTAGGAGGCCGGCGATCGCCGCGGCGATCATCGTGGCCGCCAGGCCGATCGCCTCGATGCGCTGGGGGCGGGTCACGGTCGGGTCGCGCATGGTGCTTCCATCGCAACGATACGCTGCGCCAGGAGCAAAGCCCGCTCTCCCTCCTGCTTCCGCCGTAGGTAGCGTTGGCGAAACCGCGCCGCTCGATAGACGGCGCCGGCCTGCCGGTAATTCAGCGGCTCGCGCTGCCCGTCTAGCGTCAGCGTGACGTACCGCATCGGGCCTTGATAGCCGATCGCGACGCCGGTGGCGTGGCGTAGGAAGGTGCCGTCGTCCCGCCATTCGGGATCGCTCCTAAGCAGTCGCGTGACCAGATTAGCGGTATGCCCGCAAGACGGTACATAGGACCATAGCTTCGGACCCCACCATCCCACGAATGCCCCGGCGATCGGGAAGAGCATGAAGAGGACCGATCGTACCGCTTCCACGTCCAAGACAGCCTCTCTAGGTGACGCGTTCAATCCTGGCGCTTGCGCGCCTCGCCAATAAGCCAGGGCAGGGATAGCAGAAAAATCGCTAGCAGTAGCAGCACTGTTGAGACCCAGTTAGGGATCAGCGCACCCATCGTCCGGTCGATGAAGTCTTGATACTGATAGTAATACCCCTTCCCCGCCGACAGGCGCTTGAAGATAGTCTCCGACACGCCCTGCCGCGCTGCAAGCACGCCCATGTTGAACGCCTCGATGCCCACCATTGCAGTGATGCAGGTGCCACCCGCTACCATCGGTAGCCAATCTAGTCGGCCGCCCCCGTGCCACACGATGAAGCAAAGCCCACCTATCAGCGGCACGCCGATCGCGGCCAGAAGCTCAAGGCTCATTCGGTGATCGATCCCTGCTCTGCCATCCGCGCTGCCGTGTCCGCTACCGTACCGTCCTGCCCCTATCGCCCCGCCGGGCGGCGCTGCTAGGAACATAGGAAGAACATGCATTAGGAGAGCGAATCGGCGTGCAGGGCCGATTGGTCAGGGCCGAGGCTGGATGCGCGCACAGATGCGTGCCCTGCTTCGTCACTTGTTCTATGCTCGCTGCCGCACGCGATCTTCGCGCGCACGAACTTGCGCAGCTTCGCGGGCTGCATCGCGCTCAGCCATCGTCTCGTACCGAAGCGGACCTCGCAATTGGCCGAGCCCTATGGGTAGCAGCTTGGCGAGCTCATGAGCGAGAGCGTCCCCTTGCACCTCGGGTGGCAGCGAACGAAGCAGGCCCTGAAACATGGCCTCCAGCGCCGGCTCAGCTGGCAGGGCGACCGGCATCATGACGTGCTGTATCTTTGGCTCGGGCGGCGGGGGTGGTGCGCCCTCATCAGGATCATCCGTGTCGCCGGCGAGATATGCTGGGGTCGTGCGCAGCGTGCGAGCGATCTTCAGGATAGAGCGTGAGGTCCGCGAATCACCATTAATGAGCGAATTCATGGTGCTCTGGCGAACGCCCACCTGCCGGGCCAATTCGGCTTGCGAAAGGCCGATCAGCTTCCGCCGCTCCTCAATTCGCTGCCCTAGCGTCATCGCGCTTGTATCTAACGGCGACACGTTAGCCCCAAGTACGATTTAACTGTTGACTGTGGTAACGAGCAGTCGTTAGCTGGTTGCTATGGCGCTTGAGCATGAATCGGATACCGTGATCGCCCGAGCGGTCCGCGACGCCGGATCCCAGGCTGCTTTCGGTCGCAAGGTGGGTAAGCGCCAATCGACTGTGCGTGAGTGGCTGAAAGCCGGGCGCGTCTCCCCAACCGAGGTGCTCGCTGTCGAAGCCGCTACCGGCGTTTCGCGGCATGACCTTCGGCCCGACATCTACCCCCGCGATAATGCTTCGCCGGCGTCTGCCTCCGACCGCTTCGAGGCCGCCCGGTGATTCGCGCGTCGCGCCTCGCATTCGCTTTCCCCCTTCGGCCGGTGACGGGCCGGTCGGAGCGCGCGTCTTTGAAGGGCCGCGCGCTACGTCCCGTCGATAACGCATGTTGCCTCTCCCGACGCCGGCCGTGTCATGCGGCCGGCGTCACGTTTCGGGACAGCGCTGCTGCCCCGGGCGGCCCCGCTCCCTGACCGCCCAGCCGCTTCGCTGACCCCCTCCCGAATCTGCCTCCCGGCCTGCTGATCCCAAGCGATCGGCGGGACGGCTTTCTGCTGCCCGGAGCCTGCCCGTGCCCGCTGCCCCGCCCATCTTCGCCCCCACGCCCGCCGCCGGGCCGGTGATGCCCGGCCGCTACCTGCGCGAGCGGCGCGAGCGCGCCGGCGTCTCGATCGAGGCGGCCGCGTCGATCACGCTCACCGATCCCGCGATCCCACACCGCGACCGCGTGGCGATGCTGCGCGAGATCGAGGCGGACACGCGCGGCCTGACCCGCGCCGATCGCCCGCTGATCGAGCAGCTGGCCGCAGCCTACCCTTTCGATGCCAGGGTGCTGTGGCGCCTTGTCGCGATCGCCGCTGGTTCGCCGCAGCCCCACCCAGCCCTGTGCCGCCTATGCCTGTGCAGCTGGACCGACGCCTGCGTCAGCAACGGCCGCCCGTGCGGCTGGTCCGCGCACGACGTCTCGATCTGCACCACCTGCGCCGAACGCATGGCCGCCGCCGCTGCGGCCGACCCGCTGCTGGTCGGGGTGGCGGCGTGAGGCGCGATCCCCGCCCCGGCCGGCTGGCTTGGCTGCGCGGCGTCCACATCGCCGCCGGCGGACTGGTCGGCCTGACCACCGCCGCCTTCGTGCTGGGCCGCACAGGCTGGGGCGGCGTCGGCGCCGCGCTGCTGCTGCTGATCCTGCTCTTCTCCGTCGACCGTCTGCGCGCGGTCCTCGCCTCCGTCCTCGCCGAAAGGAGCCCGCCTCGATGAGCCGCCCGCACGCCCGCGCGCACCTCCGCGTCATCCACCCGTCCGACTGCACCTGTCTCGGCTGCTCCGGGGCGCAACGCGGCCGTACGCCGCTGGTGTCGGCCGCGCCCCAGGTCGATCCCTATGCCGACGACGGCCTGACCCTTGCCGAGCTGGGCACGCTGGCGCTGCTGGGCGCCTCGATCGGTAGTGCGATCGCCTTCGCCTACGACCCCGTCGGAAGCTGGGCCGCGCTCCGCGAGGCGGTGCTGGTCGCCCTGGGAGCGATGTGATGAAGGCGGTGCCCGCCTTCCCCGATCGGCCGATGAAGCCGATCCCGATCCTCGACGCGAAGGCGATCGCCGACTTCTACGGCTACGACCAGGTCGTCATCGTCGGCCGCCGCGTCGGCACCGATCCCCAGCCCCACGGCGAGCATGTCACGACGCACGGCGTCGACCAGCGGCACAGCGAGGTCGCGGCCGCCGCCGGCCGGTCGCTCCAGCGCTTCATGCGCTGGCCGCTCGATCCGGAGGCCGACCCCGTCGTGAAGGCGCTCGGCGCCGCGATCATGGCCCTCCGCAGCTACGAGTTGGGCAACGCCGCCCCCGACCTCGCGCGCGAGATCGCTGACGCCGGCGATGACGCGCTGCGCGAGGTGGGGCTGGCCCCCGCGACGCTGGGGGCAAAGTGACCAACTCCGCCCGCCCCCTGATCGACGTCTACGCCGGTTGGCTGGACATCACGATCGACGCGAAGGGCGTCGAGATCCCGCATGCCCTGTCGATGGCTCAGGACGGCACGCTCACCGTCATGGCGCTCGCGATGTCACCCGGTGAGTCCTATCCCTTCGTCGTACGGCATTGGGTGGTAGAGAAGCCGCGCGAGCTGATCTTCGCTTTCGACCGCTTCACGAAGCCCGGTCAGGGCACGGAGCTGGGCGACCTGATGGCCGGCTTTCATCTGGTCGGCGGCGAACCGCCCCGCCCCTTTATCATCGAGTACCGCCACGCGCCGCGCCTCGTGAAGCCGATCGACTACGGCAACGCTTATTGGAACGCCGCGCTCTCACGCGAGATGGCGGACACAGTCGTGCGGGTGAAAGCGCATGGCTGACCGCTTCACCCCGGCCGTGCGGATCTCGCTCACCCAGCGGCGCATCCTGGCCAACGCCCGCCACGGCCGCCACCTCGACGCCGGCCGGGCGCCGGGCATGAGCGCCGCTGGTGGCTGGGACAGCAGCATCCGGTCCTGCCGCCGCCGCGGCTGGCTGGACGGTCAGGATCGTCTCACCGAGGCGGGCGCGCAGGTGCTGGGCTCGTGACCCGCCCGCGCGCCTGCCGTTGCCCCGTCTGCGTGACCTTGCGCGCCTTGTGGCCGCGATCGGGGCGCCAGATGCTGCTGCCGCTGTGCTGCGCGGTCAGCTCGGGGAGCGCCCAGCCGGCCGCCCCCCTCACCGATCCCGCCCCCTCACGGACGCCCGCGGATGCCCCCGCGGGCGCGAGCGTACCCAAGGCCGCCCGGACGAGACGCGCTCGCGGCCGTACCCAGCCGGAGACCGCCCATGCCTCATAGTCTCGAAAGGACGGAGCTGACCATCGATCAGCTCGACATCAGCCGCTTCAACGTCCGCAGCCACCACGGCGACCAGCACGCCGTCGGCCCGATCGCGGAATCGATCCTGCTCAGCGGCCTGCGCCACCCGCTCCAGGTCCACCCCCTGGCGGGGTCCAAGCGCTTCGGCGTCTACGCTGGCGGGCGCCGGTACCGCGCGCACAAGCAGCTGATCGCGGAGGGCAAGCTGCCCGCCGATCACGGGATCCGCGTCGAGATCCTGCGCGGCGCCACCGACGCCGAACTGGTGGAGATGTCCACCATCGAGAATATGCAGCGCCGCGACCTTCGCCCCTACGAAGAGGTCAGGGCGATCCGCCGCGCGCAGCAGCTCGGCCACAGCGTCGACCAGGTCGCGCACGCGCTCGGCCAGACGCCGCTGGTCATCAAGCGCGCCACCCGCCTCGCCGATCTGGCTCCGCTGATCTTCGACGCCTTCGAACACGAGCGTATCACGCTGGCCCAGGCTCAGGCGTTCGCCGCCACCCCCGACCACGCATGCCAGCTCGCCGCCTGGCGCACGCTGGCCGGCCTCGCCCCGGGCCTCAGCCCCCGCCTCGACGCCGCCGCGATCCGCAAGGCGCTGCGCATCGGCGACGACGAGCTGGACCGGATGCTGCGCTACGTCGGCGAGGACGCGTATCGCGCCGCGGGCGGCGGGTGGGAGGCGGACCTCTTCGCCGGCGACGCCGAGACGCGCGGCCGCCTGACGGACGAGGGCAAACTGCGTCAGCTCGTCGACGCCAAGCTCGACACGTATCGCGCCGATCTGCGCCGCCGCGCAGGCCGCGACGTGCGCTTCGTCGCCGAGGCGCCCCGCCATCCGGAATATCCCGGCGCCGACGGGCAGCTGCGGCTCCAGCCCCAGGAGACGGCCGGCGCGATCGCGCTGCCGGACGGCGACGTCGTCGGTCACGTCCTGATCGGCGACGAAGGTGCCGAGGTCGCGTGGTACTGGGCCAGCCGCAAAGCGGAGGCGGCCGCGCGAAAGGCCAAGCGCGATCGCCAGCCCGCCGCCCCGCCCCGCCCGTCGGTGGCCGTGCTGGCGGAGCCGGCCGGCCAAGCGGCGCGCGCGGCCGAGCTGCGCGTGCGCGAGGATCTCGGCACCACCCGCGACGTCACTGGCATCATGCGCTCGATACGGCGCGCGCTGTTGCAAGGGGGGATGGTCCGCGCGGCGCGCGCGGGCGACGACGTCGGCGCCGATCTGCTGGCCTGGTCGCAGTGCCTGATGCTGCTGTCCCCCGACGAGCAGCTGCCCGCCCGCCTGGGAATGGCCCGCCTCGCGTTGCCCTCCCCCGACCCGATCGACGCGGAGGCGCACTTGCGCGAGACGGAGGGGCACCGCCTCTACCAGCGCGCGGCCGCCGAATTGAACGTCCGCCCCTGGGCCGATGACGAGGATCTGCCCGCCTCGTGGCGCGCCTACCGCACGGAGACGCCGGCGATGAAGCGCCTGGCCGCCGCCTTCGCCGCCGCCGGCCTGCTGGAGCGGACCGCCAACGCGGAGGGCTTCGACAGCCAGCTCCACCACGCGCTGGCCGACGTGCTGGACGTGGCGACGCCGGCGGCGATCCGCCGCCTGTGGACGCCCACCGCCGAGCTGCTGCGCTTGCTGCCGCGCGACCGGCGGACCGAGATCGCCGAGCCCTTCGTAGAGCGTCCGACCTTCGCCGCCTACTATTCGCTGAAGGACGACGAGCTGACGCGGATCATCGTCAATGTGGTGACGGGCACCGCCTACGGTCTGCGCGAGCGCCTGATCGATCTCGCGTCGACCTGGGTCCACCCCCTCCTGCGCTTCCGCCAGCCCGAGCCGCCCCCCGGCCCCGCGGCCGCGAACGACGCCGGCGGCGACGCAGCACCGGCGCCGGCCCGGGCGGAGGGCGTGGCGTGACGCGCGCTCAAGCGAAGCACCTCCGCCGCGCCGTGGTGCAGCCCGTCGAGGGGCTGACGTACGATCGCGCCTGGCGTTGCCTAGTGCGGGACGGGCTTGCCGTCGTCACTGGCCGCGGCCGCTCGCAATACAGGGTGATCTATGCCGCGACGGATGCCGGCCGGGAACGCGCGCTCCTCGGCACGGACATGCCCGCATGAGCGCGCTGCGCGTCTGCCTAGCGCTCCGGAGCATCCCCCGCGCCGCTCGCCGCCGCCTCGCCGGCTTGACCGCGCCGCCGCCCCATGCGGCGCCCCCGCCGAGCCCCGAGCCCCGAGCCCCGAGCCCCGAGCCCCGAGCCCCGAGCGCGGCGGCGACGCGTGCGCCGCGCCGGACCGTGATGCTGGACCTCGGCGCCGCGCCCTCCGGAATGGAAGCGCGCGCCGCCGCCTGGGTGGAAAGTTGAGGAGGTGTGCTTGAGCGACGACGTGATCGCGACGATCGACGATCGCTGGCAGGTCGGCGACACGCCGCGCGAGGTCGTCGCTTGGCTGCGGCGCTATCGGGGCGTCGAGGTCACCTTCGAGCAGGTGCGCTTGCGCTTCGTCCGTCTGTCGGAGGCGTGGTGACGCCGCCTGCCCGCCAGC
>Ga0325400_1003661_pt1 | contig 13976 bp, 12 predicted proteins | sample PopdelMetagenome_2_FD_205662 | JGI IMG/M metagenome (GOLD analysis project Ga0325400, IMG submission 205662) | Populus deltoides microbial communities from Bellville, Georgia, United States - Xylem-PdKOR-R1 | ecosystem: Host-associated > Plants > Phyllosphere > Stem > Wood/Secondary xylem... | reverse complement strand
ATGGCGCGCGGCCCGAGGCGCCGCTGGCGGACCTGGTCGCGGCGCGGCTCGGCTGAGGAACGGGTGGACCGGAAGGGGATCGCGATGCTGGGCCTGACCGCGCTGGTCGCCGTGGCAGGCCTGGTGCGCGCCACCGGCCACGATGCCGTTCCCGCTGCAGCCCCCACCCCCGCCGGGGCCGCGCGACCGGCGCCGGCCCGCCTGCCCACGACCTACGGCGTCAACATCCACTGGCTGCCCTGGTTCACGCACGGCCGCGCCTTCTCCAACCTGCTGGCGGGCGGCGAGCATTGGCGTTCGGACGCGAGCGGCTGGCCCGCCTTTGATCCGGCGCGCGTCGACCGCAACGGCACGGTGCTGTCGCTGCTGCCGGGCGAGCATGCGGTTCTGCCCATGTCCATTCCGCAGGGCGCGCATGGCGGCGCTCCCCGCATCCGTTGCACGTGGGACGGCAAGGGCGAGGTCGAGGCGCATGGCGCCAAGGACGGGTCGCAGAAGGGCCAGGTGTTCGACTTCACCTGGGCGGGCGATCCGATGATCGGGTTCAAGATCATGGCGACCGATCCCGCGAACCCGGTGCGCAACATCGACTGCCGCGAACGGGATGCAGACAAGTCCGCGCGCTTCGATCCGCGGTTCATCGCCATGTTGAAGCCGTACAAGGTGGTGCGTTTCCAGGGCTGGCAGATGGTCAATTACCGCGAGACCAGCGGCAAGTGGGCGGATCGCACGCTGCCCACCAACCCCATCGCCAGCAGCCCCAACGGCGCCTCCGTCGAGGACATGGTGGCGCTCGCCAACAAGGCGGGCGTGGACCCGTGGTTCACCATGCCGTGGAAGGCGGACGCCGACTACATGGCCAACTTCGCCCGCTACGTGCACGAGCATCTCGATCCCAAGCGCACCGTCTATGTCGAGATCGGCAACGAAGTTTGGAACTGGGAATTCCCCAACGCCCACTGGTCGCGCGACGAGGGCCAGGCGGAGAAGCTCGACCCCGACGTCAACATCGCGCGCATGCGGCGCTATGCCGAGCTTGCCATCGGCAACTTCAAGATCTGGCAACGCGAGTGGGGCGCGGACAAGGGCCGTATCGTGCGCGTGCTGGGCGGGCAGGCGGTCTATCCCGACTTCCTGCGGCTGGCGCTCGACTGGAAGGACGTGCCCAAGCAGATCGATGCGATCGCGATGGCGCCCTATTTCGGCTTCGACTTCTTCGATCAGCCGCGCGATACGGCCGACACGGACGCGCTGTTCCGCGACCTGACCGGCAAGGTGGACGAGGCGATCGGCTATATGCGCCAGGACAAGGCGCTGGCGGACCGCTACGGCCTGCGCCTGATCGCCTACGAGGCGGGGCAGCACCTGCGCTATAACGGGCCCGATCAGACGGTGATTGCCCGGCTGGCACGCGATCCGCGCATGGAGACGCTCTACATCCGCTACATCGAGGGGTGGAAGCGCGAGGCGGGCGACCTTCTCACCTTCTTCGTCGACGTCGATCCGGCTGGCCCGGTGACCGACTGGGGCATGAGCGAATGGCCGGGCCAGCCGCTCGCCGAAACGCCCAAGGTGCGCGCGCTGCTGGCGGCGCAGGCGACGGGGAACTGAAGGGCCGGGGCCTGATCCGGCAACTCAAAGTCTAATTCGTCGTCCCCGCGCAGGCGGGGACCCAGCTTGTTCTTGGCGTAGCGAGGCAGCGGGGTTCCCCCTGCGCGGGAACGACGAGGTGGAGTGCGGTGGGGCGCTTCTTCAAACCGCGGCAGGTCAGCCCTCACCCACCTCATTCGGCTGGTCGGCGATGCCGCGGCCGACATGGCTGCGCTTGCGGCTGTACAGGAAGTAGATCAGCAGACCCGTGGCACCCCAGCCCGGGAGCACCAGCTTGGCGGTGAGCGGCAGCGACAGGTAGAGCGCGAGGCAGCCGATCACCGTCAGCGGGCCGACCACCCACACGGCCGGCGTCACAAACGGGCGGGGCCGGCCGGGATCGGTGCGGCGCAGCACCATGACCGACACCGCCACCATCAGGAACGCGAACAGGGTACCCGAGTTCGAATAGTCGGCAAGCTTGCCCACGGGCAGGAAGGCCGCGGCGATCATGGCGGCGATGCCCGTCACGATGGTGACCACGTGGGGCGTGCGGAACCGCGGATGCACCGCCGCCAGCCGCGCGGGCAGCAGCCCGTCGCGCGCCATGGTGAAGAAGACGCGCGTCTGGCCGAACATCATGATCAGCACGACGGACGGCAGCGCGATCACCGCCGCCAGGCCCACCAGCCGGCCCACCGCGTGCCAGTTGATCGAATCGAGCACGTGAACCAGCGCTTCCTTGGAGCAGACCAGCGGTTCCAGCGCGCCGCCCGCGACGATGCTGGCGCAGCGCCCGGCGATCTCGGCCGAGCCCGGCGCCAGCGGCACGCCGTCCGCGCCCAACAGCGGCTGTGCGCCGATCGCGCCGATCGCGCCGGAGGCCACCAGCAGGTAGAAGATCGTGCAGATGAGCAGGCTGGCGATCAGCCCGATCGGCACGTTGCGCTGCGGGTTCTTGGTCTCCTCGGCCGCGGTCGAGACCGCGTCGAAGCCGACATAGGCGAAGAAGATGGAGGCCGCCGCGCCGAACACGCCCGCGCCCGACGAGGCGAGGGGGTTGCCGAGGCCGGTCGGCAGGAAGGGCGAGAAGTTCTCCGCCTTGAGCACGGGGATGGTGAGCGCGACGAAAGCGGTGAGCGCCACGATCTTGACCGCCACCAGCACCGCATTGACCCGCGCGCTCTCCGTCGTGCCGATCACCAGCAGCCAAGTGACCAGCGCGACGACGATCATCGCGGGCACGTTGATCCAGCCGCCGGTGTTGAGCGCGGCCATCAGGTCGGCCGACGGCGTCGCCCCGAACGTCAGCAGCACCTTGGCGTTGAGCGCGTCCGCGTCGCTGATCGCGCGCGGCACGTGCAGCCCGAGCCCGTTCAGCAGACCCACCACATGATTGGACCAGCCGACCGCGACCGCGCTTGCCCCCACTGCATATTCGAGGATCAGCGCCCAGCCGACCATCCACGCGAGCAGCTCACCCACCACGGCATAGGTATAGGTGTAGGCGGAGCCCGACACGGGCACCATGGAGGCGAGCTCCGCATAGCAGAGCGCCGCCACGCCGCAGACGAAGCCCGCGACCACGAACGACAGGAGCATGCCCGGCCCGGCCTTCTGCGCGGCCTCGCTGGTCAGCACGAAGATGCCCGTCCCGATCACGCCGCCGATGCCCAGCATGGTCAGCTGAAACGCGCCCAGCGTCCGGCTCAAGCCCTTCTTCTCGGCGGTGCGCAGGATGGCGTCGAGCGGCTTGACGCGGTCAAAGAGCATGCAGGGTTCCCGGAAGGATGAAGGGGCGAGCGTAACGGCTAAAAGGGGCAGCGCAATAGGTCGTCCGGTCAGGCGCGCGCCGAAGCCACGTAGCGCTTGGCCACCCCGTCCAGCAGCGTCAGCGGCACGTTGCCGCCCAGCACCACGGCATCGTCGAAACGGGCCAGATCGAAGCGCTTGCCGAGTGCGCGCTGCGCGGCCGTGCGCACGCGGTTGATCTCGTTATGCCCCATCTTGTAGCCGCACGCCTGCCCCGGCCAGGAGCAATAGCGATTGAGCTCGGCGCGCAGCTGCTCGCGCGGCTGGCCGGTGCCGGTCGAGAACCAGTCGAGCGCCTGGTCGAAGCCCCAGCGCTTGGCGTGCACGCCCGTGTCCACCACCAGCCGGCATGCGCGGAAGTTCATCGACTGGAGGTAGCCGATGCGCCCGAGCGGGTCGTCGGCATAGACGCCGAGTTCGTCGCCCAACTGTTCGGCATAAAGCGCCCAGCCTTCCGAATAGGCGTTGAACGCGAGCAGCGTGCGGATCAGCGGCAGCTTGAAGGTATATTCGCCCTGCCAGACATGGCCGGGGATGCCCTCGTGGTAGCAAAGCGTCGGCAGCGAGTAGCGCGGCCAGATGCCCGTATCCTTGAGGTTGATGTAATATTCGCCGGGCAGCGTGCCGTCGATCGAGCCCGGCCCGGCATAGCCGTTGGGCATCCCGTCCTGGATCGCGGGCGGCACGCGCTTGATGACGAGCCGGCCCGGCACCAGCGTGCGGAATGCGCGCGGCAGGCGCGGGCGGATGTCGGCGATCCGGCCGTTCAGGTAGGCGAGCAACTTGGCCCGGCCGGCATCGTCGTTCGAGAAGACGAGGTCGGGGCGGGTGGAGAGCGCGGTCAGCCGCTCCCCCACTGTACCCCCGGTCAGCCCTTGCTTGCGGAGCAGGCCGTCGATCTCCGCATTGTAGGCCTTGTTCTGCTCGACGCCCAGCTTGTGCAGCTCGTCGGGCGCATAGGCGGTGGTGGTGCCCGCCTTGACCAGCCAGGCGTAATATTCGTCGCCATGCGGAATCGCCCACACGCCGGGCGCATCGTTGGCTTTGGCGCGGCCCTGGCGCAGTGCCGCCACCTGACGGCCCAGCGCGGGCGCGATCCGGTCGCGCGCCTGCCGCTCGGCCTGCGCGGCGTGCGTTGCCGGTAGGCCGGCGCGCGCGCACTTGGCGGCGAAGCTCGCCACAATCGGCCACCGCGCCGGCGGCTCCTTCTGCGCGGCGGCGAGCTGCCGCGTGGCGATGTCGAGCAGGAAGCCGGGCAGCACGGCGCCCGCCGCCTGATCGCTCCGCAGCCGCTCGGTCTCGCCGTCGAGCGCGGCGGCATAGGCGTCGAGCCGGTGGAGGTAATCGTCGGCGTCGGCCGCGTTCGCGACCTGGTGCTTGTTCTCGAGCAGGTCGGGGAGTTCCACGAACGCGCCGGTATTCTGCGACACCACATAGGGCGTGGAGCGGAAGGAAGCCGCACCGAAAGTGGCGACATCGCCCACCGGCATCGTCCGCCAGCCTCCCGTCGCCAGCTCGTGCGCGGCCTGCACCACGTCCACGTCGAGCGCGGTGGCGGGCGACAGCCGCGCGCGATCGATCGCGCGCAGGCGGCTCAGCCGCATGCCCGCGGCGGTGGCCCGCGCCCGATAGGCGTCGCGTGCGCGATCCTGGAAGCGGGCGTGCAGCGCTGCGCGCGGGCCGCGGTCGATGCCCAGCATCAGCGCGCTTTCGGGCGTTTCGGCCAGCAGCGCTTCGGCCATCTCCGCCAGCGCGGCCTCCGCGGCGGCATCGCCCGGCGCAGACGGGGTGGCGGCGGGGAGGGCGGTGGCGAGCAGTCCCGTGCCTGCGCCGGCCAGCAACTCGCGTCGGGTGGTGCGCATCGGGCGGGGTCCTTCTCCAGAAAGAAGCCGCCCTATGCGCACGCCCGGCCCCAAGTCGAGGCTCGACTCCCGCCGTCCGGCCCGCCAGGAGCGGCGCCATGACGCGCATCACCGCCGAATGCTGGCTGACCGACATGGACGGCGTGCTGGTTCATGAAGGCGCGGCGCTGCCGGGCGCGGCCGACTTCCTGCGCCGCCTGGCCGAGCGCGGAAGACGCTTCCTGGTACTGACCAACAATTCGATCTTCACGCCGCGCGACCTCGCCGCCCGGCTCGCGCGCAGCGGGCTGGACGTGCCGGAAGGCGCGATCTGGACGTCCGCGCTCGCCACCGCCGCCTTCCTGGCCGCGCAGGCGCCGAACGGATCGGCGTTCGTGGTGGGCGAGGCGGGGCTTACCACCGCGCTCCACGATGCGGGCTACACGCTGACCGACACCGATCCCGACTATGTCGTGCTGGGCGAGACGCGGACCTATTCGTTCGAGGCGATCACGCGCGCGATCCGGCTGGTGGGCGCGGGCGCGCGCTTCATCGCCACCAACCCCGACCGCACCTCGCCCTCGCCCGATGGGCCGCTGCCGGCCACGGGCGCGGTGGCGGCGATGATCACGGAGGCGACTGGCGTGCGGCCTTATTCGGTCGGCAAGCCCAACCCGATGATGTTCCGGAGCGCCATGAACCGCATCCAGGCGCATTCGGAAACGACCGTGATGATCGGCGATCGCATGGACACGGACATCGTCGCCGGCATGGAGGCGGGGCTGCACACCATCCTGGTGCTGACGGGATCGACGGGGGCGGAGGAGGTCGCGCGCTTCCCTTTCCGCCCTGGCCGCGTGCTGCCAAGCATCGCGGACGTGGTGGAGCTGGTGTGACCTCGACGGTAAGGGCGCGCGAGCCTAGACGAACGGCACCCTGCCGGTGCGCTGCCCTTCGGTGAAATGCCGGCGGCACACCGCGAGATAGCGGTCGTTGCCGCCGATCTCCGTCTGCCGCCCCTCGCGCGCCACCTGCCCGTCCGCGTCGTGGCGCAGGTTCATGGTTGCCTTGCGCCCGCACGCGCACACCGCCTTGATCTCCGACAGCACGTCGGCCAGCGCGAGCAGCCACTTGGCGCCCTCGAACAGCTCGCCCCGGAAGTCGGTGCGCAGGCCATAGGCGAGCACGGGGATGCCGAGCGCATCCGCTACCTGCGCCAAGTCGAGCACCTGCGCGCGGGACAGGAACTGCGCCTCGTCGACCAGCACGCAGGCGAGCGATGCGCGCCTGTGCGCCGCGTCCACTAGCGCCAGCAGCGGCGTGTCGGGCCCGAACGCGGTCGCCGCACGCGACAGGCCGATGCGGGACGCGATCGTGCCCGGCGCCACGCGGTCGTCCACCCCGGCGGTGAACAGCATGGTGCGCATGCCCCGTTCGCGATAGTTGAAGTCGGCCTGGAGCAGCGTGGTGGATTTGCCCGCGTTCATGGACGCATAGTAAAAATAAAGCTTGGCCATCGCGGCGGAGCCTAGCGCGCCGGCGCGCTTGCGGGAAAGCGGCCTCTCGCGCCAAGGCGGGCCGGTGAGCCACCTGCCGATCGACGACGTCCTGCCCGATCTGTTGGCGGCGCTCGATGCCGGACGCAATGCCGTGCTGGTGGCGCCGCCCGGCGCCGGCAAGACGACGCGCGTGGCGCCGGCCCTGGTCGAGCGGCAATGGTGCGGAGGCCAGGTGCTGCTGCTGCAGCCACGCCGCCTCGCCGCGCGCGCGGCGGCCGAGCGGATCGCGGCGGAGGCGAACGAGGCGGTCGGCGGGCGGATCGGCTATGCGACGCGGCTCGACAGCCGCCGCTCGGCGGCGACGCGGCTGCTGGTGGTGACGGCCGGCATCTTCCTCAATCTCATTCAGGCCGATCCGGAGTTGGCGGGGGTCTCGGCGGTGCTGTTCGACGAGGCGCACGAGCGCAGCCTGGACGGCGACTTCGGCCTGGCGCTGGCGCTTGACGCGCAAGGCGCGCTTCGCCCCGACCTCAGGCTCGTCGCCATGTCGGCGACGCTGGCCGGCGCGCGGTTCGCCGCGCTCCTGGGCGACGCGCCGGTGGTGGAGAGTGCGGGCCGCGCCTTTCCGATCGAGCTGCGCCATCTCGGCCGCGCGGGCGCACGCGTGGAGGACGACGTCGCCGCCGCCTGCCGGCGCGCGCTGGCCGAGACGGACGGCGGGGTGCTCGCCTTCCTGCCCGGCGTGGCGGAGATCGAGCGCACGGCCGAGCGGCTGGGCGACCTGCCTCCCGACGTCGCGCTCCATCGCCTGCACGGCTCGCTCGATCCCGCCGCGCAACGCGCCGCGATCCGGCCGGAGCCGGGCCGCAAGCTGGTGCTCGCCACCGCCATCGCCGAGACCAGCCTGACGGTCGACGGTCTTGCCGCGGTGGTGGACGCGGGCCTCGCCCGGCGGGCGCGCTATGATCGCGGCGCGGGCGTCACCCGGCTGGTGACCGAGCGCGTCAGCCAGGCCGCTGCAGCACAGCGCGCCGGCCGCGCCGGGCGACAGCGGCCGGGTGTCGCGTATCGCCTGTGGCAAGCGGCCGCCACCGCTGGCCTGGCGCCCTATGACCCGCCCGAGATCGGCGAGGCGGACCTGTCCGGCCTCGTGCTCGCCTGCGCCTTGTGGGGGGAAAGCGATCCGCGGCGGCTGCGCTGGCTCGATCCGCCTTCGGCGGCGGCGCTGGCGGAGGCGCGCGGGCGGCTCGGGGCGTTTGGCCTCCTCGACGCGGACGGCCGGCCGACGCCGCATGGGCGGCGCGTGGCGGCGCTGCCGGTCGGGCCCAGGCTGGGCCACATGCTGGTCGAAGGGGCTGCGCGCGGTTGGGGCGGCGCGGCGGCAGACGCGGCGGTGTTGCTTTCCGAACAAGGGCTGGGCGGCACCGATCCTGACCTCGTGTCCCGGCGCGCGCGCTGGCGCACGGAGCGGGGTGTGCGGGCGGAAGGCGCGCGGCGGCTCGCCGCGCGGTGGCGCCAGGCCGGGCCGGACGAGGACGGGCCCGACGCGCTTGCCGCCTGCGTGGCGCTCGCCTTTCCCGACCGCGTCGCGCGACGGCGCGGGGCGGATGGCGCGGATTGGGTGTCGGCGGGGGGGCGCGGCTTCCGGCTCGATCCCGTCAGCCCGCTTGCGCGCGCCGAGTGGCTGGCCGTGGCGGAGACCGGCGGCACGGCGGCGGGCGCGCGCATCTTGTCTGCGGCGGCACTGGAGCCGGCCACGGTGGACTCGCTGTTCGCCGAACGCATCCGTGTCACGCACAGCGTCCGCTTCGATCCCGCGACGGGCGCCGTGTCGGCGCTACGCGAGCGGCGGCTGGGCGCGATCCGGCTGGCGAGCGGGCCCGATCCGCAGGCCGACCCGGCCGAGGTGGCGGCGGCGCTGGCCGACGGCGTGCGCCGGCACGGGTTGGACCTGCTGCCCTGGCCCGCGGCGGCCACGGCGCTGCGCACGCGCGCTGCCTATGCCGGCGCCGCCGCCGACCTGTCGGACGCGGGCCTGCTCGCACGGGCGGACGAGTGGCTGCCGCCGCTGGTCGCCGGCCGGCGGCGGCTGGGCGACATTCCGCCGGCGGCGCTGATGGAGGCGCTGGACGCGCTGCTCGGTTGGGACGGGCGGCGCGCGTTGGACGCCGCCGCACCGCCCGACTTCATCGATCCGCTGGGGCAGCGGCACCCGATCGACTATGCGGCGGAAGGCGGCCCGGCGGCCGAGATGCGCGTGCAGGCGCTGTTCGGGCTCAACCGCCACCCGCACGTGGGGGCCACGCCGCTGGTGCTGCGGCTGCTGTCGCCCGCCGGCCGGCCGATCCAGACCACGCGCGACCTGCCCGGCTTCTGGGCGGGCAGCTGGGCGGCGATCGCCAAGGAGATGCGCGGCCGCTACCCCCGCCATCCCTGGCCCGACGATCCCGCAACCGCATCGCCGACGACCCGCACCAAGCGCGCCGCCGCCCCTTGACGCGGAGCCCACGCGCAATAGGTGCGCGTGCATGGTTCAAGCCCGCATCCGCCAGCGCGTGAAAAGCTCCATGCAGTCCGGCCGCGGCACGGTGAACGGCTGGCTACTGGAATATGAGCCGGCCGAGCCCAAGCGCCCCGACCCGCTCACCGGCTGGGCAGGATCGGGCGACGTGCGCGAGCAGGTCAAGCTCGGCTTCCCATCGCTGGAGGCGGCCAAGGCTTATTGCGAGCGCAACGGCCTTGCCTACCATGTCACGGATAACTGCGGCGATCGGCCGCTCAAGATCCAGGCTTATTCGGACAACTTCAAGGGGCCGGACCTGGCCCTCTAGTTCGACGTCGCCGAGGGTCTACAGTTCCGGCCCTTTGCCATCGGGATCGAGTTCGATCGCGTCCTTGCGCGCACGGCGGGTGCCCGCGATCAGAAACGTTACGGCAATGGCCCCCGCGGAGACGAGTAGCACGATCAGGATCGCGCTGAAGACGCCGCCGCCATAGTCGATATCGAAACCCATACGGCCTGAACGCCGCAGAGCGCGCTTCGGCTCCGTTCAGCCCCAGTGGCGGACGCGGCCGGTGTCGACGTGGACGAAATTGTCGTGCGGATAATAGCCGACGCCGCCCGCCTGCATCGACATCGCCGCCATGTGCAGCCGAGCGAGCGGCACGCCCGCCATGTGGATATCGCACGCCTTGCCCAGCATGTGCTGGCTCTTGGAAGCGACGCCCGTATGCTCGCCCCCCGCCGCGCGCAGGCCGGCATTGGTGGTGGGCGAACGATAGCCGGAGATGAGCTCGACCTTGGCACCCGGGGCTAGGTCCAGCTTGTCACGCACCTGCGAGATCAGCAGCATCAGCGCGGGATCCATCTCGTGGACCTCGTTGGTGCGCCAGTCGCGCAGGCCGTGGTTGAGCTCCGCCAGACCCTGGCGATCCCAGCCGGCGGGCCCAAAGAAGCGCGCGTCGAACGTCTCGTTCGTGTGCAGGTTGCGGAACGCCAAGCGCCGCTCCGGTGCGCCGGCCAGCGCGGCGGTGGAGAAGGTGGCGCCGAGACCGAAGGCGAACGCGCCGGCCAGCAGGCCGCGACGGCCGAACTCTTGCTGCAACATGCTTCAGACTTCCCGCTTCTTTTCGGGAGCGGAACGGCTTTGCCGACGTTCCACCCGCTATGCCCACGAGGAAGGTAGGCCATGGCACGCGCTAAAACATTAATGGTTGCGGGGGCTTGTCTTGCCTTTGCCACAGCTGGTCTTGCCGTGCAGCCTCCGGTGGCAGCGCCGACCGCACCCGACGATCAGATCATGCACCAGCAGGTGCTGCTCGACCGGCTGGGCTTTACCCCTGGCGTGATCGACGGGCGGCCCGGCGCCAGCCTGCGACTCGCCCTGAGCGGCTTCCAGGAGGCGCGGGGCGTCGCCCCTACCGGGGAAGTGGACGCAGCGACCGCCCCGCTGCTCGACGCCTATGCGACCACACCCGCCGTGATCGAGGTGGCATTGCAGCCGCAGGATTTTGCCGGCCCGTTCGTGGGACCGCTGCCCAAGGATCCCGCGCAGCAGGCCAAGCTGCCGGCGATGGGCTATGCCAACGTGCTGGAGGCGCTGGCCGAGCGTTTCCACACCATGCCCGCGGTGCTGATCCGGCTCAACGGCGAGGACACGCCCTTGAAGCCCGGCGCTCGCATCAAGGTGCCGAACGTGGTGCCGGCGCAGGCGGCCTATCCCGATACGCTGCGGCCCGAATGGCGCGCCACGCTGGCGCAGCTCAGCGTGTCGTCCGACCAGCCGCGCGCGGCGCGCGTGGTGGTGGTGAAGAGCCGCGGCGTGCTGCGGGTCGAGGATGACGCGGGCAAGCTGCTCGCCCAGTTCCCCGCCACCATGGGCAGCGCCCACGACCCGCTGCCGATCGGCACGTGGAAGATCCAGGGCACGTCCTACCTGCCCGAATATCACTATAATCCCAAGCTGTTCTGGGACGCCAAGGGTACGGACAAGAAGCAGTTGCTGCAGCCCGGTCCGAACGCCCCGGTCGGCGTGGTATGGATGGACCTCAACAAGGCGCATTACGGCATCCACGGCACGCCCACGCCCGAGACGATCGGGCGCACCGCCAGCCACGGCTGCGTGCGGCTGACGAACTGGGACGCAGCGCGCCTGAGCCTGATGGTGAAGCCGGGCACGCCGGCGATCTTCAAGCGGTGAGCCGGTTCGGCTGCCTCATGCTCGCCCTGTTCGCGGTGGTTATCGGCGGCTTCTTCCTGGTCGTGCGGCGTGGTCAAGACCCGCGCCCGGTCGCGTCCGCACCGCCTGCACCTGCCGCAGGCGCGCCGATCATCCCGGTGGTGGGCGTCCGCGCCGGCCAGCTCGCCGATACGTGGGGTCAGGCCAGGGCCGATGGCATGCGCGAGCATCATGCGATCGACATCATGGCGCCCCGCGGGACGGCGGTGGTGGCGGCGATGCCGGGCACGGTGGAGAAATTGTTCGAGAGCAAGGACGGCGGCCACACCGTCTACATCCGTCGTGCCGACCCCGCCTGGATCGACTATTACGCGCACCTCGACAGCTATGCGCCCGACCTGCGCGAGGGCGTGGCGGTGCGCCAGGGCCAGCCGATCGGCACGGTCGGCTCGACCGGCGACGCTAGCCCGGAGGCGCCGCACCTCCATTACGAGATCAAGCGCATGGCCGCGGGCCAGAAATGGTATGAGGGGCGCGAGATCAACCCCTACCCGATCCTGCGGCCTGCATCGTGAGCGCACAGGCGCAAGGCGGATGCGAATGCGGCGCCGTCCGCTACCGCCTCGCGCGGGAGCCGGACTTCGTGAATGCGTGCCATTGCCGCCAATGCCAGCGCCTGACGGGATCGGCCTTCGCGATCAACCTCGTGATGCCGCGCGGTGCCGTGCAGCTGCTCGCCGGGCGACCGGAGGCGGACGGCAAAGGCCTCGTGCGATGCCCCGACTGCCTGGCCCTGCTCTGGGCGACGCACCCGGCGATGGACGATGCGACGCTGTTCGTCCGCGCCGGCACGCTGGACGAAAGCGAGCGGATCGTGCCCAGCGCGCACTTCTTCACCCGCTCCAAGCATCCCTGGATCGCGCTGCCGGAAGGCGTGCCCGCCTATGACACGCTGCCGCCGTCCGGCTGAACGCAGGCGCTGAGCGGCAGGTAAGGTTGCGCTGCTAGCGAGGCCGGGTGAGCGAGTCGCGGCCCTCCATCAGCAGCGCACGATGGACGGGCCTTCCGGACGCATGGCCGACCGCCGCGCCGACCGACGACGCAGATACCCGGACGGCGCGTGACGCGGCCCGAAGGCTTGCGGCCGTTGCGCTGCTGTGCCCGTTGATCGGGTTCGGCGTGCCATATGGCCTCTTCACGGCGCCGTTCATTGCGGAAAGCGCGACAAGCCAGGCGATCTCGTTGGCTTTCATGCTGTTCTACGCGGTGGGGTTCATGCTCTTTGAGGCTACCCTACGGTGGATCCCCGCACTGGCGAGAGTGCCCGTGTGGTCGGCCCTGGTCCGCCGGGTGTTTCTGGGCCTCGCCATCGTCCAGGCGGGCGTGACCCTGCTGGATCATGCCACCGCCCGCCAGGCGCCGCCCGTCGCCGCTCGGGTCGGCTTCGAACGTCACGGGAAAAGGGGCAGCTCCTTCTATCTACGCCGACGCGCAGGATGGCCGACGCTATCGGTGGGCCATGCGGGCGGATCGGCGGCAGCAGATCGGCTATTGCCTGGTGTTCCGGCGCTCGATCGGCTTCACCGGACGCGTCTGGGGAACCGACGTCCGGGATGGCCTGCCCCGCCCGGCACCCTGCCTGGCGGGCGGTCCGCGCTGATGTCGGGGTTCCACTTCTTGGCAGATCGTGGCGGGCTCGCTAAGGCCGCGTCCTCCCTTTTCACGAGACCCCCATGAAGATCAGCGGCGTGGACATCCGTCCCGGCAACATCATCGAGTATGAAGGCGGCATCTGGCGCGCCACCAAGATCCAGCATACCCAGCCCGGCAAGGGCGGCGCCTACATGCAGGTCGAGATGAAGAACCTGCGCGACGGCCGCAAGAACAATGTCCGTTTTCGCTCGGCCGAGACGGTGGAGCGCGTGCGGCTCGACACCAAGGATTTCCAGTTCCTGTTCGCGGACGGCGACGTGCTGACGTTCATGGACAAGGAGAATTACGAGCAGACGACGCTGGCGCGCGACCTGCTGGGCGACAGCGCCGCCTTCCTGCAGGACGGCATGGACGTGGTGATGGAGCTGTACGAGGAGGAGCCGATCTCCGTGCAGCTGCCCGACACGATCGAAGCGACGATCGTCGAGGCGGACGCGGTGGTGAAGGGGCAGACGGCATCCTCTTCATACAAGCCCGCCGTGCTCGACAATGGCGTGCGCGTGATGGTGCCGCCGCATATCGCGAGCGGGGTTCGCATCGTGGTCGACACCGCCACGGGCGAATACGTCAAGCGCGCCGACTGATCTGATTGTCCCTCTCCCCTCGTGGGAGAGGGACAGCGCGCGTCAGCGCGCAGGGAGAGGGCGCAGCACTCCCCTCTTCCTCCCCCCGCCTGCGGCGGTGGGCCCCTCCCTCTCCCACAGGGGGAGAGGGGTTGGAGTTATCTCGATGCCAGCCCATTCCGGCCTCATTACCGTCATGGACCGTGCGGCGCGGCGGTGCGCGCCCAAGCTGCGCCGCGACTTCGGCGAGGTCCAGCACCTCCAGGTCAGCCGCAAGGG
>Ga0325400_1003660_pt1 | contig 13977 bp, 12 predicted proteins | sample PopdelMetagenome_2_FD_205662 | JGI IMG/M metagenome (GOLD analysis project Ga0325400, IMG submission 205662) | Populus deltoides microbial communities from Bellville, Georgia, United States - Xylem-PdKOR-R1 | ecosystem: Host-associated > Plants > Phyllosphere > Stem > Wood/Secondary xylem... | reverse complement strand
AGCGCGATCGCGATCGGGTTGTCGATCGGCAGCGTCACCGTCTCCAGCAGCACGCCGCCGACGTTGTTGGTGGCCGACGCCGAGAAGAACTGCTGCTGGAGCGACGGCGCGCGGAAGCCGGTCGACGCCGCCCCGCGGATCGCGAAGCCCTTCACCGGCTCGATCCGGCCGGCGATCTTGCCGTTCCAGTCGGAACCGAAGTCCGAATAATCCTCGTAGCGGCCCGCCGCCTGCACGGTGATCGCGTCGTTCACCTCCACGTCGACCTCGGCATAGGCGGACAGGTTGTGGCGCGCGCGCAGCCGGTCGACCCGCTGGCCGCCGATGGTCGGCGCGATGCCGGGGAAGCCCTGCGCCCCTGCCGCACCCCCGAAGGTCCCGCTCTGATAGCTCGGCGGGTTGCCGGGACGCAGCTGGAAGGTCTCGCGCCGGTACTCGCCGCCCGCCGCCAGCGTCACGCGGTCGAGCCCGCCCAGCGCCACCTCCTTGGACAGGTCGAGGTTGATGACGCTCTGCGTGTAGCGAAGCCCACCCGAATCGAACGCCGTGGGGGAAGTCGGTCCGAACGACCGATTCAGCGTGTTCCTGATCTGGAAGTCGAAGCTGTTCCGCGCCGTGCCGCCCGACAGGTCGTACCGGAACCCGTCGCCCAGGTCGCCCTTCACGCCGACCGTGCCCGCGATGTCGTCCAGCGTCGTGTTGATGAGCGGCAGGAAGCCGTTCGGATAGATCGCGGCAATGCTGCGCCCGTCGGCGGCGAGCGGACGGCGGTAGAAGGCCGCGCTCTCGCCGTCGCGGAAGTTGTAGCTGCCGAAGGCGTAGAGCAGGGCGTCGGGCGCGAGCGGCAGCCCGGCGTTGACGAACAGCTTCATGTCCTGAGTCTTCGCGTCGCCGTAACGGTGGCTGTAGCGGTCGAAGGTGAACTCGCGCGGGTCGAGCGAGCCGCCCACCAGGTCGTACTGCTGGCGCGGGTCGAAGCTCGTGCGGTTGGTCGGGTTGCGGGTCAGATACTCCGCCGACACGTCCAGGAAGCCGCTCGGCCCGATCGGCAGCCCGACCGTCGCCTGCACGGTCGTCTGCGCGCCGTCCTTGACGTGGCGGTCCTCACCCGTGGTGCGGGTCGCGAGCGTGCCGTCGGGGGCGAGCGTCGGGGTGCCGGTGGCCGGTCCGACGATCCCGTCGAACTGCTCCACACCGTCCATCCGTGTGTCGTAGTATCCGTGGGTGACGACGACCCGGCCCGAGAAGTCGCGCTTTTCCGCCAGCTGGAAGTTGATGACGCCGGCGATCGCGTCCGATCCGTACTGCGCGGCGGCGCCGTCGCGCAGCACCTCGACCCGGCCGATCGCGATCGACGGGATCAGGTTCAGGTCGACCGCGGCCGACCCCCGACCGACCGATCCGTTGATGTTGAGGAGCGCGGTGGTGTGCCGGCGCTTGCCGTTGACGAGCACCAGCGTCTGATCGGGCGACAGGCCGCGCAGCGTCGCCGGGCGCACCGTGTCGGTGCCGTCGGTGATCGACGGCTGGGGGAAGTTGAACGACGGGACCAGCGCGTTCAGCACCTTGTTGGTCTCGGTATAGCCGGTCGTGGTCAACGCCTCGCCCGTGATGACGTCGACGGGCACGGGGCTGTCGGCCACGGTCCGGTCCGACGCGCGCGTGCCGGTGACGATGATCGTCTCGCCCGGGGCGCCCGCATCCTGCACGCCCGTATCCTGCACGCCCGTATCCTGCGCGAGCGCCGGCGCGGCATAGGCCAGCGTCGATGCCGAGAGCGCCAGCAGCCCGATCAACTTCGTTCGCATGTTTTCCCCCAATGAAAGCCTCGCGGACGCTTCCCCACATCCGCCGATCCGAATGTCTCCGCCGAAATGCGGCGACGGCAAGGCACTTCCGCCGGCCGCGTGGCGGTTTGGTCACCCATGTTGCCCACGTGCAACACGCCGTCACCTGTCCCGAACCGGTTGACACGCCGTACCCCCTTGGGTAGCAGCGCCCATTCATCCCGCCCGGCCAGCCGGCGCGGGCAACGGCCTTTGATGAGAGTGACAACGCCATGTTCGCAGTCGTGCGCACGGGCGGCAAGCAGTACCGCGTTGCCGCTGGAGACAAGATCGTCGTCGAGAAGATCGACGGCGATGCCGGTTCGTCGATCACCCTGGGTGACGTCCTGCTCGCCGGCAACGGCTCGGAGCTGAAGTCGGTGAGCGGCCTGACCGTCGCTGCCGAGATCATCGCGCAGGCGAGGGGCGAGAAGGTCATCGTCTTCAAGAAGCGCCGCCGCCACAACTATCGCCGCAAGAACGGCCATCGTCAGAACCACACGATCCTGAAGATCGTGTCGATCGGCGGCGAATCGGCTCAGGCCGACGGCGCGACCGCGTAAGCGACTGACCAGAACCAGACGAGAGTAGAAGACCATGGCACATAAGAAAGCAGGCGGTTCGTCGCGTAACGGTCGTGATTCGGCCGGCCGTCGCCTGGGCGTCAAGAAGTTCGGCGGCGAGGCCGTGATCGCGGGCAACATCATCGTGCGCCAGCGCGGGACCAAGGTGTACCCGGGCGCGGGCGTCGGCATGGGCAAGGATCACACCCTGTTCGCGCTGACCGATGGCCGCGTGCTGTTCAAGGACGGCAAGCTCGGCCGAAAGTTCGCGACCGTCGAGATTATGGCGGCTGCCGCCGAATAACGGGCGACCACACCGGGTCGCCCACCAGGGTGACCCGGCGTTCCACACGGAACCAGCCAAACAAGGGAGACGGGTCGCCCCGGCTCCCTTTTTTCATGCTCCCTCCCCTGCACTGTCGTCGCCGCGTCATCGAAACGTGGTTGGCGACCGTGCGACGACCGAGGAGAGTGAGCATGTTCGCACGCACCCCCCGCCTGACGCTGCGGCCCGGCTGGATCGAGGACGCACCCGCGCTCGCCCGCGCGATCGCGCACGAGTGCGTGGCGATGAAACTCGCCCGCCTGCCCTGGCCGTACGAGCTGGTCGATGCGGAGACGTTCCTGACCATGCCGGTCGCGCACGACGAGGCGGTCGGGCTGGTCTTCGCCCACGACGGCGCGGGGGACACGCCGCGGCTGATCGGCGGCTGCGGCATCCACCGCTGCGTCGGCGGGCACGAACTCGGCTACTGGCTGACCCCCGACGCCTGGGGACGCGGCTACGCGACGGAGGCTGCGGGTGCCCTGCTCGCCCACGCGCGCTGGACGCTGGGGCACCGCCGGCTGCTCGCCTGCCACCACCTCGACAATCCCGCATCGGGCCGCGTGCTGCGCAAGCTGGGGTTCGCCTCGACCGGCGTGATCGAGCAGCGAGAGTGCCGCGCGCGCGGGTCCACGGTCGCGTGCGCGGGGTACGAGCTGGCCTTCGACGAGGACACGGTCGAGCCGCCACGCATGGCGGCGTGAGCGGTTCGCGTCACGAGCGGGTCGGATGCATGGCCATCACCTCCCGCTCACCGCGTCCACCCCGAGCCTGTCGAAGGGCCGGATCCCACATGCGCGCGGAACATGCGCGGACGGATGCGGTGCTTCGACAGGCTTGGCAAGAACGGCCGTGCGGGTGAGGTCGGCCTTGCCCGACCTGCCTACGCCCCCGCCAGCCGGGCCGCCGCGAACTCGCTGTCGACCAGCCCGATCAGCGCGCGGTCGTCGTGGTTCCACGGGTGAAAGCCCGGCAGGAAGAACGCGAAATACTGGCCCAGGACCTTGCGCGCCATGCCGGGCCGCCCGAACGCATAGCGGAACAGCCGCCACTTCACCCCCGCCCCGGTCAGCCCGTCCTGCCGCAACAGCTCCAGCATGCCCTTCGTCCGGCCCGAGAAGAAGCGGGCGGTGACGATCGCCATGACCATCGTCTTGACCCGCCAGCGCGTCCACCGCGACCAGTCGCGCGTCGCGTGCAGCCAGGTGTCGTACGCGACGCCCTTGTGCTCGATCTCCTCGATCGCGTGCCAGCGCCACAGCGCCGCGGCATCGTCGTCGCCGCCCGCCAGGTGTGACGGATCGGCGACCAGCTGGTGCGCCAGGATGGCGGTGAAATGCTCCAGACACATCGTCGCCGCCAGGCTGGCGATCGGCGGGCGCCCCTTCGTCAGCGCCAGCACCCGGTCCACCTCCGCGTCGAGCGGGCGGATGTCGTACCCCTGATCGACCACATGGCGGTTGAACGCGACGTGCTCGCGCGTGTGGATCACCTCCTGCTTGGTGAAGGCCGCGATCTCCGCCGCCAGCCGCGGCGACGTGCCGTCGCGGAACTTGCGCACCGAATCGATGAAGAACCCCTCGCCCTTCGGGAACGTCACCGACAGCGCGTTGTAGAAGGCGGTGGCGATCGGATCGTCGTTCAGCCACCAGCGCCGGTAGGTCGCACCGCGACCGAACCGCACGTCGCGCGGCGTGATCGTCAGGTCGACGGGAGTCTTTGCGTTCACGGACGATTTCCTTCAATCTTGGGCCAGCAACTGGCGATTACTTACACCAATGTCAATAACACCGATCCGCAAACGCCTGTCGCCCGAGGAGTCGCGCGACGCCGCCCTCGATGCCGCGCGCGACCTGCTGGTCGAATTCGGGCCGCAGGCGGTCACGCTGAAGGCGGTGGCGACGAAGATCGGGCGCACCCACGCGAACCTGCTCCACCACTTCGGGTCGGCCGCAGGACTGCAGAAGGCGCTGATCGAGACCATGGCCGGGCGCATCACCGGCCAGATCGGCGATGCGGTGCTGCGCGCCCGCGACGGCGACCACGACCCGCAGGAGGTGGTCGACCTGACCTTCGCCGCCTTCGACGAGGGGGGCGCGGGCGCGCTCGCCAGCTGGATGATCCTGTCAGGGAACGAGGACGCGCTCGACCCCATCCTGACCGCGATCCACGATCTGGTCGACGAACTGGGCGAGGCGCATCTGGGCGACGACCTGCCGATTCACGACCAGACGCTGCAACTGGTGCTGATGGCGCTGGGCGACGCGCTGCTCGGCGGGCCGATGGCCAAGGCGCTGGGCCTGCCGCGCGGGCGGGCGCGCGAGCTCGCGGCGCGGGGGTTGCTGGGCGGGCGTCCGGCGTCTCTCCGGTAGCTGAGAGCTTGCTGGAAATGCGGCGAGGGCGACGCAGTTGACCTACCCCGTTCGTGCTGAGCTTGTCGAAGCACCGCCCTTCTTCTCGCGACATAGGCAAAGCCCATGTCGTCGGCCGCAGTTCCTGCGCCGGCCGGCTCGCTGCTCTGTCGCTTTAGCGTCGCTAAAGCGCTAGGCAGCGGCGCATGCACTTTCTTGACCAGGCAAAGATCTTCGTCCGTTCGGGCGCCGGCGGCGGCGGGGCCGTGTCGTTCCGGCGCGAAAAATTCATCGAATACGGCGGGCCCGACGGGGGCAACGGCGGCAAGGGCGGCGACATCGTGTTCGAGGCGGTCGCAGGGCTGAACACGCTCATCGACTTTCGCTACACCCAGCATTTCCGCGCGCCGCGCGGCAAGGGCGGTGCCGGATCGAACATGACCGGGGCGGGCGGCGAGGATCTGGTGATCCAGGTGCCGCTCGGCACGCAGGTGATCGACGAGAACAAGGAGGAGGTGCTGGCCGACTTCACCCGCGTCGGCCAGCGCGAGGTGTTCCTGCGCGGCGGCGACGGCGGCCGCGGCAACCTCAGCTACAAGACCTCGACCAACCGCGCGCCCCGCCAGCACGGCACGGGCTGGCCGGGGGCGGAGGCCTGGGTGTGGCTGCGCCTGAAACTGCTGGCCGACGCGGGCCTCGTCGGCTTGCCCAACGCGGGCAAGTCCACCTTCATCAACGCGGTCACCAACGCGCAGGCCAAGGTCGGCGAATACGCCTTCACCACCACCCGTCCCCAGCTCGGCGTCGTCCGCCACAAGGAGCGCGAGTTCGTGATCGCCGACATTCCCGGCCTGATCGAGGGCGCGGCCGAAGGCGCGGGGATCGGCGACCGCTTCCTGGGGCACATCGAACGCTGCCAGGTGCTACTCCACCTGGTGGACGCCAACGACGCCGATGTCGCGACCAGCTACCGCATCGTCCGCGACGAGCTCGACGCCTACGGCGCCGGGCTGACCGACAAGCCGACGGTGATCGCGCTCAACAAGATCGACACGCTCGACGACGAACTCGTCGCCGCCCTGTCGGCGGAATTGGAGGACGCGAGCGGCGCGCCGGTCATCCCGATCTCGGGCGCGGCGGGGATCGGCGTCGACTGGGTGCTCGACACCCTGCTGGAGCGGATCGCCGAGGGCGGCGAGGCCGTGGCCGCCGACGACGAGGGCGAGGACGAGGTGGAGTGGTCGCCGGTCTGACGCCGGGTGGCGCGCTGTCGCGGCCGGCCTGCCCCCCTGCTCCCCTGCCCCCTGCTCTCCGCCACCTTCCTCCACGGAACCCTCGCGCGCGACTAGCCGGATTGGCGCGGGGCAAGCGGCGCGCTAACGGACGGGCGCGATGCTCCTGTTCCCGCCCCCCTCCTGCCCGCGGCTGATCGTCAAGATCGGGTCGGCGCTGCTCGTCGATCCCGATGGCGGCGTGCGGCGGGACTGGCTCGCGGGGATCGCCACCGACATCGCCGATCGGGTCGCGGCGGGCCAGCAGGTCGCGGTGGTGTCCTCGGGCGCGATCGCGCTCGGCGCGCGGCGGCTGGGGCTGGCGGCCGGCGGGCGCGCCAGCCTGGAGGATGCGCAGGCTGCGGCGGCGACCGGACAGATCGCGCTGAGCGGCACCTGGGCCGAGGTGCTGGGCGCGGTCGGCCTGACCGCGGCGCAGATGCTCGTCACGCTGGACGACCTGGAGGATCGCCGCCGCTACCTCAACGCCGCGGCGACGCTCGACCGGCTGCTGTCGCTGGGTGTGGTGCCGATCCTCAACGAGAACGACAGCGTGGCCACCGCCGAGATCCGCTTCGGCGACAACGACCGGCTCGCCGCCCGCGTCGCGCAGGCGGCGGGCGCATCGGCGGTCGTGCTGCTGAGCGACGTGGACGGGCTGTACGACCGCAACCCCGCCCTGCCCGGCGCGGCGCACATCCCCCGCGTGGAGCGGGTCGACGCCCGGATCGAGGGGGTGGCCGACGCCGGTTCCGCATCGGGCATGGGGTCGGGCGGCATGGTGTCCAAGATCGCGGCGGCGCGGATCGCGGCGGCGGCGGGCGCGCATCTGGCGATCGCGTCGGGGCGGGTCGAACGCCCGCTGTCCACCCCCGCGCGCCACACGCTGTTCGTCGCGGAGCGCGCGGCCCCGGCGCGCAAGGCCTGGCTCGCGGGGGGACTGACCGCCCGCGGCACGATCCACGTCGATGCCGGCGCCGCTGCCGCGCTCGCCGCCGGCGCCAGCCTGCTCGCCGCCGGGGTGGTCCGGGTCGAGGGCGAGTTCGCGCGCGGCGACCTGGTCGCGATCCGCGCGCCCGACCGCGGCATCGCCCGGGGCCTCGCGGAGTACGACGCCGCCGATGCGCGGCGGCTGGCCGGCAGGCGCCGCGACGATCACGCCGCGATCCTCGGCTACGCACCCCGCGCGGCGATCGTCCACCGCAGCCACATGGCCCTGACGTGAGGCTGGCGATCACCGGCGGCACCGGGTTCGTCGGCACGCGGCTGCTGGGGGCGGCGCTCGCGGCCGGCCACGCGATCAACGCGCTCACCCGCCGCCCGCGCCCGGGCGGAGACGGGATCAACTGGATCGTCGGCTCGCTGGAGTCGCCGAACGCGCTCGCCAGCCTGATGCGCGGCGCCGACGCCGTCGTCCACGTCGCCGGGGTGGTCAACGCCCCCGACCGCGCGGGCTTCGTCGCCGGCAACGTGGAGGGCACCCGCGCCGTCCTGACCGCGGCGGAGGCCGCCGGGGTGCGCCGCTTCGTCCACGTCTCGTCCCTCGCCGCTCGCGAGCCGGCGCTCTCCACCTACGGCTGGTCGAAGTCCGTGGGCGAGGGCCTGGTCGCCGCGTCCGCCACCGACTGGGACATCGTCCGCCCGCCCGCGGTCTACGGCCCCGGCGACATGGACATGCGCGAGGTCTTCCGCATGGCCAGGCTCGGCTTGGCGCTGCTGCCGCCGTCCGGGCAGATGTCGGTGATCCACGCCGACGATCTCGCCGCGCTGCTGGTCGCGCTGGCCGAGCACCCGGCGGAGCGCACCGTCCACGAACCCGACGACGGCACGCCCGGCGGCTGGAGCCACGCCGGCTTCGCCCGCGCGGTCGGCGTCGCGGTCGGGCGCCGCGTTCGGCCGATCGCCCTGCCCCGCCCGCTGCTCGACCTCGCCGCGCGCGCGGACCGGCTGGTGCGCGGCCCCCGCGCCCGGCTCACCCCCGACCGCGTGTCGTACATGTGCCACCCCGACTGGGTGTCCGACCCGTCCCGCCGCCCCCCGCCCGCCGTCTGGCGCGCGCAGGTGGCTACGCCGGAGGGGCTCGCCGGCACCGCGGCATGGTATCGCGCGCACCGCCTGCTATAACCCGCGCTCAACCCGCGCCGTATTCGCCCGCCAGAAGGACCCGCATGACCGATCGCGCCGCCATCCTCGACACCATCACCACCCAGATCGAGCCGTTCAACAAGAAGGGCGTCGCGCTGACCGAGGCGACCACCTTCCAGGGCGACCTGGAGTGGGATTCGCTGACCGTGATGGATTTCGTCGCCGCCATCGAGGACGAGTTCGACATCATCATCACGATGAACATGCAGGCCGAGATCGAGACGGTCGGGCAGCTGGCCGACGCCGTCGCGAAGCTGAAGAACGACTGACATCGCCCCTCCTCCGTTCGTCCTGAGTAGAGACTGAGCGGAGGCGAAGCCTGCCCTGAGCGCCGGCCTTGCCAGGCAGTCGAAGGGGCTCGTATCGAAGGATCCTTCGATACGCTGCTTCGACAGGCTCAGCAGCTACTCAGGACAGACGGACTTCCTTGTTATGACCGAAACCGGCCTCCAGCCCGAACGTCTCCCCGCCGACCCAGCACCGGTGGCACCCGAGCGCGACCTGATGTCGAAGTTCGACGGCCTGATCGCCGAGCGTCAGGCGCTGATCGATACCGGCGTGACCGATCCTTTCGCGATCGTGATGGACCGGGTGCTGTCGCCGACGCAGGCCGTCATCGCCGGGCGCGAGACCATCCTGCTCGGCACCTACAACTACATGGGCATGACGTTCGACCCGGACGTGATCGCCGCGGGCCACGCCGCACTCGACCAGTTCGGCTCGGGCACCAACGGCAGCCGCATGCTGAACGGCACCTTCCGCGACCACATGGCGGTCGAGGACGCGCTGCGCGACTTCTACGGCGTGTCGGGCGCGATCGTGTTCTCGACCGGCTACATGGCCAACCTCGGCATGATCTCGACGCTCGCGGCCAAGGGCGAGTACGTCATCCTCGACGCCGACAGCCACGCATCGATCTACGACGGCTGCGCGCAGGGCAATGCGGAGATCGTCCGCTTCCGCCACAACTCGGTCGAGGACCTCGACAAGCGGCTCGGCCGCCTTCCGAAAGAACCCGGCAAGCTGGTGGTGCTGGAGGGCGTCTATTCGATGCTGGGCGACATCGCTCCGCTGAAGGAGATGATCGCCGTCGCCAAGAAGCACGGCGCGATGGTGCTGTCGGACGAGGCGCACTCGATGGGCTTCTTCGGCCCAAACGGCCGCGGCGTGTACGAGGCGCAGGGGCTCGAAGGCGAGGTCGATTTCGTCGTCGGCACCTTCAGCAAATCGGTCGGCACCGTCGGCGGCTTCTGCGTGTCGAACCACCCGAAGTTCGAGGCGATCCGCCTCGCCTGCCGCCCGTACATCTTCACCGCGTCGCTGCCTCCCAGCGTCGTCGCCACCGCCGCCGCGTCGATCCGCAAGCTCGCCACCGCGCACGAGAAGCGCGCCCGGCTGTGGGATAATGCCCGTACCCTCCACGCCGGGCTGAAGGCGATGGGATTCCGCCTCGGCACGGAAACGCCGGACAGCGCGATCATCGCCGTCATCCTGGACGATCAGGAACAGGCCGCGACGATGTGGCAGGCGCTCCTCGATGGTGGGCTGTACGTCAACATGGCCCGCCCGCCAGCGACCCCGGCCGGCACGTTCCTGCTGCGCTGCTCGCTGTGCGCCGAACACACGCCAGAGCAGATCGGCCGGGTGATGGAGATGTTCCGTGCGGCAGGCACCGCCGTCGGCGTGATCGGCTGAGCACCGGCCCCTTCTCTCCCCCCGCCCGGCACGCTAGGATCGCGTCGCTATGAGCGGCCGGGGCGGACCTCATTTCGCGAACGCGGTTCGCGCGCAGTGGCGTGCGATCATGATGGTGATCGTCGCGGTGCTGGGCGCGGGCGTCCTCGCCGCGCTGATCGTCACGGTCGGCCAGGCCAACCGCGAACGCGACCGCGCGCTGGGCCTGCAATCCCACAGTTTCGAGGTGATGCTGCGTGCCCGCTCCCTCGCGGGCACGATGGCCCGGGCAGAGGCGACGCTCGGCCGCTACGTCATCAGCGCCGACATGCGGATCGGGCGCGAATACAGCGACGAATGGGTTCGCGCCGGCCAGCAGATCGATCGGCTGGCCGCGCTGACCCGCGACGATCCCGAACAGAACGCGCGGGTCGCCACGCTGCGCGCGGCGTACGACGCGCGCGGCGGCGAACTGTCCACCATCGCGCTCAGCACCCGCTACAAGAAGAACAATCAGGCGCTGTCGCGCTACTACGAGGCGCGCAACGCACGATCGCTGACCCGGATCGACGCGGCGCTCGAGCGGTTCATCGACGGCGAGCGCGAACTGCTGGCGGAACGCACCGCCGACGCGCAGGAGACGATCGCCGGGTCCAACGCCGCGGCCAAGGTGCTCGCGCTGTTCGGGATCGTCATCGTCCTCGGGGCGATCGCGCTCGGCTGGATCACGGTCCGCGCGCAGACCGCGCGCGCGGTCGCCTCGGCGGAGGCGGTGGCGGAGCGGGAGCGTGCCGAGCATCTGGAAGCGGCGGTGCGCCTCGCGACCGACGATCTTCACGCCGAGGCGCGAGAGCGCGAGGCGGCGGAGGCGAAGGTCCGCCAGATGCAGAAGCTCGACGCAGTGGGCCAGCTCACCGGCGGCATCGCGCATGATTTCAACAACATGCTGGCGGTCGTGATCGGGGGGATCGAACTTGCCCGCCGGCACCACGCGAACGGCACCGGCGACGTCGCTCGCCACCTCGACAGCGCGGCGGAGGGCGCGGATCGCGCCACCGCGCTCACCCGCCGCCTGCTCGCCTTCGCCCGCGCGGAGCGGCTGCAACCCGAACCGATCGCGGCGGCGTCGGTCATCGGTGGCATGCTCGACCTGATCGATCGGACGCTGGGCGACACCATCACCGTCGAGACGCGGGACAGCAGCGGCGGCTGGCACGTGTTCGTCGACCGACACGAACTTGAAAATGCGGTCCTCAACCTCGCGGTCAACGCGCGCGATGCGATGGACGGGCGCGGAACGCTGCAGATCGCGGTCGCGCAGGCTCCCCTCGCCGCCGGGGCGGTCGGGCACCTTCCCGCCGGCGACTACGTCACCATCGCGGTCCGCGACAGCGGCTGCGGCATGACGCAGGACATCGTCGACCGGGTGTTCGAACCCTTCTTCACGACCAAGCCGATCGGCAAGGGCACCGGCCTGGGCCTCAGCCAGATCTTCGGCTTCGTCCGGCAGTCGGACGGAGAGATCGCGATCGCGTCGCAGCCGGGTGACGGCTGCACGGTCACCCTCTACCTTCCGCGGCGGGTCGTCGGTCCGGTCGCGGCGGTCGCGGCGGTGCCCGAGGCTCCGGTTGCGGCGGCGCAGGGCACGGCGCCGCTCAGCATCCTGGTGGTGGAGGATGATCCGCGCGTGCTGGCGGCGACCATCGACGCACTCGACGAACTGGGGCACCGCGCGGTCGCGTGCGACGATCCCGCGCGCGCCGGCGGGATGATCGCCGAACACCCGCCCTTCGACCTCATCATGTCGGACGTGCTGATGCCCGGCATGACGGGCCCCGAACTCATCGCCTCGCTCGCGCCCCGCATCGGCGACACCGCGGTGCTGTTCGTCACCGGCTTCGCTGGCGAGGCGGCGGACCATGCCGCGTTCGGCGGCCATGCCGTACTGCGCAAGCCCTTCACCATGGCTGCCCTCGCCGCGGCGGTCGAGGCCGCGGTGCCGTCCGCCCGCGACGAAGCCGCGGTTCGCAGCGCCGCGTGACGGCACGCGCCATTTACCGCTGGCGTGGCCGCCCCGCCGCGATATAGCCGGTACCTCCGCCCCCGCCAGGTGCCCGCCGTAACCCTTCTATGAAGTCGCTCGATCGCTACATGGCCCGCCTGATCGCGGTGCCGCTGATCTCGACGCTCGTGATCGCGGCGATGCTGCTGATCCTCGACCGCATGCTGCGCCTGTTCGATTTCGTCGCGACCGAAGGCGGGCCGGTGAACGTCGTGTGGAAGATGCTGGCCAACCTGCTGCCCGAATATCTCGGGCTCGGCATCCCCATCGGGCTGATGCTCGGCATCCTGCTCGCCTTTCGCCGCCTCGCGACCTCGTCGGAGCTCGACGTGCTGCGCGGCGTGGGGATGAGCTACTGGCGGCTGCTGAAGGTACCGTTCCTGTACACCTTCGTGCTGGCGGCGGCCAATCTGGCGATCGTCGGCTTCGTCCAGCCCTACGCCCGCTACGCTTACGAGGGGCTGCGCTTCGAGCTGCGCTCGGGTGCACTCGGGGCCTCAATCAAGGTCGGGGAGTTCACCAATCTCGGCTCCAGGATGACCCTGCGCATCGAACAGAGCCTGGAGGAAGGGCGGCGGCTGAACGGCATCTTCGTCCATGCGACGCCGGGCGACGGCCAGAATGTCTCCGTCAGTGCCGCGAGCGGGCAGTTCCTGCGCACCGACGATCCCGACGTCATCATCTTCCGCCTGACCAACGGCACGCTGGTCCACGACGCGCCGGGCTACCGCGCGCCGCGGGTGCTCACCTTCACCAGCCACGACCTGCCGATCGACCTGCCCCGGTTCGAGGCTTTCCGGCCGCGCGGCGAACGCAATGTGGAGCGCAACCTGATCGAACTCGCCCGGCTCGGCAAGGATCGCGGCGCGAGCGAGGAGGTCCGCGACACCAGCCGCGCCGCCTTCCACTTCCGCCTGGCCGAGGTCGCGACGATGTTCCTGCTGCCGCTGCTCGCCCTGTCGCTCGGCATCCCGCCCAAACGCTCCACATCGGCGCTCGGCGTCTTCCTCTCGATCGTCATCATCGTGACCTATCACAAGATCAACCAATATGCCGAAGCGGTCGGCGGGCTCGGCCGCATCGATCCGATCGTCGCGCTGTGGGTTCCCTTCCTGCTGCTCACCGGTCTCGTCGGGTGGATGTTCTACACCACGGCCTACGTCCCCGGCGGCCAACCCACCGCCCCCCTCGAACGTGCGTTCGGCAAGCTCGGCGCTTGGGTTCGCCGGCGGTTGCCGGGTCGCCGGCAAGGGGCGTTTTCATAGTGGCAGCGGCGTCCTTCTTTCCGTCTCGGACGATCACCACCTACATGGTCCGGTTGTTCATCACGCGCACGTTTGCGATCCTGATAGCGCTTGTCGTAGTGCTTCAGGCGCTCGATCTGCTCGGCGAATCCGGCCGCATCCTGGCGCACGCGGGCAATGGTGAAAGCGAGATCTGGCGCTATGTCGGGCTGCGAGCGCCCCAGATCGTCGCCCGTTTCCTGCCGTTCTCGGTCCTGCTCGGCACGATCATCACTTTGACCACGCTGAACCAGAACAGCGAGGTTATCTCGATGAAGGCATCGGGACTGTCCGCACACCAGGTCCTCGCCCCGCTGATCGTCGCCAGCCTGGGGGTGGCAGCGCTGTCGCTCGCGTTCAACGACCGGATCGTCGCCCGCGCGACATCGACCCTCGATGCCTGGCAGAAGGTCGATTACGGCCCCCTGCCGATCGATCGCGGCGACCGGACAAACGTCTGGGTGCGAGATGGCGACG
>Ga0325400_1003656_pt1 | contig 13979 bp, 12 predicted proteins | sample PopdelMetagenome_2_FD_205662 | JGI IMG/M metagenome (GOLD analysis project Ga0325400, IMG submission 205662) | Populus deltoides microbial communities from Bellville, Georgia, United States - Xylem-PdKOR-R1 | ecosystem: Host-associated > Plants > Phyllosphere > Stem > Wood/Secondary xylem... | reverse complement strand
CTACCCTTTTCTTCTTCTAAAGCCGTCTTCTTTTCTCCCTTTCTCTTCCCTTCAATAATTAAAAACATAAAACCCTAATCCCAAACCTAACCCTAATCTCTCTCTTTTATTATTAAACCCAGCAACTCTGATTACTATCTAATATTTTTGATTTTGATATTTGATTATTGAGAGTGTGTGAGAGAGATGGTTACCACAACTGCTGCTGCTGCTGCTGCTAGTACTAGTAGTGGACAGCAGCAGACGCATACACTGTCAGCGAAAGTGAGGAAAACTATACAATCGATCAAAGAAATTGTGGGTAATTTCTCCGATGCTGATATTTACATGGTCCTTAAAGAGACCAACATGGATCCTAATGAGACCGCTCAAAAACTGCTCAATCAAGGTTTATGCCTTTTCTTTTTCGCTCTTTTTTTCTGTGAAAAACATTTTGACTTTGCAAGGTGGAGAATAATGCTAGAGGATATGGTTTTGTTTTTAAATTCTCGCTAGCAAGTTATTTTTTTTTTGCCTTGGTTTTGGTGTTTTTGGCATGTTTTGAGTAATCGATGTTTATTTCCTTTTGCTGTTTTTCAGCTTGGTTGTTGAAAATTATGGTTTCTGTTGGGTTTTTCAAAATCACATTATGTTTAGTTTTGCTGCCATTCTCTATGTTTTTGGTGTTCATGCTGTGTTCTGAGTAATGGGTATTAGGTGCTTTGTGCTGATATTTTAGTATTGAAGTAAGAAGTTTAATAGTAGTGCATAGTTTTCAATATGCTAAGAGTTGAAAGACAAATTGTTTATGATATTTTTATTCCCTTTAAGCAGTTTGCAGTTGTTGGTATGTAATTTGAAAGTAGATTGTTGTAGGGTTCATTCCTAATTTTTTAATTTGTATTTGGGATTTTAGAGTGGATGGGGAAGGGAGGGGAACTATAGAAGGGGGGAAAATACCCTCCCATTATTTGGGTTTAGATGTAGTGGAATGAAAGGTTAATATTTTTCCTTTGTTTGGTTAGAGGATGAAAGGGTGAGGCAATAATGTTCTGATTACATAAATGCTATTAAAATAGATGTTTTTTTTTCTCTTACATAAGGTCCTTGATAATTGTAAATATAGCATAAGCCTTCAGCACATCGTTATATAATGTGAGAATACTGTACTATTGTTCTGATGTGCAATTTCTAGAACATGATATTAATGTGTTTGGCATGTTATGTTCATTCTGGTACTTGAGTCACTGCAATGGTCAAGAACGAGATTCGTCTATTGATTATCATTGCTCTATGATCATCTATTATCCACACTCTGAGCTGCTTTAATGTGGGACTGCACAACTAGGTGCATTATAGTTCTCTGTTCTTAGTCCATGGTGCATGATCACCGAGCCATGGACATTGGCTTATGGTACCTGTTATGGAAGTTGGATAAGTAGGTTGGTTGTTGAGCTTCAATTCTTCAACGTTGTGTGTGGTTATCACTTGAGTTGTAGGAAGGTTCGGAAGAATGCTGTGGCTATCCATGATTTCTTTTTGGAAAATCTCTTAGTTTGTTACAAATCAAAATATGGGTTTCTTGAGCCATTTGATTGGTCCTCTAAGATGGTGTCTTCATGTGCTGTGATTTTTCCCTCTTTGACTTGTGTTGGCTACTTTGTTGGTATGGTCGTACTTTAAAGTTTTCTTGTTTTGCGTGTTAGTGGTATAACTCTCTTATTCAGGTGAATTCTTATTTGGTTTTCTTACCAGATCCGTTTCATGAGGTAAAGAGAAAAAGAGAAAAGAAGAAAGAGGTATGAAATTGTGAACATCTTTCCAAATTGCCTCATTGAATGCTGTCCTGTTGTTTTGGTCATCTTTTTCCCCTAATTGATAATTTTGCTATCGCTATCGTGATCTTATAAGTGAATTATTACTTATTGTGGTGGAGGGACAATATGCTTTATGCTTGGCATCTGGAAAGTGCTGACCTGCTAAATTCTTGTTAAACATGATTGCCATGATCACTTGACATTTGATTCTATAAATTCATTAAAGTTGTGGAGCTAACATCTTCCATTACATTATTTTCTGTTTTTTCAGATTGAATTTTGCACCATATAGTTATGGTCAACAAGTCCAATATATATTTATTGTTTACACATAATTAAGAATTTGAAACTGGTCAAATTTAAGGAATATATCTCTGCTACCTGTAAAATCGATTATGCAACATTTGCAATTTCAAAAATTCAGAGGGTGTTGAAGGCTCTTTTGTTTTGATATGTCATTGTTGTATTCTGCTTGTGGTGAGTTTGTTGTTTGGAGATTGTGTTCTCATCTTTCTCATATTTATGCTCTCTTACATCTCCATTAGTTAATTTTTTTTCTGTCAAAAAGTTTTTAAATACACTAGAGAGAAAAGCTACTAAAACTGAACATAATTTACATGGTTTTAGGTCTTTCTTTAAAAGGTACACAGTCCTGTTTCCAGTTGAAGTTCAGGAGTTTTATATTAGAGCTACTGTGTTTATTTCCCTGGCAGTGCTTGTGCTGATCTAACATTTTACTCACGAGTATATATGCTTATGGCTTCAGAATACGAGTTACAGAGGCTCTGTTGATTCAAGAAAACATTCTGAGAATTTTGGTCAAGGGATGAGACCTCATACATTTTCAGATCGTAATGCTCAACGAGGAGGCTATACTCGAACTGCTTCACCTGCTAATAGAGGAATCAACAGAGAATTCCGTGTTGTGAGAGACAACAGAGTTAACCAAAATACAAGTAGAGAACCAAAGCCTGCTTTGCTGCACGGTTCAACATCAGCAAAGGAGCAAGGCAGTGGAGTTGTTACTGAAAAAGGGTATGCCTTTTCAGGTTCTTTCACAAATTTTTAATGCCACCCCTTATCTGTTTGTTCTCACCCTCTTACCCCTATTATCAGCATGGCTGACGCAAAAATGTTTTGTTCTTGTTTGTCAGAGACTGATAAACAATCAAGATTCTCTACTTAGGCAGATCTGATCTGATCTGATCATGACCTATTAATAAATCATAATCCTCAGTTTGAGAGGTTCCGTGCTACAAGCAATGGTCATGAAGTCACTGTTAATTAGTTATAAGCATTCTGATGCAGGCCAGCTTAGGGGGCTGTTCTGGTTCTGACTTTAGGGGCTGTTTAGGGCTGTTTCAGTCTCTATTGATGTAGTTTTCTGCTAGAGTCACACTAATAGGGTGTCTAGGAATCACATTTAGAGGATAGAAAAACCTAAGCTTCACTTCATACTTAGTTATAGAGTGCTAATAGTCCAAATCCAATAAGGACTTAGATTCCTAAATAAGAAAATACTAACTCTATGTAGAATAGGGAAAACCTAATAAACTAATTACTTCTTAGGACTAATAAAGTACTAAATAGAAAATAAAACCCAGGCTTGGACAAATTTCCAGATTTTCCAGAAATCAAAGAAATATCCTTGTCTACAAAAAGACACAAGTTTTCTTCTTTTGTTGTCCACATCACATTTGCTTTTATGCTTACATGCTGCTGTATTACTAGGATAAATTTTAAATTCTACTTTACTTTTTTGAAAAAGAAAGGTAACAACCTCCGAAAGCATTTGCTGTCATCCTAGCGTGAAGAAGGGTTCAGTCAATGCAGTTAGTGTTACTGTTATATCATGTGTGTTTTCATCAATTTGAAAGTATCTGCAATCAAGCCAAATTACTAGCTTTCTGAACCTTCAACCTTAGGTTATTAGGAATAGTGTTAAAAAGCCCTCAGAGCCAATTCATTTCTAAGCTCCTAGGCTAGGCACTCTTACCTAGGCTCACCTGAGGTGACCAATGAGCATCTAGGGTGCGAAGCTCTTTAGTTAAATAGGTGGAAAAATGATCAATTCTCTCTCTTTCTCTCTTGTTTCTTTAGGCAAATATTCTCTCTATTTTGTTCAGTTCCTGTATCCTCTCTCCCCGCTCTCTCTCCCCCTCATGTCCATTTTTTTTTCCTAGGCATAGTTGAGTGTTTTTTTAGCCATTTAGCCTTTTTCTAACATTTGAGCTAATTGGCTATTATTTTTTTGAAGTAAAGTGTACACCTGTTCTTGTTACCTAGGTTCTAAGAGCTCTTGGTGCTTTAGCACACCTGGTTTCTTTTAACGAAACTTAGCTGGTGAAGGGAGGCCAAGCTTTTGCAGTTTCTGGTTTTTAATTGATAATTATTCTGGTTTTCAATGTTCTAAATGATGAATTGTAGATAATGAAGAAACCTTTAATTTCCACATGGGATGTTCTTATGCAAACTTAAGGAAGCTTGGGTAAATAGGACTTTGAATTAGGTATTGTGGAAAGGAATAAAGAAACTTAGGGAGCAGAGGATTTTGGGTATTCTTTCTAATTTTATAAAGGTCATTCTTTCTCATTTACACTCCACCTAGAAAGTTCTTACGATTTTGAGGAAATCTTTGGTTATTCGGGTTTCTACTTAGAATGTACAGAAGAAAAAAAGAAATCTAGTTTATATTATTAAAGAATTGAATATCATCTTTACTGAAAAAGAAGCGACAAGGGAACTCCACTTTGTGGTTTTGCTTTGCATCATACTAATGATGGATCCTGTGTTTTATGTTATTGTATCATTATATTTTCAGTTGAAAACCCAACTTACTATTTTTGAGGCATTGAACATGATCCTTATTTTTCTTTTAGCAGTTCAACAGGAATTTCAAGCAACTTAAAGCCTTCCGATGCACGGAGTTCACACCAAGCTTCTAATGGGCCTATTGATTCAGAACCTAGACACAACAGAGATGCTAATTCAATTGTTGGTGATAGGAAAGTGGTATCAGAGGAAAAGCGGTCTGTAGCTTCTAATGCTACTACTTCAAGGGTACAAGTGGCGAAATCCAATAATTCTCAACAACACAATGCATTGCAAGCTTCAAGCAATCCTGTTGTTGGGGTGTACTCCTCCTCGACAGATCCTGTGCACGTGCCATCTCCTGATTCCAGGTCATCTGGTGTTGTTGGGGCGATTAAGCGTGAGGTTGGGGTGGTGGGTGGTCGCCGCCAGTCCTTTGAAAATGCAGTCAAAGATTTGTCATCAAGTAATTCATTTTCAGAATCATTTCGTCCTTTCACTGCAATATCTAAGACTGATCAAGTCAGCCAAACTGCTGCAATTGAACCAATGCCCAGCATCCATGTTAACAGATCATTCTTAAACAATCAGTATAACAACAGGCCACATCAACAAGCCGTGGGTCATCCTAAAGGTTTTACTTCTTCCATAAGTCTTTTTTTGTTAGTTAATTGTCTTTTAAATTGCTCTTGGTGCTCTTTTGATAACAACAGTATGTGATGTCCTTTTCTGGTTCATTTATTTGACATCTCAAAGGAACTCCTTATTGGCATTTCTCTGTCCACTTATGGTTGTTATGGAGTGATATTTCTCTATCCACAATATTATTATTATTATTATTATTATTATTATTATTATTATTATGGCACGTGTTGCATCATCAGGAAGTAGTTATGTCTTGGTAGAAATCCAAAAAATTACACCAGGGCTTTATTGATGCCATTTCTGCGAGGGCTTAATTTATCGAGCATTTAATGTTGTCCAGACTCCAGAGTGTTTTAGTGAGACTCCTTTGCTTTTGACTTGAAAACTGATAGAAATGACCTAATGGATTTCAATATTAACCACTATTTCTCCTGTGCTTAATCTCATTCTATCATATTTCATAATTAATTTTAATTTATCAAAATTGTTCACCTTTTGTATTTTAGTTGTGCTATTAGCTTCTTTCTGTAGTTTGTACACCTATAAGTATGGGGGACGTTAATGAGTAAATTGAAATGACTGGCCTGTTCTGCATTTTTTTTCTAAAATTTCTGGGAAATGATTGACCGAAAAGGTTTTTTGCAGCTTCACAACATAACAAAGAGTGGAAACCAAAGTCGAGTCAGAAATCAAGTGTTACTAGCCCTGGAGTGATTGGAACACCTACAAAATCCAGTTCGCCTCCCACAGATAATTCAAAGAACATGGAATTGGATGCAGCTAATTTGCAGGACAAGTTTTCACGAATAAACATCCATGAAAACCAGAATGTAATCATAGCACAACATATTCGAGTCCCTGAGACTGATAGGTGCAAGCTGACCTTTGGGAGTTTTGGAGTGGGATTTGATGCTCCCAGGACACCTGGATTTCAAGCAGTTGGGATTTCAGAAGAATCAAATGGGGAATCTGCCATCAGGTCTGTGTTATATTTTGCATAATTTTATACATAGGTTTTACAAATTCAGATACTTGAATTGGGAAAGCTTTGGAATTTTTTCTCCATATAATTGTCTCAAGATGACCCATGCTGTTTTCCAATGTGAATGGTGGTCAGGTTGTCATTTGCTCTGAACAAATATAGGTAATAAATAGTAATGGTTAGAGTAAGTCTAGTAATGTAATAACATCAGTACTAAGTATAGATATCACCTGAAGAGTAAGTCTAGTAATGTAATAACATCAGTACTAAGGATAGGAGTTTTAAAGTAGAGTGAAAGTACAAGAAAAGTTGAGGAGAATTATGATTAAAGGACAAGAAAAAGAAAGTATGATTAAAAAGTTGAAGAAAATTTCATATTAAAAACAGTTGATCAAACATTGTTAACTGAAAATTCCAATGCTAAGTTCAGTGTTCTAATCTGAGCTAAATATTTAATAATACTGGTGATGACAGTTTACCAGCATCTGCTCCGGATTCTTCCAGTGATGACGCTTCTGGTGGAAAGCAGATTGAGTTGCTAGATGATCAAGCAAGAAATTATGGATCTGATTCACCTGCAGCCAGTTTAGAATCAGAACATCCATTGCCTGTGAAGTCATCAAGTCCTCCAAACTTGGATAATTATGCTGATATTGGTTTGGTTCGAAACAGCAGTCCATCCTATGCGCCTTCAGAGTCACAGCAGCAGCAAGATCATCCTGAGTTACCAAGCTTTTCGGTGAGTTCACTTCTTGGATTAATGAAATGTTTTATGCCAATTTAAAATGAATGCTTACCAAGTTGCTTGAGTGGTGACAAAGCTTTCATTTCATTTCAAATAAAAAAATATAATAAAGTTTCATTACATGGCCTTTTGCACATTTTTGTTTGGAAATTCTGATGTGATTGTGTGCAAGCAGGCATACGATCCCCAGACTGGTTATGATATATCATACTTCCGTCCCCAAATTGATGAGACAGTACGAGGTCAGGGTCTACCATCTCCACACGAGGTAAATTTACCTGCTATAATGTTTTTTAGATGTGCAAAGTAGCATGCCTCTATATTCCTCCCACATGTTAACATGCATGCTTGCAAAAGTGCACACAACCAGTTTTTTATATATTGATGTGAATGGGTTAGGAGCAGTTGTCGAATTGGATCTGCAAAAGTACAGTGTACTTGCTGGTTGAAATTGTCCTTGCAAACTGTGTTATTTGGGAAAACAATTGCCGCTTGTTTGTATTTTACTTGTTCTCCTCCTTGTGGTGTTTTGAAGAACACTTCCCTTTTATGGCACTTAGCTTTTTAAAAGTTGGTAAGTGATGTGCGTAAAAGAACACTTCTTTAGGCATTATATTATATTGCATTATGGCTTCAATTAATATTTGTTACCTTTTATGACTTCAGGCCTTAACCACTCATACAGCCAACAACGTTCCTGCATCAACAATGTCCACGGTGCAACAGCAGCCTCCAATGGCTCAAATGTACCCACAAGTTCATGTCTCACAATTCACAAATCTTGTCCCATATCGTCAGTTCATCTCTCCGGTTTATGTTCCACCAATGCCCATGCCTGGCTACTCCAGCAGCCCCGCATATCCACATCCTTCAAATGGCAATAGTTACTTGCTGATGCCCGGAGGTGGCTCCCATCTCAATGCCAATGGCCTCAAGTATGGAATCCAGCATTATAAGCCAGTTCCTGGCAACAATCCTGCTGGTTTTGGAAATTTTGTGAGTCCAAGTGGGTATGCTATTAATGCTCCTGGTGTGGTTGGAAGTGCAACAGGCCTCGAAGACTCATCTCGGATGAAGTACAAAGATGGAAACCTTTATGTTCCTAATCCACAGGTAAAACATTATTGATAATAACTATCTAACGTATAGTTCTAATGAGTACACAAGGAGCAATTAGGGACACATCTTGTCTTCTTAAATGTCACTGGTTTGGATCATTGAGTTTGAGTATATTGTTGTAACTAAGCAACTTCGCTGAAATTGTTGTGCTCTTTTCCATTTGATGATGTGTGCAACATATTTTCCTGCCATTTGTTTGGCTTGGATGGTCTATCACATGGTATATGACATGCATATCGTTGTACATTACTGGCTAACTATGCAATTATGCATTCATGGCATGCCTATGCACATTGAGGGTGTTCTTGTGGTTTGAATGCCGCTTCATTTATCCAAATAATAAATGAAGCAGCCCGATGTCATTCTATTCTTTAATTGATTTTCTGGATTTATGTTAACTGCTCAAAGATATGAATTGGTCCATGTTCATTACCTTTGTTGGCTGCGTTTTAGTACCCGGAAGATTAATTTGACCTTCAAATTTGCTGTTGCAGGCCGAGGCATCTGAAATTTGGATTCAGAACCCAAGGGAGATCCCGGGCATGCAATCTGCTCCATACTATAATATGCCTGGGCAAACACATACTGCTTATTTGCCATCCCACACTGGTCACGCCTCCTTCAACGCAGCTGCAGCACAATCTTCTCACATGCAATTCCCAGGCTTGTATCCTCCTACTCCACAGCCACCTGCAATGGCAAGTCCACACCATTTGGGTCCCGTTATGGGTGGTAATGTTGGAGTTGGTGTTGCCCCATCTGCTCCTGGGGCACAAGTGGGTGCTTATCAGCAACCTCAATTAGGCCATCTCAACTGGACAACAAACTTCTGAAAGTAGATGTCAAATCTAATCCCGTGCTTCTAAGGGATTCAAGTGGTTATAGAAATTTAGATTTCTTTGTGAAATGTATTTCCTTTTTATCTTCATTTCTTTAATGCAATCAAAGTAAAATTTTAGGCATTCTATTTTGGTCCGAATTAGGCTGCCTTCTGCTTACCACATCGTCGAAACTCAATCCATGCACACCGATAGATATATAGGGTAACACGGAAAACAAACTGTTCCACAAATTTTACACAGGTGGATTATGGCTTTCCTATGGGTGGCTTCTACGCTGACTTATCAAGCCCCACTCTGTTCTTGTAAGTCAGCACGATTGGTTTGTTCTGCGTAAATGAAGTCCCGAATAAGTTAAAATTTAGTACATTAAGTTAAAAGTTTTGGTTGAATACTATTGAAAAATTTTTTAGCAAGGTGAAATAATATATTTTTATCTTGTTATTTCTAAGTGCAATAATTATCTTTTTATGATAAATAATAGTTATATTTAAACATGTGTTTTTGAAGTAAGTGTGATAACTTAACATGTAGCTTTATTTTTAATTTTCTGGCTTAATTATTTGTCCGGTTGATTTATTTTTAATTTTCTGGCTTAATTATTTGTCCGGTTGATTTAGTTAAATGAACTAGTTGATTGTTTTATACAACAACTATAATTTTATGATTTTTTTTAATATTTTTTATGAATTGAAATATATATTTTTGTCTAATTTATAGACTAAAAAAAGACTATTTAAAATATCAAAAAATTATTGTTCTTAATTTTTCAATGTTAATGATGTAGTCGGGTTTATAATGAGTGATTTTGAGTAGTTAGGTGTGCATTTACCACAACTAGATTATAATGAGTGATTCTGAGTAGTTAGGTGTGTGCGCATTTACCACAACTAGATTATAATGAGTGATTCTGAGTGGTTAGGTGTGCGTTTACCACAACTAGATGAGTATATACTCCAAACAGTTTACATGGATGACTTAGTAGGTTCATTTATAGACTAGTAATACATGTCTAGCTCTAAGAAAAGGTCTGGTCATGATAGATCAGAAAAATGACTAAAAAAAGCTATAACTTTTAATCTGATCGTTTGATTATGCTCAAATCTTTGCAGGAATTTACGGAGGTTATTTTTCTTAGAATAACTATAAAATTGCTACTATTTTAAAAATCTCACACGAGTTTCATGTTTTTGATAATTTTATGATTTTCTTAACGAGCTGCTCTATCAATTAGTTTTGAATTTAATTGATGTAGAAGTTTAAAATCACAGCATAAAAAAAAATATGTTATTTCGCCTGGATATTTTGCTACTTTGTTAATTCCTTACCTTTTAAAATTCTGTATGCTAATTGCCCAATTTATACTAAACTGCTCGAGTATATCATTGTAACCTTGTTTGTTACCAATGCCTTTGTTTTGCTTTTGGTCATTGTTACATAAAGAGTAGACGTGTGCAGTTGCTTACTGTCGTTGTAGTAACGCGGGTGTGGAAGAGAAACATAGGGAATAGGATATAGTTTTGTTCCTCTGGAGAGAAAAAGGGAAAGGGAAGGAGGCATTTTTGTACTGTCGTGTCTTTGATTGTCTTCTTTTTAGAGTGAGATCTACTTGCTTTTGTTTCTCGGGATCGCCAATAAATTCCTTTACGTGTTCCATGCTTCTCCACGAGCACAACTCACTGGGCTCATCCCCACTCCCTACTTTACCCAAAAGCACTCACGCAGAGGAGGACCTTCCTTTATTTGTCTCTCGTATTTTGCATCTTAAGGACATGATAACCTCAATCTGAAATCAAATTCCAACTCATTGGAATGCTACTTTACAAGTTATCTTAAGTACCCTTTGAACCTTTACACCAATATGAAACGGACAGCAACTATATATCATGTCAAGAAGAAAGAAATGTAGATCGATATTCGTATCATTATTGATACAGGTAGTCAAGAATCTGGAATTTTGAGAAAACATCTTAGTTCGAGAAGTACTGCAAGTTGTTAATTTTTGCACGAGGTGTGTTAATAGATCTTCATTTATTAATTAGACGTGCCATTGAGAACTTGTTGAAGAACTTAATGTCCTTGAAGGGTGCTTCTTCATTCCAATTGTTGAAATATAAGACTTGTAGTTTACAGGTCTCAGGAATTAGCTGGTTGTGCTGTTACGTAAGTAGTTTACTGCTAATCATAAGGGCCCCAGGATTTTTCCTTTATAAAATGGGAAAAAGAAACAAGAACTGCAGTTGGTGTGCAATCTGGCAGATTTCGAGACAATCACGAGCTACTGCTAGTGGGTTTCCAAGCAATCAAGCATTGCTTTCTAATGGGAAATCTTAAGTGGATAATTATGGTCACTCGTGCAAATATTTCAATTTGGTGGCCTGCCTGTGATTTCTGTCATGGCTTTCCCCTTCTTTTTCATGGGCTACCTTTTACTATGAAGCACCGAGACAAACGGAACATTGTAAAGTCTTGCAATGAATCAGAGAATAAAATATATATATATATATAAAAAAACAAAAATCATGTGACGGCAATATTATTATGTTGAGAAATAAGCATAAACTCACCAGAAAGAAAGAATTAATCGTTAGCATGAGAAGCTTTGTGTTGAAACTAATTAGCAATATTCATGCTAATTTTAATTAAACTGTTAATTGTGGTTAATGAAGAGCGAGAAGGGACCAATAACGAGTTCCAATTTGGTTTATGAAAAGTCAACTTCTTACACACACACACACACAAGAAAAATAGCATTTATTAATCAAATTAAATTTTAGGTTAGGTTGTCATTCTTTGAGGTATCCATGATGAGATCACATCTCCTTCGGCAGTTTGGCAATACGAGGAAAAGTTCAAAGATGGGCCAAAGCAATTTAGGATCTTGAGTGTAGCTAATGCTGGGTGACCCATTGTTGAAATGGAAATCACAAAATAAAAATAAAAATGATGAAGCATGATTTCTAAGCACAGAGGATTATTGAACCACGGAATGGAGTGGATGCTAGGCAGTAGGGCACTTTTTCAAAATCAAATTCATGATAAAAATTCCCGTCCATTCTGGAAGCCACTATACCAGCAATTTCCAGTGGATTACGAGCTCTGTGACTGAGGATTGAGGGATCAAATCAAGCAACATGCACCCTTTGTCTTTAATTATAAATTGCACCATCGATTTTGATTAGCATGCATGATGCACAGCAATTTCGGTCCAATCTATATTGATAGCTTAAAACTACTGCACTAGCATTAAGATCCCACTAATGTGCTAAAATCTACAAAAGAGAGACAACTTTTGTTTTCTTGGAAATATTTCCACTTGTGTTCTTGTCGATACCATAATGGAAATTTATGTGCATTTGGACAAATCAACTAATTATACACTATGTGCTAGCAAACAATGGCTTGTGATGTGTCAAATCTAATGTAGGATGGTGGAGGCTGGACTCTACGTCCACCAAGAATGTCTTCAGATTCCTTCTCATATGGGATGATGCTAGTGGGGAAAGGTGGAGAGAGCTTTTTCTTCGTTAGGGCATGTCAAATGGACAATTAGCTGGATTTTGGGTCCCCAGATATGGTCATTCCACGATCTGAATGGAATCTCCCCTTCCATTTTACTTGTATCACTCCCATGATCGGAAAGGAATCTCTCAACCTTCTTAGAAACCCTAATCCCCACTAACTTTACTAGGATAGCCGAGATAGTCCCCATTTGCTTCTCTTTGATGTCTTCAACTGATCACTTTGCCATGGACCAAAAGGGAAAGCAAAGCAAGGTTACGAATACGCTAGAGTTTAAATCTTATTGTGTGCTTGAACTTGTGAACTCTAGCTAGCTCCTTGTAAAAGAGAAACATAAACGAAGCACTAGTACTGTACAAGACAATTGAACTTTGACACCATCGATCTGTGCTCATAGTATAATTAATGCATATCGACAACAAAAAATGATGAAGAATTTTCGTGGGTTTGAAGGGAGGTGATTAAAGGAAAAGCCAGAGAAAAGGGAAAGAATAGAAGATCAACAATATCGCACACGCACATTGCTTTTCTGACGTTTCCCTTCTCCTTCTCCTCCTTGTTCTTCCTTCCTTTTTTTTTTTTTCTTTTTGAATTTTTTATAGCAGGAGTACACGCATAGCTTAATCATGCCTTTTTCTCTTTTTAGCCCACACTTTCAATTGTTCTAATCCTTTTTTATACTGTTAATCAAACCCCATCAACAGCCTAAATAGATCACCTTTCTTTCTTAAATCAATTCCCTTGTGGCCTAATCCTTTCTTTAAAGTATTAATCAAATCACATCTTCTTTGTTAGTTGTTGTAGCTAGCTAGTTTCTTAAAGTTGTTCTTCTCTTGTATAAAGTTTAGGAGCCACGAGTGCAATCATCGTGCAAATAAGCACCATGCACCCACTAAGAACATGCTCTCTCTCCCCTTTTACTTTTCAAAACTAACGTAGACGATTGAACAAACTAATTTCCAAAAAAAATGAAAGAAATTCGCGACGCCTAAAGCTGACGGATATTAATTAATCTGTATTTTTTTTTTATTCGATAACATCTTTAAAGGATACTGTTCGCTGTGAACTCCCTTTTGACGGCAAGCCGAGAACTTTGAATTATACGTACACGCAATCACATGGGACACTGAATTACAATGTATAATTTGTCTAAACAAATTATTAAAGGGCCTTAGATATTTCTCTTCAGTTTAACTGTGGAAAACGTCAAGAATACCTGCGCTCCTCACCTTTTAATTATAAGCAAACATCTTGCCGAGATTATAAAGGAAATCCAACAAAATAACCTTTTTTTCCCCCCAACAATTATTCAATATATAGTTTAAGAATGGGTGGGTATAATTTAGAAAACATAGATGAAACGGGGGTTGTGCTCTCAAGATTTTTCAAAAAAAAAAAATAATTTTAATTAATATACAAGTTGATCCGAAAATACTCTCTATTATTGAATAAAGAAATCATTAGACAATATCTCAACAGTGCTTATAATGGTATTACAAATATTAATCTATAGGCATTCT
>Ga0325400_1003655_pt1 | contig 13980 bp, 13 predicted proteins | sample PopdelMetagenome_2_FD_205662 | JGI IMG/M metagenome (GOLD analysis project Ga0325400, IMG submission 205662) | Populus deltoides microbial communities from Bellville, Georgia, United States - Xylem-PdKOR-R1 | ecosystem: Host-associated > Plants > Phyllosphere > Stem > Wood/Secondary xylem... | reverse complement strand
TGATTAAGGGATGAATCATCCTTAATTATCGAGTAAACCCATGGCTGTAACATCAAGGCTGTTATGCATCATCATGTTAATGATTATACAACTTTAAATTTATATATTTAAACTTTTGTTTTTCCACGACCACTTCATGATGAGATGGAATCCAATCATTCAACCTTTTTGATATTGAGAATAAACTTTTATTTATTAAACAATTAAAATATATATATATATATATATAAAAGAAAAAGACTAGAGATTTATTGATATTGCATGATAACTATAATTTAAAGGAATATATTTAATATAAATACAAAAAGATTATATATAGACTAAATTAAAAAGAAAATAAAAATATTATTCTATTCTTAATAAATAAAACAAAATAATTAACTTATATTTCTTAATACTATGTAAATAAAAAAAATAACTTAATTCAATCCCCTGAAAATTCACCTCCATATATAGACTTTGAAATTGGCAAAGCAGATGGAAAATGGTTGAATAATTATAAAATCGTATGATCTACTGAATTTAACATTATTTTTTAACAATATTCTTTTATTATTTATTTAATTTTAATTAAGTGCTCAACAATATTCAAATAATACACACACGTTAACCATACAACAATATAACATACAAATGTAGCTTCAAATGTTGGATCAAATACTGTATGTATAGTTTTTGAGTCTTCCAAGAAAGATTAGTACAAAAACCAAAGAAAAACCACATACACTACACGCTGACTTTTCTTCAGGATCTTTCCTATGTGTGAGAAACTGTATGATCAGATGTGATAAAATACACCAAGTGATCTTCCCCTTACACAGGTAGGGATAGAAGTACAAGGTGGTCAAGATACTCCTTCCATTTTTTAAATGCCTCGTTATGTTCTTGATATTAACCCACTTCACTCTGTTTTCTCAACGCTTTGAAGATCGGGAAATATTTATCAATCAAACTACCCATTAACCTATTTAAAGTTGCAACTTTATAAATCAACCCCTGCACTTATATGACCATTCAGGGAGGATTCATCTCTATAATAACTCAATTTTTTCTCTGGGTTTGCTTTGGTCTCTCTACAAGTTATCATAAAAACCAGATTTTTTTCCTTGCTTTACACTAAATGCACACTTCTTCAAATTAACCTTTATGCCATACTTGTTCAAAGTAGCGAAAACATTAATTCTCAGGGTTTCTAGGATGGTCTATGGAAGATACAATCTTTTTTTTATATATATATATATAAAAGGTATCTTGGGTCAGCTTTTATGCACCGAACTAGATCCCTACACCTTAGCAAGACTTGTAAAACAGGATTTATGCCATGATTAGTATTAGTCATAGTTATTAAACTTGGCCCAGGGGTTGACCCGGCCCCCTTTGGTCCCGGGTTTCATGGGTCAACCCGGATTAACCCAAAAAATTAAAAAAATTAAAGTTTTAATATTTCATATGAAAAAATCCATGTAAATAAAGATTATACATATTATGAAGTTTAAAAGAATATTTTAAAAAGTTTTTTATCCTACATTAAAAAAATATTATGTTAAGCTTTTAAGTTAAAGTATTTAAACTAAAAACGTTTTTTATCCCACATTGAAAAAACATAACTTTTTTCTTGGAAACATTGAGTATATATACTAATGAGTTTCAAATCCCACATTGAAAAAACATAACTTTTTTCATGGGAACATAGAGTATATATATGAAAGGGTTTCAAATCCTATATTGAAAAAATATTATGTTATCCTTTTAAGTTGAAGTATTTAAATCAAAAGGTTTTTTTATCCCACATTGAAAAAACATGGTTTTTTTCATGAGAACATAGAGTATATATATGAAAAGGCTTCAAATCCCACATTGAAAAGATACTATGTTATCTTTTTAAGTTGAAGTATTTAAACCAAAAGGTTTTTTTTATCTCACATTGAAAAAACATGACTTTTCTCTTGGGAACATAGAGTATATATACTAATGGGTTTCAAATCCCACATTTAAAAAAAAACCGGGTCTCGTCCGGGTTCGCCTGGGTTTGGCTGGGCTGTTGCCACAGCCGGTGTTTTATTAAACCCAGATCGGTCCAGCCACCGGGTCGACCGGGTCCCAGGTCGACTCGTCGGGCCGGGCCGGGTTTAATAACAGTGGTATTAGTAAGCAGAAGAAGTCAACTAAAAATTATATAAGGAGCATAACTCTTGACCCCATCCATTTTACCAACTTATACCTTGTGGTTCGTGAACATCAATATTAGTGAGCAGAAGAAGTCAAACTAAAGACTATATAAGGAGCATAACTCTTGACCTTCATCCATTTTACCAACTCACCCATCCATTTATTATTTAGAAAATACAATCTTTAAAATGCATGCTTCAATTTTATATCTCAATAAATTCTCAAAGACCTGGCTACTTGTTAGAGAATAATATAAATCATATCATGAGACCTCACCTAATAGCTTAAGCTATTGGGTTGAGATGGTTCTTTGACATAATATTAGAGCCTTGATAACCAAGCGGTCATGAGTTCGAATCTCATCAACCCCATTTATTTGATAAAAAAAATTAAGCACAAGGTAACGTGGGCCTCTGCAAGTTTCAAGCCCAAAGGGTTTTCACTTGAGGAGGTGTGTTAGAGAATAATATAAATCATATCCTGGGACCTCACCTAATAGCTTAAGCTATTGGGTTGAGATGGTTCTTTAACATAAAACAATTCAGAAAAATGCTAGAAACTCTCGTGTCTTGTTCAGCGAGAGATCACGTATATTTATATTGGTTACAGTACAATTAAGGAGAATGAATTATAGTTGTGTAGTCTATCAATTACAGCTATGTGGTCTATGGAATGTACATGGAAGGCAAATAATTAACTCCTGTAATCAAGGTGTAATTTCATCTGTTGATTTGTTGTGGTCTGTAATTGCATATTCTGATATGTCGTGATTTGCAGATTGTATTTCCATAATATGCCCCTTCAAGATTAACGGGGATGAAATCACGTTGAGCTTGTCTCTTAGGAAGGCAAATCGGGCGGACATAATTGGTTTAGTGAGCTCGTCAGCAAGCTGGTCGTTACTTGAGATGAAGCGCGCGTCAAGAGTTTTCTGTTGAACTTTTTCCCTGACAAAATGATAGTCGATCTCCACGTGCTTAGTGCGTGCATGGAAAACTAGATTTGCCATGAGATTTGTGGCACCAATGTTGTCACACCATAGTATTGGACACTGGACTAAAGTAATACCAATTTCACGCAGCAAGGATTGCACCCAAAGAGATTCAGCAGTGGCATGTGCAATTGCGCGGTACTCGGCTTCAGTGCTGGAACGTGCCATAGTTTGTTGCTTCTTAAAGCTCCATGAGATTAAGTTGTCACCAAGATATAGGCAAAACCCTAAGGTGGATTTTTGATCATATGGACAGCCCGCCCAGTCAGCATCGGAGTAGATAGAAAGTTGTGTGGAGGTGCTTGGCTTAATAAGTAATCCAAAATGAATTGAAAACTTGAGATAACGTAGGATTCTTTTCATAGCTGTCCAATGTTCATCAATAGGTTGGTGCATGAATTGGCAAACTTTGTTAACTGCTAAGGAAATATCTGGTCGAGTCAGGGATAAATATTGTAACGCTCCCACTACACTGCGGTAATTGGAAGGATTTGAATAAGGTGCACCCGAGACCAAGGATAGTTTCTGAAAAGAGGACATTGGTGAAGAGATCGGTTTGGCATCCACCATATTTGTACATTGGAGAAGGTTGAAGATGTACTGGCTTTGCGAGAGAAGAAGACCTTCAGCCAGCTAATGTGCTTCCATGCCCATAAAATATTTAAGGTGTCCAAGGTCTTTGACAGCAAATTCATGACTGAGATTGGTGATCAGTTGGGAGATAGCCAGTGGATTTGATCCAGTGATCAGGATATCATCGACATAAACAAGGAGGAATAATGAAGCTGACCCGTGTCTGCAAATGAAAAGAGAAGTGTCGGAGCAGGAGTTCACAAAACCAAGAGAGAGTAAGTGCTCTTATAGGCGATGGTATCAGGCTAGTGGAGCCTGTTTTAAGCCATAAAGGGCCTTATGTAGTCGGCAAATATGATTGGGAAATCGAGGATGCACATAGCCAAGAGGTTGGTACATGTAAACCTCTTCAGATAAGTTGTCATGAAGGAAGGCATTTTGTATATCAATCTGATGTATCGGCCACTGATTGGAGACAGCATAGCTGAGTATGACGCGAATGGTGGTAGGTTTTACCACAGGGCTGAACGTGTCATCGAAATCAATTCATGGTTGTTGATGATAACTCTTGACGACAAGTCTTGCCTTTCTTCGTTCAAGAGAACCATCAGACTTGCGTTTGGATTTGAAAATCCACATGGAGCCGACTACATTGAGACCAGGTGTGGCAGGGATTAAGGACCATGTGCCATTCCTTATGAGTGCAGTGAATTCTTCATCCATCGCTACACGTCATTCACAATGTTTTGAAGCTTCTGAATAGCAGGTTGGTGGTTCTGGAATGGTACCTGTTACAAGAAAAGTTTGTGGCAGGGGATACCGGACAGTTCCATCAGGATTCTTCTTTAGTTTCATGATATTGTTTTAAGATCGTGTGACCATCTAATGAGGACGATGCGCAGGGAGTTCTGCAGCAACTAATATATGTTGGGTTTGCTGTGGTGTGGGAGTAGAATCGTTGGGAGGGGTGAAGGAATTTATGTCTGGTGGTGACATGTTTTGGGAAGGAGGAGGGACTGAGGAGGATGAAGAGAATGGCTGAGGATAGGAAGAAGGTGTTGTTGGTGGTAATGAAGCTGGTGTCAGGGTAGTGTTAGGTTGTGGTGACAGGCTGTGACTGATATTGTTTCTTAAAAGAGAGGCAGGGAGAGTTGTATTTGAGTTGGATGGAGGCTAAGGCAGGGATGTATTTGAATTAGCAAAGGGAAAAGACCCTTCATCGAAGACCACATGTCTTGAGACAAATACCTTCCTAGTGGATGTATCAAGACATTTGAATCGACGGTGAGAATTGCTATACCTAAGGAAGACGCAACGTTTAGATCGAAAGTCAAATTGTGGACATGAAAGGGGATGAACCCCACACATCAGAGAAAATTAATTCAAGTGGTTGATTAGAAACTGATTGAGAGCTAGAAAAAGAAAGGCGATGACTCTTTCCTTGTTGACAAGCTGAACAGATACCCGGAATTTTATTAGATGAAATAGGTAAAGAAAATTTTGAAATGAGATGATGGACAATTTGATAGGACGGATGTCCCATTCGGTAGTGCCAGACATCAAAAGGTACTCATTAAGATAGGTAGGCTTATGGACGGTTTATGGATGTCATGGAGGTTGGAAAAATGTAAAGGTCGTCTTTAGGTTTGCTGCGCAGAAGAACTCTCCCTGTTGCTTCATCCTTCACCAAAAAAAAAGAAGAGTGAAATTCAATATAAATGTTATTATCTCTTGTGAATTGGCTAACAGAAGTTAAATTCTTTTGAATCTGCGGCACATATAACAACTTATTTAAAATAAAAGAAGTTATTGGTGTGGAGAGAGTTGTAGAGCCAATGTGTTTTATAGGCAAACCTGCCCCGTCTCCAACATGAATTTGGTCGTTGCCAAGATAAGTGTCTGACTGGAGAGACAAGTTGTTGGTAAGGTGATTTATGGAACCAGTATCCAGATACTAGTTGGTATCATGAGGTGGTAAGGAAGCTGTCATATAAGCTACCATGTGAGGAGAAGTGCCTTGGTAGGCATGATCAAATCTGTAATGACATTGGATGGCAGTGTGACCAAGTTTGCCACAGACCTAGCACTGTGGTCTCGGATTGGAGGAGTAGTTTAGAGGTGGACCTCTTTCTTTATAGCCACGTCCCCTTTCTTTGTTGTTGGAGCCATAGGAAAGGTGCTGAGGGAGACGTTGGTGTTATGTATATCTTTCAACACGTGATCTGTGGTCATTTCTTGTGGCCATGTTCACCAAGTTAATAGAGTTATCAAATGAGATTTGTTGTTGTTCCAAACGTAGTTCAAATGCAAGAAGATGATTAAACATATCTTCTGAGGTCATTTTGTCAATTTGAGTGGAAATTGAGGTGACAATAGTATCATAAGAAGTATCAAGACCACCAAGAAGATAAATTGTAAATTCATGGTTTTGAAGGGGTTGTCTGTTGGCTGCCAAGTTGTCTGAGAATGACCTTATTTTTTGAAAATAATCAGAGATTGACAGGTTACCTTTCTTGGTGGAGGCCAGGAATTGTCTAGTTTGTATGGCGCGAGCGAAGGAGTGAAAGGAAAACATTCTCTCAAGAGCAACCCAGACTTCTCTGGATGTTGAAAGGCTAACCATTTGTGCCAGAATATTCTCAGACAAAGAGGAAACCAGTGCACTTAGCACAACCTGATCTTGATCATACCAGGTAGAATAGTAGGGATTTGATATTTCAGCAGGAACGGTTTGGGAGGTTGCTGTTTCAAGATTAAAAATGGTAGGGCTAGGACTGGAGATGGTTCCATCAACAAAACCAAAAAGACGCTGACCACGTAGGTAGGGGACGATTTGAGTTTTCCACAACAGATAATTATCCTAGGTAAATTTGATTATGACGAGGCTATGGATGTTGATGGGAGTGACGGAGTTGGAAGAAGAAGAAGCCATAATAGGGGATCGAAAAACAGAGGTTATGTTATGCTTTGATACCATAAAACAATTCAGAAAAATGCTAGAAACTCTCGTGTCTTGTTCAGCGAGAGATCACGTGTATTTATATTAGTTACAATACAATTAAGAAGAATGAATTACAGTTGTGTAGTCTATCGATTACAGCTGTGTGGTCTATGGAATGTACATGGAAGGCAAATAATTAACTCCTATAATCAAGGTGTAATTTCATCTGTTGATTTGTCGTGGTCTGTAATTGCATGTTTTGATGTGCCGTGATCTGCAGATTGTATTTCCATAATACTATTAACCTTTGATGTGTTGTTCCTTTGTTCTTCAGACCGAACAACACTACCTTGTAACAATACATTCCCCAATCAATCATAAATGAATTTTGTTCTTACTTGCCTCTTCCATTCTTATTTGATTATAATCCAAAAATATACTTGAAACCTTGTTGTGGAATCCACCATATGGTCCATCCTTAGGAGTGGATAACAATCTTTAATTTGAACATGTTTGGGTAGGAAAAGTTCGTACACATTCATCATCTCTCTTCTTTTTGAACTGAAAGCATATTTGTTAATCAATCTGCATATTGAACTTCCCTAATAAAGCCCGCTTCCAGTAATCTAGCCACTATTAAATTGAATAATTATAATTATGACATGAACTTTAACTACACAATAAAGGGTTTACAATCCTCTTTTATTATATTACATGTGAAATCAGAGTCGTTAGGATTTGGATCTTGATTCAAGAAAGGAAGCTGCATACAGGTACACAACTATTACGTTAAACTTTTGCAGAAAAATTCTTTATTTTAATTTAAAAAAAGGGCCAAGTTTACTTGAGAATGAAATTGATAATAGGAATTCATGTTTGCTTGCACATCTTATTGAACTTGGTTTCATAATTTATTTATGGTACAAATGTGCAGGTAAGCGTGGTTTCACAACTACAAGTAGTGGCTTAGCAAGAGTCATGCTATCTTTTATGATGTACTCTCTCGATGGCAAACTCCAGCTAAAACCATGAAGAAGCCTAGATAAAACAATCATTTCAATTAGCTTAAACTGTTAGATAAGGTCTCAAGATATGATTTATATTATTTTCTAACACATCTTCTCAAGCGAAAGTTTTTTGAACTTGAAACTTGCAAAGACTCATACTACCTTTTGCTTAATTTTAATCACATAAATAGTAATAGTGAGATTCAAACTCGTGACCGCTTGATCATTAAGTCACTGATACCATAATAAAGAATTATCTCAACTCAATAGCCTAAACTATTAGATAAAATTTCAAGATATAATTTACATTATTCTCCAATAGAAAATAACATGTTCGTAATCAAACTCCCAGGTGCCACAGCCATGCACCCACACTTTCCTGTGCTGAAATGAAATGAATCTCAATCCATTCTCAGCCAACATAACATGTCCTGTTCTGGTGAGATGACACTCTGGTTTGAATCTTAGTGGCTCGTCCCAAACTTTAAAGTTCCTAATCTGCTAAGAATAGCATAACTACCTTGCGGGATGAAATGGTTGGAGACTACTGTATCAGACATGGACACATGAGGAATGTTCAATGGTGCAAAAGGGTTGAGCCGAAAGGCTTCTCTAGCACAGGCCTCGATGTAATTGAGTTGTGCAAAATCTGATTCTTGAACCAGTTGTTGCTTTCTAACCACTCTATCCAATTCTTCAACAAACATTTTGAGTATCTCAGGGCTGTTTAGCATCTCTACAAATGCCCATTCGCAAGCATTTGATGGATTGTTTATAGTTGCTAAGATTATAACCTAGGAATATTATAATGTATAGTTCAAAATCATTACTAAAATATGAATCTAGTAATATGTAATTATTTAAAATTTATAGAAAAATTGTGTTTGTATTTGTAAAATAATTATCTCAAAAACTCAAAATTAATTAAATTCAAACTCTTAGATGAAAACTTAAAAGTGATTTTATAGCATCAATTCAGAAAGTAGAAAATATTTAGATAAACAGTTAAATTTAATCCTTGAACATTATTTTTTTATTTGAGTATCTTGAATTATTTTTTCTAAAATTAGTTTCGACTGCATATAATAGTTTAAAAGCACTAAGCACACGTTGTCTCTTGAATTACTTTCCTAGCCTGTAGGTCCCAACGACAGACACAATAATTTCCCTTATCTAATGTTCTTTATATGCCTCATATTTAATATTGGGCATACTACATTATATACATCAAAACACACTTTTACACTATCTAAAATTCTTTATATACCTCATATTCAAAAGCCATTACTTTTTGTTGAGAAATTTTATCATGATAATAATATCTATTTTAAATTTCACGCATTTGTTTTTTTATATTAAAGATATCAACACCAAGGTAGTGTTCCTTTCCGGTCAAAGTAAAGATGGTCTCTATGTTTTGCTCGAGTCTTCTGCCATGTCAATTCCTCATACTTATAGGTCTCTTTGTGTATCTGCTTCTATTTATATCTGACATCATCAATTATGTCATCCTATTTCCCGTGTTTTTATTTTCTTAGTATCAAATAATAAACTTACTTATAACTCTCGATGTTCAAACTCGCAATGTTAAGCATGTTCGCTATGAAAGTCGTCGTGTTATTGGGACTTATGGGTCACAAAACTTCTCCTCCACTTGATTTAATTTTTAGTGATGTCTAGGGTCCTGCTCCTATTTTTTTTTCTGATAGTTTTTATTATTTTTTTATTTTTGTTAATGCGCATATAATATATATATGATATTATCTTCTTGTTGCGAAATCTGATGTATTTTTTGTTTTTCATTATTTTCAAGCTTTTGTTGAGCATCAATTTTTATGAAAAAATTAAATATGTTCAGACTGATTGGGATAGTGAATACCATAAGTTAAATACTTTATTTCAGACTATCAGTATTCATCATCGTTTAATTTATCCTTCTACTTATGAATAAAATGAAATTATTGAACGTCTTCATCGACATATTGTCAAAACTGGTCTTACTCTTCTTGGACAGTATAAAGCATCATTATAGTTTTGGAATTATATGTTTGAATCCTCAGTATATCTTATGATTTGTATGCCTACTATTTTCCTCCACAATAAGTCACCATTTGAGTGTATTTTTCATCATACTTCTAATTATGATTTTGTACGTACATTTGAGTGTCTTTTCTATTCATTTTTGCGTTCATATCATACTTATAAGTTAGATTTTTGTTTCTCTCCTTATGTGTTTTTAGGCTATAGCTCCTATCATCTTAGTTATTATTGTCTTGACATCACATCTCAATATATTTATATCTTTCATCATGTCTGTTTTTATGAACAAGTGTTTCCTTTTGACAAATCTAGATAAATGACAAAGCCCCCATAACATCTCTCCACATCATATTGCTACTACCCACTTGCCTAACTTGCTTAATCCTCTAATTTTTCACTCACTTAATATTGTCTAACATTCTTGCCACCTTAAAACAGCCCATCAGTCTTGCTTTTATGCCATTGTTAGCTTGTTTATCTAATTATCATTCTCGAAGTATAGGTTCCTTTCTTTTAGAGTTGTAATTTTCCAGGTTTGACGCTACTGGTTTTTTTGGTTCTGCTACTGGTTCACCTGGGTCTGCTGCTGTCAAACCAATGTCTCATTCTGAATCTCCTATTTGGTTGAGTTTGGATATTGACCTCTCCTCTTATCCTCCGCAGTAGCATACAATTTCAAACTTACCTACCGCCTGTTCTGTGGTTCGTTAGCATCATATGGTTCTTTGTCCATGGTTGCCAAAGACAGCAAATCTGACGGGTTCTTTCGCTTCATCTGCCAGCTCTATTTCTTGAGTACTCTCTCCTCCTGCCTATAAACTAATTACATTTTCTAATGCTGACATGTATGAGGCTTGGCACAATGCTATGAATAATGAAATTTAGGCATTACGTTCCAACAACACTTGGTCTTTAGTTCTTTTTATCATTCGATGAATGTTATTGGTAGTTATTGGGTGTACAAGATAAAGTGTCATGCAAATGGTAGTATTGAGCGTTATAAGGCTCATTTGGTTGCTAGAGATTTTACTCAACAAGAAGGTATTGATTATTCTGAGACTATTAGTCATATCATTAAGTAAACCATTGTTCAGTTGGTTTTCATAATTGCGGTTTCACATGGTTGGAAGATTAATCAAATTAATATATATAATGTCTTTTCAATGGGACACTTGACAAAGAGATCTACATGCAGCAGCCTTTAGGTTATGTTAATTCTACTCTTTCCTCTCATATGTGTTGGTTGCACAAGTCTTTATATGGTTTAAAACAAGCTCCTCGGGCATGGTACACTCACTTGAGTGATTATCTTTTCTTTATTGAATTTCATGCTTCTAAGGTTGACATATCATTATTCATCTTGTCTAAGGGTGATTATATATTTTATCTTATGGTTTATGTTGATGATATTTTACTTACTAGAAGCAATTCAGTCTTGCTTCACCAATTAATACAGTTGTTAAGCTTAGAGTTTAAGTCTCAGGGTTTAGGAGTTGTTTATTATTTTTTAGGGAATGAGGTTCATCCTACTAGTATGGGTATTATGCTATGATAAAATAAGTATATTCTTGACATACTCTATAGAGTAGATATGTCTTCTTATAAACTTGTTGATACTCCTATTTTTACCTCAAAGATTGTTGTGGTGTCTGATTGCTTGTTTTCTGATCCTACATGGTTTTGTCAAATTATTGGTGCTCTTTAATATCTCACTTTTACGATATCAGACATTTGTTTTGTTGTTAACAAGGTATGTTAGCTTATGCATGCTCCTACATATGCATATTGGGTTGTCATTAAACGTATTATATGTTATCTTAAGAGTATGGCTTTCTTTAGCTTACATACTACCCATAACTCCTCATTTTATTTTACATGGTTTTAAATGTGCTAATTGTGTTAGTAGTGTTGATGCTCTTTCAGTCTATTCCTTTTAGGTAAAATATTTCTCGTCCATTTAATAATTTTGTCGTGATCAGCTTCACTCAGGCCATGATCTGATTTAATGGTGAACATTAATGCAACGATCGATAAATTACTGTGATTTGTACACTCATCCATAAAGGTTCGTTGGAGTTTTTTAAAAGATCAAAAGACATGGTCGCATTTGCATTTGGTTCTTCATTTGCAATTGAACATTCACCTGCATAACCATGATTCATTCTCATCGCATCCATAATCATACTCTTATAAGGATTACTTTTATTATCTACGACCTTATACACGTTGCTAGAACTACATGTTGACTCAACCATCCTTTCTACCAAACATTATGTCATAATATTGACACATCATATTTTTATTTTTGTCATTCCTTAATTTCCAACTGTAATTCTCTTGTTATTCAGAAAACAAAATCTTTATTTGTGAATACCGAAAGAAATAGCGACATCATTTCTCGTTGGTAAATGTCACTGTAATTTACCGACAATATTTTTTTTGTTAATATTTTCATTTGTAATTGATAATTTTCTGGTAATGAATTATGACAAAAAAAAAAAGACTTAAAAATCAGTGAATGAAATTGCAAAGAAAACATTTATAGAATCTAATTAGAACAATGAGTTTAACATGGGTTGAAAAAAAAAACATTGGTTAAACATATTTTATTTTATTCTCCTCCAAGAAATATAATCCTAAATTCCAAGTGGCCTTTTCAAAAAATGATAATTAAATGTGAACATAAGAAATAAATCTTAAAATTAATTACACCTATAAAAATTATATACAACCCAAATATGAAAAACAAAAGTTTGTGAAAATATTGAAACACATTTTGAGTGTACAAAAAACATTTAAATGCAATAGTAATTAACCATACGATACTACTCATCATGTCAGTCGTCTATTACATTTATGTCATGTTTGTTTTATATTCTAAATTTTTTTATATTTATTTGTCATTATAAAAATTAGTTAATGAAATATATTTTTTAGTCGAAAAATAATTTTGGTTTGGTTTCTAGAAAAATAATTTCATTTTATTTTAGACAGAAAATACTTTTCAGAAATTGCGAAAAAATAAAAACAAATCTTGTCATTTATTGATTATATCAAATTTAGTCCTTAAGCTTTTAATTGCTGAATTTTTTATTTTGAATTTTTTTTTCAATTTCATCCTATAAAATATGATTTTATTTTATTTTTATATAAAATTTGGTCCTCATTATTTTTATTACTATATTTTTTTTAAATTGTTTTTCAATTTTATCAACTTTAGTCCTCGTTTTTTTATTGTTATTTGTTTTTATCTTAATTGAATTTTTTTATCTATCAGATATGGTCTTTATTCTTTTGATTTTTATTTATTTTATTTGAAATAATTTATGAAACTGAGTTTTGTTTTTAATTTCATCATCTTTAAACTATTTTATCTGTCAGATTTGGTCTATATACTTTTAATTGCTATTTATTTTATTTAAAATAATTTATGAGATGTGATTTTTTTAATTTCATCATCCTTTAATTTTTTTTTTTATATATGTCATATTTGATCCATGTTCTTTTAATACATTTTAAAAAAATATTAATAAATTATTTTACAGCTTATTTTTTATGATATAGTCAAGCATTAAAAAGTATTTTTCAATTTATTTTTTATACATTATCAAAATATAAAAAAAATAATTTCTTTTTCAAAAAATCACTTTTCATTGAAAATCAATTTTTTTTAAAAAAAAAACAAATATTTCTCAACAAACAAACAGCTATTTAGTTTTTAGTCCTTGTAGTTGTGTAATGAGGAATTGTTTCGATTAACCAGTGATACGCTTTCATAAAGCAAAAGAAGAGAGTGCTTGGTCAATGAAAACGAGAGCAAAAGTGAGGATAGTATTGGCCAAGTCAGCCTCTAACATTTATGCTCAAGAATGTGTGTTGTTAGGTTCTAAATTAAAAAAGGGATTATTTCAAAAAAAAATACAAAACTTAGTAATATTTAAATGATGTGGGTGTGTTATTAGGTTCTAAATTAAAAAGGGATTATTTCAAAAAAAAATTATAAAACTTTGTAATATTTAAATGATAGTAGTGACATTAGTCAAATTATAAAATTTCTTGATATGAAAGAGAATAAGACAAGAAAACACAAAAAAATATTAGAAATCATTGTTTTATTTGTTATAAAATATAGAAATATTTTTAAGAATCTGATTAGAAAAGTAAGGAATAAAGAATTTAACAACGATTAATTGTAATTTTTATGTCATATGGACGTTTAAGATGATCAATGATTAAATGCTAAATAATCTTGGAAAAAA
>Ga0325400_1003654_pt1 | contig 13983 bp, 8 predicted proteins | sample PopdelMetagenome_2_FD_205662 | JGI IMG/M metagenome (GOLD analysis project Ga0325400, IMG submission 205662) | Populus deltoides microbial communities from Bellville, Georgia, United States - Xylem-PdKOR-R1 | ecosystem: Host-associated > Plants > Phyllosphere > Stem > Wood/Secondary xylem... | reverse complement strand
AACTAATTTTCAAGAAATAGTAGAAAGTTATCAAAACATTCCCCGTTTGTTTGTAGAAAAGTAGTTTTCTTTTGGAAAGTGGTTTTTTTGAAAAGTGAATTCCAGGAAAGTAAATTATTTTTTCATAATTGGTAATGTCATGGAAAATAAGTTGTAAAACACTTTCCAGTGTTTGGTTATGCATGTTATGAAAAATGAGCTGGAAAATAGCCTATTAATATTTTTTTTCTAGTTTATTAAAATAACAAGAAACAAATCTTACAAATTAAAAAGTTGAATGAGAATGAAATTGAAAAAAAAATCTAATTTCATAAATTATCTCAAATAAAATAAATAATAATCAAAATAATAGAGATCAAATCTAATATATAAAAAAATTGAAAGATGATGAAATTAAAATAATAATAATTACAATTTCATAAATTATTTTAAATAAAATAAGTAACAATCAAAAGAATGAGGACCAAATTTGATAGATAAAAAATTTCAATTAAAAAAATGATAAGAGAAAAGTAAATAACAATCATAAAAATAAGGACCAAAGTTAATATAAAAATCAAATTTTAAGGGATGAAATTGAAAAAAAAAAATCAAACAAAATATATAGCAATCAAAAGTTTGAGGACCAAATTTGACATAATCAGCAAATAATGTGATATTTCAAAAAAAATTTTCACAACTTCTGGAAAGTGTTTTCTACCCAAAATAAAAGGAAAATACTTTCCTGAAAATCAAGCCAAATTTTTCTTTGACAGAAAAGTATTTTCATTGGCTGTAAAGTGTTTTCTGTTGACCAACTTTTCTAATGACAAACAACCATAGGAAAGTTTGGAAAGTGGTTTTCCGAAAACCACTTTCCGGAAAACAAATGCACCAATGGAAAACTATAATGAAGTTTCAAACTAATGTGTGCTCTTAAAAATTAAACTTGTTAAGAATCATTTAATATTTTAATCATTTCTATTTTCTTTTATTTTAAATAGAATATATAACAATACTTAAAATTCACCATATAAAAGAACAAACATTTGATAGATTAAATTAACATCATTAATTTCTATTTCAATATAAGATTTTTATTTATATTATTAACTCGTAAATAGAGTCTAATAAATATATTTAAATAATATCTAATGGACTTCCTAAAGACACTTTTCAACTTTTTCCAAAAGAAAACATCTAGGGATCAATATTGAATAAATTAAACATAATTATAAACATATATTTCCTTGGAAAACTAAAAATAATATTACAAGTAAGTGAATTTTAAAAATAAGAATTAATTTCCAAAAATTATGTAGAACAAAATTATTGAAGAGCTAAATAACGAAAAATACATTAAAAAATGGAGGGTTCATATTGAATAAATTGAAAGTTAAGAAATTGGTACGAAGAAAACCTAAAAGCTAAAAGGACCACATTTTAAATAAAATTAAAAATTAATTCAATTTATCTTACATGTTTTAGACTTTTAATACTTAAAAAATCATATAACGTTTGAGTTTATATTTAATTAAAAACAATTTTCAATACTATATAAACTTAAGTCAATTTATTTGTTAGATTTTTGAATAACTAACATAACCTAAAAAATATGTTTAGTAAAAATAAAAGAATAATATCCTAAATAAGTTTTTAATTTTTTTTTATAGAAAATCAGACTACTTAATTTTAATATTATAAAAAGATATTTTGGTTTAATAACAAATAATAAAAAGGAAAATAATTAAAAACATTACAAGTGGGCATCTATCCTAGGCTCATATGAATGAGATTAGGTGGTGTTTGATAATGTGATAACGGTTTCTTTTCAAAATGCTTTTTGCTCAGAAAAGTATTAAATAATGTTTTTTATTTTTAAAAATTTATTTTTGACATGGACATATCAAAACTATCTAAAAATATTAATTTAAAGCAAAAAAATGATTTCAAATTTTGACGAAAAGGAGGTTGAAACTTACTCTCAAACACTCTTATTCATACATTGACCATTTTATGTAAGATACAAATTCGAGGACCATATTGTGATTTATATTTCACCATAGGTTAGGATTGATTTTTTTTTTTGTAACATAAAAAAATGGTGTCCAAGTGCTGCTAACATGTTTTAAAACAAAAAAAGAGTCTTGTGACTCGAGTTATGGATACTATTGGGTCTAATAAGACGATTTAATTTAATTACATGATAAAAAAGCAACAATGGTAAATATACTAAATCTAAAAAATCAAGAGTGATAATGATGACTTGTAGAAAAAGAATGCTTGCCAAAAGATAAAAAAAAATATGAAGTTAAATTCCAAGATAATCGAATGTTAAAGGACAAAACCAAGAAAAAATATTAAAAAATGACAAAAAAACCTCGAGTCAATCTGAGCTAGCATGACAAACTCGGGACCCGGGTTAAGTAAAAAAAAGAAATTAAAAAGGCTTAATCTTTAATAAACTGAATGTTGAAGGCTGAAATTGAAAAAGAAAATCAGTGTAAAAGAAATATAAAAAAAGAATGATGTCAACCTAGGTTAACATTTCATATTCGTTATCTAGATCATGAGATTAGGATAACCACATGAAAAAAATAATTATAAGGCCTAATTTGAAACAATCAAACGTTGAAGGATGAAATTAAAAAAAAAATCAATTTAAAAAATGATAAAAAAAGAATGAGGACCAAATTTGACATAAAAACAAAATGGAATAAAATGATGTAAAAGACTCAAGTCAATTCTAATTAGCATCGCACATCCATGACCCAAGTCGTGAGGACGAGCTATCCTCATAGAAGTAAAATTAAAAAAGATATATAAGCTCCATCTTTAATAAACCTAGTGTTGAAGGATCAAATTGAAAAACAAATGGTGTAAAACAAAGATGAAAGAAAAGACCAATGTCAATTCGGGTTAACATTTCGTACTCATGACTCGAGTCATGAGACTGGGATCCCCGTATTGAAAAAAAAAAACTCAATTCTCAACCAATCCAATATTGAAAGATGAAATTAATTATTATTTTTTTTGAAAAAAGGATCTAAAGAAAAAAAAGCAAAATGAGGACCAAACTGATAATAAAAAAAAGCAAAATGAGGACCAAAGTGATAATAAAAAAATACCTCGAGCCAATCCATGCTTCACTTCATACTCGCTCAACATATCTTTGAAGTTATTGACATTGGTGTGAAATGAAATTCTTTAAATTTTATTAATCCATCAACTTCAAACTTAAATCTTTTACATCTAAAACAATATATTAGATTAACTTTCTTTGAATACTCTTGAAGTAGGGTGATACAAGTATTAAATAAAGTGAAATAATAAGAATTATTGAAGATACATTTTGGGTAAAAATCCTATAATAGGGCCGACCAAGAGAGGAATTACTTGGAGTTGTTTGATTTGAATAAATATGTAGGAAGTGTGTTGTATGGATGTGTCATGTTATGCTAGTAATGATTGAAAGGAATAAACCTCTTATATTGTAAGCATGCTTAAGAAAAATGATGTACATATTACAGGGAAAAAAATGTCGAAAATTGTATATATAGGTAATAATTAGAGTTTATTTTGTGTTTGACATGAAAAGAAAAAAGTGAAGTAAATAATTATGAATGTTTGCTAAAATTCATAAAAATGTTAAATTGGACTAATTATTGATTTGTTGATAATTGTTGGGTTGTGAGGTTATTTCTGTGATAGAGTAAAGGTAAGTTGATGAAGAAAATTGAGGGTTTTAAAGGCCTTAATGTTTTGGCCAAATAGGGAGAATCTAAGAGGGGGTACTTGAAGCGTGATTATATACATACATGTTGATAATTGATGCCAATAAATATAGTTATAATGATTTTTGATGAAATTAATGTTTAAAAGTTACTTTGATTTGAAAGTGCTTAAATGTATGCCTATGATTAATATGTGATAAGTTATACCATATAGTGTGAGTATGAAAGCATAGTAAATCAGAGATAATGTTTAGGCTAAATGAAGATTAAGGAAAGGTCCTTCAAGTGTGTATTTTTGTATGCATGTTTATATTAAATACTTCTTAATGAAGTATGGTAATTTGAAATGAGATTTATATACTTAAAAGTCTATAATGTGAATGGAGAAAACTTTAAAATATTGTGAAGATGGGAAATTATGTAATCTAGTTAGAAAAATATTGAAATGAATGTCAATAGACTAATGCCAGGGTTTCGGCTAAACGAGGAAAAAGAAAAGAACCTTTTGCGAGTATATCAATTTGTGTACACATATGTAATTGGGGAAAATATGGACATATATTTATATGTCTTGTGATGTAAAAAGTTGTTGATGGAATGATGTAAAAATTTAAAATAATAATAGTGGTGTATTACTTAAGTAAGTGTATATTGGTATGCATTAACATGTTTAGAATTTTGGGATTTTGTATGTAAATGTGTGAAAATTTATATCAAAACACTAAAAAAGATGAGGTGAATAATAATTATTGATTTGAGATGTATTAAATATGAAATTGAAATTTTGGAATTTTGTATGGTATGGAGATGTATATAATTGAATTTTCAAATTAGTAGGGGATAAATACTAATGATTATTATTATTAATTGGGTGTTGTAGGAAAAACATACAAAATTAGGATGTGATTCATCAGGAGTAAGATAGCAGGAGTAAAGGTAAGGGAAATGACCTTCTCTTGCATTTTATTTATTTATCTATTCATGGTTTATAAATGTATATTTACAATGGAATGAAAGTAATATTGGATATTATTAATTTAAAGCTTAAGCTTTCAAGGTAGAAGTTGATATGTGGTTGAAATAAATTATATTGGCAAAAACATGTAATATGTTATAAAATGTGATGAATGAAATAGTGGTAAAATGGTTATAATTTATTATTAACTGCAACGATGAAATTCTATGTATGATTTATTAGTAATCACAATGATGATAATGTGTGACATGATAATCGTTTGAGATTTACGTTTAATAACGATGACAGTAACAAATGTATGAAATATAAACGTTGAGAACAATAAAATAACTAACGTGTAAGATATTGACTGGTGAATGGATAATACGTGAGGTGGGTGTTTGACACTTTGATGCTTTGATTCGACAAAATTATTAAAGCAAGTAACTATGATTGTTTGAAATGAAATAGGCTTTAATATCATATAAAAATGAGCGGTGGAACTAGTAACCCGGTGATGGGGCTAGTGCCCGGTCATGGGTGGTGGAACTAGTTACTTGGTGATGGAGTTAGTGCTCGATAATGGACGGTGGAACTAGTTACCTGGTGATGGGGCTAGTGTGTTGTGATGCCACGGTTACACAAATTAATTATTCTAACTTAAACAAACAAGATAGTAAAGAGCAAGTAAATCGTCGATACCAGGAGGAAGATCTAGTTCAAGTCTTTATGCTAGATGATTCAAAGTTGGGTGATTTTGAGGTTATCTAGGTTATACTATGGTAAACAAAATAAAATAATCAAGCTAAATTAAATAAATCTGAAACTTATCAAGAGAGAAACCTTGGTCTCAAGTAAACGTCCACCTACATAAATCAAAACTGATCATTGAAATGATACGTTAATTTATATTCTGAATATTTATCTTTCCTTAACATTAGTCAATTAACCGATCTGCAGTGTAACTAACCCTAACCATTAAACAACCATAGTGTCCGCACTAGTAATTAAATTCAATAACAGCCTTAAAAACTTGATAGATTGATAAATTTAAACAACATAATTGTCTGTAGTCTATGTTTGATTTAATTGAATATTTTCTCTAAGATTAACAACATAGATCCGCCATAATTATTAAACCTAGTAGCTTCACAAGTTTAAATATCACAACTCCGATTTTGATAGCAAACTTAGCAATAGATTGATTTAGAATAATAATTTAGAGTTTGCTCTAACAATTAAATTAAACAATCATACGAAATAAGCATAACAAAACAATTATATTCATCATATAAACTGAAAAGAAAAGATATAATAGATCTTACAGTTTTTGAAATCTGAAGGTTTATGTATTCTTTCAACCAAGAAAAATAACTTAGCCTTGTATGTCCATCGAAAAAATAATGAATGGAACAGATAAGAACATAATTTCGGGTATAGGAGAAAACGATGAAGTTTTCTTCTTCTTTTTGTCTACCTCCTATCTTTCTTTCTCTCTTTCTTTTTATTTGATAGGAAAACCACAATCCACACATTCCTTCAATTTATTTGTATCATTCCAAAAAAAAAACAATAGTCATTTCCATAGTAGACAATCTACATTTAAGTAAGTTGGACTTGTTTCTTCACAAAACCTGTATGCTGGTAGAATTTTAGGTTGTTTTAAAAAAATCACATTTCTCTCATATGAGCTCTTTTTCTACTAAAAGGTTAGTAGGTTTTTGAGTCAAGAATCTTACAAAATTAAGTTTGCATAAAATGGACTTCTCTAACTCAAGATATTCAAATTGGAATAATCAAAGGTCAAAACTAGTAGAATGTGAGACTTGTCTTTGAAGGCTGCGATTTCCATCCCTTTTTATTTTTATTTTTCTTGTCATATATGTGTAGAAAGATATGGATGTTAGCTTTCTAATTCCATTGAAATCACTTCATTTCCACTTCTATAACTCAAGTTCTACATAAAACACCGATCAGAGGTCAAATCTGTCAATATTCGATATGAGTTGGAACGTGGTCTGAATTTTATCTTCAATTTACTCCTTTTTGAATCTCACATCTAAAAGTACCTTCAGAACATAAAATATGAACAAAATTCTAGGTAAATATAAGTAAAACTATCGAATAATATGGTTGCATCAAATATCCATACATTTAGATCTTGCTTGTCCTCGAGAAAAGAGAGATAAAATCAAACTTAAAGAAGTTCAAAAGTAAATAAATAAATAAAATAACTATGACTAATCTCTTAATCTCCCATCAATGTTCAAGAGTACATGTATTATAAACAAAATACAATCAAGAAGGATAAAAATATAAATTTTCATGAATTTATTTACATGTGAACTTCAAAACTTAATTAATCAATGAGATTTAAATAAAATCTATGGCATGCCAAAGTGATAGGTCCTTTCATTGATATATACTCCAACACTCACGTATTTAGGGCTTATGTGTTTAAATCTCTCTAACTCCATCAATGAATATGTTCTACCATAAGCTTGCTCTTCAATCTTATCTCTAACCAAAATATTATAAGAAAAACATGAATTAAAATGTCTTAACTTTTCGGTTGTCATGAGGCGAAGGTTAAGATGAGGTAAAAGAAAGGAAAAAAAAAAGGTTAAAACCAAAGGAAATAGACTATTCTATAAAAATTAAATTTTAAAAAATGATATCTCAACAAAGCACACAAATTCACTATCTTTAAGCACCAATACTTAACTTCTTTTGATTTCAAGCTCCATCAACATAAAACTTTCAGAACACTATGGAACAACTTTTTATTTTTTATTTTTTTTATGATGGTCTACCTTTGGCAACTTTGCTCATTCTTTTCATCAAGTATTACTTTTTTCACATAACTTCCAACCATAATCTCATGAGATATCAACAAGTATATGCTCTACTAATCCTTGGCTAGAAGCAAAGGAAAACATATAAAAAGTTAAAACTTATAACATGAGTAAAGCAAAGAAAAGATAAACAAGCTTAAAATGGCTCATTATGGATAATATGTTTTGGGTTGGCTTCTAGCTCAAGTGGTTAAAATTCCTAGTGCCTTTATCATCTTCATGTACATATATAATGTGAATGTAATCTCAATAAGATATTAAGCAAGTTTTAGAGATATATATCATTGACAAAATGTATAAAAATATAATGTTGAAGGCTCAAAAACTTACATTGGTACAACACTATTAAAGTCAACATGATATATTTTCAAAGTCAATCTCTAAACTAATTAAACTTTAAAACTTATATGCACACTCATTCATTCAATTTATTTTTTTTTTATCTATCTCAACTAATTCTCATACATAATACTCATATTCTCACAAATTAATGAGAATTCATTGGATAAAACTTAAGACTTAAGGTTGAAAAACATAATTTTTTTTTTACATGGGAACAACAAAGAAAACCAAAATTCTCCAAATACCTCCACACTTTAAACACAACATTATCCTCAATGTTGAAATAAAAGAAAAAGAATAGAAAAGAATGACAAACATAGAGTAAAATGCAAAAAAAAAAAAAGATAAGGGAAAAAAAAAGCCAATATGAATTTATTTATATATTGTGTTGGGTTGCCCCCTAGTAAATGCTTTTATTTTATATCATTGGCTTGACACATCTAATGCTTGTGCCTTATAGACTAGTTCAGCTAACTCCAAAGAAGCTGTAAGTTTTGTCATCCAACTTTTATATAAAGTTTTCAATCGATGCACTTTGTTTTTTTTTTTTTATAGATTTGTCATCTCAACTGCATTATAAGGAAAAATATTAGAAATAATAAAGGGTCCAATCCAACAAGAGTGTAACTTTCTAGGAAAAAGTTTCAAACGTAAATGATAAAGAAGGACTTTGTGTCCAACATGAAACTCTTTTCTTGTAATCATTCAGTCATGAAGACTCCTGGTCTTTTCTTTTTAAATCATTGTATTCTCATAGGCATCATTCTGTATCTCTTCCAACTCTTACAATCGCAAATTCCTTGCAATCTTAACTGCATCATAATCAAAGTTGCATTGCTTAATGGCCCCTAAAGCTCAATGTTCAAGTTCTACTGGTAGATGACATGCTTTACCATAAATCATCTTATAAGGTGACATTCCTATATGTGATTTATAAGCAGTTCGATAAGCCCAAAGTGCATCACCAAGTCGCAGACTCCAATCCCATCGGTTAGGTTGAACTATCTTCTCCAAAATGAACTTGATTTCTCGATTTGAAATTTCAGCTTAACATTCGTTTGAGGATGGTAGGTTGTGGAAGTCTGATGAGTCACATGGTACTTGTGTAGCAATGCTTCCATTGAATAATTGCAAACATAAATGCCACGATCACTAATGATAGCTTTGGGGCTTCCAAACTTGTCAAATATATGAGTCTTGGCAAAATCTAAAACAACCTTAGCATCGTTAGTTCATGTGGCTTTCACCTCACTCTATTTCGACATATAATCAATAACAAGAAGGATATAAAGATTACCAAAAGAAGAAGGAAATGAACCCATAAAATCAATACCCTAAACATAAAAAAATTTCATTTACAAGAATATTAGTTAAAGGCACTTGATTCTTATAAGTGATATTGCCTGTTCTTTGATATTTTTCACATGATTTGCAAAAATGATATGCATTCTTAAAAATAAAAGGCTAATAGAGACCACATTCAAGTACCTTGTGGGCAATACTTTTTGCTCCAAAATGCCCACCACAAGAATGAGAATGACAAAAACTAAGAATGGAGTGAAATTCATCCTATGGTACACATTTTCTAACTACTTGATCCACACAAAATTTCCATAGATAAGGATTATCCCAAAATAATATTTAGCATCAGGTCGTAACTTGCCTTTTTGGGATTTAGACAAACCTGAAGGGAATTCTTTGGTGACTAAATAGTTCACCAAATCAGCATATCATGGTCTTGTAGAGGAATGTAACACATACAACTGATCGTATGAGAATGTCTCTCTTACTGTTTTGGTTTGTATATTTTTGATCCGCAGTCGGCTCAAGTGATCAACGACATAATTTTCGACACCTTTTTTGTCTTTGATCTCAATATCAGATTCTTGTAAAAACAAGATCCACCTATTCAATATTGGTTTAGATTCCTTTTTCTTCAAAAGATATCTCAAAGCTGCATGATCAGTAAAAATAACAACTTTTATACCAAGTAAATAGTACCTGAATTTTTCTAAAGCAAACACCACTGCCAAAAGTTCTTTTTCAGTTGTATGGTAATTGCATTACGCTTAGTCTAACATGCAGGAAACATATACGATAACATGCAAATTCTTTTCTATTCTTTGCCCAAGTACAACCCTTACTACTCGTATCACATATTATCTTGAATGGTTCATCCTAATTTGGTGGTTGCATGATGGGGGCAGATGTGACATGCCTTTTAAACTCATTTTGGGCATCTTTACACGTTTGATCAAACACAAAATCCACTTCTTTGGCTAACAATTTGAATAAAGGTGTTGTAATCTTCGAGAAATCTTTGATAAATTGTCGATAGAAACCTGCATGGCCAAGGAAAGAACAAACCTCCCTCACCCACGAGGGGTAAGACAAGGATAAAATAATGTCTATTTTAGCTTTATCAACCTCTAAACCATGCAAAGATACAACATGCTCAAGAACTATTCCTTATTCTACCATCAAGTAACACCTTTTATAGTTCAAAATAAGGTTAGTTTTAATGCATTTTTTCAAGACTAAAAGTAAATTTTCTAAACACTTATAAAAAGAATCACCAAACACTGCGAAATCCTCTATGAAAACCTCAATTATTTTTTCAACATAGTCAGAAACCATACTCATCATGCATCTTTGAAAAGTTACGAGTGCATTACACAGACCGAAGGGCATTCTCTTATATGCTTATGTACGAAATGGACATGTAAAGGTAGTCTTTTCTTGATCTTCAGGATTAATAATAATTTGATTATATCCACTATATCCATTAAGAAAGCAATAAAAAGACTTATCTGTTAGGCGTTCAAGCATTTGGTCCATGAATGGTAATGAAAAGTGATCTTTATGTGTATAAAGGTTAAGTTTTCTATAATAGGACATTGTAAAGGCCTTGCAATAAAGGTCTAGAATGTAACAATCCTAATAGTTAGGTCAATTTATCTGTTTAACTTCCAAGTAAAGGGTAAATGGAGTATAATTATTGTTTTTTACATTGAGTTCACCGAAATTTCTAACAAAATTTCAGCAGAGTCTCCCCTATACCAGGAGGTCCCAAGTTATCGATAATTTACCCTGCATGCATTTATGATCACATCCCATCCATAATCTCATCCACAATGGGTCCAATTCAACCATTCATTCAAGAATATACCCAGGACAAAACTTCATACTCAATCTCCATCTCATATCACATGCATAAATTAGTAATTAAGAGAATCATCCAAGCACTGAAATTCCATATATAAACACAACACAATTTAGCTTCCTAAACAAAAAGTAGTACATTATAATATCCCCAAGCATATGTTAATACATTTAATATTCCAAACACAAAATAATACAAGGAGTATACTATTATATTCAGGTTATATATTTACTGCATAACAAAATTACATGGTTAATCCTTAAGTTCCTAACTTATACAAAAAGAGATCAAAGAACCTAAATTCTACTCCTGATGTAAATGGGAAGGACCTGCAACATCAAAATAAGAGAATAATTATATTAAATAAATAAAATATAACCAATTAACGGAGGGTCACTACTACATGTATCTACGCATACAAGTACCCACTCAATAGGGCATAATCATAGTTGATCTGCAAAAGAAGATCCTTTGCTACATCTAACACTTATCATTTCACAACCTACTCATGGTTTTCTTTTCGATTATCACACATTAATTTTTTTTTGTCTGATTTACCCTTTTTCTTATTCGCCTCAAATTATGAGGTGTTTGCTGCCGACACTAATAACTCCTATTAGTGTCATTAGTCACCTTTACCCGGATCGACTAATCAATTCCTTGGCTATATCGACACCAACTTAATCAGTCGATGCCATTGAGCTATTTCCAACCCGAAATAGCCAATCAATAGTTCTCCATCACACTTGGAGATGTTTTCGGTAATGTCGATGCCAAGTTCTCTTGACACCATTCACTTTCTACTTAGGAAGTTAATCAAGTTATTGTGGGCTTGCCAATACCAACATTATTCGCCAGTATCATTAACTATTCTTGATGCGTATAGTTAATTAAGTTCAATATTCATTATATTTCCATCAAGGTCATGCCGATGTTAACAATATTTGTTAACATCATTAGCCGCCCCTATTCGAGGTCGGTTAATCAAGTCCATAGGCGGTCATTTTCTTTCTTGTCTTTTTTTTATATACATAATATAGACCTATATCCGAACTCTAAATTTCAGAGTCTACTACCAAAATTCAGATTTCAAATCCATGTCCATTTCACCATATCTTTCCTTTCTTTAGTCATATTCACGAATATGATTTCTATCATGAATTTGAGTACGAAGTTTATTATCAACCAAGGAGAATATAAGCGTGGGACACTTACCTGCCACCGATGCTCGATTTGCGTTCCCTTGTTGTTGCTACACTCCCCCTGTGGTTCCTCCTGAATTGACTAGTATACTACATTAGTTCATGGTCGATTTCCATTTCGTAAATAGCAAGGCAACAACAATAACATTTACTCTTTACATTTCTTTGTTTTAAATCATTACGCACATCATCAACTTTACTTTTCAAATGTAATTTATCCCCTACTGGTGTTAAGGTTCAATGTTACAAGAATTTTGGTGGGAAGAAATGGTTTTCTACCCCTATCACAGCTAAATCCCCTGTTTTGTTAATTCCCGTCAGATCTGCCAACAGAGGTGACAACTTGACATTTCCTCATATTTTTATCTATATCTGGAGCTCTAGAGCACCAAATTGAGCGAGGTTGGATTCGTTGGAAAGCTAACATCTTAGGCTACAATTTATATGAAGAGATGTTTCCCAGATTTTATCATTTTGAGGCCCGAAATCCCCTAGAATAGAGGTGATGAATCTGTCCAGAATAGAGGAGATTCCTAAATGAGCTTTCTTCTATAATTGGTTTCTACATAAACATACATAACATACCAGAATTCTTCTTCTTTCTCTTTATTTGGCTCTTGGCCGATCTTAGTCTAAGGGAACTAAGGATCCCTCTCTTTCTTTTCTTTTTCTCTAGCTGATTTTTCTTACCACACACACTCATTTTCCACATACTACACATGCCATAAGTGTTCATCAACCCTAAATTTCAGAATCCCTTTCCTCCCCCTTTCCATCACGTGGCCGACCACTCTAGTTTGGAATCAATGATTTCTTTGTTTAACAATTTTTTGTGTGTGTTTCTTTCAAGTTCAGAGCATCCTATTTAGCTTAACTAACCTCATTTCTATCAATTTATGCATTTCCTTCAATCTTCCTTCAAGAACCCTAATTTATAAAATTTGAAATTTGTATATAATTCCTACTTAATTGTTAACTTGTTTTATACAATCAAGTCTAGTGTCCATACCTTTAGAAACTTCAGAATTTCAGCTCATGTAAATTGAATATTTTAGCCCCTCTTCTCAAGCATGCAGTCGACCCCTTCTTCTTTTTCTTCAATTATGCATTTGTTTTATCCTTATTAGAACCCTTGTTATTGGTTGTCCTCTTTATTTGGAGTTTCTAGGTTTGTATTCCTAAGTGATTTGGTGTTTTTCCTTCTCTTTTAAACAAGAAAATTTGCACTTTTTCCCCTCATTTTTTCTTTTGTTTCCAGCAGGCTATGAAAGAGGAATGAATGGGGTATTTATAGCCCCTATTGTTCCTAATTATACATTGGCCCCTATTCTTTCCTTTTCTTTACAATTTGAATCACATTCTTTATGTCTTTATATTTTTCTATTTAATTTCTTAATTATTACTTTTATTTATCATGCATATAATAACATTTTAATTTATTCCTTATTATATTTTTTTCTTGGGATTTTACATAGAATCTACTATACAAGAATTGTATTAGTTTTCTAATTGATTTATGACTCTTTTTCCTATTTTATTTAGAACACTTTTATTATTTTTCTAGCCTTGTTTAAGTTGTTTTTATCTATTATAAATAAGGTTATGTAGCTTATATTTAGTTTTTTGTTTTGTTTTACAGACTTTGATATCATAATAATCTAATGTGTGATTGTGAGAAGATTAACTTAATTTGGTTCCACAATGAATGACTTATCGAAGAATTAACCGAGTTTCATGGTGTCTTCTATGCTTT
>Ga0325400_1003653_pt1 | contig 13984 bp, 10 predicted proteins | sample PopdelMetagenome_2_FD_205662 | JGI IMG/M metagenome (GOLD analysis project Ga0325400, IMG submission 205662) | Populus deltoides microbial communities from Bellville, Georgia, United States - Xylem-PdKOR-R1 | ecosystem: Host-associated > Plants > Phyllosphere > Stem > Wood/Secondary xylem... | reverse complement strand
ACGGCGGCATCGTGGTCGACGAGCGGCTGCGCACCAGCGCGCCCGACGTGTGGGCCGCGGGCGACGTCGCGCAGTACCCCGACCGCATCCTGGGGCGCACCCGGGTCGAGCACGTCGACAACGCCGGCGAGCAGGGTGCGATGGCGGGTCGGGTGATGGCGGGGTCCACCGAGACCTACGACCACACCCCGATGTTCTACTCCGACGTCTTCGACCACGGCTACGAAGCGGTCGGCATGTTGGACTCCTCCCTCACCGTCGTCGAGCAGCACGGTGAGGACGGCGCCACGGTGGCCTACTTCCTCGACGACGACGAGGTCCGCGGCGTCCTGCTGTGGGACTGTGACGGCGGGCTGGACGACGCCCGGGCCCTGCTGGCCCGGCACGACCGGCCGGCCCGGGCCGACGACCTCAGGGGCACGATCGGCTGCTGACGCCGTCTGCGCGGCCTACCCTCCGTGACCGCCGTCCCGCGTCAGCGGGGCGGCGGTGTGTCGTTGTAGGCGACGATCCGGTTGAACAGCGACTGCGCAGCGGCGAGGTCCAGCGAGGCGACGTCGGCCTCCTCCTGCAGCGCGTCCAGGCTGGCCTCGGCGTCCGGCGCACCGGCCCGAGCTGCGACGGCGGCCGCGACCCGCGAGGCCTGGCGCACCGCGCTCGGGTCGACGGTCCAGACCGCCTCGAAGTAGCGATCGGCGTCCTTCTTGTGCTGCTGACCCGGGACCTCCCAGGCGGCGAGCGCCACGGGCAGGCCCGGGGAGTCGCTGATGACCACCCACTCCCGCCGCATGGCCGACGCCGGCTCGAGGGCGACCACGTTGGGCCGGCCCCCCGCGGTGGAGGGGAAGTCGGCGAAGACGAAGGCGCACGTCGACCCTCGGGAGAACTCCTCCCACCGGGGTCGCGCCTGCTCGTAGAACTCCACCCGCTGGAAGGCACCGAAGAGGTGACCCATCTGGGCGCGGGAGGCGTACTCGTCCTCGATGGCCCAGGACAACCCGAGGAGGGAGGACTTGCGCAGCCGGTGCGGTACCAGCGTGGGGTAGGCCCGTCGCAGCTCGGCGAAGACCGACTGCTGGGAGGTCGAGTGGGCCACGGGCTGCTCGGCGGCGAGGGCCTGCTCGATCGCGACGTCGAGACGGGTGCCGGCCTCGCGCCGGCGTACGACGTCGAGGATCCGCGTCACGTCGTCGTCGTGGTAGCGGCGGTGTCCGCTGTCGCGACGCTGGGGCACGGGAAACCCGTAGCGGGTCTCCCACACACGCAGGGTGGCGGCCGTGAGCCCGGTGCGGCGCGCGAGGTCGCCGATGGACAAGGTGGCCTGGGACGAGGTGGACATGGTGGGCACGGCCCGCAATTCAGGTTTCACGACCACCGACCCTCTACTTCCACAAGGTGTGGAGATCTATGTGGATATTGGACCAGACCCTGGACGCCGGGCCAGGGCTCAACCGACCAGCGAGCCGGCGTCAGCAGCGGACGAGGTCTCACCGAAGCCGTGCTCGAGGCCCCACAGCACGGCCTGGGTGCGTCGCTCGACGCCCATCTTGCGGTAGGCCGAGCGGATGTAGGTCTTGACCGAGTTGACCGAGAGGACCAGCTCCTCGCCGATCTCGCGGTTGCTCCGGCCGGCCACGATGCGCGAGACGATGTCGGTCTCGCGGGGGGTGAGGCTCGCCAGCACCGGGTCGATCTCCTCCTGCGGCAGCGTCGCGACCGGGGTGACCGAGGCGATGATGTCCTCGCTGTCGGGGACCTCGGAGTCGTCGAAGCGTCCCTCGGCCAGCTCCTCGACGGCCACCACGAGCTGCGAGGCGGTCAGGGTCTTGACCAGGTGGCGGTTGGCGCTCGCGACCTCGGTCGAGGGCGCCCAGCTGAACACCGCGGCCCGCGCCTCGGACCCGCGCTGCAGGTCCTTGAGCAGGGCCTGGGACATCGAGGACTGGCCGACCGGCTCGTAGAGGATGACGTCGAGGTCCTCGGGGTGGGCCAGCGCCGACCGGCTGTCGACGAGCTCGACACGCTCGGCGTAGGGCTCGAGCAGGGCGTGGATGCCCGCGACCGCGAGGTCGCAGTCGTCGACGAGGACCATGCGGACGGGAGACTGGGTGCGCATCGAGAGCTCAATTCTGTCGAGGTCGTTCCGGGCGGGGTTCCGCCGATGTCCAGAACTGAACCAGAACCTCGACACGATGTCTAACACCGTCACCCAGGGGGGTGAGTGACGTCTAGGGACCGGGCGGCGGGCCGGTCGCGAACCCGTGCTGCAGGCACCAGATGACGGCCTGGCTGCGGTTGTGCACCCCGATCCGTCGGTAGGCGCCCCGCACGTAGGTCTTCACGGAGTTGATGGACAGGTAGGTCGCGGCCGCGATCTCGGCGTTGCCCATCCCCTGGGTGATCAGCGTCAGCACCTCGACCTCGCGGGGCGTCAGGCCGACGTCGCGGCCGAGCCGGGCCTCGCGCTCGGCCCGCTCGGTGGCCCGACGGTCCGACCGCCCGAGCGCTCCCTCGACGGCGTCGAGCAGCGCCGCGGGCCCGACCGTCATCGGCACGTAGCCGTGGGCACCCTGGCGGAGGGCCCGCGAGGCCAGGTCGGGCCGCAGGTCGCGGCTGACCACGAGCACTCGGGCCGGCGTGCGGGTGAGCAGGAAGGTCAGGTCGGGGGCGTCACCCTGCTGGAGGCCGATGGCGTCGTAGAGCACGACCTGGGCGGACCCGACGCCGACGACCTCGCCCGGGCGGGGCAGCGGTACGACGCGGGTGCGGTCGCCGCCGGACTCCAGCAGCGCCACGAGGCCGGCACGGACGATCGCGATCGGGCTGCTGACGGCGACCCGCACGGTGGGCATGGCCCGATCCTGGCCGGTCCGGCGGCCGACCCCCAGCCGCTCACCCGCGCGGGTGAGCGGAGAATGCGGCCATGGCCGCAGCCGACCCGACCCGTCGCACCCGCACCGCTCGCACCACGGAGGAGATGCTCGAGGCCGACCGCCGCGAGCCCGACGCGGCCCAGTTCGGCGGCGGGGTCGCCTCCGACGAGCAGCACCGCACGCTGCGCGCGACCGTGCGCGAGCTGAGCACCCTGCTGGGCCAGGCGCTGACCCGGCACGAGGGCGCCGACCTCCTCGCCCTGGTCGAGGAGGTGCGCGGGCTGGCCCGGGACCCCGAGGACCCCGGCTCCGCGCTGGCCGCCCGGCTGGCCGAGCTGGACGCGCCCACCGCCGTGGTCCTGGCCCGGGCGTTCACGGCGTACTTCAACCTGGCCAACGTCGCCGAGCAGCTGCACCGTTGGGAGGAGCTCGCCGGGCGCTCCGAGGAGGGCCCGCTGGCCGCCGCGGTGGGGCGCATCCGGGACGCCCTGGACGCAGGTGACGTCGAGCGTCAGCTGGTGGAGGACGTGCTGGGCCGACTGGAGTACCGGCCGGTCTTCACCGCCCACCCGACCGAGGCGAGCCGACGCTCGGTGCTCGGCCTGCTGCGCCGGGTCGCCGAGGAGGTGCACGCGGCCCAGGACCCCCGACGCCACGCGGCCGACGTGCCGCGCTCGCAGCGCCGCCTGGCCGAGCTCGTCGACCTGCTGTGGCAGACCGACGAGCTGCGGGTGAGCCGGCCCGAGCCGCAGGACGAGGCCCGCACGGCAGCCTTCTACCTGCAGACGCTCGCCCGGGACGTGGTGCCCGAGCTGCTCGCCGAGCTCGACCGCACCCTGGCGACGATCGGGGTGACCCTGCCCGTGGACGCCCGCCCGCTGCGCTTCGGCACCTGGGCCGGGGGCGACCGCGACGGCAACCCGCACGTGACGCCGGAGGTGACCGCCGACGTGCTGGGGCTCCAGCACGACTTCGGGCTGCGCACCCTGGTCGGCCAGGTCGAGGCCCTGCTGGCCGAGACCTCCTCCTCGAGCCGGGTGGTCGGGCTCGACCCCGACCTCGGAGAGCAGCTGGAGGCGGACGCCCGGGCCCTCCCGGTCACCTACTCCACCATCCGCCGGCTCAACGCCGAGGAGCCCTACCGGCTCAAGCTGAGCTACGTGCGGGTCCGGCTCCAGCGCACCCGCGACCGGCTGGCGCACGGCACCGCGCACGAGCCGGGCCGCGACTACCTGTCCCTGGGCGAGCTCGTGGCCGACCTGCTCGCGGTGCGGGACGCGATGCTCGCCGGTGGCGACGAGCTGACCGCGGACGGCGCGGTGCTGCGCCTGGTCCGGGCGGCCACCGCGATGGGCCTCGGCCTGGCCACCCTCGACGTGCGCCAGCACAGCGAGGTGCACCACGCCGCGGTCGGGGCCCTGGTCGACCGGCTGGGGGTGGGCGCCGACGAGGACGGGACGGCGTACGCCGACCTCGACCGGCCGGCGCGGATCGCGTTCCTGGCCCGGGAGCTGACCTCGGCCCGGCCGTTGACCACCACCGGCCCCGGCGAGCCACCCGAGGACGCCGCCGGGCCGCTGGCCCTGATGGCGGGGCTGCGCCGGGCCCTGGACACCTACGGGCCCGAGGTCGTGGAGACCTACATCGTGTCGATGACCCACGACGTCGACGACCTCTTCGCCGTGGTCGTCCTGGCCCGCGAGGCCGGGCTGGTCGACGTCGGCACGCCCGAGCGCCCGGCGGTGGCGCGGATCGGCTTCGCCCCGCTCTTCGAGACCGTCACCGAGCTCGAGCAGGCCGGGCCGCTGCTGGCCGCGCTGCTGGAGGACCCGGCGTACAGGCGGGTGGTCGCGGCGCGCGGCGACGTGCAGGAGATCATGCTCGGCTACTCCGACTCCTCCAAGGACGCCGGCATCGCGGCGTCGCAGTGGCAGATCCACCGCGCGCAGCGGGCGCTGCGCGACCTGGCCCGCGAGCACGGGGTGACGCTGCGGCTCTTCCACGGCCGGGGCGGGTCGGTCGGACGGGGCGGCGGCCCGACGGCCGAGGCGATCATGGCCCAGCCCAACGGCAGCCTCGACGGCCCGATCAAGATCACCGAGCAGGGCGAGGTCATCTCCGACAAGTACACGCTGCCCGGCCTGGCCCGGCACAACCTGGAGGCGGCGCTGGCCGCGGTCCTGGAGGCCTCGGTGCTGCACCGGTCCTCGCTGCTGCCCCGCGAGGTGCTGGAGCGGTGGAACTCCACGATGGACCTCGTGGCCGGCGCAGGGCAGGACGCCTACCGCGGCCTGGTCCGCGACGAGGGGCTGGTCGACTTCTTCCTCACCGCGACCCCGGTCGAGGAGCTCGGCAAGATGAACATCGGGTCGCGGCCCGCCAAGCGCCCCGGCGGGGCGGGGCTGGAGGACCTGCGGGCGATCCCGTGGGTCTTCGGGTGGACGCAGTCGCGGATGATCCTGCCCGGCTGGTACGGCGTGGGGTCGGGGCTGGCCGCCGCCCGCGAGGACGGCCGCGCGAAGACGCTGCGCGAGATGTACGGCTCGTGGGCGTTCTTCCGCACCCACCTGTCCAACGTGGCGATGACCCTGGCCAAGACCGACCTCGGTGTCGCCGCGCGCTACGTGCGCGAGCTGGTGCCGACCGAGCACCAGGGGCTCTTCGACCTCGTGCGCGCCGAGCACGAGCGGACCGTGGCCGAGGTGCTGGCCGTCACCGGCCAGTCGGCGCTGCTCGAGGGGGCGCCGGTCCTGCGCCGCACCCTGGAGCTGCGCGACTCCTACCTCGCCCCTCTGCACGCCCTGCAGGTCTCGCTGCTGGCCCGCACCCGCGCCGCGACCGCCGCCGACCCCGACGCCCCCGTCGACCCCGACCTCGAGCGGGCCCTGCTGCTCACCGTCAACGGGATCTCCGCGGGGCTGCGCAACACGGGGTGAGGGTGGCCGGTCGCGGGGGTGACCCGGGCGGATGATTCACCGGCCGGCCGGTGACTCATCCCCTTGGCGTGGCGAATTCGGTACGCCGAGCGGAGGCGTCGTACGCCGGGGTGGTGCGGCTGGGGCGCACGTGGTCGGGGCGCGGCGCCGGACCCGCCGTCAGCTGTCGCGCAGGGCCTCGATCAGCTCGTCCTTGTTCATCGTCGAGCGGCCGTCGATGCCGATCTCGGCGGCACGCTCGTGGAGCTCGTCGACGGTCCACTCGTCGTACGACGGGGAGGACCCGCCCTTCTTGCCCACCTCCGAGCGACCCTGGGCGGCCGCGGCGTTGGCGATCCGCGCCGACTTGCCCGTGGAGTTGCCCTCGTCGCGCAGCTTCTCGTAGAGCTCGGGGTCCTTCACGCTCGGGCCGGGGTCCTCGCGGTCCTTCTCGTCAGCCATGACCGCGACGCTAGGACGGCGTCGTGCGCCGTGGGCCACCTGCGCGGGTGGGGGACTCAGCCGCCCGCCCGACCACCCAGCGCGGCGACCACGGCACGGGGGCCGTCGGCGGCGACGACCTCCTCGAGCGGCAGGGGCAGCGGCACGCGCCAGTTGTCGCGCTCGGTGGTGCCGGGCACGTTGGGGCGCCGCTCCTCGCCCAGCGCGTCCTCGAGCGACAGCGTCAGAAGCAGGCAGGGCGAGCGCCCGAGGCGGGCGTACGCCGTCGCCACGGCCTCCTCGACCGGCGCCTCCTCGTCGAGCCCGTCGCGGGTGAGCCGTGCGAGCAGCTCCTCGCGGCCCGACTCGACGCCGCGCTGCACCCCGGCGGCTCGCTGGTCGGCCATGTCGGAGCCGGTCCAGAGCCCGGGGACGGTGGGCAGGTCGTGGGTGGTGACCGCAGCGAGCGCGCCTCGGGTCCAGTCCTCCGGCTCGTCGTCGGTGAACCACAGCACCTCGTAGGAGAGGATCGCCCGCTCGGCCAGCGCCTCCGCCACGCCGTCCTCGACCACGCCGAGGTCCTCCCCCACCACCACCGCCTGCGCCCGGTGGGACTCCAGGCACACGATGTCGAGCAGGTCGTCGGCCGGGTAGCGCACGTAGCAGCCGTCGGTCGCCCCGGCGCCCTCCGGGATCCACCACAGCCGGAACAGCCCCATCACGTGGTCGATCCGCAGGCCCCCGGCCCCGGCGATGCAGGCGCGCACCGACTGCACGAACGGCTCGTAGTCGGCTGCCCGCAGCCGCCACGGCACCAGCGGGGGGCTGCCCCAGTCCTGGCCGTCGCGGTTGAGCGCGTCGGGCGGGGCGCCGACGGTGACCCCGTCGGCCATCACGCCCTGCCACGCCCACGCGTCGGCCCCGCCTCCGGACACCCCGATCGGCAGGTCCTGCACGACGGTGAGGTCGCCGGTGGCGTCGACGAGCTGGCGGGCCAGCAGCCACTGCTGCCACACCTCGAACCCGACGTCCGCGGCGCGCTCCTCGCGCACCCGGGCCACCGCCGGCCCGGCCGGGTCGTGCAGGTCGGCGGGCCAGTCGTGCCAGTCGGCGCCGTGCTCGGCGGCCAGCACCATCCAGGTCGCGAACACCTCGAGGTCCTCGCCCTGCTCGGCCCGGTACGCCGCGAGGTCGGCCGCCGGCTCCTCGTCCAGCCCGGCGTCGTACGCCGCCCGCAGGCGCGGCCGCTTGTGCTCCCAGGCCGCGTCCCGGTCGACCGCGGACCCCGGGGGTGCCTCGTCGGCCCCGGCGTCGCACCCGGGGACGTCGTGCAGGGACAGGTAGACGGGGTTGCGGTAGCGGCGGGTCGCGGGCAGGTAGGGGCTGGGCTCCAGCGGGGTCACCGGCGCGACGGCGTGCAACGGGTTGACCAGCAGGAAGCCGCCGCCCTGCCTCTCGGTCCACTCCCGCAGGGTGCGCAGGTCGCCGAGGTCACCCAGGCCGGCGCTGCGCCGCGACCACGCGGCGTACAGCTGGACCGCCCAGCCCCACTGCTGCTCGGTCGGCGTCCAGCAGCGGCCCGGCGACACGACCAGTCGTCGGGTCGGGCCGTCGGTGACGGCCAGCCGGTGGTAGCCCAGCGGGAAGTCGTCGGCGACCACGTCGTCGAGCTCACGCGTCGTGCCGTCCTCGCAGGTCACCCGGCCGCGCAGCCCGGTCGCGCGACCGGGGCGGGTGACGACCGGGGCCCGCCCGTCGAGGTCGTCGGGCGGGGTCCCGATGACCTCGCGGAGTCCGGCGACGACCGCGTCGCCGACCCGCTGGGTGGTCTCGTCGGCGTCGACCCAGGTCTGCTGGATCCCCCAGTCGTCGGCCCGGGGCGGGTGCTGCTCGGGGGACTCGGTCTCGCTCACGGGCGCCCAGTGTGCCCGGGTCAGGCCCCCACGGCCTCCTCCAGGGTCGCGGCGGTGCGCAGCACCCGGTCGAGCCCGGTCAGGCCCAGCACCCGGGTGACCGGTCCCTCGTCGACGACGAGCACGAGCGAGCCCCGGAGCCTGCGCGCCCCGCGCTGGGCGGCCACCAGCACCCCGAGGCCGGAGGAGTCGACGAACCCCACGCCGCGCAGGTCGAGCACCAGGTGCACCCGGCCGTCGACGACGAGGTCGTGCAGGGTGCGCCGCAGGCCGGCGCTGGCCGCGACGTCGAGGTCGCCGGACGCCTCGACCACGCAGCGGTCACCCACGGTGCGGACCGTGAGGGCGGGCGCGGATCGGCTCACGGCGCCGAGGATAGGGACCCGAGCCCCGCTCCGCCGGGATTTGAGCACACCGCTCATCCGGCGGGGTGGGGTCACCCGGGTGGGCCGGTACGGCGGCTTCAGCGTGACTGCGACGACGGGGTCCTGGAGTACGGCGTGAGGAGCTGGTCGACCGGGGCGTGGTCGTCGGTGAGCACGTCGGCGCCGTCGACCCAGGCCGCGACGTCCGGCCCGGTCGCCGCGACCCAGTCCAGGTCGAGGTCACGCATCGCGTCGGTGAGGCCGGCGGCGTCGAGCGTCCGGTCGGAGGCGACCGCGACGAGGTTGCCCCCGTCGGGGTCGCGGCCGTCGGCGCGGGTGGTCTCGCCCGTCACCACCCCGGGCTCGGCGAGGACCCAGACGTGGTCGAACCGCTCGGCCAGGGTCGCGACCTCGGCCCCGGGCGAAGGCGAGCGGGCCGTGGTCGATGAGGTTGGCGGCGTACACCCCGTCGGCCGCCAGCACCCGGTCGATCTCGGCGACCATCTCGCGGGTCGTGAGGTGCCAGGGCACGCTGATGCCGCCGAAGGCGTCGCCGACGACGAGGTCCTGGCTGTCGTCCGGCACCTCGCGCAGCCCCACCCGGGCGTCCTCGACCCGCACCTGCAGGTCGGGCCCGGTCTCCAGGCCGAGCCGCTCCCGGTCCAGGGCGACGACCCCCGGGTCGATCTCGGAGACCGTCGAGGTGGTGCCGGGCCGCTCCGCGGCCAGCCAGCGGGGCAGGGTCAGTCCCCCGCCGCCCAGGTGGTGGGCTACGAGGGGCTCGTCACCGGGCCACACCGCCTGCGTGGTCGCGGCCAGGCCCCTCACGTAGTCGAACTCCAGCCGGGTCGGGTCCTCGAGGTCGACGTAGGAGTGGCGGAGCCCGTCGAGCACGAGCGTGCGCCCGTCGGACCCGTCGGACCCGCCGGACCCGTCGTCGTCGGCCTCGACCGAGGCGCAGTGGTAGGTCGTCTCGGCGTCGCAGCCGCCCGGCCCCACGGCCCCGCCCACGCCACCGAGGGCGACCAGCACCGCCGCCGGGCCGGCCGAGCGCACCGCGGCGGCCGCGCCCACCCGGCGTACCTCCAAGGCGACGGCGGCCAGCACCAGCAGCACCCCGAGCCCGACCATGATCGCGGTGACCGGGAGCCGGGAGATCAGCACGAAACCGGTCAGCACCGTGCCGGCGATCGCCCCGGCGGTGCCGACCCCGGAGAGCCGGCCGACCACCGCACCGGTCTCGGCCAGCGTGGTCAGCCGCAGCTTGGTCACCATCGGCGTGACCGCCGAGAGCAGCAGCCCGGGCACCAGGATGGTCAGGGCGGCGACCGGCACGACCAGGCCCGCGTCGGGCCCGGCCCCGGCCGCGCGGACGGCGAACGGGGTGGCGGCGACCACCACCCCGGAGACGCCGAGGAGCGAGCCGAGCACCCGCGCGGGAGGCACCGCGTCCGCGGCGCGACCACCGAGCCAGGACCCGGCGGCGATGGCGCCGAGGGCGATCGCGATGACCAGGGTGTTGGTCTCCAGGGTCAGCCCGAGGTACGGCGCGAGCAGCCGGAGGGCGACCAGCTCGACCACGAGCACGGCGGCGGAGGAGCCGAAGACCAGGGCGGCAGCGGTGCGTCCGCCCATCGTCGCGGAGCCGGCCGCGGAGCCGTCCGTGGAGCCGGACGAGGGACCCGGGGACGCCGTCGCGGGCCGGCCGGTCTCGTCCACCCCGCGATCGTAGGAGGGCGTCGTCTAGCGTCGCGGTCGTGAGCGCGGTGCGGGTGGTCGTCGTCGGCGCGGGGTTCGGGGGGCTCGGGACGGCCCGGGCGCTGCGCGAGCGCGGGATCGACGACGTGGTCGTGCTGGAGCGGGCCGCCTCGGTCGGCGGCGTCTGGCGCGACAACACCTACCCGGGCGCGGCCTGCGACGTCCCGTCCCCCCTCTACTCCTGGTCGTGGGCGGTGAATCCCGGGTGGAGCCACCGCTACGCCGGGCAGGGCGAGATCCTCGACTACCTGCGCCACGCCGCCGAGCGGGAGGGCCTCCTCGGGCTCGTGCGGACCGGCGTGGAGGTCGTCGCCTGCACCTACCGCGACGCGCCGGAGCCCGGTGAGCGCCGGTGGCGGGTGGAGGCGGTCGACGCCCACGGCGACCGGACGACGTACGACGCCGACGTGGTGGTCTCCGCGGTGGGGCAGCTCTCCGAGCCGGTCGTGCCGGGGGTCGCGGGAGCGGAGTCGTTCGCGGGCCCGGTCTTCCACTCCGCGCGGTGGCGCCACGACGTCGACCTGGCCGGCCAGCGGGTCGCCGTCGTCGGCACCGGCGCGAGCGCGGTGCAGCTCGTGCCGGGGATCGTCGACGAGGTGGGCTCGCTGTCGGTCTTCCAGCGCTCGGCGGCCTACGTCGTGCCGCGCCCGGACACCGAGTTCTCCGCGCGGCGGCGCCGGCTCTTCGCCCGGGTGCCCGCGACCCTGCGGCTCGAGCGGCGGGTCGTGCTGGTGGCGACCGAGCTGCTCAACCGGGCCCTGACCGGGCAGGCCCGGTGGGGTCCGGCGGCGCTGCGCCTCGTGCGCCTGGTCTGGCGGGCGCACCTGCGCCGGCAGGTGCGTGACCGCGTGACCCGGCGCGCCCTGGTGCCCGACTACCCGATCGGCTGCAAGCGGATCCTCTTCTCCGACACCTGGTATCCCGCGTTGGACCGCGACCACGTCGAGCTGGTCACGGGTCCCGGGGGCGCGGTGGACCGGATCGAGCCCGAGGGCGTGCGGACCGCCGACGGCCGCCTGCACCCGGCGGACGTGCTGGTGTGGGGCACCGGGTTCGCCGCGACCGACCTGCTCGCCTCGATGCGGGTCACCGGCGAGGGGGGCGCCGACCTCCACGAGGCGTGGGCGGACGGGGCCCGGGCCCACCTCGGCCTGGCGGTGCCCGGCTTCCCCAGCTTCTTCTGCGTCTACGGGCCCAACACCAACCTCGGCGGCAGCTCCATCATCGGGATGCTCGAGGCGCAGGCCGAGCACATCGCGGAGGTCGCCGCCCGGATGGCCGACGACGGCGCTCGGGTGGTCGGCGTACGACGCGACGCCGCCGTTGCGTTCGACGAGGCCACCCAGGAGCGGCTGGAGCACACGGTCTGGGCCACCTGCGACAGCTGGTACCGCGACGGCGGCCGGATCACCACCAACTGGCCCGGCACCGTCGGGGAGTACCAGGACCGCACCGCCCGCGTCGACTGGTCGGCGTACGACGTCTCCTGACCACGGGCGCGCGCCGCGGACGTGCAGCACGAGTCCCACCCGCCCCACCTGGCGTGCGGCTCCTCCGGTCGGCGTACCGAATTCGCCACGCCCACCGGATGAGTCACCGGCCGGCCGGTGACTCATCCCGCGAGGCGGGGGCACGCAGGCCGTCAGCCGCGGGCGCGGAGGGCGAGCTCGCGGTCGACCCGGGCGGGGTCGAGGAGGCGGGCGAGGGCGAGAGCGGCGCAGCCCACGAGGCCCGAGCGCTCCCCGTGGGTGGAGGGCACGACCTGCAGCTCGCGGGTGGCCAGGGCCGAGGCGCGGGCGTAGAGCGCCTCACGGACCCCGCCGGCGTAGGCGTCGAAGGCCTCGGCCATGTCGCCGCCGAGGACGACGTACTGCGGGTTGAGCAGGTCGACCACCACGGCGAGGGTCTCCCCCAGCGCGTGCCCGCCCTCGCGCAGCACCCGGCGGGCCTCCGGGTCCCCGTCACGAGACATCCGCACCACGTCACGGACGTGGGTCACCTCCCGGCCCTGCTCGGCCAGGCGGGCCGCGAGCGCCCAGCCGCCGGCCACGGTCTCCAGGCACCCGGTGCGGCCGCAGCGGCAGGGCAGGCCCTCCGCCGCGGCCACCGGGACGTGGCCGATCTCGCCGGCCCCGCCGAGATGGCCGTGCACGACCCGGCCCGCCGAGACGATCCCGAGCCCCAGGCCGGTGGAGGCCTTGACCACCACCATCTCGCGCACGGCGGCGAGGGGTCCGAGGCGCTCGGCGCGGGCGAGGACGTCGGCGTCGTTGTCGACCCAGACCGGTACGCCGGGCCGGTCGCGGTCCTCGCCCCCCTCACGGCCCGCCTCACCGCGCTCGTCTCCGCTCTCGGGGCCGAACCCGGAGAAGACCGGCACCACGTCGAGGCCGTCCCAGCCCCGCATCACCGGCGAGTCGACGCTCACCCCGCGATCGGGCGACACCGTCCCGGGCAGCCCGACCCCGACGCCCCCGACGATCGGCGAGCCGAGCCCGTGCAGCAGCTGGGCGAGCGCGGCGACCACGTCGGGGAGGACGTCGCCGGGCTCGGCGCCCACCTCGTGGTCGAGCTCGGTGGAGGCCAGCTCGTCGCCCGCCAGGTCGAACACGCCGAGCTGGGTGCGTGAGCGGCCGACGGCCACCGCGAGCACCACCGCCGCGTCGGCGGCGAAGACCAGGCTGCCGGGCGGACGTCCCCCGGTCGAGGCCAGCTCCTCGCCCAGGAGGACCAGGCCCGCGTCCGCGAGCTGGGTGAGCCGGGTGACCACGGCGGTGCGCGAGAGCCCGGTCAGCCGGCGCAGGTCGGAGCGGGTCGTGGCGCGGCCGTCGCGGATCATCGCGAGCAGGTGACCGGCCGAGGCGTCCACGCCTTGAGCCTAGCCACCCGATGACTTCTGCATCACAAAGACCGAAGATTGGTGGATGAATGCTCAACTCGACCTAGGCTCGGCCTCATGACGTCCACCCTCGACGAGACCGCCGTCGCCCTCCCCACCTCCGACGTCGTGGTCTTCGGCGCCACCGGCGACCTCGCCCTGCGCAAGCTGCTGCCCGCGCTCTACCAGCGCGAGCACGAGGGCCAGCTCCCGGCGGCGACGCGGGTCCTGGGGGTCTCCCGCTCCGAGCTCGACGACGAGGGCTACCGCTCCGTGGTCGCCGAGGCCCTCGCGGCGCACGTGGAGCCGGCCGAGCTCGACCCCGACGCCGTGCGCCGGCTGCTCACCCGCGTCCACCACCTCGCCCTGGACGCCCAGGACCCCACCGACTGGCACCGGCTGGCCGCCCAGCTCAAGGACACCCCCGCCGCGCCGGGCGAGGCCGCCCCCGTGCGGGTCTTCTACCTCGCCGTCGCGCCGGCCCTCTTCGGGCCGATCTGCGCCCGGCTGGACGAGGTCGGCTGCGTCGAGGAGAGCTCGCGGGTGGTCATGGAGAAGCCGGTCGGGAGCGACCTGGCCTCGGCCCGGCGGGTCAACGACGCCGTGGGGGCGGTGTTCGCCGAGCAGCAGATCTTCCGCATCGACCACTACCTGGGCAAGGAGTCGGTGCAGAACCTGCTGGTCACTCGTTTCGCCAACACCTTCCTCGAGCCCCTGTGGAACTCCCGCTGGGTCGACCACGTGCAGATCACCGCCGCCGAGACCCTCGGGGTCGGCGAGCGCGCGGGCTACTACGACGGCTCCGGCGCGCTGCGCGACATGGTGCAGAACCACCTCCTGC
>Ga0325400_1003651_pt1 | contig 13987 bp, 7 predicted proteins | sample PopdelMetagenome_2_FD_205662 | JGI IMG/M metagenome (GOLD analysis project Ga0325400, IMG submission 205662) | Populus deltoides microbial communities from Bellville, Georgia, United States - Xylem-PdKOR-R1 | ecosystem: Host-associated > Plants > Phyllosphere > Stem > Wood/Secondary xylem... | reverse complement strand
ATTATTACTAGCTTATTATAATGCAAATAATATTTTATACTGACATCGACGTCAGAAGAGTATCTCTAACATATTTATTTAGATATTAAATATTTTTACTCTAAAGAAAATCACTGTCATTAAAAAAAAAATCTAATAGATATTTGTGATGTTTATAATACGATGAAATTAAAGCTCAAAGAACCACTTCAAAATAAGGGTTAGTTTTGTCACTCTAAAAAACATGGAATGAGAATCACAATAAAAAAAAGTGAAAATGATTCCTTAAAAAAACAACTGCTCCAACAAGCTAGCTAGCTTTGGTTGATCGTGTACGTAACCTTCTCCCTTGTCTTAGAATCCCATGGCCATGGCCATCCTAAAAGATAAATAAAAGAAGGAAAAAAGAGAGGATTGTGAAGTAGTTTGAAACTTGTGTGTTATTTGCATGTGGTTTCCATTTTATTTTTTTAATAAAAAAGGTAATTAATTATTAGATGAATCTGGTCCATCACCTAAGATTGCAAGAGGGCATATCATGCATCTTATTTAATTGTATCGTCAACTTTGAAATTATAATCAAACAACAACTATGATTGAACAAATAAAATAAAAAATTGATTTTTTAAGAAGAGAGAGAAAATTGATTATTTTTTATAATATGGCAATAAGATAGATTTATAGTTCTTAGAATCAGAGTACTTTCACTTGATTTTCTCTCAAAAAGAAAATTTTTTTATTAATTTAATTTGTATTCATATATCATCTATAACAAGGCAAAAAGAACATCACGTACGATATTTGAAAACTATTGTGTTTATCTTTAGAAAATTTGGTAATTGGTTGTTAGTTTTTATTTTAAAATATAGTTTTTTTTTATCTTTATTTTATAAATTAGAAAAGAAAAGGAAATGGAGAGCTAAAACAATATCAAAAGATGTGTTATTTAGACTGCTAGATGATATACGTACCCGCATATATATTCTAATAGTTAGTGTAGATTATATCTTATATAAAAACATGTGTGGATTGTAGACTCTTAAATTTAACGTACATGAATGAAGATATATTATATATATTTTTTTTCTGATATGCCTTTTCTTGTCAGTTTCATATTTATTTTTAATTCATTTTCTTTCTTGAAAAACAAAATCGAGATAGAATTAGGTGAAATGAGATATTGTAAAATAAAAAACTATCAAAATCGAGAATGGTCAACAAAATTAATTTTGGTAAACTATAAAGATTAAATTATAATAAGATTAATTTAAGAAATTCCACTGCACTTACGAATTAGAATGTGCAGACCATTGTGTAATTTCTAGGTTGGTAAAAATCCTTACGAGGCAGTCCTATTCTAAAACTTGGGGGGGTAATTTGGCCTTGTTTGTGATTGAAAATCTTCTCTCTCTCTCTCTCTCTCTCTGTTTTCTTTGTTTTTTTTAAGAGCATGGTGAAAGCTCCTCGTGCACAAACCAAGTCAACAAAATTAAAACGATCAACAACGACTCCTGTGTCATGGAGTGGGAAACGGGACGCATTATAGTTACCTGTAAATTAGCCACCTCTTTTTTACGGTGTATGCGACCTACTCTGGAGGCTCTTTTAAAAATCACCCCCACAAAATAATAATAATTATAAACAATACAGAAATGAATAAAGAAGGGGAGAAAATTCCAACCCTTGATTGCATATGGCATTTGGTGAGCTTTTTCAAGGCAATTCTCCATGGTTGTCTTGGTCAACACTGCCCCCCCCTCCATGGTTGTCTTGGTCAACACTGCCCCCCCCTCTCCATAACGGAGAGGCTGGTGGATGGTGGAATTCATTAAATTCCTAGGTTGCCCTTTTATGTCCACGTCATGAATAAAATCACATGTACAAGTCACAAAAAGGAAATAGCCAAATTATATAATACTCCCCATAAGGAAAATAAATAAATAAAAAAAAATATATATATAAACCTTAAATTCATTTTTAAAGTGAAAAAAAAAAGGGAGAAAAGGAAGAAACAGACAAGAAGACTCCCTTCCCTACCAGACCCACAATACAAAAAAGAAAAGGAAGCAAGAAACATGAAAAGGATGCCAAAACTAGAACCTTTGTTTTCAATGCGCGTGAGCTTCCCTCTCCAATCAACAGGAAGTGACAGCCAATGCAGTGGTGTTTTCGTACGTCGGACCGTGGCGTTAGAGTGCTTCTTCAAGTGTCAAAGCTAGTCCCCATCAACATGGCTCTCTCCTGTTTCCCCCACTCGCAAATGAACCTGCGCGTTATACCACACTCCCTATGCCACCATTGAAACTCCTCTCTCAGTCGCTCATGCCTCCCTTATTTCTCTCTTACCCCATCACCTCTCTCCCCTCCTCCCCCTCCCCCTCTAAGAAAACAGGCTCTTCGAGAAAGACCAAACTAAGCCAATCCCCATATTGAGAACAGTAAGAAAAGAGACCAAAACTTTGACATGGATACACGCCGGAAAACGAAAATCCGGCGACAATCACTCCGGCAGCCTTTCCAAGCTGAATGACAGTCTTGAATCTCCCGTAAGGTTTCAAACTTTGACCATTTTTTTTGGTGAACTATACATACAATATTACATAATGGCAACAAGTAACACAACAACTACACCACCACCACAACACCAACAAGTAGACACAGCCACGGCAGAGGAGCTAACAGCAAAGGCAGCACACAAGAGATATGAAGGTCTGATGATGGTAAGGACCAAGGCAATAAAAGGAAAAGGCGCGTGGTATTGGGCTCATTTAGAACCTATGTTGGTCCACAACACCGACACTGGTCTTCCTAAAGCTGTGAAGCTACGGTGTTCATTATGCGACGCCGTATTCTCCGCTTCCAATCCTTCAAGAACTGCCTCTGAGCATCTGAAACGTGGTACTTGTCCTAATTTTAACTCTGTACCGAAACCCATTTCTTCAATCTCTCCAAACACTGCCTTACTGCCTTCTCCTTCTTCAAGCGGTGGTGTTGGTGGTGGTGCTACCACAGTAGTGCATGGTAGTAGTAATAGGAAACGCCCTGTCGTTTCAAGTTCAGGGCTTTCTGGTTCTGGTGGAGTTGCATCATCAGCGTATCCAGTGACAGCCGTTGGTAGTACGTACCAAGTAAGTCCTCTTGCTATTGTGGATCCATCAAGATTCTCAGGTGAGATGGCTATGCTGCCCCAACAGCCACATTTGATGTTGTCTGGTGGGAAAGAGGATTTAGGTGCTTTAGCTATGTTGGAAGATAGTGTGAAGAGGTTGAAGAGTCCGAAAACTTCGCCAGGACAGGCTCTGAGCAAGACCCAGATTGACTGTGCACTTGATTATTTAGCTGATTGGGTTTACGAGTCTTGTGGGTCTGTGTCCTTTTCGAGTTTAGAGCATCCAAAGTTCAGGGCTTTTCTGAATCAAGTTGGTTTGCCTGTGGTTTCAAGGAGGGATTTTGTTGGTGGGAGATTGGATGTTAAGTACGAGGAAGCTAGGGCTGAGTCTGAGGCAAGGATTAGAGATGCTATGTTTTTTCAGATTGCATCGGATGGGTGGAAGGTGAAGAGTAATGGGAGCTCTGGTGATGTAAATTTTGTGAATTTGACAGTGAATTTGCCTAATGGAACTAGTTTGTATAGGAGAGCTGTGTTTGCTAGTGGTTCAGTGCCTTCCAAGTATGCAGAGGAGGTTTTTTGGGAGACCATAACAGGCATTTGTGGGAGTCTTGTGCAACAGTGTGTAGGGATAGTTGCAGACAGGTTTAAGGCCAAGGCATTGAGGAGTTTAGAGAACCAGAATCATTGGATGATCAATCTTTCTTGTCAGTTGCAAGGTTTCACTAGTTTGATTAAGGATTTTAGTAAAGAGCTTCCACTGTTCAGGACTGTGAGCGAGAATTGCTTCAAGCTTGCAAGTTTTGTCAATAATAAGACCCCAGTTCGAAATAGTTTCCATAAATATCAATTGCAGGAGTATGGGAATGCAGGATTATTGAGAATGCCCTTGCGGGAGTATGAGAAGATGGATTTTGGACCTGTGTATACAATGCTAGAAGACGTATTGAGCTCAGCTCGAGCATTGCAGTTGGTTTTGCATGATGAATCGTATAAGATAGTATCCATGGAGGATCCTACTGCAAGAGAAGTTGCTGAGATGATTGGAGATGTGAGATTTTGGAATGATATGGATGCGGTGCATTCGCTAGTTAAGTTGATAAAGGAAATGGCTCAAGAGATTGAGGCAGAGAGGCCATTAGTCGGGCAATGTCTGCCGCTATGGGATGAACTTAGGGCAAAAGTGAAGGCCTGGTGTTCAAAGTTCCACATTGCTGAAGGAGCAGTGGAGAAAGTGATTGAAACAAGGTTCAAGAAGAATTATCATCCTGCCTGGGCTGCTGCATACATACTCGATCCACTTTATTTGCTGAGGGACAACAGTGGCAAATACCTTCCTCCTTTCAAATGCTTGACCTCGGAGCAGGAAAAGGATGTGGACAAGCTTATAACCAGGCTTGTTTCAAGGGAGGAGGCTCATATTGTACTGATGGAACTCATGAAATGGAGAACAGAAGGGCTTGATCCTGTGTATGCAAAGGCTGTCCAGATGAGGGAGAGGGATCCCATCACAGGAAAGATGAGAATAGTAAATCCCCAGAGCAGTAGGCTTGTCTGGGAGACTTATCTTACCGAGTTCAAGTCGCTGGGCAAAGTTGCAGTTAGGCTTATTTTTCTTCATGCCACTTCATGTGGGTTCAAATGCAATTGGTCTTTGCTGAGATGGGTGTATGCCCATGGGCAATCAAGGGCAGGCATGGACAAGGTGCAAAAGTTGATATTTATCGCTGCTCACTCAAAGCTAGATAGGAGGGAGTTTTTGAGCGATGAAGATAAGGATGCAGATCTCTTTGCATTGGCAAACGGTGAGGATGATGTGCTAAACGAGGTTCTTGTTGATGCATCCTCAGTGTAACATTTTTTCCACTACTTTTGAATTTTAAAATTGTAGGATTTATTTGGATTCTTTCCACTTTATATTTCCTTTTGTATTTCTTTACTTACTCTTTAGAAGATTTTGGGGCAGTCAGATTGGAGGAAGAGATGAATTAATAGGGATTCTGTTTCTGTATGCCTAGTAATGCATAGCCACATGATTTGAGCAAGGTCCCATGTTTCTTTCTAGAATGAATTTTCGAGGTTTTGAGTTTGTGAAAAAAAGAAAAGGAAAGAAAAGGAAAATGTTCTTGTTTGTAAAGGTAGCTATTTCTTGCTAACAGATTTTTCAGAATGGGAACAGTGTTAAAAAATTTTGTTCTTCAAGTAGTCTCCCCACTTTCTAAGATTGAGTTTAAACTAGAGCAATGGATACCAATCCTCTGAACATAACGTGTTAGATACTCTCATTTAAGCATGGGTGAAGCATATCTGGGTTGCTTAGCTGATGATTTTCTGAGCATGATGCGCATGACTCTATTTTAGTATATGCTTTTTTTTCTGTGATTAAACCTCAATGGTTATATTCTTCACCATTATGCCATGAATGAGGTTGTTTGTTTGTTTTTTTTTTTTTTTTAAAGTTTGTCACTATTCTTTTTTATTTCACCCAAAAGTCCAGCTGAGCTTTTGAAGTTGATGCAATTGTGGAGTTTAGCGCTTGTTATCCTATTCATTGCAATGTGGATCCCTCATTTCTTGTTTGATGATCTTATAATTCCTTGATCAACAAGCATGATTGACTGCCTTGTATAATCATTGTTTCCTTCTTGAATTTCATTATTTTGCATGTTCGATATAATGATTATAGGGTCTGCTTGAAAACTTGTGTTCTTTGTGGTCCTCTATGTGCCCAAGTAGGTTCCGGAGAATGGGATTCTAGTTTTGTTTTTCTCTAGGAAAACAGATCTTCTGTTGAACCTTGCCACATATTTTCCATGTTATGTTCCAAAATTAGGTAAAGTTCCTGCCCATATGAGCACCTTCACATGCCTTGCTTAGAGGTTCCTTCATCACATCTACTCGAGCTGCTTTCTTAGCTCAATGTCGAATCACATACAAAGTACAATATCATTTCTCTGGGGATTCTTAGGCTGGTTCTGCTCCTTTCTTTTTTAATATTTTTTTATGATGCATATAATTAGGCTTCTTTATGATGCAACTTGAATCAATATGCAAGTCTCTTACTTGGGTTTGTGATTGTAACGATCTAATCTGGGAAGATGATGATTTTCCACTTGTCAGGAACTTTGACCTGAGTGATAGTCGTTATTAATTGAACCTGAAGATATTATGCTAAATTAGTCTTTGTGGTGGCAGAAGAGCTCGACAAAGATATTGTTGAACTGGAGAAACCACCATAAGATTGTTGGAGGTTAGTACAATGCCATGGACAATGATTAAAGGTGGAATTCCGCCACAAGAATCCAAAGACAGTGAAATGTCTGTTTGTAACCAGAGGTTGCTTCAACAAGCTGGTTTGGTGAATGGCGAGCCAAGTACCTCTACGTGCATCAACAACCTCGGAAGGACCTGAAAGAACACCTTTCTAGCTAGAAAAGCACTTCTAACTGTTATCTCCTGGTTTTGTGTCTTTGGGAAGGTGGAGACCCACCATGAAAGAAGTGGAAGTCTTTTTCCCAACTTTGGTTGTCACTGGGGGGGGGGGGGGATTAGGGTTTTTCCCATCAAATCATCTTTCAGGTAACTTATCTTTTAAACATTCCAAAGCTTGTGACGTTCATGCAGGGTAATTGGGCAATGCTCCCCATAATTGCGAGAAAGGAGTTTAGAGGACCCAAAACAAATGAAGACTGTCGGCATGAAGCACTGCAAAAGATGCTTGAGAGCGATTCTTCAACAAATTCGAACTACTAATTTTATTGTCCCGTATCTTTAGCTGATCATGTTGGAAAAATATAGTTTAACAGGAAGCAGTAGATTCAATCATCCTTCGTTTCATTGTGCAATTCACCGATGATATGTTTAGAATTACATGCTGATTGGTATCGAATTGTTGTTGCTTCTAAATTTTTTTCCATGTGTAGTTCCTGAATATAAAACAGATTATAGATGCTTTGTACATTTGTTACATTTGTTAATTTTATGTCTGCTAATAGAAAAGGGATAAGATGTCTTCTTGTTTGTCCGGGATGCTATCACATATAGGCGTCCTTTATCTACCATAATTATTCATGCTAAACGTACTGGAACGTCAGTGCTTGATATAGTAGAAACGGTTTGAACCTCGGCTCTGTCAAAAGACTCCACATTCTGTGTTTGTGCTGGCATGGGATGGAGGTTAGTGTCTTATATATAGTTTGAGGAGTGAACATGAATCCTGCAGTTAGCCCTCAAAGATCTATAACGCTTGCTAGTAAAATTTCTCCGCCTGTTACACGTTCATGTCTTCATCCTTATCCAAGGCATGGTTTCAAGTTTCATGTCTAAATTAACAGCAGAATGTGTGTACTTTTTTACCACATGATGGCACGGGCACAGGACATTTTCCATGATAATTGCTCAACTTGAATGTCCATTCAAGGGCATGCTTTCATAAATTTACTCATCAGGATAAACTAGGAGAGGGGGGATTTGAGACTTTGAGCCATCACATGAGAAATGAAACAAAGACATGGAATTTAAAAAGAGTGCTGTTTCAACCAATTTTTACTACAACTAAAGCAGTCTCCCAATTATGGAATGTAATAATTTTACCACCTTGCAACTTTTCATGGTAACCACTGTATTGACTTTACAAGGAAACTATCCACTTATGTCAACATATTCTTCAAAGCACCCCATACCTCTCTCTCTCTCACTTGATGAGTATGGGATTCACCCACCCACCTCCAAAAACAAACAGTAAAAAGGTGAAAAATGAAGTGAGGTTTTCACTTTCTGGTAAGCGAATGAAGAGAGTATAAAAGTAGTGTGGAGTGATGAGTATGGTATTATTTTACCACTTTAGGGTCTTGTAATAACTCATTAAGTGGAGAGACAGAAATTCTTGTCGGCAAGGCATACCAATGCTGACCGCTCACCAGCTAAGCTCTCCTCCTGAGCTTTTTTTCATTAGCATGGTATGCTTCACTCCACTCAATTTTGGGTTAAAGGGAAAAAGAAATATAATGATTAGTAGAGGACGACACCCTCTCTTTATACAAGAATCTTCCCCTCTTCCAATGCTACTCATTATACAAACTTCTTTTTTCCTTCTCCTTTACCCTTGTTCTTGTATCCACAACAGGACTTATTTTCTTCGATTATTCCTATACCCCAAAAAAAAAATTGCACAATGAGAGATTTTCCTTGTTTTCTATATGAATCTACGTGGTAAATGGTAATTTGGTTCATATTCTACTATGCGCTCAGTTTCACAATATTATATATAAAAAAACCAAACTATAACATTTAGGGCAATGCCTTCTTTTATTTACGGAGAAAGACCACCAAGGTTTTGTTAAGTTAATTGATAGTGAGTTTGGTTTACCTAAACTTGGTCAATCTTCTTTCCTCTTTTTGTTTCCCCTGATAACCAACACTCACAAAAGGAACCCAGATAGATAGGCTTCGTATATATTCTCAAAAATAGACTTGATAACTCCTTTTTAAAAATAAAAAAAAAAATCTCGATATGCATTGTTTGAATTAGAGTAATTTGAAGGTGTAATGAGACTGATGTAAAGAGAGGGAGGGTAAAACTTAAAAGTAAGGTGATGCTGGCAAAGCAAAATTTAGAAGAAGAAACACGAAATTTGCACCACATTGCACCTGTCATGATGTTGCCAGAATTACCTAGCCGGCCCGATCGCTTGCCTCTACATTTTGGTGAAATGTCAAGAAATCAAATTATAATAAAAACGACTCTCGCACGATCATTAGTGATGGTAGTTGGATTAGGCTTTAAAGAAGTACAATAATTTCGAAAGCCTTTTTATCTCAAATTTGTTTCACACACAGAAGTATCATTAATTTGGGGTTCTTGAGAAAGATCTTCTTTTTCTTTCTTTCTCTCCTTTCTTTTCCAGAATAATTTCTCGTAAATTTATTTGCACGAATATGCATATCTGTTCGTTGTCAAATTAACCTGAAATATAAGTTCTAAATTAAACTTTATTTCACTGTCGTCGTGATGATTCGTGGTCCACCCCTTTTTTTTTTTTTTTACCTGGGGCAAAGAGAGGTCAGCTTCTTGGGTTTTCAACTACGAAGTTAATTAACATAGATAATACCCTGCTTTTAGAAAGAAAGATACGGTTCTACTTTAATTTCACTGTTCCTTCACATGGTATACTATTTTTGTCCAGAATAATTTACAAGCTTATCTTAGAAAATAGTGCCAAAAAGTGTTCTCTCTTTATGTTTTTTTTTCATCAAACCCTAATTTGGCAGGTGTCTTTATATCATCATGTCTTTATTTATCGTCGTGCAGGTCCTTCGAAGGTTGGGGTCCTAACTCCTAACTTATATAAACCCATTGTGCGTGCATTATATATAGAATTGCATGTATAAAAATGTGCAGTCGTATGGGCAAATTTGTACGCGATCAATTCTTTTCCCTTCATCAGTGACCAAATTAACCACGCATTAAGTGTTTATCTTGTAAATAGCTGGGAAAGATGGGTAGATAGAGATTCGAATCCCAAATTCAACCAAACAAGAATCGTAGAATTTGCTAAAATATATTGGAAAGAAATGAAAACATCGAATTAGATCTACTTATTTTCCTATAACCTCTTTGGTCCTTGATTTATCTTGATCTTTACGTGCAGAATATTTTTTCATATATCGAAATACAAAGTGGGAAGAAATGATAGTGGGAGTACTTTTGCAATCATTTCAGTTTTATTTTATTTTTTAACCTCAAGAAAAGAGTCAATGGCATACATTATCTCGACAAAGAAAAGATACTTTGGTCATTTCTGATATCGCAGCAATTACACATATATATTAAGTTACAAACGACATTAATGGATAGGAACAGTTGATTTAGATGGGTTTTAAAGGAGCTTCATGTATACAGCGAGATTTGAGAAGATGACTACCAGATGAGATTTAAGAATTTAATTAAGGAAGTTTGAACTTCCCAGAGCCCAGGATGGCTGGATCAATATGTTAGGACTTAGGACTCGATCTCCTGATGCCTGGAATCAATTTTATTTTATAATATATGGGCTAAAATCATGTTTTTTGAAAAGAGGATCATGGCTGTGAATAGACACATGCATGAACTGTCAACGCTGCTAATGAATGTCACTTAAATCATCCCTCCATGTCCCAAGACAAGCTTTAAAATAAACCCTTCGCACCATGTAAATGTGGTTGCAGACACACACGCGCGCACTTTATACACTATTTAAGTAAGTCTCGTTGTACTCATCTTATTCATGTCAGGATTAAAACTTAAAATATATAATTTTATGAATGGAACTAATCAAACAAAAAAAAAATCATTTTTAATGAAACAATGACATAAATAGAACATAAAATTAAACTTCAAGTTGAATAACTCCTCTCTTTATTACTTGAACCCACCTTCGGGGAGCATTTATTTGTTAGTAGTTTGGAGTAATATATATATTCTTTTTCTTTGTTTCTGTTTAGAACATCAACAATTTGGATCAATTCCGAACATTCTCATCCAAATAGAAGGTCTATTAAATACGGGTTCTCAAAGGTAAACAGGGGCTAAACAGAAATATCATAAATTCTAAAATAAAAGGAAAAGATAAATAGAAGAGCTGAATTTTCAAAATAGGAGCAATTTGAGGTACGGTTCTAGAGATCCCGTGCACAAAAAGATCTAAATATTCATATTGGATTTTGACCTAAAAACGGTTTGATGATCATGGACGCTCCATTACTGGATGGACTTGGGCTTTAAGTAAGTTTTAAAAATTAGTATAATTTATATCAATTGGATTATAGCTTGTTAAAACGGCTATGCTCGTTTGCACATGCCCCATATCCCATAGGTAAAAAGGTCCCAAAAAAAAAAAAGAGCAACCCTGGAGATTGGCGGGTCATTGTTGAGGATTGTCGCTAGATTATGGACATCGCTCATACAATAAGCCATAAGGACAGTCGTGTCTAAGAAACCTATGTGCTTTTAATACGTGTAATATTCGTACCTGTAGTCGATGGAGAGTAGATATGCATTAAATCCAGTTATTTATCGAAATTGCATAGGTTCATGTGCTGTTTTGAGTGACACAATGTAAATGAAAATTATTTAAGGCGCCATCAATCTTGTGAAGTTAATTATGGTTGGGAAACCGAGGCACGTGTCACAATCATGGCGTTTTATATATAGCTCCCCAGCCCGTACGATTGGTCCACCACCACCAACAAAAAATAAATACTTTAATGTTATTTGATTTGTTTGGAATCGCAATACTCCCAGCTGAACCAATTAACATTCGTTGTACCATATAATAATAATAATGTGGGTACAAAAGCTGTCATCAGTAGTTGACCTCTGGTCGTGATTAAAACATGTTCCTGTTTGAAGCCCAAGACTCGGTGCTGATAAAGGCATCTTATGTTGTCCTCTACCGGACCAACGATGAATATAGAAATTTAGAGATGATGGAATATCCCCTTTATAACCTAAGATACAGGATCTTCCCTGATACAGAATAATAATGCATGCCACCTCAACATCAATCCATCCTGTTTAATTTCTTTAAATATTGATTAAACTTTCTTGATGATGATAATAATAATAAAGTGTTAGTGTTTGTTTTTGCATTTTTTTAAATTATTTTTTATATTAAAAAAATAAATTAGTGTTTTTAAATTGTTTTAATGTGCTGGTAAAAAAATAAAAAATATCATATTAATATATTTTAAATTAAAAAATATCATGATATTAAACACAAACGAAAAATATTCCATATAATATATCATTTCACTTAAGTAAATAAAATAGATAAATAAAAAGTGGATCTATATCGATTGCCAAGAGGCAAGAGGCAAGAGGCAAGAGGCAAGAGGCGAGTGGTGGTATAATTAATTGCAAGCAGAAAACATATTTTCAAGTATTGAGTTAGAATAGTCGAGATTATTCCAGTATAGTTGAAAAGAATGAACCTGGGTGCAAATCCAAACCTTGTGTGCTCCTAGCTTAAAAATGATCCACGTGTGATGCTCTCTGTGTCCGAGATGATCAATAAATTTAAAGTTGCAAGGAAATAGTTATGATGGTGGATCAGAGGGATGCTACGTGCTAATAAATAAGACCACCATGCACCTTGATATGTATATATTTCGAATAGAAGTTGAAAAAGCGAAATGGCTGTGTTGCTTGGCGATGGAAAATCCGAAAGAATAATGGTGAGCACAAGTGCCCGCCGAGGCAGGGACATCAGCTGGCCGGGGAAAGGGACAAAGTTTTGAGCTAAAAATTATTTCTTTTTCAAAGAATTGTGAAGTCACGTGGTCAGCTAAAACCTACTGTTGTTTAATGATGAGTTATTTGTCAATGTCCGTACACATGACGACCCGTCCACTCTTCCAGTGACGTCATCCCTGAAAGATTTGAATGGAGAGGAAATCTTGAAAAGACAAAACAAACCTTGATGGTGTTCTGTCTGCCTGTGTGTCTGTGTGGGCAGGCGGTGCAAGTGCAATAACCAGTATCAGTCGTCCACAAAAACAAAACTAGAATGTAATGTTCGTGGCTTTTAGATTTCATTTATTCTTATAGCCCGTTTAGATAATTGGTATTTGATGTTTTTTTTTAATATTTTTTATTTTTTAAAATTAATTTTTGATATTAGTAAATAATACGAAAACATCAAAAAAATAATTTCTTTAATATTTTCTAAAAACATTTTTAAAATACAAAAGCTAACACGCTATTTCTTAATTAATTCCATTTCTTTACTGAATGAAATTATTTTCATCTAGTTCTTCTTGTTGCATGGGTAGCTTGTTTATTCTTCTATTTTTATTATTATTCAATCTAGGACGAAATTAAGCATCAAACTTGTTTTTTCTTTTCCTTAAAATGATGCAATCCTGCGTAGAAACTTGTTGGAGAGTAATTTACTATACGTTTAAAAGTTTTAGTAGTGTTAATTACTTATCTTTTAAGGGCGTCTATTGGATAAATCCATCTATAGATTATTTTAAAAAAAAGATGGAATCTAATTTAAATATATAGAATCATGGTAAATTTTAGATTTCAAACAGCTATCAAAAGATAATTAATTAATTAAAAAAACAAGATAATGATATCAACAACTTGATCATGATGTATTCAAATTTAAAATAGAGAAAAGCATATCATAATTAATCTTAACTATGTAGTAGAACAGACTGAATTACATTTAAACAAGTGGTCCACCAAAAATTTAAATTTTAAACAACCAAGCACTCACTTAAGTTATTTCAATAATAAATTCTATACAATAGGTGAAGGCATTTTATGAAATAAAAAATATATATATTTATATATATATATATATATATATAAAAGAGCAAATTTCAAAAATCTTATTTGTATAAAGTATTTTCAAACTGATATTTTCTTCAAAAGGATATAGATTGATGTTTTTTTAAAAAATATTCGGAAGATTACTATGTTTAATATTAAAAATAAAAAAATATATTATTTTAATATATTTTTAATTAAAAATAATTTTTATAAAAATATTACATTACCAAACAAACAGGCGTTAAATCCCATGACTTATAGGTCCCCGGGCTAAAGAGTAGGGCTTTGATTTGCCTAGAATGAATAAAGGCATCTTGACCCAACTAACTAACAGGAGAGTCTCATCATGGTGTCTACTGTATGAGAAATCTTCGAGGTTAAGTTGCCTAATTAAGCAATCTTTTGTGTAATTATATCAAAACCTCCATCAAGATCAACACTAATACGGTCACTGGTCATTAACAAGTGGAGAGTGATTCCTCTGTGCAGGCACCCTGCATGAAAGCAGCTGGGATCCCCTGTGACAATACTCATACGACAACGTGGGTGGGATTGGTCATCATCTTCATCTTTTTTTTTTT
>Ga0325400_1003649_pt1 | contig 13988 bp, 6 predicted proteins | sample PopdelMetagenome_2_FD_205662 | JGI IMG/M metagenome (GOLD analysis project Ga0325400, IMG submission 205662) | Populus deltoides microbial communities from Bellville, Georgia, United States - Xylem-PdKOR-R1 | ecosystem: Host-associated > Plants > Phyllosphere > Stem > Wood/Secondary xylem... | reverse complement strand
GGTGTAATTTAATTAGTCAGATTTTAAATTTAGTTTTTAAAAATTATTAATTTAAGTTTTATAAATTTTAAAATTATAAAAAATTTATATAGTTATTAATTTTATAATCTATAAAATTAATCAAGATACATACAAGTTAATTAAAATATCTAATAAAAAGAATTCAACTAGCTCACGTACACTTGTATAGTCAAACATTTTGTCAATCTATCTCTCAATCAAAGACCTAACACCAAGAATTTTCTTACCTTGCGTAACCACATCCAAAACGTCAACATTTCTTGTGTCAAATTTCCACAATTTGTTTTAGCATACGTAGTTAGTTTGATCTCTATAGCATCAAAGATGATTAAATAATTTTTTTTACTAGTATTTATCAAACTCAGCATTTATTTTCTTTTCAAAATTGTCTCTTTTCTCTCATCAAATTCTTCTCATCTAATTACTTTTTTCCATATTTACCAAAATAAAAAAGTAAAAATAAATAAATTGAAAAGGATATAAAATTGATAAAAGTATTATGTTATATTATATTTAAAATACAAGTTAACGAGACTAGGTTATTTTTTTTAACAAAAACAATATTATTTTAAGTAAAAATATCTAGTGTAATATTAAATTTAGTCAAGATTTTAATTAATAAATTATTGAATTGATTTCTAGAACGGCAAATATGATTAAATTAAAACATTCTTAAAACATTAAGCAAAATCTATTTCATTTTTTGTGCTTCTCTTTTCCTTTATATATTCATTATAATATCACTCTCATCAAGAACCCATTTCCAAGATTTTCACGAAATGGCAAACCAACTTCCCCAGATATCCGTTCTTGGAGCTGGCATCTTTGTCAAGACTCAATACATTCCAAGACTAGCTGAGATCTCTCATCTTTTTGTTCTTAAATCCATCTGGAGTCGCTCTGAGGTGATTCATTGCTCATTACTCATTTCATTTCTTGATTATCTTTCTTGCTTATATATTTATGTACATGTTCAGGAATCTGCAAGAGAAGCAGTGGAGGTAGCAAAGCAGCATTTTCCTGGTGTGGAATGCAAGTGGGGTGATAAGGGTCTTGATGAGATCATTCAAGATGAGTCAATTCTTGGTGTTGCTGTGGTTCTTGCTGCACAATATCAGGTGTGTCATCAATTTTGTTTCTTTATTCAAATGTTGATTATTTTATGGTGATAAGGTGTGTCATCAATTTTGTTTCTTTATTCAAATGTTGATTATTTTATGGTGATAAGGCTTAGAATCTTTCTTGATATGACTGTCACTAAGCGATCTTAGATTTTTCTTAACAATTTTAACAAGAAACTGTAAAATCATAGCTACCATGGTGCTCTTGTTTGATGCGTTTCCATGCGTTGGTTGCTGAATTTTCTAGTTCTGAATCAAGAATTTGACTCTTAATGATCGAATTCATTGCTGGCTATAAAGAATTTCGAGAAGGAGCCTATCTGTTAGTCATTTTGTCAGTATAAGCTTAGTGCAAAGCTAAAATGTAATTCAGAAATTGGGCAGGCAACATGGCAAATGATAAATGTATGTACTGGAGTCTGGCGATGAGCTTTGGCCGTGTTTAGAGAAATTTTCTCGACAGACTATCCTGTGATTTCAGTTTGGATGTCATCTTATATGTTCCATCTCTTTTAAGGAATTTGCTTTGCTTTGACATGTTATGTTTTCAGTAAATTTTTCACTTACATAAACTAATTCATGCAGGTTGATATGTCACTAAAGCTACTAAAGGCAGGGAAGCATGTCCTCCAAGGTAATATAAGCTCTTAGTCGCAAAATGAAGGCATTTTTTTGTTCAGATTGATGTGGGTTGTTTCCTAAGACATTCCCAAATTTTAACCAAAAACAATCTAAAAAATGTTGAATAATAAATAAAGATGGATAATTTACTGGTGAATTTTTTGTTGATGTTGCTGTTGTATTTATATTTCTCATTTGTGCAATGTTCTTAATCTTCTTTTATTTTGGCATGTCATCTGCAATTCTTGAATAACTTGGATGACCTGAAGAGAAACCAGCGGCATCTTGTAAGTAAACTACAACGTTTTCTGGTTGTTTGTAGCCTCTCCGTGATATTTAGGAATAGAAATCATCCCACTAGATTAAATTTATGTGGAATATTTGCAGGTTTAAAAACTCTTGCACATATAGATTCTCTTGCATAGAAACTCTTTTCATGCTATTGAATTTAATTTACATATTACAAATTGATATAGTGGCACTAGGAATAGTTCTTCATTTTTTTAGTCAGTAGTGAAACAGTACGAAGAATAGATAAAATGTAACTGTGAATTTTGCAATGAGCAGGTGATAAAAGAGATATGAAGTCATTTATTGTTGAGATTGATGTGTGAGATCATTGTCTGATCATACCAATAATCGATCTAGATTATTGTGTTATTTTTTTTTATAAGAATATATACAGGGGCCATCCTTGCTTCAAACCACAAAGGCCAATCATGTCTTGAGAGCAGAAAGTTCACACAAATAGATTTGTCCAAACAGAGTCATTATTTGATTATATTCAGTTTGGCAGGATCATAACTGGATAGTGGCATTGTTTTGGACAAGAAAATATGCTTCTATTATTAATGTGACTCTCTTTTCCTTCTGAACTATACATAATTAGTATCTTATCTGCCCACCATAGATTGATGAAGAAGACTGCTAGAACTTTTGTTTGCAAGAAAGTTAACTCCAGTCAAACAAAGTCCCATATTCACCCATCGCACTAGGATTGCTTGCATCTATCAGTAGTAAGCTTTTCCACTGTTGAAAGAAATCTCCGGCCCAAAACATATTCATTAGCAGTCCCTGTTCAAGATGAACACTTTTATGCATACAATATGCTCATAAAGTTTGAGTTTGTGTGCATTCGGATAATGGTTGGATAATGCAGCTATTAGTGAAATAGAAACCAGCCTGTCAAGCTACAAATCTATCTGTGCAAATTCACCTGGCTATCCAATTTGGGCTGTGGCAGAGAACTATAGGTTTGAACCTGCACTTGTAGAGGTAATTGTTTCAAATATCTGATTTGAGTTGATGTTCAAGATAGTAAGATACTGTACGTTCCAATATACTTGCTATTGCTTTCACAGAGCAAGAAATTATTGGCTGATATTGGGAAAATGATGAGCGTCCAACTTATAATTGAAGCATCAATGAATAGTGCAAACCCTTACTTCTCAAGCTCTTGGCGGCGGAATTACACGGTTTGTGCTGATAATATAACTGAGTTATATTACTCAGAATTTTTTACTGATTCTTAAAAGCATTTGGTAATGTGCATATGTTTTCAACTTCTATGGCCCAAGCTACTTATCTATGTTATAATCGAGAAATATACCCTGAAATATGAGAGTAGTTTTATCTTTCTAGATATCAGATGCTCCTTTACTAGTTGATTTATCATGCTTAAGCCATCTACCGTTGCTATTATTGACCAGTGCATCTTCTGTTTTGGCAGGGGGGTTTCATTCTAGATATGGGAGTGCACTTCATTGCAGGACTGAGAATGGTAATCTCTCATTTTAAATATACCTTATTGATAAATAGTGACATTGGTTCCTGCTATCCTTATTAAAAAATGATGTTCTGCTACTACAATATCACAGACTTCCTAAGTGTGTATTTTTTATAAAATATCACAGACTTCATATGGTCTTCTGAACTTGTTCTCCTTTCACTTCTTTATCTCTAACTTCTCATTCCTCCATTTTAACACTGTTGTAATTAATTTTGTCGTAGAGTTAAGTCATTCACACAATTATAGTTTTCCAAAATCTTGTTCCTATATCAAGAATAAGTTCTTATATCCTTTGCATGCTTTTAATTCTGGACACACCACAAATGTTATATCAGTAGTGTTTTTCTGTGTAAATAAAGCTTGTATAATTGAGGCCACCTAAGCCTTGTTAAATGGGTATTATGCTTGCATGTGAATCAGAACTTGTATAATTGAGGCCACCTAAGCTTTTTAAAATGGGTATTAGGCTTGCATGTTAATCACTATTTATTGCTCTCTGAGATCCAGCTTTGACCGCTAAATTATGCATTTCAATTCAATTGAACAGCTTGTTGGTTGTGAGGTGACATCAGTGTCAGCTATGACCTCTCATGTGGATACAACTTTGCCTCCACCTGATAACATATCCTCAGTTTTGTAAGTTTCTTATGCATGAAGTTGATTTTCAACCAAATCATTTCCTGATACTGTTGGAAGCATAAAAGTCACCGCATGAACTTTTCCTATTTTAGTCACCTGGAGAATGGATGTTCTGGAGTTTTTGCAATGGTTGTATCCTCCAAAACACCCAAGGCAAGTGGTAAATTGATGGTTTTACTTCAAACTTCTTGATAAATAAATTATTCTTTCTCATTTCTTTTAATTCGTTTAGATATTATGGAGAATTGTTGGCATAAACGGAACAGTGGAAATTGGGCGTGGAAACCAAGGTGGACAGCATGGTTACATGGTATGCCAAAACCCAATATGTTGTGGTCAATTAGATCTTCATCGGCTGCAATAGTCTTGGGAACTTTGTCTGAGCTATCTAGCTAAATTTTAATTTTCAAAATAATTGATTTCTTACCTTTAACTTGTAGCATTTATATTTGAGAAGTAACCTTCATTTGATATCTTACAATGCCGTGGCAGATTTCTTTTTATGGAGCTGGTGGACACTGTAAAAGCAACTTCTACCCATTTAGTGGAGTGACCGCTGAACTGAAGGCATTTTTACATGACATTTCACAGGCCAACCTTAAGGTAATATAAGATGACAAGCTCCTGTGTGCATTGTCACGGTTCGCTTCAAACATAAACCATAAGCATGGTAGTCTTCACATTTAGCTTTTTATTATTAGTCTTAATGTGCTTTGAGTGGAGATTACCTTCAGTTCGGTTGTTTTGTTCGACATTAGAGGAATTTGACTCATTTGATTGACAACAAAACATTCTGTTAGTTGGAAATTCAGAGCTTACTGTTCATTTATTAACCCTCGTTGCCTTCTTTCGTCAACAACAGCCTGATCTCTCGGGTAACTGTTGTTGGATTACTAAAACTTCCATTTCATTAACTGAACAGGAATTAAAATTTAATGATTCTGCTAGAATGCTACTTGCTTTAACTGATGATCTCTTGGGTAACTGTTGTTGGATTACTAAAACTTCCATTTCTTTAACTAAACAGGAATTAAAATTTAATGATTCTGCTAGAAGGCTAGTTGCTTTAACTGATGCGTTCAATTAAATACCTTTTTATCTGTCACAGAAGGGAAGTAGCTACGAAGTTGAGCCTCGACTCTCTTTTATTGAAGGAGCCAGAGATGTTGCAGTTTTAGACGCAATGCTTGAATCTGGAAACAAGAATGGAGCACTAGTTCAGGTGAAAAAGTTTTAAGGACCAATTTCATCATGTTTCACGCAGCTAAAAACACTTCTGAGACCTAGCAAACAGAAGGGTAGGGAAAGGAGATATTGTTGAAATGCTATGGAGAAATTTACAATTTTTAAGATGAATGTATCCTTATTATGATAATACATATTTCTTAAGAATAATTAGTGCGTATGCTAGAGAGGGGAAAATTGCATGAGTACTGTTTAAACTGATGTATTGAATCAAAATAATGCTGCAGACTCGTTTACATGTGTATTTGGGAGCTTCCCTCAGATTAGGCTACGAGCGGGTTTGCTCTTTACTTTATCAACTAGGGTTCAAATCTAAAATGAGGCCTCGAGAAAGAAATTTACTGTAAAATGCACTAGTATGAGCATGGATAGCTTGTCTAGAACCTTATTGGGAAGAGACTTGTCTCAGTATGCGAAGATTAATCCGAAGATGCCAAGACTTCAACCGAGAAAGAAGATAGTTTCTATCATGGTGTGGAAGTTGAATCCCCCCAACTGCACTCTGTAGGGTTTTTTTTTGTCTTCTATCAGTCTTTTGACAGACCACCTTCAATTACTGAACTAATAACTAGGGGAACCACAACCACATTGAATTGGTGTCTAGCGCTTTTGTAAGGAAATTGCGTTTAGTTTGCTGGACTGATGCTGCTAGACTCTTTGGTATAAGAAAAGTGCATGTCTATATCTAGTGGCGTAGTTTCTGTACTGTTGCTTTCTTTCATGTTGATATATGACAAACTGGCAATAAAAGTGTATATTTGTATTTGGAAACATGAAAATCTGTAAGTTTACAAAAAGGGTGTCTATATATTTCTACCTTGAGTTACACCTTTATGGAATCTTTTTATAGTATAGTTGTAAAACCTGGTTTGACCTAACGAGTTGATTTGAAAAACTCGAAACCTAGAGCCCCACTCAAGCCGGGTTGCTAGTTGAACTGTTGACCTGTCCAAACCAAGCCAGATTACCGCTGTTTTAATAAAAATAGTTTATCTAGTGACCTTACAACACAAACCCTTTTCCAGGTCAGTTCTTGAATAGGCTAGCACAAATAATGACGGGGTACAATGTAGCATGTTAGCACAATGGCCATGTCTATAGCATTGAATTGTTGGATGGCTTCTCAGAGGTGGTAGCAGCAATTCATTATTGCAATTCTACAACTGCACAAAGTGCAAGTTGCCAGACAGCAACTTAGCCTAGCTGTAGTGTCCAGTGAAGGAGAGATTATAAGAAGAGAAGGGGGAAAAAAAAAACAAGTTATATTTTGTCTGGTCTATATTTTCATGAAGGAAACCATATATTAATGGCAAAGAAAGGGTTACATTATGAATGGAATTTTTGCTTAATAGTAGTAGTGTTCATATCTACAAAGCTAGGAAAAGACAAAATGCTTTTGAATTCAGTCTTAGTCCAGTTGCCCTAGCCAGTAGCCACCACAACAACAACTAAGAAGAGAGAGAGTAGCACCGAGGGTCTTGGCCTGGCGGTGGGAGGGGCTTGTCTCCTCCTGCTGCTCCTGGGTTCGAGTCCTCATGTGCATGCCTGTTATTCTCGTAGTGGTTTACATGCCTACTGGGTTTGCAGGATGTTCAGTGGATCGTGGGATTAATCGTGGTACGCGCAAGCTGACCCGAACACCCATATAAATTAAAAAAAAAAGAAGAGAGAGAGTAACATCAAACTTCAAGATTTTGTATTTTGTTCTTTGTATCATGATTAAATTCTTTTTTGATTGGATTTTAGAATTTTAAACAATGAAAGATAAATCGTTTTCAATTCTAAACCATCCTTTCCCCCAATCTCCACCTAATGGAAATCCAAATTTGACATTCCCAAGTGTCAAGATCAAAACATTCAAGATTAAGTTGCAAAACCTAATCAACTCAACTTCTTGGCAAGTTTTTTCCTTTTTTGTCGTCACAGAACAGTTTGTTCAACTAAACCTGGGTATCGAATCATTTTCACAAAACTCTTAATATGTACAAACATATAAAGTCTTACAAGTTTTGTGAAATTGTAATCTTCAACATCAGAGTTCCTGCCTTTTCCAGTACAGGTGAGGAGCAAAACCTAACATGACGGCAACAAACTAGAGACGATATTGGGTTGAATGCGCACATAATACAGAGATAGGAAGGCATGCAGCAGCTCAGCTCCCTTTTCAAAACCAACTTCACCTAACTCCATTTCTTTCTCATTATTTTCTCAACTGTGAATGAAAAAGATTGGACATACCATTTCCCATATTCTTATCAAAATCATGCACAAAACATTGATGACATTGGGTACAATAATAGGTTACAGGTTACTGTCAAGAATTCAATTCTGGCCCCATGAAGCTAGCCTATCATAGAAATGGTAATTTTGGGTGTGGACAATCTACAAGGTGACAACACAAAATCGATTCCCTCTTCTGCTTCCAGCTCTTGCATCATAAATGCTGTCCTCCATGTAATCTGAGGGTACCCTTCTTGGCTAGAAAATCTAATCATGTACGTCTCAACTAATTATATTGCTTATGGACTAACCTTTTTTCATATTTTGTAAGGAAATAGATACATAAAGCTTAGGTTAAAATAACTTTCACTGTTTAGGAAAAAGTTTTTCAACAATGTTAATAATCTTGGCTTGTCCCCCGATGTGTCGAAGACTTAGTTCTAATTAGATTAGATATGAGAGCTAATCTGATTAAACCTGGTAGATCTAATAAATTTACTTGTAATTCTAGTTAATCCAGTTAAAACTTGATTTGATTTTTAAAAAAAATCATGTTGTTTTAGATTTAGTTTTATTATTTAAAATTAATGTAATTATATCTTAAATGCTGAAATTAAAAAACAAAAACTCATGAAATAATAACCATGGTGAATTTCATACACTTGATTACACCATAAACCTTAGCCTTAGTTAGAGCTTATAAATTATTCTAATATTATAAATTTTACCTCACATACTAAAACTTTTTTTTTTTCAATGAGCAACATCTAGCATCCTAGACTATCAAAAAAAAAATACAAAAAAGATAAAATGTATTTTATTAGGGGTACAGAGACGGAGATATAATAATAAAAATATTTACAAAATAATTTTAAAATAAATTTTTATCATTTCAAAATATAAAAGCAATAAAATATATCCTTTTCATCCGAAATATTAACCAAATATTACTAGAATGAAAATGATTTAAATATTATGATTTCATACACAATTACTATTTTTCTTATGGGCTCTATTAATGAAATTATTATTATAATTATATATATATATAAATGTACAATCACAAAAAGCACGCAAGGTGTTTGGGTAGAATATTCCAGGTATCCGTTTCGCGCGTGTTTTTGGCTGAGAAGAAACGACACTGCAGACACCCGGTAAAGGTCGGAAATCCTGCAACTGACCGCACTCATCCTTCCAGGTGCCAAAAGATTATGAGACACCGATTTTCATAGGATTTTTTTTATGATCTATTTTCATTAAATAAAGTACACAAATAAAAAAAAAAATTATATTTATCATTTTAGATAATAAATAACACACACATCAAATCAAATGATATCATCTCCACCTCCATACCCGAATAGGTCGGGTTTTTTTACCCGTCTCTTTTCAAGTAAATGAAAGCAGACTTTTATCAAAACATATTTAATTAATTTTAAAATATCAAAACTATTAAAAAACTCTAATTAATTTCACCGAATTACACGCCAAAGACTTAATTACATGTTTTGCCGCAAAATGATATGCAACTTGCACCAATGCCTGCCCATCAAGGATAGATTTGGAGGGCGATTGAAAGCGTTGTGATTTTTGTTTTTTATATGTTTTAAAAGTATATTTTATTTGAAAAAAATATTAAATTGTTTTTTATACATCATATCATATATGGATGCTATTTTTATCAAATCCCACATCAAATCTCAATTATATTCCCTCCGTACAATTTAATCTACTCGACCAAACCTTATTTTATAAGTAGTTTTATTCTTGAAAACTAATTTTTAAGTGTTTTTAATATGAAAAACATTAAAATAATGATTGTTTTATGTGATTTTAAATGATTTTGATACTAGAAAGTTAAAATTATAGAAAAAAATTAAAAATTAATATAAATAAAAAAATACTTTGAAAAATCAATACTAATCACATTACTGTACACAGGTAACAAATTATTACGATCTTAAAAAACACAGAATGCCTACATTGAAGCAGTAAATCTAATGAGAAAACCAAGAAAATGAAAAGAAGAGTTTTTCTCATCTCCCAAGTCCAAGAAATAAACAACAATTCCAACCCCAAGTAGTCCCTTCATGTGCCTATACCGACCATCCTCTTCGCCTGTGCTCTATTAAGATTTCCTAGTTCATGTGCGAATTTTTGTAACTATGCACACAATTGCTCTTAGCAATAAATGATGTAATAAGTATGAATCTTTTTCTTGAGTAATAAAATATGAATGAAGGATAAAAACTATAGTAAAAAAGGTTTAAAGAAAGTTGGTAGTGAGTAGGTTCCATCCTTTCTCTTTCTTTTTCTCAGTAGATTCAGTCTTTGATAGATATCACCCCACATGCTCAATATTTCTACATTAGCTCGCTCCCTCTTCAACCCCTCTTAGCTCCATTATTGTTCTCTTAAGAAGGGTTCTTGGCTTCAACAGTAGCTAGTGGCTGACCACTAAGGTACTGCATTTTTCTACTTTCTTGTTTTCTTGATAATGCAATGTGGACACTCAAAGGGTAGTGTAATTTGAAGTTGGTTGGAGTAGTTGTTGAGACCCTAAGCTGTTTTTGTTCACTCTTTTAAGTAATGGGAATGGTGGGTGCATATGATGCTTACATGTTTTTCTTGTGGCTATGGGAAAAGTTGGTGTTTTGTAGTGCTTGTTTGCTTAAGGTTGCTTGTTGTATATGGTTACTTAGGTTGCCCAACTATTGAAGTAGATCTGTTGTGTTAATATTACCAACTCCACTTTCTTTATTACTGAGAGTCTAACAAGGCCACGGTGATTAATGTGTGATTTATACTGTTTGATTGTTGTGAAAATGTGAAAGGAACTTTCGTTTTGGGCCTTTTGAAGCTTGAAGTATGCATCAAGGGGTCTTAATCGAGTAAAATGTTTACTTTGAGGCTGAATGAAAGAGTATTTTAATTTCATTTCCCATATCATGACACCCCATGTGGTATTGCAATGCCATTTTCTTTGATTTTCTTTCATTTTCTCAGCAGTTGAAGTTGTTCTATGAGTGTAAATGTTGACCCGGTGGTTTTCTTGCTGCTTTTGCAGATATTCGTGGTTTCTGGTCTAGAGCTTCCAATTGAAGTGCCTGGTGTTGCTCTATAACTGTGTCATGGATGAGGAATTATAAGGTTCTTTATTCTTTTGTTTCCCTGCCTTCATCTTTACCCTTTTAGAGGAAGAATTCAATAAAGTCCATGACTGAGAGAAGTGGTGACTCGTAATTGTGGTCAAAATAACCCTTAGATTTCTTGTATTCCACCATCAACTTTAGTGACTCAAATTTGTCCAAATAGCCTTGAAATCACTAGAACAAAGTTGGTTTCTTACCATTCGAATCATTTTCGTTTCCTGAATTTCCATTCACTTCTGTTGAATCTTTATCCTGTTTCAATATCCTTAGTTTGAAAGCCTCCTTGTCTTCCTGTGTGATTGTTGAGTGCTCCTTGCATAACTCTGGTTTTGTCAGTGTAAACTAAAAAAAATGCAGAAGCCACCACAATCAGTCGACTTTGCTCTAAAGGAGACCTCACCAAACATTGGTGCGGGATCTGTCACAGGAGATAAGCTTTCCTGCACCTATGACCTTGTTGAGCAAATGCAATATCTTTATGTTCGTGTAGTGAAAGCTAAAGATTTGCCTCCCAAAGATATTACTGGTAGTTGTGATCCCTATGTTGAAGTAAAGCTTGGAAATTACAAGGGTGTTACGAAACATTTTGAGAAGAAAAGCAACCCAGAATGGAATCAGGTTTTTGCTTTCTCAAAAGATAGAATTCAAGCTTCAGTTTTGGAGGTGTTTGTGAAGGATAAGGATGTTGTCTTAGATGATTTGATTGGTAGGATGATGTTTGATCTCAATGATGTGCCAAAACGTGTTCCGCCGGATAGTCCTTTGGCACCACAGTGGTATAGACTGGAAGATAGGAAGGGAGATAAGATTAAGGCTGGGGAGCTGATGCTGGCTGTTTGGATGGGAACTCAAGCAGATGAGGCATTCCCCGACGCTTGGCATTCAGATGCAGCCAGCGTTGGTCCTGATGGTGTTAACAAAATCCGATCCAAGGTATATATTTCACCCAAGCTTTGGTATGTTAGGGTCAATGTGATTGAAGCTCAGGACTTGGTGCCTGGTGACAAAAGTCGGTTCCCAGAAGTATTTGTGAGGGGCACCCTTGGAAATCAAGCATTGAGAACTAGGACATCTCAAACTAAGACTGTCAATCCAATGTGGAATGAGGACTTGATATTTGTAGTTGCTGAACCTTTCGAGGAGCCTTTGATTTTGACTGCCGAAGATAGATTGGGACCAAATAAAGATGAAGTTCTGGGGAAGTGCGTGATCCCTTTGCAACTTGTGCAGAGGAGGCTAGACCACAAGCCAGTTAACACTCGGTGGTTTAATCTTGAGAAGCATGTGGTTGTAGATGGAGAACAAAAGAAAGAAACCAAGTTTGCCAGCAGGATTCATTTGAGGATCTGTTTAGATGGAGGGTATCATGTTTTGGATGAATCAACTCACTACAGCAGTGACCTTAGGCCAACAGCAAAGCAGTTATGGAGGTCTAGCATTGGGATTTTGGAACTTGGGGTTATAAGTGCTGTGGGGCTGATGCCAATGAAGAAAAAGGATGACCGAGGTACGACAGATGCCTACTGTGTAGCTAAATATGGGCAGAAATGGATCCGGACAAGGACAATTGTCGACAGCTTTAATCCAAGGTGGAATGAGCAGTACACATGGGAGGTTTTCGACCCGTGTACTGTCATTACAATTGGGGTTTTTGATAATGGTCACATACATGGTGGTGGAGGGGGGAAAGACTCCAGAATTGGGAAAGTCAGAATTCGTCTATCCACACTCGAAACTGATAGAGTTTATACACACTCCTATCCTCTTCTGGCCATACAGTCTTCTGGGGTGAGGAAAACAGGTGAAGTTCAGTTAGCTGTGAGGTTCACATGCTCATCTCTGGTTAATATGTTGCACATGTATTCACATCCATTGTTACCAAAAATGCACTACGTCCATCCATTGTCAGTAATGCAGCTTGATAGCTTGAGGCACCAAGCTATGCACATTGTCTCCGTGAGGCTGAGCAGGTCCGAGCCACCTTTGAGGAAAGAGGTTGTGGAATATATGCTAGATGTAGATTCACATATGTGGAGCATGAGGAGGAGCAAGGCCAACTTTTTCAGAATTATGGCTGTTCTAAGTGGCTTGATTGCTGTTGGAAAATGGTTTGATCAAATCTGCAACTGGAAGAACTCTCTTACCACCATTTTAATTCACATCCTCTTCATAATCTTGGTCCTTTATCCAGAGCTAATACTTCCCACAATTTTCCTCTACCTTTTCCTGATCGGACTCTGGAACTATCGATGGAGACCAAGACACCCTCCTCACATGGACACCCGACTCTCTCATGCTGATGCTGCTCATCCTGATGAACTTGATGAAGAATTCGATTCATTCCCTACTTCCAGACCATCAGATATCGTCAGAATGCGATACGATCGTCTAAGAAGTATCGCAGGGAGGGTTCAGACCGTGGTCGGTGACCTTGCAACTCAAGGGGAAAGATTTCAGTCTCTGATAAGTTGGAGAGACCCGAGGGCTACCACTTTGTTTGTGACATTCTGTTTAATTGCTGCCATAGTTCTCTATGTCACTCCTTTCCAGGTTCTAGCCCTTCTCATTGGCCTTTATGTGTTGAGACATCCAAGGTTCCGCCACAAGCTCCCTTCCGTCCCCGTCAACTTCTTTAGGAGGTTGCCTGCAAGGTCTGACAGCATGCTATAAGCTCCGTTCTGCCCCCAGCTTAGCTCCTACCAGCCATATATTCTTATGATATATCATGTCTTCCTGTTATTTTTTTCTTCATGTAACTGGACCCTCTTGTGCACAACTATAAAGTGTAAAGCCCAACATGGCAACAACTTTCACCATTTTTTTTATTTAAGTATTTTTTATGAGTTAGCTATAACTTAATCCCTATAATTTGGCAAAAATAATTAATTAGTCCTCTTGGTTTTATGAACTATATATATATACTTAAATTCATTTATAACTTGATCCTTATATTCCATTTCATTTTCCTTTTCAATTTATTTTGTTTTTTTTATTTTATTTTAAGAAATAGAAAAAGAAGGAAAAAGTCGGTAGGATGAAAATATTCATGAGAAAAAATCACTTTTTGAAACAAAAATATATCTCTATTAGCATGGAGTTATTGACAATTATACCAATATCAAGACATAATAAATACTTGCATAATTATCAAAGCAAACAATTACCATATCGAATAGAATT
>Ga0325400_1003648_pt1 | contig 13990 bp, 10 predicted proteins | sample PopdelMetagenome_2_FD_205662 | JGI IMG/M metagenome (GOLD analysis project Ga0325400, IMG submission 205662) | Populus deltoides microbial communities from Bellville, Georgia, United States - Xylem-PdKOR-R1 | ecosystem: Host-associated > Plants > Phyllosphere > Stem > Wood/Secondary xylem... | reverse complement strand
CCACCTCCGCGCCGATCGCGTCGGCCGCCGCCTGCGCCGCGGCGATGGTGTCGAAGCTGCGGCGGTAGCAGGCGATCACCAGCTCGTCCTTGGCGTCGAGATGGTGGTAGAAGCTCCCCTTGGTGACGTTGAGTTCCGACGCGATCCGCTGGACGCTGGCGCCGCGATAGCCGAGCTCGTTGATCAGGCGGGTCGCCGCGGTCAGGAACGCGTCGCGCCCCGCCTCCTCCGCCGGGGCGGGCAGGTCGAGCGGCGAGGGCGCCCATGTCGCGCCCTGGCCGGCGATGCCGTGCCGGAACACGTCCACCAGCCGCGCCTCCACCCGGTCGAGCTGGTCGGGCTCGTACCGGTCGAGCCACGCGCTGAGCCAGAAGCAGTTCTCCAGCAGTACGTGGGCGCGCGCGCCGTTGAGGTCCTTCTGCCCGCGCCCCGCCGGGCGGCCCCACAGGTCGCGGGTCTTGCGGAACACCCGCTGCCACCCCGCCATCAGCCTGCCCCGGACCGGCTCCTCGGTCGCGCGCAGGTCGGAGAGCACCGCGAACGCACGCTCCTCCCCGCGCCTGATCGCGGCCAGCCGCTCCATGTGCAGCCCGATGAACCGGGCGACCCGCGCCTCCGGGGTCGCCTCGGCGGCGGTCTCGTCGAGCATCGCCGTCAGTCGGTCGAGCGTGTTCTCGAACGCGGCGGCGGCCAGGTCCTCCTTGCGCTTGAAGTAGTAGGTGACGCTGGTGGTGTTCAGGCCCACCCGGCGCGCGACGTCGGCGAAGGTCATGCCCTTCGCACTCTGCTCGTTGATCGCCTCGGCCGCGGCGGCCAGGATCGCGTCGCGCTTCGCCCGGAAGCGCTTGGTCCCCTGTTCCTCCCCGGGCGGCGTCGCGACCCGCTGGTCGTCCGGTGCCTGCATGCGCCGACCGTAGCAGCTTCGTTTCGAAGGAACAGTGCTTTTCGTCGCCGAAGGCGCGAACGGGTTTACCGAACAATCGGTACGGTCTAGACCGCCCGCCGACGACGGACGGGAGAGGCTTGGATGGACTTCACGCTGAGCGAGCGCGAGACCTATTGGCGGGACCGGGTGAAGCATTTCATCGACCGCGAGATCCGCCCGCGCGACGCCGACTACCATCGCCAGGCCCATGAGGGCGAGCGGTGGAAGGTCATTCCTGTCATCGAGGAGGTCAAGGAAAAGGCGAAGGCCGCGGGGCTGTGGAACTTCTTCATGCCCCCGCGCTCGGGCCGCGCCCATGTCGACGACAGCTTCCGGTTCGAGGGGCAGCAGCTCTCCAACCTCGAATACGCGCTCTGCGCGGAGGAGATGGGGCGGATCGGCTGGGCGTCCGAATGCTTCAACTGCTCCGCCCCCGACACCGGCAACATGGAGGTCTTTCTCCGCTACGGCACCGCCGCGCAGAAGGAGCGGTGGCTCACCCCGCTGATGAACGGCGAGATCAGGTCGGCCTTCCTGATGACCGAGCCTCAGGTCGCCTCGTCCGACGCCACCAACATCCAGACCGCGATGGTCCGCGACGGCGATCACTACGTCGTCAACGGCCGCAAATGGTGGTCGTCCGGCGTCGGCGACCCGCGCTGCAAGGTCGCGATCCTGATGGGCAAGACCAGCTTCGAAGGGTCGCGCCACAGCCAGCAGTCGATGATGATCCTGGACATGGAGGCGCCGGGCGTCACGGTCGAGCGGATGCTGTCGGTCTACGGCTACGACCATGCCCCTCACGGGCACGGCGAGGTGGTGCTGGAGGACGTGCGGGTGCCCGTCGACGACGTGCTGCTCGGCGAGGGCAGGGGGTTCGAGATCGCGCAGGGGCGGCTCGGGCCGGGGCGCATCCACCATTGCATGCGCACCATCGGCGTCGCCGAGGAGGCGATCGAGGCGATGGCGAAGCGGTTGCTCAGCCGGGTCGCGTTCGGCAAGCGGGTCGCCGATCATTCGGTATGGGAGCACCGGCTCGCCCGCGCGCGCATCGACATCGAGATGACGCGGCTCCTCTGCCTCAAGGCGGCCGACATGATGGACAAGGCGGGCAACAAGGCCGCGCAGCTCGAGATCGCGATGATCAAGGTGCAGGCGCCCAACATGGCGCTCCAGATCCTCGACGACGCGGTGCAGGCGCACGGCGGCGGCGGCGTGTCGGGCGACTTCCGCCTCGCGCACGACTGGGCGTCGATGCGCACCCTGCGCTTCGCCGACGGACCCGATGAAGTCCACGAGCGCGCGATCGCCCGCAACGAGTTCGGCAAGTGGGGTGACTGGAAGGCCGATCTCCCCACCCGCGACCCGCAGATGCAGCGTTAATCACCCTCACCCTTCCGGCGCGTACCGCGCCTCCCTCCCTCTCCCGGTGGAGAGGGGGGTCCGCCCGGCGCAGCCGGGTGGGAAGGGTGAGGACGACCGGAGTCAGACCTGTGAAAGCCGCCGTCCTCCACGAAGCCCGCGCCCCCCTCGTGATCGAGGACGTGCACGTCGCCGATCCCGCCCCGCGCGAGGTGCTGATCCGCACGCACGCGGTCGGCGTCTGCCGTTCCGACCTCCATTTCGTCGACGGCGCCTTTCCGCACCCGGTCCCGACCGTTCCCGGCCACGAGGCGGCGGGCGTGGTCGAGGCGGTCGGCAGCGACGTCGTCCACGTGAAGCCGGGCGACCACGTCATCACCTTCTTCACCGCCTTTTGCGGCACCTGCGAGTTCTGCACGACCGGGCGGCTGTCGCTCTGCATCGACCCGTCCACCCGGCGGTCGCCGACCGCCGAACCGCGCCTGGCGCTCGCCGACGGCACTGCGCTTGCGCCCTTCCTCAACCTGTCCGCCTTTGCCGAGCGGATGCTGATCCACGAGAACGCCTGCGTCGCCATCTCCAAGGACATGCCGCTCGACCGGGCGGCCTTGCTCGGCTGCGCGGTGATCACCGGGTCGGGCGCGATCTTCAACGATTCGAAGCTCAAGCCCGGGGAGAGCGTGGCGGTGATCGGGGCTGGCGGCATCGGCCTCGCCGCGATCAACGCCGCCCGGATCGCGGGGGCGGGGCGGATCGTCGCGATCGATCCGGTGCCCGAGAAGCGCGAGCTTGCGAAGAAGCTCGGCGCGACCGACGTGCTGGATGCCGCCGATCCCGCTGTCGGCAAACAGTGCCTCGCGCTCACCGGCGGCGGCGTCCACTACGCGATCGAGGCGGTCGGACGGCCGGAAACCGCCGAACTCGCCTGGCAGGTCCTCCGCCGCGGCGGCACCGCCACCATCCTCGGAATGATCGCGCCCGGCAAGTCTGTCTCGATCCCGGGGCCGAGCTTCCTTTCGGGCAAGCGGATGCAGGGGTCGCTGCTCGGCTCCACCCAGTTCCCCGTCGACATGCCGCGCCTGGTCGGGATGTACCTCGACGGCCGGCTCGACCTCGACGCCATGGTCGCGCAGCGGATCGCGCTGTCGGACGTCAACGATGCGCTGGAGGCGCTGCGCCAGGGCGACAGCGTGCGGAGCGTCATCACCTTCGAGGCACCCGGCGAGGACATGGCGGCATGAGCGAGGCGGCGGCGGGCATGAGCGGCACGGTGGCGGTGGAGGCGAAGGATCGGCTCGATGCGGCGACGCTCGGCACCTGGCTGCAGCACAACGTCGCCGGGTTCGCCGGACCTTGGGAGTACACCAAGTTCGCCGGCGGCCAGTCGAATCCGACCTACCTCATCACTGGGGCGAGCGGCCGCTACGTGCTGCGCCGCAAGCCGTTCGGGCCGATCCTGCCGTCCGCCCACGCGGTCGACCGCGAATACCGGGTCATCGCCGGTCTCCACCCCACCGGTTTCCCGGTCCCGCGCCCCTACGGGCTGTGCGAGGACCCCGAGGTGATCGGCACCAGCTTCTACGTCATGGAGAAGGTGGAGGGTCGCACCCTGTGGGACGGCTCGCTGCCCGGCATGGCGCCGGAGGATCGCCGTGCCCATTACGAGGCGATGGTCGACACCATGGCCGCGCTCCACACCACCGACCATGCCGCCGCCGGACTCGGCGACTACGGCAAGCCCGGCAATTATTTCGAGCGCCAGGTCGCGCGCTGGACCAAGCAGTACCGCGCCGCCGAGACCGAGCGGGTGGACGCGGTCGAGCGGCTGATCGACTGGCTGCCCCGCACGCTTCCCGAACAGACCCGCACCTCGATCGTCCACGGCGACTACCGCATCGACAACATGATCTTCGCGCCCGCGGGCCCGACCGTGATGGCGGTGCTCGACTGGGAGCTGTCGACGCTGGGCGACCCGCTCGCCGACTTCTCCTACTTCCTGATGAGCTGGGTCACTCAGCCCGAGGGCCGCTCCGGGGTGATGGGCATGACCGGCGCCGAAACCGGCATTCCCGCCATCGAGGAGGTGGTGGAACGCTACTGCCGCGTCACGGGCCGCGACGGGGTGCCGCAGCTCGACTGGTATTTCGCCTACAACCTGTTCCGCCTCACCGGCATCGTCCAAGGCATCAAGCGCCGCATCATCGACGGCAACGCGTCGAGCGCACAGGCGGAGCGCACCGTCGCCCGCCTGCCGCTCCTCGCCGAGGCGGCATGGGGGTTCGCGAAGAACGGGGGGGCGGGGGGGGGCGCGCCCCCGGGGGGGGGGGCGGCCGGGGCCCCCCCCCCCCCCCCGCCGACCGTCATTCCGGCGAAGGCCGGGGTCCATGCCTTCGATCACGGGCGTCACCGTCGAGGCGGATGGAGATGGATGCCGGCCGCTCCCCGGCATGACCAACAAGGGGCTGTCCTACACGCATCGCTTCTGGAACAGTGATGCTGACGACGGGATGGTGACGCAAACAGAAACGATCGGTGCCGACGATCACCCGTTCAGGGGTCAATCGAGTCAACCGACAGCGGCGCAGGAGCAACAATGCCTCACTCCCTCTTCGACCTGACCGGCAAGGTCGCGATCGTCACCGGCTCCTCGCGCGGCATCGGCAAGGCATCGGCGATCGAGCTCGCACGCCACGGCGCGCGGGTGGTGATCTCCAGCCGCAAGCAGGATGCCTGCGACGCGGTCGCGGCCGAGATCGACCGGACGTTCGGCGAAGGCACCGCCTTCGCCCACGCCGCCTCCATCTCCGACAAGGTCGCGCTCGAACGCCTCGTCGCCGCGACCCGCGAACGCTTCGGCCGCATCGACGTGCTCGTCTGCAACGCCGCCTCCAACCCCTATTACGGCCCGCTCGCCGACATCGCCGACGACCAGTTCCGCAAGATCCTCGACAACAACGTGCTCTCGAACCACTGGCTGATCCAGCTCGTCGCCCCCGAGATGCGGGCGCGCCGGGACGGCGCGATCGTCATCGTCTCCTCGATCGGCGGCCTGCGCGGATCGGACGTGATCGGCGCCTACAACGTGTCCAAGGCGGCCGACTTCCAGCTCGCGCGCAACTATGCGGTCGAATACGGCCCCGACAACGTTCGGGTGAACTGCGTCGCTCCGGGCCTGATCCGCACCGATTTCGCCCGCGCGCTGTGGGAGGACCCGGCCCGGATCAGGGCCGCGAACGAGAGCGTACCGCTGCGCCGCATCGGCGAGCCGGAGGAGATCGCGGGCGCGGTGGTCTTCCTGGCGTCCAAGGCGTCGGCGTTCATGACCGGGCAGGCGATGGTGGTCGACGGCGGCGTGACGATCTGATCCGCATGACCCCGGTGCGGGTCGGACGCGGAACGTGGAGGCATGGAACCCGGCCCTCGCCGGTGACGGAGGTACAGGATGCGCTTCGGGAACAAGTCCGTGATCGTCACCGGTGCCGGCTCGGGCATCGGCCGCGCCGCCGCGATGCTGTTCGCCGCGGAGGGGGCGCGGGTGATCTGCGCCGACCTGACCGACGGTGCCGATGCGACGGCGGCCACGATCGGCGACGCCGCCACCGCGATCCGGATCGACGCGGGCAGCGAAGACGACGTGGCCCGCGCCGTCGACCTCGCGCGTCGGCGTCACGGCGGGCTCGACGTCATGTTCGCCAACGCCGGGATCTCCGGCGGCATGGCCAACATCTTCGACACCGACGTCGGCCTCATCGCCGAGGTGCTGCGCGTCAACCTGATCGGGCCGTTCCTGGCGATCAAGCACGCCGCGCCGCTGATCGCCGACGCGGGCGGCGGCGCGATCGTCCTCACCGCCAGCGTCGCCGGCATCCGCTCGGGCGCGGGATCGCCCGCCTATTCGGCGTCCAAGGCCGGCGTCATCAACCTCGCCCAGGTCGCGGCGCAGCAGCTCTCCGGCTCGGGCGTCCGCGTCAACGCCATCTGTCCGGGCCTTACCGAGACCGGCATGACCAAGCCGACCTTCGATTACGCGCGCGGGGCGGGCAAGATGGACCGGGTGGGCCGGCTCAACCCGCTGCGTCGCGGCGCCCAGCCCGAGGAACTGGCCAGGGTCGCGCTGTTCCTCGCCTCTGAGGAGGCGAGCTACGTCAACGGCCAGGCGCTCGCGGTCGACGGCGGATTGTCGTCGAGCCATCCGGTGACCCGCCAGGAATACGGCAAGACCGCTGTCTGAATCCGCTTGCCGACGCGGGCGGCCGGGTTCACGATCGCAGCCATGAGGACCATCATCGCGATCACGCTCGCCGCCAGTCCCGCCATCCTCCTCGCGCAGGCGACGCAGCGCCCCGGTCCGCCGCCGCCGCCATTGCCCTTCTCGCACGTGCCGCCGGTGGTCGCGACCCCTCCTGCCGAGCGCCGCGTGCTTGCCTGGATACCGGGGGAGGTGCGCTGCGGCGGCGAGGTCGTTGCGCCCACGGCGTGGCGACGGCCGGCGTTGGCGCTCGGCTGGTCGACGACCAGCCGCGGCACCGCGACCTACCGGTTCCGCATCGACGCCGAAGGCCGGCCGCTGTCGATCACCGGCGCGGACAACCGGACATACGTCGCCGATGGCGGCGATATCGCGCCGTCGCTCGCCGCCACCCGCTTTGCGGCAGGGGCGGAGCGCACGGGCTGCGTCGTCACCTACGGCACGCGCGTGACCGGCTTCGCCGACACGCCGGTGCCGGACCTCGTCTCCTACTCGCTCAACCCGATCAGCGGATCGCTGCCGCGAGAGGGATGGGCGGCGCTCTTCGTGGACGCGACCTGCGACGACACGCCCAAGCCTGCGCCCCTGGTCCAGGTCTTTCCCGACTATGATCGCCTGCCGGGCACGCCCGGCGTGCGCGACTGGACCATGGTCGGCTACGACACCGATGCGGGCGGCAAGCCGCGCCGCGTGCGCAGCGTGACCGGGACGGGCAACGCCGCGCTCGACCGGGCGGCGGTCGCGGCGGTGGGTCGATCCCGCTACACGCGCGGACCCCGTACCGGGTGCCGGCTGCCGTTCAGCAGGGCCGCGGTGACCATGCCGGCGCCGGCCTTGGTCGATCCCTCCGCCACATCCCCGTCCCGGCCCGACTGCAAGGGAGATTGGGTGACGAGGCCGCCGCTCCGCTACCCCGATGCGTATCGCCGCCGCGCGATCGAGGGCTGGGCGGTGATCGGGTTTGACCTTGCGCCTTGGGGAGCGACCGGCAACGTCCGCGTTCTCGCCAGCGAGCCCACCGCCGACTTCGGTCGGATCGCCGCGGAGATGATCCGCGCCGCGCGTCGCCGCGACTCGGATCGCGGGGCGGTCGGCTGCGTCGAGCGGGTACGCTTCCGCATGGGCAACGGCACAGCGGGAGAGCCGGCGACCGATACCTAGCGCATCCGTAACAGCCCTTCCTGCGCGGTACTCGCCACCAGCCGTCCGTCACGCGAGAAGATCCGCCCCCGGTTGAATCCGCGCGCGTGTCCCGTCCAAGGGCTGTCGGTCGCGTAGAGCAACCAGTCGTCGGCGCGGAACGCCTCATGGAGCCATAACGCGTGATCGAGGCTGGCGCTCTGGAGCGCGGGGTTCATCCAGCCGATCCCATGCGGCATCATCGCGGTACCGAGCAGCCCCATGTCCGACGCGTAGGCGAGCACCGCCCGGTGAAGAGCGGGATCGTCCGGCAGCGGAGCGGCGGCCCGGAACCAGATCGCCTGGCGGGGCTCGGCAGGGGGCGATGTGACCAGCCCACGCGGGCGCACGCTGCGCGTCTCGATGGGTCGCTGGCGAAGCACTTGGCGACGGAACCGGTTGGGCACCTCCTCGACCAGCGCCGCGCGGGCCTCGCGATCGGGCCGGAGATCGTCGGGGCTGGGAACGTCGGGCATCGCGTCCTGGTGGGTGAGGCCGTCCTCCGGCGCCTGGAACGACGCGGCGAGGTTAAGGATCGGCTTGCCCCGTTGCAGCGCGACCACCCGCCGGGTCGCGAAGCTGCGCCCGTCGAAGTCGCGGTTGACCCGGTAGACGATCGGATGATCCTCCGATCCCGGCCGCATGAAATAGGCGTGGAGCGAGTGGGCGACCTTGTCGTCCCCGGTCGAACGCTGTGCCGCCTGGAGCGCCTGTGCGATCACCTGCCCGCCGAATACCCGGCCCTCGCCGCCGGGCTGGCGCGGGCCGCGATAGAGGTCGGTGTCGAGTTCCTCGACGTCGAGCAGCGCCGCCAGTCCGGCGACCAGCGCCTCCGGCTCGATGTCGCCCGGCGCTCGCAGGTCCACTTCAGTAACCGGCGGCGCAGGCCAGCTTGTCGGCGTGGAAGTTGGCGTCGCCGAACAGTTCGGCGAGCACGCGCTGGCGCTTCATGTAGAAACCGATGTCGTACTCGTCGGTCATGCCGATGCCGCCATGCATCTGGATACCTTCCTGCACGCCGAGCGCGGTAGCGAGGGCGGCCTGCGCCTTGGCCACCGACACCGCCTCGTCAGCCTGGTCGGAGCCGGCGTCGAGCAACTGCTGCGCCTTGAGCACCGCCGCGCGCGCGACCTCCATCTCACCGTACAGGTGTGCGGCGCGATGCTGGAGCGCCTGGTAGCTGCCGATCAGGGTTCCGAACTGCTTCCTCTCCTTCAGATAGCCGAGCGTCATGTCCATCGCTCCGCTGCCGACACCCACCAGTTCCGCCGCCGCGCCGGTGCGGCCGGCGCGCAGCAGGCGGTCGAGCGGTTCGCACCCCGCATCGACCTCGCCGATCACCGCGTCGGCGTCGACGTCCACGCCATCGAAGCTGAGGCGGCTCGCGACGCTCGCATCGGCGAGCCGCTCGGGCGCGGCGGAAAGGCCGGGGGCATCCTTGCCGACGGCAAACAGGGTGATGCCCTCCCGCTCGTGATAGGCACCGGCGGTCCGCGCGGCGACGATCAGCAGGTCGGCGACATGACCGTGCACGACGAAGCGCTTGGCTCCCGACAGGCGGAAGCCGTTCCCGGATCGCTCCGCGCGCAGACCGACCGCGTCGCGGTGCTTGGCGCCCTCGTCGATCGCCAGCGCGGCGACCGCCTCCCCCGCGACGATGTCGGGAAACCAGCGCTCGGCGGCGGCAGTATCCTTCATCGCCTCCACCGCCCCGACCGCCGTAGTAAGGAATGGTGAAGGGGACAGGTTGCGCCCGATCTCCTCCAGCACCGCGCCTGCCTCGACATGGCCGAGACCGAGCCCGCCCTGATCCTCGCCGACGAGGATGCCGGTGAAGCCCATCTCGGCGAACTGCTTCCACAGGTCGCGGCTGAAGCCCGCGGGATCGTCGGCGTCGCGCAAAGCGCGCAGGTGCGACACCGGGGCCTGCTCGGCGATGAACTCGCGTGCGGTGTCGCGGAGCATGGTCTGATCGTCGTCGAGGAAGAGAGGCATATTGCGGGTCCTAGTCACCCCGGATCAGTGTCCAGGGTTCGCCCAGCGACCGGAGACGACGTCGCAGGACGGAGAAGTGGGCTCCGGACACAAGTCCGGGACGGTGGCGGGCTCAGGCGCCCGGAAGCTCAAGGATGCGCTTGGCGATGATGTTGAGCTGGATTTCGCTGGTTCCGCCCTCGATCGAGTTGGCCTTGGTGCGGAGCCACGCCCGCGGTACGGCCCCAGAACGGGATGCCTCGCTCTCCCATTCAAGCGCGTCCGACCCGCCCGCGGCCATCATGAGTTCGTGGCGGCTCTTGTTCAGCTCGGTCCCGTAATATTTCATCATCGACGGCTGGGCGGGGTGGGCGCGGCCGGCCTTGAGCTCGTCGATAAAGCGCTCGCTCATCGCCCCGAAAGCCCTGGCGCGCACCTCGAACAGCGCGATCTGGCCCCGCAGCAGCGGATCGGCGAGCCGCCCGTCATGGTCGAGCCCCACCGTCGCGATGGCCCCGGCGATCAGGGGGTTGTCGCCCTGGCCGCCCAGACCCATGCCGGAGATCATCTCGCGCTCGTGGCCGAGCAGGTATTTGGCGACGTCCCATCCCTTGTTCTCGTCGTGGATGCGGTTCGCCTTGGGGACCCTCACGTCGTCCATGAACGTCTCGCAGAAAGGCGAGTAGCCGGAGATGAGGAGGATCGGCTTGGTCGACACCCCCTCCGACGCCATGTCGAACAACACGAAGCTGATACCGCCCTGTTTCGACTCCTTGGAAGTGCGAACCAGGCAGAAGATCCAGTCGGCCTTGTCGGCGTAGCTGGTCCACACCTTCTGCCCGTTGACGACGTAATGATCGCCTGCATCCTCGGCGGAGGCGGCGAGGCTGGCGAGGTCGGAGCCGGCGTTGGGTTCCGAATAGCCTTGGCACCAGCGGATCTCGCCACGAGCGATCTTCGGCAGATGGTCGAGCTTCTGCTCCTCGGTGCCGTACTTCAGCAACGCCGGGCCGAGCATCGATATGCCGAAGCTGTTGAGCGGGTTGCGCGCGTTGATGGCGCGCAACTCCTCCCTCAACACCTTGGTCTCGGCAGGCGACAGGCCACCGCCGCCGTACGCAGTCGGCCAGTCGGGGACTGTCCATCCCCGCTCGCCCATCTTCTTCAGCCAGTCGGCCTGGGGCGGATTGGCGGCGGGATCATAGTCGCGGCCGCCCCAGCACACGTCCTTGTCGGAGCGCATGGGCTCCCGCATCTCGGGTGGACAGTTCGCTTCGAGCCAGGTGCGGGTTTCGGCGCGGAACGCGTGGAGGTCGGTCATCGGTCGTCCTTCGTCACCCCGGCCTGGTGCCGGGACCCACCGTGCGACGAGCGACGGTGGCGCGATTGCAACCCGGCCAAGGGGCCGGGGTGGGGGTTGGTCAGCGGATCGTGCCGTCGCGCAGGCTTTGCGCGACCTTGAACCCGTGCTTGTCGAGCCCTGCCACGACCTTGTCGTAGCCCTCGCTCTTCGCCCAGAACATCGGTCCGCCCCGGTAGACGGGCCAGCCGTAGCCGTAGATCCAGACGACATCGACGTCGCTCGCGCGTTGCGCCTTGCCTTCCTCCAGGATCAGGGCGCCCTCGTTGACCATGGGGTAGAGGGTCCGCTCGACGATTTCCTCGTCGCTGATCTCGCGGACGGTGGAGCCGGACTTCCTGCGGAAGTCCTCGATGATCTCGGCGACGCGCGGCGAGGGCGTCGGTTGGCGCTTTTCATCATAGTCGTAGAAGCCCGCCTGCTTCTTCTGCCCCCAGCGACCCTCCGCGGCGAGGGCGTCGCGGATGTTCTCGATCCGACTTGGGTCGCGGTGCCAGCCGATGTCCACGCCGGCGAGGTCGGACATCTGGAACGGTCCCATCGGCATCCCGAATGCCACATGGACGCGATCGATCTGCTCGGGGGTGGCGCCCTCCATCAGCAGCTTGTTGGCCTCCACCTGGCGCGGCATCAGCATGCGATTGCCGATGAAGCCGTAGGTGACGCCCGCGACGACGGCGACCTTCCTGATCTTCTTGGCGAGGTCCATGACGGTCGCGAGCACGTCCGGCGCGGTCCGGGCACCGCGGACGACTTCCAGCAGCTTCATCACGTTGGCCGGCGAGAAGAAGTGCATCCCGACCACGTCCTCCGGCCGTTTGGTCGTGGCCGCGATCTCGTCGATGTCGAGATAGGAGGTGTTCGACGCCAGGATCGCGCCCGGCTTGCAGATCGCGTCGAGCCTGGTGAAGATCTCCTTCTTGACGTCCATGCTCTCGTAGACCGCCTCGATGATGAGGTCGCACTCGGCCAGCGCGTCGAAGTCGAGGGTGGGGATGAGCGCCCCCATCGCCGCCTCGACCTGCTCGGGCTTCATCCGGCCCTTGGCGGCGGTGGCCTCGTAATTCTTGCGGATCGTGCCGGCGCCGCGGTCGAGCGCCTCCTGCGCCATCTCGACGATGGTCACGGGGATGCCCGCCGAAAGGAAGTTCATGGAGATGCCGCCCCCCATCGTCCCGGCACCGATCACGCCGACGTGCCTGATCGGGCGCAGCTGGGTGTCGGCGGGAACGTCGTCGATCTTGGCGGCTTGGCGCTCGGCGAAGAAGATGTGCCGCTGGGCGGCGGACTGGACGCCCATCATCAGCCGCATGAATTCGGCGCGTTCGAACTGAACGCCCTCGGCGTAGGGGAGCTCGGTTGCCTTGACCACGCAGGCGATGTTGGCGGCGGGCGCGTCGAAGCCGCGGAACCGGCGGCTGTTCTCCTTGGTGAAGGCGGCGACCGCGTCCGGATCGGGCCGTACTTCGCGCTGCGACGCGCGCGGGATCGGGCGCGCGGCCTTGATCCCGCGGGCGAAGGCGATCGCGTCCGCCTCTAAGCTATCCTCGCCGACGAGCTTGTCGACCAGTCCCGCGTCCGCCGCCTTCCTGGCGGGGATCGGGTCGCCCTTGGCGGTCATCTCCAGCGCGAGGCCGACGCCCGCTATCCGCGGCAGCCGCTGAGTTCCGCCGGCACCGGGCAACAGCCCGAGCTTCACCTCGGGGGTGCCGAGCTTCGCCGAGGGAGCCGCGACCCGGTAGTGGCAGGCAAGCGCCACCTCGCATCCGCCACCCAGCGCGGTGCCGTGGATCGCGGCGACCACGGGCTTGTCCGACGCCTCGATCATGTCGACCAGCATCGGCAGCGCGGGCTCCTGCATCGGCTTGCCGAACTCGGTGATGTCGGCGCCTGCGAAGAAGGTGCGCCCGTCGCAGCGGATCACCATCGCCTCGACTGAGGCGTCGGCGACGCCTTCCTTGATCGCGGCCTCAAGACCCTGGCGGACCGCGGCACCCAGCGCGTTGACGGGCGGGTTGTCCGATATGATGACGAGCACCTCGCCATGGCGCTCGGTGCGGATCGGGGAGGTCATGCGTGTCTCCATCAGTTTAGCGCCGCGTAGATCATGGTCTTGAGCTCACGGCGGATCGGATAGGTGTTGGACGGCGAGAGCTGGGTCATGAACACCATGTGCACTCGCTCGACCGGATCGCAGAAGAAGGCGGTCGAGAACATGCCGCCCCAGTAGAACTCGCCGGCCGAGCCGGGGATCATCGAACGACCCACGTCGACGTTCACCGCGAAGCCGAGCCCGAAACCGGTGCCCGCGTTCGCGGCCTCGCTGAACAGCGACCTGGACAGCGAGGCGAGGTCGGCCCCGCCCGGCAGGTGGTTCATCGTCATGAGGTCGAGCGTCTTGCGCCCGACCAGCCGTACCCCGTCGAGCTCGCCGCCGTTCAGCAGCATGGTGCAGAAGCGGTGATAGTCGAGGCTGGTCGAGACCAGCCCACCGCCACCCGAAACCAATCGCGGCGGCAACGCCCAGGCGCTGCGCTCGCCGCGGTCCAGCATCACGCGGCCCTCTCCGGGCTTCAGCGTCCAGCAGTCGGTCAGCCGGTGGATCTTGTCGGCGGGCACTTGGAAGAAGGTGTCCTCCATGCCGAGCACCGAGAAGATGCGGGTTCGGAAGAAATCCTCCAGCGTGATGCCCGACACCCGCTGCACCACCGCGCCGAGCACGTCGGTCGCGACCGAGTAGTTCCACGAGGTGCCCGGCGAGAACTCGAGCGGGATCGCCGCCAGCGCCGCCACGAACCCGTCGAGATCGAGATGGCCATGCCAGGTCTCGATCCGACCCTCCCGGTAGGCGGCGTCCACGTTGGTCCGTTGCTGGAACCCGTAGGTGAACCCGGCCGTGTGGCGCAGAAGGTCGAGCATGCGCATCGGCTCGGCGGTCGGC
>Ga0325400_1003646_pt1 | contig 13992 bp, 7 predicted proteins | sample PopdelMetagenome_2_FD_205662 | JGI IMG/M metagenome (GOLD analysis project Ga0325400, IMG submission 205662) | Populus deltoides microbial communities from Bellville, Georgia, United States - Xylem-PdKOR-R1 | ecosystem: Host-associated > Plants > Phyllosphere > Stem > Wood/Secondary xylem... | reverse complement strand
CAATGTTTACTGTAATTCAGTTTCTTCGTATGTTTGCAATATTATATCATGTTTCTGCTTTACTGTACGCCATTGCTAAAGCACACTCAGGCTAGTTCCTGAAACTTACTAGCATTTAACGCATGGTTAATTACTTGACTGTTACTAATCAAAAAGCTAAAAATCTCCGCAGGAAACATAGAAAGAGGGTTTTTTTGGGTCCTAAAGGCACTCAGGAAACATTTGAACTAATTGTTATATCGTGCATTAGTTGGTTTCTTAGCAAACTTATCTGGAGAGGAACAGTAAAATCAAACTTCAGCATTCGCTATTGTTGCACAGGTTTTGAATCGAAAAACATCACCATTCCAAGATTGCCAAGTTGTACAACATGGAATCTTGGATTAATTATTCTTTATTCCAAAATCAGAATGCACTGATCTGGCCGTGTGACAGATTTTCTGTGCTATATCTGATAATAAGTCAAGGGAGAACTAGAACAATATATAAACAAAGCTACCGCATGCACACTGTAAAAGATCAGTCAACGTACTTTCCTGTGTGGATTAATTCTTCTTCCAAGGTTTCAAAATAGAAAGGACTATGATAATTGCAATGATCAAGACCAAAATAATGGCAATCATCATGCATTTCCTTGACTTCTTTTGCAAGTTCTTTGCAGTTCTAAGAGCATCTGTACCATTATGAACATGGTCCACTGCATTTGTCACCTGTAACCAAAATATTGAAGGCAAAACATGTTGATGAGCAATGTTAACTGTAAGATTGTAGTTGTTGGAGATGGCCAGTCTAATTTTTGTGACACATGAAACAGGAATCCCACCAAAAGTTGTTCAAAAATAGTGAAATTGAGTTTCTCGATCCTAAGTCATTATACAGTAACATATAAAACTTTATGCTTATGTTGCATGGACAATCGAAATGTTAATTGCACGTACATTTACCAACAAAAACAGTGGTGCATTTCAATAATGAAATGAGGAATGCATATGCAAAGTGATGGCAGATTGTATTACTCCAGAAACCCTAATTAGCAGAACGAAATGGGTTAGATTTGTTTAGATGACATCTAACAAGAACAAATCTGAAATAAATTTTGGGTCAACCAACACCAAAAAGTTCAGATGAAATTGAATTGACCCAAGTGTCAAGACTTTAGGCCGTTGATTTGATCCAATTTCCACTCTCACGGGCCAGATTCATTATAAAGTGTGGTTGCAAAAAGGCATTAGAATAGGGTAGTCAGGTCAGGTAGACATGGGGAATGAAGCTAGAACCAAAAAGACTAACTTCTAAAACAACAGTTAGTCAACTATAATGGCTACTACAAGTAAAAGTATTATAATGGCAATGCACATCCATTTTCGAGAATTCTTCTGAAGTTTCTTTGCAGTTTGAAATGCAGTTGTCCCTGACTGGGACATGAGTGACTGCATTTGCAACCTGAGCAACATTTTCATTAATGCAATGCCAAGAAACACACGACCTTGCCATAAAGCTAGCAACTCCCACATACACATGATAAGTTGAAAAAGGATGTGATCTCTGAGTAGGAACAAACCTGATTTTCGATGTTATCTAGGATCTCTCCTTGAGCATCGACTAGAACAGCCAAATCACCAAAAATCTGACAAAATTATAATCATATTAGCAAGCTTGCTTTCAACAGCTAGCATGAGTACTGTATCCAGGTCTAGCAGCAGATATACCTCTTTCAGTTCTAGAAGCTTTTTCTCAATTTCTTTTACCGCATCGTGTCTCTCCTGGATTTCTTCCAAGGTGTTTAGCACCTGCAGCCATGTCTCAAAATTACAAACTTTACAGAACGGTTCCATCAAACAGTGGTTTTAAAGCAATCAATTAGAAGAAGAAACTCTTCCATTCTTGAGCTGACGAATAAACTTCAAAAACTAAAATTGAAAGAACCGGTGTCTAGAACCGGTGAAAAATGACATGATATTCCTATAGTTTCTGTTGTCTCAGTAGGGAACTGTGTGATCTTTTCTCCTGTTGTCAAATAAACGAGTTCAGTGTTATGGCGCCATGTTGAAGCTTTATGAATTCTTTTCTAATCACAAAAGCTTCAAGAGGATCTACCTAACATCAACTCAACAGTGAACTTAAAGATACTCAAATTCAATATGAGAACAGCATAATACTCCCATGTACCAAAATATAGACTCCTAAGAAATCCAAAGAATCTGTTTATCCAACAAATATCACATCCAAAACTATTCAAATGTAGCAAAATTTATGCTCTTGTATGTGAATTTTCTAAAACTGAAAAAGCTTGCGGTATTTTACGCAGAGTGGTGTTGGATGTCAGGAAAGGCATACCTCCCCTCGGCCCTGTTCTTGAATTGCCTTCTGAAAGATTTGCTCACTGTTTCCAGTTTCGATCAGGTGGTCAATTGTCTAACATGATCAATCAGAGTTGAAAAATTATAAAAACCTCCATATCGCCTTATACCATAATTTCTAGTTTTAAAACTCAGGCTCACCTTTTCGTCTGGTCTGGTTCCCGTGACTGCTCAATCATAGACAACAAAAGATGAATCCACCGTTTTAAAATGGCAACATACTTAAAGTATTAGATCATCATTATACACTCTATATCCTTATTGTAACTTCAATGTTTTTTGTCGTATACAAACCTGTAATAACCCTTCTCTCCACAAGCTCACGATATTCATCTTGAATCTTTTGTCTTAGGGTCTGCAGAAAAATACAAAAATGAGAAACTGTACATAAACAACTACAAAGTAACCTGCTCGAGATGTAGATCTACCTGGAACTCTGTCATTAGATCCCTGAACCTCTTGGTTATGGCACTGGAATAAATTAAGATGGGAAAATAATTAAAGGTAAATACCTTGTGCACATATAGACATGAGAAATACATATATATGATTTCATTCTAAATCAAGAAAGTCTAGCCCTTCGTTGGAAACACACTTCGTAACATTCATCCTTGCTCTGTCAACACCAGTTCCCTTTTCACATCCAGGTTTCTGTCGGCTGTCTAAGTTCTAAAATAGACAGGAAAGAGAGGAAATCAGCATAGAAAAATGTCTAGCTATTCTTAACAGGAATGAAGAGGGATCTAGTCAAGGAAAAGTGAAGGATTACATCTTTGTTTATTGCTACTATTCTTTCTTTGACATTACGTGCAATTTTACCCACTTCATCAACATCTTTTTCCATCCGCTTCTTGATAGCTGCAAAGGTTTAACAACATTCTTAGAATGCTACAAGCAAAAGGGGAAATCTCGGAAACTTAGTCAATAGCCTAAGGTGACAAAACAATGAAGAAACAGCTATAAAAGTTCCTGCACCATGTTTCATTAAGTTATCTAAATTTGTACTCAAATTAAGCAGCCAACTAAATCTAATTTCAATCTAGTCACACGGCCAGCAATGAGCTAACACCAAGTTTCTTCACTGATCACAAACAGCCAAGTGATAGACTCGCCGTCTACATGTCAGGGACTTGGAATGTTGAAATTCAAAGTTCAAGTGTTCTAACACAACTAAAGCATCTAGACAAAGAGTCACCTTTCATTGCAGATGCTTTTGTTACAGATTTTGAATCTTCATTAGCTTCCTGCACAAAAGTTGAAATTAGAATGCTACATAAGAGGAATGCAACTATTATCAATTTGTCTTCGTTCTCTGACTCTGGCAAGTGAAATCATGACTAGAAGATCAGCTAAACTGTGCCCAAGAAAAATCTCAGTGGTTATTATCGTTGTCCCTCAACAGTGGGAACAGATTACTTTATTTTTCTCAAATATGCTAGAAGACATTTCTCTAGAACAGCAATGACAGAGTAGAAGCACATCAGTGTCATTGATTGCACCAATGTTGATACCTTCTAGATTTTGAACCCTTAACCAAACTGATCCTTTCTGCAGTCTGGACACGAGACAAACTTTTCCGAACAAAGTGCAGCCAAATGGGAGCACAGTCCACCAGAATTCACGTGTATCTAAGAGAAGAAAAAAAAGTATTCTTGGGATTCTTCTAATCTAGATAAACACATAACTGAAAATTGCCATCCATACAGCTGCAATGCCAAGTTGAATTGAAATGCACATCAGTCGAGTCCCCCTTTTTTCTGATTATTGTTTCAACTCAAATATAATGGTGAAATCATACTCATTGTGGAATCCACTCATAAATCATGAAAAAGAAGAAGCAAATACCCCATCTTCTACACAAAAATAGAGATAGGAGACACCATAAAATTATCTGACTATGCCATTTTACTACAGTAGAACCACAGCACATAAATCTACCTGCCGCTTGCCAATATGATTAATCATCTAACATTCCAGGAAATTTCTCAAAAAAACCTGACTTCATATTATAAAGGAAGTATGGTTTCCTACCTTCAGATTCTTTAGCAGCCCATCAATCTTATCAAGCTGCTTCCCAACCTCTTGTATCTAAGAGCAAAAGAATGAGTCCAGGAAGCAATTAGGAAAATGTAAACTAAAAGCAAAATTTTAAAAACAAAAATAGAACAAGAACAAGAAGATGAACAATGCAACGTGTATAAAGAAATGCACAGTTCCTACATGACTTGTTTCCATGGGATTTGGAACCTCAAAGGACAATAAACAATGGTGTCAAATACCTTCTTATTGAAAGCTTCCATTCCCATATCAGGGTTGCTCCTTGAACCCCGTATCCCCATTTCAATATCACCATCGATAGGATGGTGGCCTTTGGAATCACCAATAAACGAACTCTGGAAATAAAACACAGGCAACACAAAATATTTCTCATTTCAATAGGAGGTGGAAGAACAACACACTGGTATCAGCTTTCAATGAACAATCAATTCATAGTGGAAAAATTCAATAGAAGTCCAACGTTACTCATATATATATCATTGCAGAGTAAAAAGTGCTTAAGAGAGTTTTGGTACTGAAGAATTGGAAAGTCCAACCCAAAAATTTCATAACTGGGTTAACAAAGGTTCAGTTTTGTGATGAAAGGGAACAAAAAGATGACAACTTTTATAGAGTTAAGAAAATTTCCACTGATTTTTCTATTCACAAGATCAAAATCAAAACTTTAATTCAGTTTCTTTTTCCTCTGTTTTCTCACAACCAAACTAAGACATGATCAAATTTGTTTCTTGAGATCATCTGGGTCACTGAATTTAGAAACAAAAACCACAGAAATCATTCACGGGCATCCCTGGAAAGGTCCAAATTCAAATAAAATCCACTAAAAAAGAAAAAAAAATCGAACTTAAGTGCAATTCATGACCATGTCTCAGTCTATGATCATTAACAAAGCCAACTTCACACTAAAAGCAACGCTAAACCTGCTCCTAGCCAATCCATCACTACAAACCCAGATAGATTCAAACCTTAAAAAACACATCAACATCAACTAAAACGTTGCTAAAGATCTCAATTCACTACCATCTCCAATCCCATATACACGGATCACAAAAATTAAATTACAGAAGAACAAAACACAAAAGTTATATATATAAAGAAACAAAGTTTACCGTGAGTAAGTCATTCATCTTGATCAAATCACAAGAAGAGAAGGACCAAGAGACCAAATGTTGTTGAAAAGGTGATGTCTTGTTGAAAAGAAAAGGAAAAACGGCAGAAGAATGTGGAAACAATGTTATGGTATTGATTTTTAATGTTTTTGGAGTGTGTAACGTTTGTTGGCCGGCAAGAATGTCTTTGTTATTACACATGCACACATCGAGACCACCTAAGACGTTACAAACAAAAACTTATTATTGCCACTTTGCAGTAATCTTCTACTATTATAAAATCCAATGCTTCTCTTGTTCTCGATTTAAAAAATAAAATAAGAAGAAACTCTTAACTAAAATATTGGTCAAATCCTGTGCAAGTCTACACTAAAGTTTATCTTCTTTACCAAAATATTTCACAGCTTTGGCAAGAAATATCTGCAAAGACAGAATGACCCACCCCAGATGGTAACAGTGAAGGGTTCATGACTAGAACATACTGTGAGTAGAATTTGTTCGTGTCATGCTTTGATTGAAAGCTATCTGCAGAATCATCTAAAATACAGCAGATTTCTGCAGCAATGAGAATTCTTTGGTCAGATTCAACCTCGGTGCTCTAATTCAATCTGCTATAACCACTGTTTTATTTGCAAAAAAAAAAAAACAAAAGTTTCCTCTTGTGGTGTTTAAAGCCTTCCTATTGAATTTTCTTAAGCTTTTCTGCGATAGTTGTTCAACGATGCCAAGGCACTTCAAAATTCTATGGTGATAAAAGGTTTTTCTTCAACAGTGAAGTTTAGCAGACCGCAAGACTGGGCCATCGAATTCAGCCACTGGGAATTTTGAAGTAGTGGGAGAGAACTAGTTGCTTTTAAAGCAGATTGAAGTCTACACAACCCAGCTATTGTCCTGTCAGAGGAAAGTAGGAATAGTGAATCGTGTAGTTCTCTGAAAATATATCTACAGACTACAGCTAGCAGGAGGGAATTTATGGGAAGATCAATCTTTGAGTAATTTTGCTTCTGAAAACCAACAAGACGAATACCAATACTATTTACTGCAAGGTGAAAGGTGGTCTACCCATGGATTGGCCAGTTCCTATTTGGAAGTTTGCAACTTCTTATCTGCCACAATTTCTTCCCCTGCTAATAGTTTAGCCTGTTCTTTGAATTACTATGGGCCTGAAACACAAGGAGATTATACTCATTGATGTTAATTAGGAGACCTGTGGACTTTTGTTGCTTTGCATGAAGATTTTGTACTTGTAGGCTTTATGTTACGCGAATTTGACCGCTCAATTACGACCTTATAATGCAATTGCATTCTCTGCTTCAATTATGGTTTTTGTTTTGGTATTCCTAATTTATCCACTAGGTCGTAGCAATTATATTTTGATTCATTTCTTTTTCCAAGAATTTCATAATTTGATCACTGAAACTATTTTGTCACTACCAATTTTTGAATCTTCCTTCAAAGTTTTGTATCTTTACGAATCTAAATTTATATACAAACTTTTTTTTTATATAAACAAAGTAGAGTTCTATATAACATGATAATATAAGTAACTTCGTATTATAAATTAATTATCTTAATACAAAAGTTGAATACAAAATTCTATAATTATAGAGCGCTAACTAGGCATAAAAGAATAGGTTCTGAACGTCCAAGAAAAGCAATCTGCTAACAAAGTTATAAGCATGAAAAAAAAATAACGAGAGGATGAATTCAACAAATCAGTAAGTAGATAACGTTAAACATACACATACGAGGTAATAAGACAAAGAAAAACATATATAAATTTGGCTTTAGGCTTGTACAAGAAAGTTTCACAAGGCATAACAAGAATATTATAATGTAAGGTTTGTTAAAAAATCAAAATGCAATGAGTATGACGCTCCGTATTATAGGATGATCAATCATCACAGGTTGGCGACTCTCCTGACCAACTAGGGTTTAGATACGATTTTTATCAAAGACTAACACTACCTTGTTAGCATGGGTATTTTAACTGGTATATCAAAGAGTCATATCATAATTAAATAAATAGATTCATATCTCAAAACTTAATTTATAATATCAATCAAACGAGGAGCTACCAACTCAAAAATGCATAATAGCTCATATCAAAGATTTAGTTTTAAGGAGTGGTCATGCTTAATCATAAACAAGAAATAGATAGCAATATAAGAATTACTAAAAAGCATGATCAGAGTATCATATCAACAATTCAAGAATTTATATTATTCCTCTAGCATATGAAAAATTATTCACTTCCTAGACTCAAAAACAAAAAGAACTCGAAAGCAGATGTCTAAGAAAATCATATTAATTCCTAGCAGGTAGAGTGTCAAGAGTATTTGAATACAAAAAAAAATATTAAAAAAAAATCCAAAAGAACATACAATTCATTTAATATACTTAATTTACGGTCTAATCCATAACCCTATACATTTTAGAAAATCAAAACGTAATTATAAACTGGAATTAATTCACCTGATTGATCCTAAACATAATTTAAACTGACCGAACCTAAATGAATCATTCTTCTTTCACTGTCAAGTCAACCAGTTTACCAATTCAACCCAACCAGTCGACCTAATCTAATACACTAACCGTCTATTAGCTTAACCCAACCGGTCAATTGAAATCTAGTAGCCAATCGGTCTACCGGTTGGTCGGGAATTCGAAACCACTTTTTCTAAAAAAACAATATATCTCAACTTTAACCTAAAAATCTCAAAAACCCAACATAATTAACCAATAACAAATCAACTCATCACATTATAATCAACTCATTCATTATATAATCAATTCATCAATTAATCCCTAAAAATACAAATTCAAACCCTAAACATCAACAAACTAAAAATCAAAGCTAATAACCACAATTATACATATTAAATCATAAATCTTATCTCAATGACTTTGTTTCTTGAGTTATTTTCTCTTCCTTTTTCTCTTTTATTTCTCTCCTCTCGATTCTCTCTTTAAAATTAGCTAGAGTGTAACATACTTGCTCGTTAAAAGCTTCCATTCCCATACCAGAATTACACTTGTACATGCATTATCATTTTCATATAATTATCTTTATTTTTAAGATGCTAATTGTTGAACTTCTTGTAGATACTTTTATAAATCAGATGAGTAGTTTTAAGTCTAAAAAAAGTCTAGACAAGTGTTTTTGATGAAAAAAAAGCATAAATTTTCATTCGACAATTGAATCGAACTGAAATTTAGCCAAAGCATTTTACCCAAAGCATTTTACGAACCCTTATTTGTATGAGGTTAGCTAACAGGCATTAACCGAGGTCGGGATCATACCCAATTACGTCTAGAAATGACTGTTTTGGAACTTCTTTTTTTCTTGTTATTTTAGATTCCTTTCCTAATTAGGTTATCATTTTATTCAATTCTGGTTTTAATTAGTTTGCTTTTTAAACAGTTTTGGCAAGCTATTATCGAAAAAAATTACCAAAAAAGTACAACCCAGCTGCAATCAGCTTTGAATGAACACTCAAATTGCAACTTGTAAATCCTTCAGGCAAAAGTGCTCTCATATATATATAAATTCAAATTCAAACGACCAACAAAAAGTCAAAGTTTAAGGGAAAACATGGGCTAAGAACTCAATTCAATAGAATCATCAATGCCGACCGCACTCACTCTCTCTCTCACACACACACACAAAAAGAACAGAAACTGAAGGAAACAAACACCAAAAAAAACAATCCAAAACTTACCTGGAAGAAGGAGAATGTTGGTTGAAAAATATGATGTCTTCAGGAGGAAACAGAAAGCAAAAGAAGAAGATGGAATTATGCAAGGTATGCTATTAGTTGGCCAGTCAATGTTTCATGATTTACTTGCTGCGTGCAAAGGCCACCTAACACGTTACAAGTTGGTGATTGAGGTTTCTGAGCAGACCACTGTGTCTACTTTAGAGGGTTCTCATTTGTTTTTGCCCATGGACTTGGGCCTAATAAGATCAACCACATGTTCTGAGATTTGCATAAATGATCCGTTCTTTCCATGTAGTTCTTGGAACGTTGCAGGATTCAATGGACTCTAGCCTCTACATTTCTTGTATCTTTTTTGTTCTTAGATGGATAAGGAAATTTTACACCAGTCAAATCAATTAAAAAACATGCTAGGAGGCTAGGATTCAGTACAAAAAGAAGAAAATGACGATCCCTTTGAGTACAGCCCCAATTCTGAATCCAGCTGGACTATAGTTCCTACAAGAAGCAGGATATTCACCAAGTCCAAGAGAGTCACATGCTTATATACCCTAACTATTACACTAAAAATCCAAGTCAATTAGGATAACTTAACACATGTATATCACACATAGAAGAAGTTTTATAACTCATAGATGGAAGAGAACAGGGAGTGATAGAGAGGCTGAGAGAGTGATTCTGTTGACTTGGTAGACTGACTATCTGACAATCAGTCTTGCTACTTCGCGGAGTTGCGGTATCTGGAAGTGTTCTGTTAAGCCAAAATGTGCCATTAAAAGCCATACATGGGTTAGAAACTCTCCCCCTCCACTTAGTTGATCAGCATGCTGTCTTCCATTACTCTGATATGCAACATAAGCTAGCATTTCCACCCAAACATCAGCAACAAGGCTCCATTTCTGTCATATCATAAATTATACCATGGTGGTAAGGATCTTAATTAACAGGAAATGTATTTGTAAAATGAATAAATAAGGTTGAATTATAAGGAAAGTCACCTGTTCCTTATCTGAAATATCTACCAATTGTTGCGCAAGCCTGCATGCATCGGATAGAACTGATTTCTTTGATCTGTACCTTTCTCCAGGCTGTTGGACTCCAGTGTTGTATTGCTGAAGCAAGTTCCTATGAACATCAAGTTTACCTGCTGTGCTAAAAAATCTCACAGCTTCTGCACAAGTGTCTTCAAAGACAAACTGACCCATCCCTACTGGAAACATTGAAGGATTCATGACTAGAAGATAAAGCATATACTCTGACAAGAGTTTGCTGATATGCTTTGATAGAATGATATCATCTGTAGAATCTTCTAATTTGCAGCATATTTCCGTAGCAATATGCCATATGAGAATGCTTTTGTCAAAGTCTACCTCAATGCTCCAATTCAATCCACCATGACTATACTTTTGTAATACAAGGTTTCCACTTGCAGTGTTCAAGGCTCCAAGATTATATGAACCCAGCTCTGTTTCCTGTTGAATTTTGTTAAGCTTCTTCTTGAAATGATTAAAGATCCATTCTTTTAAACTACCAGTGACTTCCACATTAGTTAAATATCTTGGCTGTTCTAGCTGTTCGACAATGCTGAAGCGCCTTAAGCCAACACAACCCACAGGTTTTTCTTTAAGGGTAAAGCTTAGCAGGCTGTACTGGGCCATGGAATTCGACCACCGTGGATTTTGCAACAGCGAGAGAGAAGTGATTGCTTTCAAGGCAGATGTTTTATTATTTGTACTCAGCCAAACAATTGTCCAGTCTGAGGAAAGCAGTACTAGTATTGCGTATATCTCTAGAAAAATTGCTACAGCTAGTAGAATGAAAGTTAAAGAAAGATCAACCTTTGAGTAGTCTTGCTTCTCAGAAGTCAAAGAGAAGAGTACCAAAACAAAGCATGTAAGTAAGAAGCTAATAAAGCGCAGGCCAAGACCCCATGGATTGTAGACCAACATTGCCTTGGTGTAAAGCAAATCATACATGAATCCACATTCCATTTCAATTAGTTTATAAGCATTCTCATAAGAAATGCTCCTGAAAATAGTCTGGCTGGTATCTCGATCTCGAGATCCAAGTATGACGTCGGCAAAAAGACCCTTAAATGTGTGAAATAAACCATACGCTACAAGCAATAATTCATGGTCGTTGGAGATGGAATTTCCTTCAAAAACAGCAGAATCTACAGGAAGCTGAACCTCAATCACTTTGCTGGGTATCACATTGTATCCTTCAGCATCCTTCAACTTGTATTCCTCAACTAGATTGGAGTTTCCAGGACCTTGATCAGAACGAGTAATCCTCATGGAGTCTCTAAGCTGGTCATTGCTAGCAGATCGGAGGACCCATGTCCTCTCTCCGAACTTGATAAGGCCAGCAACAGTCATCAGAATGAATAGTACAGAAAGACGAGAGCCAGTCCAGGCCATCAGAATAATGTAAATGGTGCCAATTGCTTGCATAACTAGTCCAAGGAGATGCCTAGACCATAACTCGTTGTCTTCTAAGGAATATGCAGTAATGGTGTCAGGGCCACCCAAGTGTAGCAGCAGAAATGGTGTCCAAAACGCATTCAGCTCAACATTTGGGTCTATAGAACCATCATCATCATAGATTTCTCCCAAGTTACTTGAGATTACACCAAGAGCCATGGTAGCAACAGTATCTGCTGCTAGGTAGGCAGACCAAACAGCAAATCTAATCCAACTTCTGGAAATGTATTTTCTACGATTGCCAAAAATTATTAGCACTATTTGAAGGATGAGACTAGTCAGAACCACTACTCTTAGTTGCCATTCGCTCCACAATTCCCTCATACTTGGAGGAATTACCTGGAGTGCCTTTCTCCTCGTCATGATCAATAGCATTAAATTGCTCACAAAAACAGAATCATTTGACAAAGAAGAGCTGCTCTAACTACGTACTTTGAACAGCTAATCTCTCGCTTGTTTAACTAGAGCTACAAAGCCGGTGGTGAATAAACAATTAGTCTTTGCAAAACAAGCTTTTAAACGACAGCTTACTTATCATTGAACAAGAAAGAGAGCATTAATACTAACTTGAAATATGCTGCTACAGCTAGCCTTTGTTTCTTCTCCAATTGCCTAACACTGCATCTCAAGTTTAACTCAAAGTAAAGAGATCCTGCTAACGTATATGGAAGGCAGAAGCAGAAGATAGTAAAATTTTGGAACCCAACAAGACAATGTCCCCATGGAGGCTTAGTGAAGAAATCTAAAAGAGTTTGGTCAAGAAGATGGTGAGCTAAACCCTATCGATCTTGCTGTCGCAGATGCCAAGGAGATGAAAAGGGAGGTTTGAGGAGATGATACAGTAACTAAAAGAAAAGGTCAAACCTCCATTAAAGTGATGATGGGGTCCCTTTGGCATTGTATTAACCTTCACGCTGCATCACTTAAATTTATTAACTTTTGGGCCATAAAAAAAATGGTTTCATTAAAGAAAGAGAGAGAGTTGAAATTAATTTATTATTTTCTTTAATTAATATAAATGTCTGAAATAATTTTCAAGTATCTCAATTAAATCATTAACAACTATGATGTCTCCAAATCATTGTTTTTAAACTTGATTTGGTAGCCGGACAGTTCAAGATTCAGGTTTTAAATTTTAATTGAATTATTATATTATTTGAGTTAATTTTTTTATTTTTAAATAAAAAAATGTTATTTTAGTGAAAAAAAATTAATAAATTATAATTGAATCTTATAAATCAACCAGGTTATCGGATTATATTTAATTTTTATTTTTATTTTTTTATTTTAGCTCAATTCAAGTTTTAAATTAATCCGTACTAAATCAACCCATCAAACCGGTTTAAAAACTATGCTACAAGTACATTAGGTTTATCATATCCTCGTGAAATCCATGTCCCTATGATTATTTTGTAGTACCAACTTATTTCCACTTTCTCCTAGAGATCAGTCCATGGATGCTGAATGGGTAGCTTTGCTTTTGATACAGAAATTCCAAGCTCTTCTTCTAGATGGAGAAGCAACTATTACCAATCCCAGCTTGAGAAATCAAGTACAGGAAGCAACCAACAAGCTCAGTTTACTTCACCAATCTATAAGAGTTTCAAGAAATGAAGAGCAGACAGAGAGGCTTCTACATGCATTTTACTCTGCCGAAGATGCCGCTGATACCTTCCTTGCAAGAACACTACTCTTGCAAAGGCAGAAACTGAGGGGTTACAATGAGACTATATGTCAACCCTTTAGAGGCTTTAAAGACTTCTGGATCCAATTTTTGTTTACTGTTCAAATCAAGAAATTCATGTCTCTGATAGATCATGCTGGTTGCAATAACAACATTTCTGGGTCAAGCTTACAACATGGAACTATTTTGAATCCAAGGCATCGGGGAACAAGAAGAGCAAGTTCTTATTTAGAAGTAGGTAAAGATGTTGTTGGTCTTGGTGATCAAGCGAAGGAGTTGGAAGAGCACCTAATTTGCACGAATGAAAACATTCAAGCTGCTACTCATGAACTCATTTCAGTGGTGGGTGAGAGAGGTTCAGGCAAGACAACTCTTGTCAGGATGGTGTATGAAAAGGTAAGGATTAAAAAGCATTTTAAGTACTGTATCTGGGTTAATATTAGTAATTATGCGGTCAAAGGTAGAGATGTTGTGCTTGACATGCTGAAACAAGTTGATGAGGTATTAGCTGAAGCAGAGGAGTCCCTTTTTGAGCAAGAATTGGTGTCTAGACTGGGTGAAGTTTTGAGGAAGGACAGG
>Ga0325400_1003644_pt1 | contig 13994 bp, 7 predicted proteins | sample PopdelMetagenome_2_FD_205662 | JGI IMG/M metagenome (GOLD analysis project Ga0325400, IMG submission 205662) | Populus deltoides microbial communities from Bellville, Georgia, United States - Xylem-PdKOR-R1 | ecosystem: Host-associated > Plants > Phyllosphere > Stem > Wood/Secondary xylem... | reverse complement strand
AAGGAACAATCCTTCAGATTCTGTCAGATTTGCACAGAAATCCTGAAGCAAAAAGTTCCGAGCCACTAAAAAGGATACTGCATAGAATTACATCAAGAATTACATCATCCAAAATACGGTACATACTGACAACATTTCTGAGATAGATGCCCGATTACAACCAAACACTTGTATGATACAGTTTTCTACGACAATCTGGTAAACAAATAGGAAAATCTGGAAGAAAGCAGCTGCAACATGAATGAGGTAAGATGAAGCATGCTAACTCGCACCAAATCAAAAGTGGATCTCAAAAAGGCCACTGTTCACTATATTAAACTCTTTAACATCCACGAGCTCTTGCAGCTGCATACCATCCAGGAATAGTTTCTGTGACTCCGTTGCCCAAACCGAGTAAATTCACCAAAAACTTGCGCTTATGCAAAGATTCAAATGAACATACATTGCCACTGCAATGTGGGTGTGGCAAAAACATGCAAGATTCTTCAAATATAAAATGTTACTGCTGTTTTAAATCTGGCGTCTCCTGAGCTTGAATATCTGGCGTCTCCTGAGCTACTTGTGTCTTAACCTGATAAACCTGCTTCACCTGCTTCTCATTTGGACGTATCGATGTTGATTCTTGTTTTAAGTACATTCCAGTGTTTCCTGCAGCTGTTTTGTTGATCCAATTGGTGGGTGGTGATGAAAGTAGACCTGTGTTCTGCCCGGCCTGATTTTGTAAGTTTGGAGTGTTTCCTGGATTCGGCATTCGAGGTGAGATCACTGCAGGTGCCCTGCTTCTGATAATTTCTTCTACAGTCAGAGCAGACACCCTAGTACTCAAGTTATGATGCTGTTGATGGTACTGTACTCTGTCTTGAGTCCCAAAGTTGTGTGGGTTGCTTTGCACACCATTTGACAAAGATCGATACCTAGGATTACTCATCAGGCCTTGCTGGTTACTGCGCTGTGCATAATGATAGTTTGGATCATCCCTATAGCCCCTTCCATAACCAGCTGGTCCAGCTGGTCTTGGTCTGTAGAATGTGTAATTGCCGGGGATATTATGATATAGTTGCTGGTCAAACACTCTAGAGGATGAACCATTTGGTTTGATATTAAGGGTGTTCTTGACAAGACGATGAGCTGCATCCCCCAGGAAGGGGCCAGTTATTGCTCGTTGTACTTGTGGCCTGTAATACAGAGACAGCACATGTGAATTAGGCTATTTAAGAGAAGACGAAGCAGTAAGTTCTAATCCCTACAATCTATGTTTTTCAGAGAAAAAAAGAGAGGATATCAATTAAACCCTTCCTTTCTCCACATATAAATTGAGCGAGATGCATTGTCTGTCAAGAATGGCAGGTCATGAACAAATGTCACCCATATTCAACCTAACCACCCAAACATTACAAACCAATGCAAATCAATCATTGCAAGGATGTGGAAAGCCATTCGTACCTTTCCCTGCCTTGCTGTCTCCGGCCATTATCTTCATGCCATAATGTGAGGAATGGTTTAAGATCTACAGGTTTTACGATCTGCAAATAGCAAGAACATGCCTCAAATTAGCCATGGACATTTGTGAAATCAAATCAACTACCATCAAGCCCTGTGACGGAACAACACATTATCCAAAGAAAATGTCTTCAAGGAAACAACATATGAGAATCCTTGCACCTGCAAACTTAACATGACCATTATATTACAATTGCATCAGCACTTCCACCCATATGCAGGGGGGAACTTCCAGAAACATAAACCATGACCAAACTCAATTTCCTTGAACACAAGGACTGCCTCCAGTTTACCGCCCAGCAATACCTTCAAAAAACATGCATCTAGAGCTCACATACCTTTTCAGGCATGGCCAATTAATTTTCACAGAAGAATCCCAGTTTACTGCTCCAGTAAACTCTGAACTATGAAACCCAATAACACTATTACATTATTTTATGCATGAATTGAATCACTGCCACATCATTAGTTGACAGAAATTTCATGTCCTTGCTTTTCTGTGTATAACAAAATAAACCAAATTTACAGGCATCTAGAGCTCACATACCTTTTCAGGCATGACTACACCCTCAGGAATTTCTGGGATGTGTCCACGGTTTTTAGGATTTAGAAATGTGATATTTCTGCAAAGAAAAATTACACAACATTACACCAAGGATCGATCAGCTTATGAAAACAGCACTGGAAAAAGTTGGAACTTACAAAACTTGGTTACCATCTAAGGCTGGCAATCCAAGTATAGGAGAGGGGACCACACTTCTCCGCACATTTCTCTCATATAACCAAAGACAACCATTCATCCCCCCACTGTAAAAGGTTAGTGTAAAATGAGATAATAAAGCCAGCACACATAAATAATGATTTGACAACTTCAAACTAAAAGATCAATCAACACTAAGACCAACTAACCTGGCTCTTGTGTCAATTTCCCAAGCAAATCTTTCACCTACAGATAAATGATCGTTCTGTTGATAGTATGAAATAACTAGTTGAGCTAATGGATGAACAGGATGAATATATAGCAAATCATGCATCACTCTATTCCTGATCTGCTCTTCCTCCTGCAAATAGCAAATCAAAGATTAACATACTTGACATCCAAACTAAAAAGAAGACTGATATGCCACAAAACAGCAAGGTTTAGCTTCTGAAGGATCAAACCCATTATAGGGGTGTGGACACAACTGACTGCCAACTCTAAACTACCCTTGGTGCTTACAAATTAAATTTCAGGAGAAATTTCAGTACAGGAGGATATATCAGAAACTAAAAAACTTTTCCATCTGGTATGGAAATCACTCAAAAGTCGACATGGATTTATTCAAATACAAAATTTAGCAAAAAACTATCAGATCACACAATCAAATAATTGACTATTAAAAAGTTACACAAGTAAAAAGATAAATGAATACGAGTTCATGTCAACAGCCCAACCTCCATTACAGTAACATAAGAAATAAACTTTAGGAACCTTTGGTGACAAAAGCATCTGTAACAAATAAATATTTTTTCTCCGAAATCAGTATTTGAATTGATATTGTTTCCTAGAATCTAAATCAGTAGAAATGCATTATAACTAGGAATCTCAACAGGTTTTTTAAAATATCACATCACGAATCCTTCTCTTTGCACAAAATTGATCTCTCAGACAGTGGCATATCTCCATTAAATATGTTTTCCCAAATCTTAATTGCATACTTTTCTTTTTCAAATCTCTGAAAATATCAGAGTAAAAGCCTCCAAAAGAATAGCTCAACATCCAAGAGAGCAAGGAACATGTAGCAGTTTATATTTACAAGAACATGTGCAGAGTGAAAGCCTCTAATAAAATGGCCAACACATACAAGAGAAATTAAAATATAGTTTACGATGGATGAAATTATTGGATACTAATTTAAAAAACCTAAATACCGTTAAAGTGCTTTCAAGCTTCTTTGTCTGGGCAAGCAATTTCCTCTCATCAATGAATGGCAATTTGGCAATACCCTAGCTTCCAATAAATATAAGGTAAATATAATCAGTTGATAAAAAAAAAGGTATAGTTAAAACACATGTATTGATAACCAATACGGAATAATTTACCTGCCAAGCAAAGCGCTTGCCATTCATGTCAATTTCAAAATCTGTCCACAATAAAGAAACCCCATTAATCTTGTGAAGAAGATAAACACTTCCTTGATGTAAATTAATCAATATCCTTCAATCAATTCTTTTACCTGAGGGAAAGAATCTATGAATTGGTGAAGATGGATTGGTCATCAATTTCCTGTATTCTTTTGGCAAAGCATTAGAACTGTAGTATGCCCAAAGGATGACACACAGCACAGAAAGAATAATCAGACAGAGTATCCAAAGTAAAATTGAAAATGCAAGGAGTTCACATAAAAAAGAAAGAAAAAAAACCTTGCAGCTGGTAGGGTTCCCATAAGTTGATCAAAGGGTTTGAATGGCTCTCCAATAAAAAAGTTTAATTCCACCTCACCCAGATCCTTAAGATCTGAAGCAAATGGAGCATAATGGAACGGATAAAACCTGAAACAGACAACAAAGAATTCCAACTTCAACTAATTGCAGAAAGGAACCGTATCATATAAGCTTATAGAGTGAATGGAAGCCTATTTTTGTCCATTTGATGAGCAGAGTGATGGCAAAGTTAAATTTAGGTGTTACAAGCCATAGAAATTTGATTGTTTGGCAGGTCATATGCTTAAGAGCTCAGGGTCAAAACCACCTTCAAAACAGATAGAACTATGGTTCTCAACTTTCAATGAACTTACTGTCCTCTTTTCCATTATTTCTTTACTCATGTATAGAGCTTCAAGATATTATGCATTCATATATAGGTTTGTATTTTTGGGCACATGCTTGTGCTTGAAACTCCAATAAAAAAATTTAAATAGCCTGTGAAAAGAAGTATAATGACTTTCTAGTTTCTGCCTTTATTGAACTGACCATTGCCAAGAGCGAACACCTTGGAAGTAATAATGACAGACCCAACACAAACCTTCCACATACTTCAATACCTGCATGAACAACATCAAATTTTATTTTCTTTTTTCTTCAGATACATGATTGGTTGTACAGAAAACAAGTGACAGGGACAGGGGAGACCAAAAAGGAATCATTAGCAACATAAAAAAAAATTATACTCCAGAAACCATATCCGGCAAACTTCCTACATCCAAATCTTCTGTCACACCAGATTTCTATTTGTTATGATGACAAGCAACTGACTTTTTCTCTATCTATTCATTATTTTCTTTTCTTTTTTTCCTTTGGTTAAGATAGTACATAACGTTCCCATTCAAGGAAAAACATGTGTAACTCCTTGATTTTTCAAAAGCAGCCTTATTTTCTTCATGTAAATCTGTGAAGTTCACCTTATTATATTACACCTTCAAACTAAAGTCAATATAAATTAAGAAATCTCAAAATGAAAAGTTGGAGAAAATAATGGAACTTGAGATCATAATAAAACAAATACAATCACAATGAAGAACATATTCATTTGTTGAAAAAAATGTGAACTCTTAGCACAGCAATAAGACTAATGACACCCAAAGATCATCCAGATAAACTAATAAATGAACTCTTAGGAACTGGAAATGAGAAGCCAACAGCAAGTTGATAGCACAACAGTGAGACAAGTAGCACTCAAGGTCACCCATATAAACTAATAACTATAACGAAAACCACCACATGGTGTATCAATTAAAAAGGGTGATTGAAAGACTCATTTAATGTACTTCATCGTGCCAAGGGATCTCAGAATGAAGACCATATAACTACATGAAAAAAAATATGTACAAGCAACCTAGTAGCTGTGATGTTGGGGCCTGGGGGTTCTTAAGGAGAGGAAGGACAGGTGGAGGGAGACAGACGGTTGTCATGAACTACTGTGTACACACAAAATTTTGCTACCAAGAGAAAATGCAGATAATAATCTATATGGATATGCTAAGGTGCTAATTGCATGATTAGGAAAAAACAACTTACCACTTCCTTTCTAACTTTGTCAATCTCCTCTTGATTTGACAACTCAAATTTCTCAGCATAGTATCTCTCTCTGTATCCAGGTTCCCCTAATTTAACCTGACAAGAAGAAAAATGAACCAAATTTTATACCAGGAAAATGGACAACCAAAAAGACAAGACTAGCCTTCAAATGGGCTGACATTGTCCTCAGTTGGCCCACAAGATGCAAGGCCAGGGATAAGCAAACTTGCAAATATCAAACAGAAAACGAGCCTGCTAGAGTAAATGGATGTTCAATATTAAGACACTACTGAACCAAAATAATCTTCGCTGTTTATCTACAAAATAAAATCTACCTCTGATGACAAGGAACTTAAGGCACAACCGTAAGTTACAGATTTAACAGTTAGAAAGCAAAAGCAATTATTATTTTTTAAATCATAAAAACCCTATTAAGAAAAGAAAAATCCTTAGGTCACCAAACACAACATGGGAATCATACAAAATTAGCTTTATATTCCTTTCTCTCGAAGAGTTATGACCAACATCCTGTATTGAGAAATTAGAAACAATATTAAGCATCAACTCCTCTAACAAGCTTTTGTCTATACATGGAGAAGGAAGTCCAAAAAAATGAGAGAGGATTGAGGTTTCTGTCAAAAACTAACTGGCAAGGAATTGATAATTGCCTAATTGGTTCATTTTTGTTTAATATAGATCCTAAACAATTTTTCGCAGGCAAATTCAGAACACAGCACATTTATTTAAATCCATATCATCAAATGAAAATATTATAGGCACAAACCTTATCTACAACTGGTGCTTGTATCACTTCAGAGGACTCTCTTCTTGCTTTGAGTTTCATCTCTTCATTATTATCAAAAGCCTGAAAACGGATTATCCACACAAGTACAAACAAAAAGATAACCACAGAAGACAGTATGTATATGACTCCAAAACTCAAAATTTGCCACAGAAGAAAAATAGAAAGAAGAATACAGTCTGCTTTGCAATGTGTGTAAAAAAATTTGACGTAAATCTTAGAGAACTAAGCATTCCAAACAAGAAAAGGGAATCCCCTAAATTTCTTCAGCTCTAGCACACAAATCAAGAATCTTAAATTTTGTAATGGTTTACAGAACCTAATACTCCTACTAATAAAGTAAATCAGGAGCAGCATATGGGGTTTCATTTAGAGCCAACATCCTACCTGCTGTATCTAGCAAATTTACAGTTAAAGATAAGTTAAATCATTGCCAAGATTTTACATAAATTGTCATCTAAACATTAAAAGTTTCTAGCCAACAAGATGGTCCAACAAGTGAACATGCTATTACCAGCAATAAGTAGTAAAAATAAATGCAGATGTTTGCATTAGACCCAAGGATGAGAACTGAAGACTATAAGTCCATGCATGGAAAAAGAAAGCACCTGTTGTATACGAGTCCTCTTCTGAAAGATTTGCTCCTCATAAACAGCAACACACTGAATAAAGTGTTCTACTTTATCTAGGGAAACCTGTATACAGAAGCTAATTGAAATCAGAACATTCATTAGAACTCATGCTCGCAATAGTGGAGCAAAATCATTCCCTAAAAGTAACCAACAAAGCAGCATAAAAAGTATGAAATACAAGCCATGGTGATTTAAAAGGGGAAAGAAGCACTGAAGAACAAGTTTTTTTGGCAAATCCAGCAGATAGATGTAACTATTTCATGATATGGGTGACAAAGAGCAATAACTAATAAAAAGATCATCTAACCAAGTAAGACTTTCAGAGCCAAAAAGGAACTTCTTTGAGAGAAAAGGATAAATAAAAAAAGTAGTTTAGAATAACTAGGGGTCAAGACAGGCCATAACATGTCTATATCTTGGCTAGAACCCACTGAATATTATATAGCACATGTTTAGCAAGCAAGTCATTCTAGAAATTCAAGAATATAAAATGAGCCAAACCTGAATTCAATTTCCAAACAAATAAGTATGATAAAAGAGATACAGAGGAAAGGGTGGAATTGGGCAGCTAAGATCTAATTCTATTTGGAGACAACCAAATGCATTGATAATGTATGAACTTTCTAATATTTAGAATGATATCTTCCAGCAAACATAAAGCAAAAATCTCATGTTATTGCTAGTATCCTCTTGTCTCAAGTGGTTCACATTAATTCAGATAGCTATAGGATGAAATGGAAGGGCTAAATGAGTTCGAAATCAAGTCCAAAGTTAGAAAACTTGGATGAATCTGAGTATTTTTAGAAACACTACACTCACCAGAAGTCTTAAAACATCATCGCTCATAAACAACAAAAATCTCTCACTACAAACTCTAACAGAAGTTCTTGTCTATAACTTTGTAAATTATTTATTAATTTTTATTAACAGATTTTATTGAGTAAATCCACTTGATTAAAAGGAGAAGTAATCTAAACTAAAAGGAGAAAAAAAACTTGGTTTTGAAGAGTTAGAGCAAAAGTGGGAGGAAAACAACAAGAATGAATAGACCATCATTAACAATGTTAATCTAAATTTTCAAGTGTTGCGCACAGTTTCCACCTGATCATAATTGTGATTAACGAAAAAAATGGATGCATGATATAAAATTAGACTAATGTCGTATTCCAAATCTTTAACAGATTTCATATAATGAGAAACATAAACTAATTCCAGAGTATAGTCAAAGGCACAAGTATTGTAGAGAACATAAAAAAGAGAAATTACCTCACCCGCAAGAGTAAGATAACCACCCATTGCAGAGAACTCCCTTCTATAAATATGCATCAGTAAGCTTATAGCACCCTGAATCAGGAAAGGACGTGATGATGAAGTTGATAAAACTGAAGAGTCAATATATAGGGTAGATAGCACCAGGAAGAACAGCAAAGTGAAAACCATGAAGCAACAGAACTTCAAAACAAAACTATGGCCAATATAAATAAAAACATCAATATCATTCTTTTTCATTGACAAAAGAAGAAAAGATTTCATAGTAAGAAGTAGAGGAGAGATTGGAGGACAAAAGCTGATCAATGTCACTTAATATTAGCTAAAAAGCATCCAAACGAACTAGAAGCTGAGCAACACAAACAAGCTACAAAACAAAAACCACCTCATCTCATAATAATTGTTTGTCAAGAGTTGATCACTGAAAAACTAAACAAATGGAACTCAGCCTGTTGTTCAGTCCCAAACTCATTCGTATAACCATTGCTTGCTACTTACATACCTCCCTAATTTCCAATGTTGGCATATGCGGAAGGAAGTCATTGCCAACAAAAAAACACAGGAACACAAAGTCATCCACTATTCGTTCAAAGTCGATAGCAAATGGTGGGTTCAGAATGTCCAGATCATATTGCAAATATTCTCGCAGCACCCAGATGTTGAGGAACTGTTCAAATAAGGAGACAGCTTAGAAATACTACGACGAGATGGAAACAAATGGAAACAGTTGATTTCTGTTCTTCAACCTGATATTTCTTCTTGTGAATTGGGGTATCATCTACCGCATGCCAATCTAAAGCATCATCTCCTTGCTTGCCACGACATTCAGCTGCAAGATGACCAGCTTGACCGCAGAGAAAACATTTATCCTGCTGCCCGGGAAGTGTAACTATCTGTACAATCAACGCATATAAAATCTATGACTGACCAATAATCGATGGAGAAATGATGCCAACTTTAGGATATGAGCTGCAAACCTCTCTTAATATGGAAAAGTGAACCTCATGCGTGGCTAAAGACAGCATAATCAAATCTGCATCCTGACCACAAACAAAATATTTTCATAGGATTAGCAGTTAGATGCCAAAATAATAATAAAACAATAAGATCTGAAATGCCAAAATGCCTCAAATCAGAAACACGCTCACCAGACTATACAGACAATGGCGCGTGTTTGGATTGAAACCGGAAAGGTTGCGTTGCAATCTTATATAAGACATGATTTTGTGCTCTCCCTCACCAGGAACATTTGAATCAGAAAGAATAACCTTCAAATAATCACCCAATGCAGCCCCATAAATAAGTTTAGAGAACACAAAGTATCCTGAAAAGCCGAAAGTAAATTCAAAAGATACAGAAGGGATTACTCCAAAGACAAGGAATGATCCGATCTATAACAAACTAAGCGAAAGGAGAACATCCATCACACCTTGGTATTCTGCCAGCCCAGATTGTGATTCAATCTACTTTGTATATAATACTGAAGCGCACTCGAAAGAGCAGCCATAAATTGAGTGCCAGGAGTGATAACATTAGAATCAAATGTTTCAGGCTTTTCTTTAACGGATAAAAGCTCCCCCTCAGCCTCAAATTCTTTCCTCAATCTTTCTTCTTCAGCTACCTACATACATCATAAATAAAATGATACTAAGATCATCGCTTCTACAGAAGAGGATCCACTAAAAAACCATTAAATTATCTCAATCTTACTGCTTGAGCAGCATCTTTTGCAGCTCTAAACCGTCGCGACCGTTGCTGGTTCATTTTAGCTCTAGGAGCAACCCCATCTACAATTATCCCAGGAAAAAAGCAATGAACTTTAAATGATTATAAATTCAACAAATACCAAAACCGATTAAAAAAACAAATTCAAGAAAACAAGAACCCTACCAATTGCCATAAAAAGTAGTTTCCTTGGACGAACCAAAGCAAACAAATGATCAATGTAAGCAAATACGGACTTGAACACATCATCATAAGTAGCAGGTGCAGGCTGTAAATAAAATCAAATGTAAGAAACCATTAAACTTATTCAATTACACACAGCAACTATATATATATATATATATAACACCTCTTTTAAGCCCAAACCATCAAAATTGACAACAATTAATTCACACAAACAAAATCAAAGATTTCCTCTTTTAAATCTTACAATATAAAATTCTACAACTTGCGTAAAATATATGCTTCCATTCAATACTAACCATGAAAAATGGACAGCATTAAATAACACACAAAAACTTTCAATCTTTTAAACCTTAACAAAACCCTATAACATGTGTAAAATTATAAATGAATGTTCATTTTAAACACTATCCATCAAAATCAACAACTACATCCAACAACACACAAAAACAACCCCTCTTTTAAACCCTAGCTAAAACTTTACAATCTGTATATGTATAAGTATAGCTTTGCAGCGAACAATAACCATCAAAATTTAACAACAGTCAATTGCATTTGCATCAAAATTTAACAGCAATTCAATTACAAATACAAAAAACCTCCTTTTAAACCCTAAGAAGCTAAGATTCCAGAAAACTATACAAGTATAAGTTGGTAAACTGTACCTTGCCTTCAGGATGGAAGCAGGGATGGATAATCCCGTTCATATCCAAATACAGATTGTCAAACTCAATACCGTTAGGGTTAGGCTTTGAAACATCGATTGGTTTGGAGTTTCCATTCGAATCCTCTTGAGGTTCCTCTTCGATCACATCCGAAATTGATAGCGGGTATCGGTCTGCGAGAAGCCTGTAGAACGCCGGCACACCCATGTCCAGACTCTCTGGCTACGTCCGGCTCTGGTTCGATCGAGATCGGAGAATTGAAGCGAGTGGTTTTTCTTGTGGGTTTTTGATTGAAAGGAAGGGTCATTGTAACGGTGTTGGGTACGGTGCGTGCGGTGACAGACAAATGGACGAGATTGCCCGCGTAAAGGGAGATTCGTTGCGTAGTGGTTGGACTTCGGACTTCGAATGGTGTCGAGGAAAAGTGTGATTTTGGGCGGGAGCTGGGGGTTAATTGGGGAAGAAAACATTAGACCGGTGACTAATTGTACCATTTTGATATTCAACCGGTCAAGCTTCAATGTTTTGATCAAAATTTGGCTAGATTAAAAAAAAAAAAAAAGGTGTTAAACTATTGAGCAGGTAGAAAAAATAAATTCATATAAAAATAATTTAAACAACGACTTCGTCATATTTTTTTGAAAATTGCTTCTTTGGCAATATTATATCTATGAGATTAATTACAAGAAAATGTTGAATCCATGTTAGGAAAAAAAACAATGCAGCTCTAGTCACAAAACAATATAGACAACAACAGCAAAAAAAACTTTGGTCCCTGGAATTGTTTATGCTCTGTCCCTTAATTTTCTTTTATTTTTATTTGATTATTTAACATTAATTTAATTTATAATTGGTCTAGGTGATTTATTTTTCATGAGTGCATATAGAAATATTTCTATATGTATATGAAGATGTTGTGAAAATATTTTGTCACTTAATTAGTTATCAATTTTACAAAGCAAAATTCAATTTATTTGAATTAATGATTAGGTTTTCGGACCGGATTAAAGGTTAAAGAAATATTCAGTCTCTTTTTTGCCAATTTCATAGACTAATTTGCACAATTAGGAGGGCAATCGTGTCCTTTTTTTATTTCAATTCTTAAAAAAAAATAATTTGATCCCTTATTATTTTTTTTATTTGGAACTCGACTTGATATTTGATTATGGTTATTTTGATACAGGGATTTTGTAGTGTCAAGGGAATTGTGCTCGATTAATACTTAATTTAGATAAATAAAATAAAACTCAGCTTATTTAAATATTTTTAAATGTTGAAGGACCAAAATTCAATCCGATACAGGTTGTGAATTTAGCTATCAAATTGTTATTGACATCAACAGACCTAATTTAGGAGATCGTATGAATGAAAAGTAGCATAAATTATAGAATTGTTTATGCTCTGGTCCCTTAATTTTCTTTTATTTTTATTTGATTATTTGACATTAGTTTAATTTATAATTGGTGTAGGTAATTTATTTTTCATGAGTGCATATAGGAATATGAAGATGTTGTGAAAATATTTTGTCACTTAACTAGTTGTCAATTTTTCAAAGCAAAATTCAATTTATTTGAATTAGGATGATTAGGTTTTCGGGACCGGATTAAAGGTTAAAGAAATGTTCAGTCCTTTTTTTGCCAGTTTCATGGACTAATTTGCACAATTAGAAGGGCAATCGTGTTTTTTTTATTTCAATCCCTCAATTTTTTTTTAATTTGACCCCTTATTATTGTTTTTATTTGAAACTTGACTTGGTATTTGATTATGGTTATCTTGATACGGGGATTTTGCAGTGTCAAGGGAATTTTTCAGTGCTCAATTGATACTCAATTTAGAAAAATAAAATAAAATTTAGCTCATTAAACATTTTTAAATGTTGAAGGACCAAGATTCATTCTAATACAGGTTGTGAATTTAGCTATCAAGTTGTTATTGACATCAACAGACCTAATTTAGAAGATCGTATGAATGAAAAATAGCATAAATTATAGAATTGTTTATGCTCTGGTCCCTTAATTTTCTTTTATTTTTATTTGATTATTTGACATTAGTTTAATTTATAATTGGTGTAGGTGATTTATTTTTCATGAGTGCATATAGGAATACGAAGATGTTGTGAAAATATTTTGTCACTTAATTAGTTATCAATTTTTCAAAGCAAAATTCAATTTATTTGAATTAGGATGATTAGGTTTTCGGGACCGGATTAAAGGTTAAAGAAATGTTCAGTCCTTTTTTTGCCAATTTCATGGACTAATTTGCACAATTAGAAGGGCAATCGTGTTTTTTTATTTCAATCCCTCAATTTTTTTTAATTTGACCCCTTATTATTATTTTTATTTGAAACTTGACTTGGTATTTGATTATGGTTATCTTGATACGGGGATCTTGTAGTGTAAGGGAACTTTTCAGTGCTCAATTAATACTCAATTTAGAAAAATAAAATAAAATTCAGCTCATTTAAACATTTTAAATGTTGAATGACCAAGATTCATTCCAATACAGGTTGTGAATTTAGCTATTAAGTTGTTATTGACATCAACAGAACTAATTTAGGAGATCATGTAAATTAAAAATAGCATAAACTATAGAATTTGAATATCCCTCCAATAATTAAATATTTTCTTTGACGAGTGTGTTGACCTTGCATTCCAACTTGTAGAGAATTAATTGAAAAGGGAATGAAAATTCTTGATAAAATATATACTTAGTTTAAGAGATAGCAATGAAGATGTAAAAATAAATTTGAAGATGATTTTAAAATAAATTTATATAATTTCAAAATAAAAAGAAAAATAATATGCCTTTTCTATTTTAACCATTTATTTTTTTTTAATTGTTTCAGAGCTAAACACTGTTTCAATAATAATTTTAAAGATTTACATATCCTTGTTAAAAAAATTGGTATAAAATATGTTTGGTATATTTTTCAAAATAATTTTTTATTTGAAAATGTATTAAAATAATTTATTTATATTTTTTAATATCAATAAATTAAAATTATTATAAAATAATAAATAATATTTTTTAATATTTTTTTAAACTAGAAATATTTAAAAAAACACTTAAAAATAAAAATAGTTATGATTGTAGCCTCTATTTAGGATTGCGATTATAAAATAATTCACTACAAAAAATTATTGGAATCATATCAAAAACATCTTCTCCTTGTTATATTTAGATCTTCTTCTTCATCATTCTTTGATTCCTTTTTTTTCACTC